>Ga0164310_10002132_pt1 | contig 11308 bp, 10 predicted proteins | sample GuaBasSedimGuay1_FD_121795 | JGI IMG/M metagenome (GOLD analysis project Ga0164310, IMG submission 121795) | Subseafloor sediment microbial communities from Guaymas Basin, Gulf of California, Mexico - Guay1, Core 4569-9, 0-3 cm | ecosystem: Environmental > Aquatic > Marine > Hydrothermal vents... | reverse complement strand
GTGCTGGACTTCAATATCGACGTTATAGGCTTAGACTTCGTAGAGGGCTACGAGAAGAATCTTAATCTGCTGAAAGAATACGATGTGGATAAGGAAATTCAGGCTGGAATAGTTGATGGAAGAACGACGAAGATGGAGGATAAAGAGCAGGTTAGACGAAGAGTTGAAGCCATAAATGAGATCGTTAATGGAGAGACATTATATGTCTCCCCGAATACGGGACTCGAGTTCCTGCCTTATAGTAAGGCATCTGAGAAGCTTAAAATTCTATGCAGGTCGGTAGGTGATATAAATGAATAGAAGATTACTCCCGACAACAGTCGTAGGTAGCTATCCCAAACCAAACTGGCTTCGAAGATTGATAAGAGAGTATGAAAAGGGAGAGATCTCTGATAAAGTTATGAGACGAGCATACGATGACGCCGTTAAAGCCGTAGTTAAAGAACAGGAACTAGCTGGCGTCGATATACTCTGGGATGGTGAGATGAGACGAGACGAGATGACATCATACTTTGCAAGGCGCATAGAAGGATTCACAATATATGGCGAGGTGAGAGTTTGGGGCAACAATTATTACCCCAAACCAGCCATAGTTGATGAGCTCCGCTACAAAGACGAGCTCGCAGTTTCAGACTACAAATTTCTTAGGAAGATAACTGATCGTGAAATAAAGGTTCCGATAACCGGTCCGTATACACTTGTCGACTGGAGCTTCAATGAATATTATAGAACGCGCGAGGAAGCAGTATATGCGCTGGCAGAGGTGATTAATCAAGAATTAAGAAGGCTCGTTGATGAGGGAGCGAATTATATTCAAATAGACGATCCTGCGGTTCCAACGCATCCTGAGGAGATCGAAGTTGCTAAGAACTCCATAGAGATCGTGACTAGAGGGGTGAACGCTTACATAGGGATGCATATGTGTTACGGTGACTATTCTAAGATCTACCCGGAGATCTTAGAATTTAACGTGGATCAAATAGACCTTGAATTTGCGAATAGAGGCTTTAAGGATATAGAGATCTTCAAAGAGTATGAATTCACAAAGGATCTCGGCTTCGGCTGCGTTGACGTCCACACCAGAAGAATAGAAACTGTAGAGGAGATAAAAGATAATATAAAGAAAGCCTTCAGCATAGTTGAGCCCAAGAGAGTCTACGTTGATCCCGACTGCGGATTAAAACTACTCCCATCCGAAGTAGCATTCGAAAAATTAAAGAATATGTGTCAAGCCGCTAGAGAGCTAAGAGAAGAGCTAGAAGGCTAAGATGTCTTTAACAGAAAAGAGAACTGAATACTTCATTATTCGTACGGGATAGTTTCGAATCCTCCCTCGCCGAAGTTATAGAGTCTATACTTATACTTTTCCGAAACATATGACGTTAAGACCTCCCCTGCAAATATCGTATGATCTCCAGCCGTCAATTTTCCACTAACCTTGCACTCGAAACATGCAATAGCATCCTTGATCAAGGGCGGCTTGACATACTTGGACTTTATCGTCTCTATGCCGTACTCAGCAAATTTATTAACATCCCTCCCTGAACATGAACCTGTATATCTGATGAGATCTCCCATCTCCTCATTTGGAAAGACTATGACAAACTCCCCCGTCTCTTCAATAAGCTCATGGGTATAGTTTTTATAACTAATACACACAGCAAGCATCGGCGGATTTGCCGACGCAACCGTACACCAGCCTGCAGGCATAACATTAGGCTTACCTGAAGAGTCGCAGCTAACTACGAGTACAACAGGCTCCGGATACTTCCTCTTTATAGCTTCAGACCATTCAACCTCTCTCACACTGCCTCACCATCTTCTGATAATATTCAAGCTTCAGCCTAAGATTAAAGTAGCCGTCTAGATTTTAGAACGAGCTGTTCTATTAACTGGATTTATTAGCCGGGAAATCTATTGTTGCTTGGTGGAAAAGATTGACTCTTCAAAGAAGCCGCTTAATACTACTGATTCTAGCTTTCATTGCAACATCATCATCTGCGATGGCGCTCTATTATTGGAGCCTCAGCAATGCTCCGAAAACGGAGCTCGTATCTGCACAGTTTCCAACAGGCATTCCATACGTCATCAGCGCTAGCAGAATCTCAGCTACAGAAACTCAGCAAGCAAGTAATACGATTCTCATATCCGGATCAGGAACAGCATCTGCCCAAGCCGACGAGGCGACAATCATTCTTGGAGTTCAGACAGAGGGAAAGATAGCATCTGAGGCAAGTAGAAGAAACGCTGAGTTAATGAATGCGGTAATAAATGCTCTGAAAAGCTTAGGCATAACCGAGGAGAATATGAAAACCATATCCTACAGTATCCAACCAATTTACTCACCCAAGAACTACACAAAAATAGTTGGCTACAGAGTGACAAACATGATCTCGGTTAAAGTCACAGACATGAACCTCATAGGCGCCGTTATCGATGCAGCCGCAGAGAATGGAGCGAATAGGATCCGCGGCGTCTCCTTCGAATTATCACAAGAAAAACGGGAAGAGCTTGTGAGGAAAGCATATATAGCGGCCCTTAAAGACGCAGAAAACAAAGCATCGCTCATAGCCAAGACTCTGGGGCTTAAAATAACGGGCGTATACTCCGTCAGCGAGAGAGTTTATCAGCCATATCAACCATTTAGATACGAGATTGCCGCAGAAGCCTTTAAGGGCACGCCTATAATCGAAGGTAAACTTAGCATCTCAGTAACGGTACAAGTCATATACACCTTTGAATAAACCAAAAAACTTCATCCTTTTTTTAACTATGAGAAATCATATATCCCTCATGCAGAAGTTCATCTGGCAAATAAGAAAGCGGTGAGACTTCTCGGTCAATTATGACTTTACTACTCACGGATTAGGTTTCATGACGGATTAAATTTAGAATGTAATTGTGGAGCCGTCTCAGGAAATTAAGGACGTATTAAGGAATGACTTAAAGACCGTAAACGCAAGATTTTGTGATTGTCACAGCGATCTTTATTTTATGGTGCGGGGAGCGGGATTTGAACCCGCGAACCCCTACGGGACAGGCTCCTGAAGCTTACGCGCAAATCTTTTGCTCTGCGCCTTTGACCTGGCTTGGCTATCCCCGCTTTTCTAATACTAACAATATACTTTTGCATCTTAGGTAAAAAATATTTGTTGCTATTTGCCGGCTATAAAAGCAATCATACCCATTAGCATACATGCAAGAATTAAACTCTTTATCTTCCTTGCGTTTTGACGCGTCGGATTTCGAATGAGCATCACCGATGAAAGAATGAAACCAGCATCTGTGACTGCAACGAATGGAATGAACCATGCTGAGACTATGCTTATGACTGGAGGCACAATGCTTAGGATAACGGCGGAGAGAATCATAGCTGAAGCAACTGTGGCAGCCACTTCTTCACCATAAACTACTGCCACTGTTCTTATATTCTTAGCTCGATCACCGCTCACGTCAACTATTCCCTTCGTTACCTCTCGACCCGTATTTGATAGAAAAGCCATCATAGAGAAGAGAAGTATCTTCAAATCAATAGCATCACTGACTATGAAGCTTCCATATATGAATGGAATGGCGACGCAGAAGCTTACAAGCATATTTCCCAGCAGCCCTGTCTGTTTACCTCTAAATGCATAAATCGTAGAGACGACTATAGAAATTAACGCAAGCAACAGCGTCTTCAAATTTATGAGTAATGAAGCAGCCAGACCAATTAGCACCATGACTGCGGCTAGAAGTAGGCTTTCCTCTAACTTTACTACGCCGCTTGGAAGCGGTCGATCTGGTTCATTTATCTTATCAATCTCGTAATCACAGTAGTCATTTATTGCCATCGAAGCCCCAGAGAGAGTGAAGGCCGTTAAAGCTCCCAAAAGAAGCTTTTGCAGAAGATGGGGAGATAGGGGCATATTTAGAGACAACCATGCCCCAACGAAGACGGCTAAGCTCATCATTAATCCATTAACTGGACGTATAATCCTTATGAAGCCTAATATTCTCCTTTTCAATGTAGGGACACCGGACACAACGACAAAGTGGATAATCGTTGAATAATTATTTTTCGGCGGAATCCGGGAGGGAAAGAAATAAAAGAATAATTTTGCCTAAAGGGTGAAGAGAGGAGTTCTATCGATGGCTGGCAAGCTTATAGTTGTGAAGGTTGGAACCGGAAGCCTCGTCGGAGATGATGGAAGCCTCGACCTAAAATCTATGAAGAGAATAGTTGATCAAATAGCACATATAGTTAAGAAGGGTTACAAGGTAATTCTTGTAACTTCGGGCGCGATAGCCGCGGGAATAGCGGAGCTCAACGTTAAACCTAACCCAAACGATATAGTCTTCAAGCAAGCATGTGCAGCCACTGGGCAAAGTATACTCATGTCCCATTATAGAGAATTCTTTAAAGCCTACAATCTGAAGGTGGCACAGGTTCTCTTAACGGAAAGAGACCTTGCTGATCGCGTATCCTATATTCACACATGTAATGTCCTCGATAGACTTCTCCAGATAGGTGTAATTCCCATAGTTAACGAGAATGATGTGACATCAATCAACGAGATAATCCCCCTAACAAAAGGCCAGAAAATAAACTTCAGCGATAATGATATCCTCTCAGTTCTAATAGCAAACGCGGTTGAAGCAGATATGGTTGTGATTCTAACAACCGTTGACGGTCTATATACGAAGAGTCCAGAAAAACCAGATGCGAAGCTCATACCAGTCGTTGAGAAGATAACCCCTGAAATAAAGAAGGTTGCCGAGGGAAAAAGCAAGTTCGGCCGCGGAGGAATGAAAACTAAGATTCAAGCCGCCGAAATATCCATGCAGAGCGGAATACCACTCGTAATTGCAAATAGTCAAAGAGAAAATGTGCTCCTAGACTTGTTAGATGGAAAGCCGGTTGGGACATTATTTAAGCCAGAAAGAAAGAAGATCTCAAAGATCAAGAAATGGATAGCGTATGGTGCAGGTACAAAAGGCCAAATAAAGGTGAATGAGGGGGCGAAGGAGGCTATCCTGAAAGGTGCAAGCTTGCTAGCTGTCGGTATAGAGGCTGTTTCTGGAAGCTTCCAGATTGGAGAGGTTGTAAGCCTTGTAGGTCCGGATGGTGAAGAGTTCGCTAGGGGAATGGTTAACTACACAAGCGAAGAGATCAATTTAATTAAAGGAATGAATACCTCCCAAATAAGGAAGACTCTAGGTTATATTAGACAGAAAGAAGTAATAAGTAGAAAACGGATGTTTCTTATGAGGGAGAAGGCAGGTTGACGGTTAGAGAATTAATACTGGAAATCTGCAAAAAAGCGAAGACAGCCTCATATGAGCTTGCGAGGCTTCCAACAGAGACGAAGAATCAAGCTCTTCTAAACATGGCGGATGCATTAGAGGAAAATACATCTGAAATTCTCAATGCAAACGAGAAAGATGTTAAAGCCTCAAGGGAGAAAGGTGTTAAAGAAGCCTTACTCGACAGACTCGTTCTAAACGAGAAGAGAATATCAAAGATGGCTCAATGCCTACGTGAGGTCGCTTCTCTTCCCGACCCTGTAGGTGAAATAGTCAGGACGTGGATTAGACCTAACGGTCTAATCATAGGTCAGCTAAGAGTTCCCCTCGGAGTAGTCGCTGTCATATACGAATCTAGACCTGACGTTACATCGGATGCCTCTGGCATCTGCCTTAAGTCCGGAAACGCTGTGATTCTGCGCGGCGGCTCAGATGCGATCAACTCAAACTTGGCGATTGGAAAAGTACTTAGTGAAGCTGCTGTTGATTCTGGAATACCTGAAGGCGCCATTCAAGTTGTTCCGATAACCGAGAGAAGCGCAGCAATCGAGCTTATGAAGATGCGAGATTATGTTGACGTTCTTATTCCGAGAGGAGGAGCCGGACTAATTCGAGCAGTTATTGAAAACGCAAAGGTTCCGGTGATCGAGACTGGGACAGGAAATTGTCATGTATATGTTGAGGAAGATGCCGATTTGGAGATGGCTATAAAGGTGGTTATAAACGCGAAGTGTCAGAGACCGGGAACATGTAATGCTGCCGAGAAGCTCCTTGTACATCGAAAGATAGCCTCAAAATTCATTCCGATGATCGTTGAGGCCCTTCGAAAACATGGAGTTGAGGTTAGGGGATGTGAGGAAACTCGGAAAATTGTTCCGAATGTTATCCCAGCCACGGAGGAAGACTGGTATACTGAGTATCTAGACTTAATAATTGCGATTAAAGTTGTTGACGGTTTAGAGGAAGCTATAAACCACATAAACAAGTATGGAACAAAGCATTCAGATGCTATTCTCACGTCAGATTTCAATAAAGCCTTAAGATTTATCAGAGATGTGGACTCCGCTGCGGTCTACTGGAACGCTTCGACGCGATTCACCGACGGCAATCAGTATGGGCTTGGCGCTGAGATTGGCATAAGTACCCAAAAAATGCATGCACGTGGGCCAATGAGCGTTCAACACCTAACAACTGTGAAGTATTTCGTTCTTGGACGCGGGCATGTAAGAGAGTAACAGAAACAGTCCCCTATTTTTAACAGAAGGAACTCTTCATGAAGAAGTTGGGCTTTATAGTTAATCCAATAGCTGGTATGGGGGGCGCTGTGGGTCTCAAGGGAACTGATGGAGAAGAAACCTTAAGAAAAGCTATAGCCTTAGGCGCAAAGCCAATAGCACCTGCTAGGGCGAAGATCTTTCTCTCACATCTAAAGAAAATCCACAGGGAGGTTCACCTATTAGCCGCTGCGGGAAAGATGGGCGAAGAGGAAGCGAAGGAAATCGGGTTTGAATGCGTTACCATAGGGGAGCCTAAGGATGAAACAGGCCCTAATGACACGAAGAAAGCAGCTAAGATGATGATTGAGGAGAAAGTGGATCTTCTCGTTTTTTGCGGAGGCGACGGGACGGCGCGGGATATAATGGACGTGATTGGGCTAAAGCTTCCCGTGTTAGGGGTTCCAACAGGAGTCAAGATGCACAGCGCCGTCTTCGCTCTCAATCCAGAGATCGCTGCACATATTACGGCTAAATTCCTAAGCTCAGGGATTCCGTTGAGAGAGGCTGAGGTTATGGATGTTGATGAGGAAGCCTTTAGGCAAGGTCGTCTTTCAGCTAAACTCTATGGATATATGCTGGTGCCATACGAAACGGAGTATATTCAAGGAGTTAAGATGCCGAGTTCCCGAAGTAGAAGCGAGCTCAGGAATCAAGCAGCTATAGCCGTTTATATCATTGAGAAGGTTCTTCAGCCCGACGTCATCTATATTCTTGGTCCGGGAACAACTACGCGCACAATAGCGGATCTACTCGACCAGAAAAAGACACTTCTAGGCGTGGATCTACTCCTAAACAAAAAGATAATCGCAAAGGACGTGAATGAAGAGACTATCCTCAAGTACATAAAAGGCAGAAAAGCAAAGATTATCGTCACACCTATAGGTGGACAGGGATTCATCTTTGGCAGGGGAAACCAGCAGATAAGTCCCAGAGTGATAAGGGAGGTTGGAGTGCAGAATATAATAGTTATCTCTACAAGAAGCAAGATTGAAAATCTTAAAGATCTCAGAGTGGATACGGGAGATCCGCGTCTGGATGAAGAGCTTAAAGGGGAAATAGAGGTCATAATTGATTATGACCAGAAAGTAATAATGCCAGTTAAGTGAGGCGCCAAAAAAAGGACTTAAAAAATAACCGAATTGAGAGAGGAAGAAAAATGATTTTTCCGCAAAGATAATGGATATATTTTACGTCCAAATATTCAAGAGTTCCTCCCTTTCATATCAGATCCGCAACGCGCTCTCTATAAAAAAGGAACATAGAGAATAATTTTCCTTGAATGATTCATGATATCATCTGGCGGGCGAATTAAAGGACTAAAAAATTATCCTAAACTGAGGGAGAATAAGCCTTAAAACAGTGCCACATATAAACATGGCCATTTATTATGTCTATTTTTTTAGGGAATGGGAAGTTATATTAGAACCTAAAAGGATACAAGGCAGTAAATCTTTCCTAAATAAAAAATAGGGAGGGCCTTATATGATGACGATAATAAAAAATAGGGAAAAACTACTTTCGAATGCATCATCCCAGAAAGATAGAAAGGCAAGAGAAATAGCCTTAGATGCCATAGAAGAGGCCTTTAAAACAGCCGATCCAAAAAGAATAATGTTCTCAAAAGTAAGGCTTGAAAATGAATCTCTAAAAATCAACAGTGAAACTTTTGATCTCTCTAAGTACAAGAGAATATTTGTTTTGGGCGGGGGAAAAGCAAGCGGAACAATGGCTGAAGCCCTAGAGGAGATTCTTAAGGACCGTATAGAAGACGGCATAATCGTCGTTCCTAAAGGAGTTGCGAAGAAGCATAAGCTGAGCCGTATAAAGCTTCATGAATCAAGTCATCCAATACCGGATGAGAGTAGCGTGTCAGGAGCCAAGAAGATAATTGAGCTGGCGGAGAGAGCCGAGGATGATGATTTAGTAATATGCCTAATCTCCGGCGGAGGATCAAGCTTGATGGCTCTTCCAAGAGAAGGAATCTCACTTAAAGACAAACAGAAAGTAACAGATCTGCTTTTAAAATCGGGAGCGACGATAAATGAGATAAACGCAGTGCGAAAACACATCTCCAGCTTTAAGGGGGGCCAGCTTGCAAGAGCAGTCTATCCAGCCTCACTGATTGGTTTGCTGCTCTCAGATGTATTAGGAGATCCACTAGATGTGATAGCTTCAGGACCCACAGTTCCGGATTCTTCAACTTTCAGCGATGCCGTCTCAATCTTGCAAGAATATAATCTCTGGGATAAAGTTCCGGAAACGATTAGGCAAATCTTAACGGAGGGCATGAAGGGAAAGATAGCTGAGACGCCGAAGAAAGGCGATCCGATTTTTAAGAGAGTTAAGAATATAGTAATTGGCAATAACAGACTTGCATGCATGGCAGCGTTAAGCAGCGTCAGAAAAAGAGGATTGAATGCTCTTTTCTTAACGTCTTTCATGGAAGGCGAAGCTAGGCATATAGGCACATTCTTCGGTGCTATGGGAAAAGAAATTATGGTAACAGATTATCCAATAGCTTCACCTGCAGCTGTAATAGCTGGAGGAGAAACCACGGTCACCGTGACTGGGAAGGGGATTGGGGGAAGAAATCAAGAGATAGCCCTCAGCGCTGCATTGAAGATCTCGGGCGCTGATGGAGTAGTTATCGCCTCAGCAAGCACGGATGGAATTGATGGACCTACTGACGCTGCAGGAGCTATAGTGGATGGAAAAACAGTGCAACGTTCAAGGGAGCTTGGAATTGACCCCTCAGAGGCTCTTAGAAATAATGACTCATACACGTTCTTCTCCAAACTGGACGACCTAATCATAACCGGACCGACGGGAACAAACGTCAATGACATATCTATTCTTGTAAAAGTTTGATATCGAATTTATTCTTCCCCGCTTTTCCAGCGAATTGTATATCCACCCAAATATACGCCTAAAAGGTTCCCCAGCAGCGGTAGCGAGATTACTTCCAAATAGTAATGACCTACGAAGTATACCTTACTAAGAAGGGTCATGTAAATGAAGAAGCCTATGAAACCAATCTGACCTGTGATGAAAAGCGTAATCTTAACTCCCTTCTCTGTTACGTAACCAGTATATAGTCCGCTTATAAATCCACAGATAAGATGTACGAGAGCAAAGAAGATTATTGCTTTGGCTATGGAAAAAGATTCAAAGGCCGTCACGCCAGATATGCCGAAATATAACAGTATCTGCTCGAGCAGTAAATCTACGAAGCTTGAGAGGAATACTGCCGAGAGAAAGCAGAGTGTTCCGCCGACTAGGGAATTCGCGATATCTCTTTTTGTCGGTAAGTCATTCATACACCTACACCTTAATCCTTGTCGAGTTTAAGATTTTTTCAAATGGGACGGAGAGCTTTCCGTAGTCTTCTCTTCTTCTCCAAAAGAATATCTCTACGAGCCTATGATTCTTAATATACGATATCGCTAAGTACGTCATGTTATGGAAGGTTCCTTCGTATTCAATAGCATCCTTTATTATGATCTTTGAGTAGTTGGCTTGAACTTCCCAGATTTTTATTCCTCCGGTCTCCTTAAAGAGGAGTGATGAATTCTCATTTTTCTTTCGAATCTCATTGTACATTCTTCTTGTCTCAAAATTTACTACTGCTAAGGCGTCTTTCAAATTGTTTTTTTCCATGAAATGCTGGGTTGCATCTTCATCGTAAATTTTGAAGAATATGATGAATGAGAAATTTTTAGGATATAGGAATACATTATATACGTTTCCACCTGCATTTTTTTCGTTCCACGAGTATGCAGCCCAGTTCTTTGGAAAATCTATTCTGATAAATTCATTATCTAACCGTAATTTTTCTCCCACGCTATGAGTTGCGATAATGTCATAAATTATTGAGAATCCTAAAATTAGTGATCCGGAGATTATGATTAGGAAAATTGTAAGAGGCAATATGGGTAAGTTATGCTTCAATCGTTTTTCCCAAATCTTAATCATCTTCTACAACGTACAATGATCCTCTAATATATTAAATATAATTTTTCCAAACCAGCTCGGCGCCTAAGGATAATACAGACATCCGCTTCCATTGGGAAAGTCTTATCTTCAGTAGTGGAAGATATTGAAAAGAAGCATATCTTGGAGATGTCTACATGAAGGGAATGATGAAGGCTGCAATTCTCTATAAGCCAATGGATATGAGAATAGAGAAAGTTAAGATTCCTCAAATAAAGCCGAATGAAGTTCTCGTCAGGATGAAACGTGTTGGAATATGCGGATCTGATATTCATTACTATCTCCATGGGCGCATAGCCTCATTCGTTGTTAAGGAACCCTTAATCTTGGGTCATGAATGTTCTGGAGAGATAGTTGAGGTAGGCCGTGATGTATCGAGACTTGAAATCGGGCAGAGAGTCGTCATTGAGCCTGGATTTGTCTGTGGAAAATGCCCCTATTGTAGGTCTGGAAGATATAACCTATGTAGGACCGTCAAATTTTATGGAACTCCTCCATTTAACGGAACTTTCGCAGAGTATGTAACAGCGCCGGAGCAGAATGTATACCCAATTCCAGATAACATTTCGTTTGAGGAAGGAGCGATGATTGAGCCGTTGGCCGTTGGAATGATGGCTGCAAAAATGGGAAGAATAAACGTAAATGACACGGTTGCAGTACTCGGAGCGGGACCTATTGGACAGATGGTTCTTCAAGCGGCTAAAGTCTACGGGGCGCCAGAGATCTACGTCACAGACCTACTTGATTACAGGCTG
>Ga0164310_10002131_pt1 | contig 11312 bp, 10 predicted proteins | sample GuaBasSedimGuay1_FD_121795 | JGI IMG/M metagenome (GOLD analysis project Ga0164310, IMG submission 121795) | Subseafloor sediment microbial communities from Guaymas Basin, Gulf of California, Mexico - Guay1, Core 4569-9, 0-3 cm | ecosystem: Environmental > Aquatic > Marine > Hydrothermal vents... | reverse complement strand
TTATATAACAATTTAACCATAGATATCGGAGTGAATGTGAGAAATGCAGGATATTATGAGGTTGAAGGGCGATTATATGATATCTGTGGAAATTACATAGTGAGAGCAAAAAACAGCACTTATCTTGATACAGGCAACCAAGCTGTAAAACTCGATTTTAATGGCATGAAAATCCGACAGAACGGTGTTAATGGAATATTCCAGCTAAAGTATCTCAGCTTATATAACACCAGTGATTGGGTACAACTTGATTATATAGATGATGCTTACACAACATCATATTACAACTACACGGACTTCCAGACAATCCCTCCATGCTACACTTATACTAAAGAATACGTTACTTATGATTGGGATGCAATTAGCATACCAGACAAAAATTGGACAGGTTGTGATGACTGCTCCTATAATTATGTTCTTCCGTGGAATTTCACGTTCTTCTGTGAAAATCATAGTTCCATACAGATTAGCACAAATGGATTGATTACGTTCCCGCCTGATACTTCAAGTCATTGTTGTTCACCGGATTTAGAATATACAGTAGCAATAGCTCCTTTCTGGGGCGATCTGTCTCAGGCGTGTGGTCAAGGAACAAATATATCAGTTCAAGATAAAGGGGACAGAGTGGTTGTAATCTGGTACACCGGGACTTGTGGTGGGGAATGTCTCAACAAGGACCTTTTTGAAGTAATATTGTATGAAAACGGGAAAATCCGATTTAATTATAACTATTTGAACAACATTCCAAAGAATGTTGGTGCTGGAATAAGTAATGCGATTGTTTACTACAATAATATATGGGGTAATTGCACGTCGGTGGTTTACTCTCCAGCAAACGTGACAGAGACCGTACTTGGTGACCTCAACGGCGACGGTTTCATTAACATGGATGATGTCATCCTGCTTCTAAACTATGTTGGCAATCCCACCGCACACCCAGCCAATGAAGATGCAGCGGATGTGAACTGCAATGGCGTTGTGAATATGGGTGATGTCATCCTGTTACTGAATCATGTGAATAATCTGTGGAGTATGTGATCTAAGGGGGTGTGAATTGGAAACTGCTGGTTTGGTGGAGTGGTGTGCCGCTGCAATTCAGCTTCGCACCTTTCTTTCTCGTTTTCTTCGGACTGGTGAGCCGCAGTGTGGACATATGTCTCCTGTCTCTACTTTTCTCCCGCAGCCCGCGCATACGTTGATCCATCGGTAGGTTTCTGTTATTGGTTTTTGGTTTATTGGCTGTGCGGGTATGTTAAGTATTTTTGCAATGTTCTGGATGCGGTAGTCGTCTGTCAGGATTATTGAGAGTGGTTTGTATTCAATGGCTTTGGCAAGCAGGTCAATGTCTGTGGCTGATAGTTCTCCAAGGTCGCCACTCTCTCTTGCAACTTCTATTATTTCATTCCTGAGTTTTTCATTGGGGAGTTCGATGCTTATGCTTCCACTGCACGAAACTTCGAAAAAGAGCGAGGATGATGCGTCTTTGATCTCGGCAACAACAGAAGGCGTAGTGATGCATATTTCAGGCGGTTTCATCCTGGATATAAAGGGACTGGTGTCTGCAATATAGTACTTCATGTTATTTTCTCTTTCTCTTCAATGTATTTAGTGGTTGTTCCTTTCACTCACCTTCCATCTTCAATAGCTCTCTAATTTTAGAGATTTTCTGAAGAACCCCTTGATTTTCAGAGCGAAAGTGGTGGTGTAGCACTATTATATAATGGTTTGAAGATACTTTTGTCTGCCAAATGTTGGATTATGGCTGACACCCTCGAGACCGTCACATTTTCTGGTTTTGATACTGTTTTGAATTTGTTGTTGTATTTGAGTCTTGTGGAGACTGTCCGAGTTTGAATATGCAGAGATTGTAAAGCTTAAACTGCAACACCACGTAAGGTGACCGTCTCGACACGGGTGAAAGTCTTAAATCTCTTGTTTCGTTAGATGATGCTTGGTGGTTTTTATGTTTGTTGTGAAGTTTGGTGGCAGTTTGATTGATTGTGCACGAAACGTTGTTGGGGGGCTTGTGGATTACGCTGAGAGCACTGGTTGTTCTATTCTTATTGTGCCTGGTGGTGGTGTTTTTGCAGATGTGGTAAGACATGTTGATGCACGGTTGGGTTTGTCGTCTGATGTTTCCCATTGGATGGCTGTTCTTGGGATGGAGCAGTATGGTCTGTTGTTGTGTGATGGGACGGGCGCTGTTCCTGTGAGGAGCAAGCCTGATGGGTCTGGTGTTTTTGTGCTCTTGGCATGCCAGATGGTGCGTGGGCTTGATGAGCTTGAGCATAGTTGGGCTGTCACAGGGGATACGATTGCTGCATGGGTTGCTGATAAATATAGATCTTCTTTGATTAAAGCTACTGATGTTGAGGGAATATATGTTGAGAGAGGTATTGTTGACGAGATCTGTGCTTCCCGACTTTCAGGTCTGGACACCTGCGTCGATGCTGAATTCCCTGAGTTTCTTTCGAGTCACGGTCTTGACTGCCGAGTGGTCTGTGGACGGAGTGTCGAACCACTGATTGCGGCTATTGAGGGTGATCGTGGTGGCACGTTGATTAGGGGTTGTTAGTCGTTGCTCGCGGATCTCTGGTGGCAGCATGTTTGGTGTGCCCTCCTCTATCGATGATTTAAATGAGGCAATCAGAGAGGGAAAAAATTTTGAAAAAGCTATCAGATATGTTGATATTATTTTGTAAAGCATGGTCAAATGGGTAAGTCCGAACAGTTTGGAACTAAAGATGGATTCTGTCTTGAAAAAATCCGCAATGCCAAATGTGTAATGCAAAAGAATTCTATAAATACTATACAGAAAAAATGTAACCCACCTATTTGCAATTTTAATTTATGTGTCGAGACTTTGAATTTTTCCTCCGCTTCGCTACGGAACGTCGCACTAAAATTCAATTTTACGGGAGAGTTTAACAGCGATTAAGAGGTTACGCTCGGTTGCACCTCGCTCCACCCAAATCCTCGCTATCGCTCGAACTTCTCTTAATCGTGATGTTATATTCAGTCCCACCCCTTTACCTACAGGAAAATAATTTAACATGGGCAGCGCAAAAAACACAAGTTTATTAAACTGACTTAAAATAATAGTTGCTATGAATCAATTAGTCATCAAGTCGGAAAAAGCAAAAGATGTCGCTGTAATCCTATTTGAAAAATTTAATTCTACTGAAGGAATCTTTGGACATAACATAATGCCAGAAGACCTATTACCAACTTGGGATTCTGATTTAACCTCGTCAGGTATTGAAAGAGGCTCGTATGAACATCTGATGTTTATCACTCTTGTTGTTTCTATTGATTATCAAAGAAATGCTGATCAATTATGGGAAGCGGGTAGAAAAACATTTGAGGATGAGCAAACTAGATGGCTGTTTTTTCCAGAAAAATTAGTGAAGAAAAACTTCGATGAGATTATAGAAGCAATGATAGTTCATAAACTGTCAAAAAAACCGAAAAAAGATGCAAAAATATGGTTCGATGTTTCAAAATCATTTTTTGAGGTTTATGATTCTAATCCGTTAAATCTAATCAAACAATGCAATTATGACGCTTTAGAGATATTTAACAAAAAATTCGATTCGAGGTTCAAGCAGTCATTTCCATATTTTTCTGGAGATAAGATATTTCCATTATGGATTAGAATGTTATATGATAATGTGGAGATAAAACTAAAGAACATAGATAAAATCCCAATCCCTGTTGATGTTCATATTGCCAGAGCCACTTTCACTACTGGATGTTTAACTGGAAATTATGAAGGAACAATACCAAAAGTCTTTTCCCAAATTGATGAAACATGGAAAAAAGCTGTAGAATTAGTTAATCATCCAAAACTTAAATACAGGCTTCAATTGGATGAACCATTATGGCATTTAAGCAAATACGGATGCAGATTTAGAAAAGAAACTCTTTGCCCTAAAAAAACTAAATGTCCTGTAAGTAACTTCTGTGTAAATGGGACAGTTAATGTTTCGGCTGAAAAAATCAGAATAAGTGAGGATAATATAAATGGCAAGACATCTCTTAGTGATTTCATGCTCTGACAGGAAAAATAAAGGCAGTGATGTACTTCCTGCCATAAAACGATACACTGGAGCATGGTATGGGGTTATCAATAAACTAAAAAGAGAGAACAGATATCCATCAAATTTAGATATTGTCATTATCTCCGCAAAATATGGTTTTTTGAAACCCAATGATCCACTAGAAAATTATGATTTAAGAATGACAGAGAAACGAGCCAAAGAGTTGAATCATGAAATCATAAGCAAATTCAAAACACTTTTAGAAAGAAAACATTACAATACGATTTATATCAATTTAGGCAAGGATTACCTTCCTGCTATAGATGGATTGGATAACATATTCCCACAAAACTCTAAAATAATATATGCAAAAGGAAAAGTTGGGGAAAGAAAGGGTCAAATGAAAGAATTTATATTATCACTGTAAAAACGAACGCCGTACCTTTTGACTTTACAAATTAGTAGGTTTCGGGGCGGAACTCTTTGTCGGACTTCGCCCTCCTCGTCCTCCCTACGGTTAGAGATTATAACAATGAGCAAGTCGTAAACTATGTGTGAAAGAAATAAATATCAAGTAGTACTATTGTGGTGTAGCATGATAGATACCGATTTCAAAGTAACCCCTTGGGAAGTGAGCGGGGATATAGACTATGAACGAGTAGTTAGTGAATTTGGAGTATCTCTCCTTGATGATAAAATAATACAGTCAATTAAAAAATACGCGAATGAAATTCACCCATTTCTAAAAAGACGCGTTTTTTTCGCTCATCGTGATTTAGACTGGATTCTGAAAGAATATTCACAAGGAAATAAATTTTATCTTTATACTGGTAGAGGCCCCTCGGGAGGCGTACATTTAGGCCATTTAGTACCTTGGATATTTACCAAATGGTTACAAGATAGATTTGATGTAGAACTTTGGTTCCAGATGACAGATGATGAAAAATTTTTCTTTAATAATAATATTACTTTAGAAGATGCGAATAGATTCTCTTATGAAAATGCTTTGGATGTCGTTGCCTTGGACTTTGACTATAAAAAAACGATTATTTTTTCAGATTTAGATTTGTCTGGTGTTTTATATAGACAAGCTGCTAAAATTGCAAAAAAGATTACATTTTCGACGATAAAAGCAACTTTTGGATTAACCGAAAACTCAAATATCGGCCAAATATTTTACACAAGTATGCAGGCTGTTCCTGCCATTCTTAAAAGTGTTATTGAAGAAAGGAATGTTCCTTGTTTGATACCGCAAGCAATTGATCAAGATCCTCATTTCAGAGTGGCAAGAGATGTTTTACCGAAATTGGGATTTAATAAACCTGCAGTAATACATTCTATTTTTTTACCAGGTCTTGAACAATATGGTAAAATGTCTGCTTCATCTGAAAATAGTGCAATATTCACCACAGATACTGAAAATGAAGTTAGAAAAAAAGTTATGAATGCTTTTACAGGTGGGCGAGTGTCGGCAAAGGAACAACGAGAGCTGGGAGGTAATCCAGATGTTTGTTCTGTTTACAAATACTATTATATTCTATTTATGCTTGATGACTCTGAATTATTTGAAATGAGGTCAAAATGTATTAATGGAGAAATAATATGTGGGGAATGTAAAATGATTCTGTCAGAAAAGATAAATAAATATTTGAGGCATCATCAAGAAAAAAGAGATAGAGCAAAAAAACTACTTGATAAATATACAATAACTGAACAGGTGGACTTGAAAGGCTTAATAGATAAAAGGAGGTGATAGCTCGGAAGAAAGAGAACGCAAAAATCCTAAAGACAGACGAATAGGAAATCGCAGTAAAGCAGGATTCATCCAATTTGAGTGATGGCTGTTTCGTTTAACTGTGCGTGTGTCCGTGGAGTATTGATTCTGTTTTGTCTGTGGTTCGTTGGTTGATTTTCTGTATCTCTATTAGGTATTCGTCCTTGATTTTCACGGGTTTGTTGAATGTTGCATCGATTCCGAGTGTGCGTAAGTGTTTTTTGAATTTTTCAGCTGTTTGAATGCTCTTCACTCGTATTTTAACATTTTCAACAAGTCTTTCGCCACTTTGTACTTTTTTTATGCTTTGTATCATCGGTTTGAGGATGTTTTCTCCGAGTTGGGCAGAGCGTGCCTCTATCTCGGCGGGTCCTTCTTTCCATTCTACTGATTGGAAAGCTTCTCTCATTACTCGTGAGTAAAAGAAGCTTCGGGCGTAGTCGTGGTAGTATGTGAATGCGTACTTGAGGTCATTGCAGTTGCTCTGTGAACTTGTGTACTTTAGGGGTGGGTCTTGCATCTCTGGGTCTTTTATTACAACGCCCTCCCGTCCACTTGTTCCAAGCATTTGTATTATTTCTTTGATCTTCTTGCAGGCTACACCGAGTGGGTATATTCCGAATAGTTTGGTTGTTTGCATGCCGTATTTCTCTGCGTTTTCGCGTCTCTCGCGTATTGTGAGTGGTTTGCCTGTTTTCTTTTCGCGTATGTCGAATAGGAAGAACTGGAGTGATTCGATTCCATAGGTTTCTTTTGGGACGTATGGGTTGTCAGGTCCAACCATTTCCCCACATAGTACCCATTCGGGGTGGTCTGTGAATATTTTCTCTGGCAGGAGGCTTTCTGCCTTTTCTGTGGTGTATGGGCAGATGTGTCCTCCTCTTGTGAGTGCAACGATTCTGTTGTTGATTGTGGCGACCCGTGTGTTGTATCCGTTCATCTTCTCCTCGACTGCAACGCGCTCTGTGGTGAAGTGTGATAGGAGTGCTGGTTGCAGCATCATGGCTCGGTGTATCTTCGGAAATCCCCACACCACTTCGTACTTTTCCCAGGGGAATATTGCGGTTCCACCCTCGATCTGTGAGACGCTTCTATCCAGTATAAGGTGGCCTGCTGGTGTCCTGTGAAGCGTTCTTCTCTTGAAGAGTCCTGTTATTCGCTGTTCGTTTGTGTGTAATAGCTCTGCAATCCGCTTTATGTCTACATCTTCAAGGTCTTCATTCATTGTCTCTTGGCAAGTACTCGTATTATGCTCCTTTGTGTGATGATTCCAGCAAGTTCATCGTTTCCGTTTAGGATAGGTATCCCTCCAATATCTTCTTTGAGCATGGTTCTAACTACATCACCTATTGGTGTGTCAACATTCACTGTTGTGACCTGTCTCTTCATTATGTCTTCAACCAGCAGTTTCTTTATTCGGTTATCCTGCTGGTGGCTTGGTACTAGGTCTCTGAAGGCTCGCATGGCTTTTGCTATGTCCTGTTCTGTTACGATTCCAACGAGTCTATCTTCTTCCACTACAGGGAGTCTTCCGATGTTCTCATCGAGCATCAGCCTTCGTGCATGGGATACTCTCTCCGTGGGATGTATTGTTATCAGATCCGCTATCATTGAATCTCCCACACTCTCTTCAAGGTTGATTGCATTTTTCAGGATTTCTCTTGGTGTTATCCATCCGAGAAGCTCGTTTCCGTCCATCACAATGAGCACACCGCCTGTTCGATCGACGAGAGTGATCGCTTCTTCAGACTTCAGGTCAGGGAAGACTTTTGTGAAGTTGTCGGTTGTTGCACTTGCAACGTGCAGGGATGATGCTGGCATGCCTGCACTCTTCCGTGATCCAAGACTTCGCAGTATAGTTCTTATGGTGACAACCCCGTTGATATCGCCATTGTGCATTACCAACAGCCTTTGAACACCGTTTTTCTCCATCACGTCCATGGCATGAGAGAGCGTCTCTCCCTTATCGAGGAACATCGGTTCTGCCATAATATCTCTTATCTGCATACTTTATACCTTCATAGTATCTTTTTTCACGATTTCGTTTAAAATATTGTTGGATTCTACAATACCTATCAAGATATCATCAAAAACCAGCAATGATTTGGTCTTTGTAGATATCATTAATTTTGCAGCATCTACTGCCAGCGTATCACTTGTGATCGTTCTCTCAAGTGGCAACATTATGTCCTCTGCCACCAGTGGAACCTCACGAACGTACCTGCATTTCCTAACACCCCCTGCGGTGTCTTTTCGTGCCATTTTAACCTCTTTCTCGGGCGAATCGCCGTGGAAGAAGTCTGCAAAGACGATACTGTCGGGTGAAACCAATCCGATCGGATCTCCTTCGTCTATCACAACCACTGTGCTGACCATATTCTCTTCCATTTCGTATAGCACATGGTCGATGGTGTGATGTCTATTGACTGCCACTATGTAGGTCTCCATGATATCACCAACCTTCGTATCGTACGTCTTATCTGAGTAATACCTGATAAGATCCTGTTTTGTGACAATTCCGACCAATTTCTCTCTCCTGTTCTCTTCTTTTACCACTGGCATGCCACTGATACTGTTCTCAAGCATCATTTCTGCGGCTTGTGCTGCACTTGCTTCGTGAAGAATGGTGAGTGGGTTTTCTGTCATGACAATCTCCACTGGGATGTCATCGATCGGACGGCGACGCCAGATCGGCTCGGCTTGGCTTATCCGTTTTGCAAAATCTCCCTTTGTGACAATCCCGATCGGTTCATCGTCTTCGATCACTATTAGCCGCCCTATGCCATGCTTAAGCATGAGGTTTCTTGCCCTTGCTATCGTCTCCTGTGGGGTTACGACGTAGACCTCTGTGTTCATGCATTCTTTTATCATATCTTCCCATCCTGAAAGAAACAGGTTATATTAAAGACTTTATGAAATCTCTCTCTGTGATGATCCCAACAAGTGTTTCTCCGTCAACCACTGGGAGCGATCCGATTTTGTGTTCGATCATCAGATCGGCAGCCTCGCCAAGATCCATAGCAGGGGTGGCGGTCACAACTTCTTTTCCTATCAATTCCTTTGCGTGTACGTGCAGAGCCTCTTCGGCATCACTGCTCACAAGTTTGTTGAAGATCTCGCCGTTCGCGAGGTATCGTAGGACGTCAGATGCTGTGATCAATCCGAACAGCACTCCATCTCTTATAATAGGAAAACGGCGGAATCCATGGGTTATCATGCTGTTTGTGACCTCACCGATGGGTAGATCAGGGGCTATGCTAACAACCTCCTTGCTCATCCAGTCCTCCACGATTTTACCTGTCGTAACGCCGCCGAGCAGCCATACAAAATCCTGTTCAGATATGACGGCTTTGACCCGTTCATCATCGTCGACGATAGGAACGCCACCGATTTTCTTCTCGATCATGGTATGTAGAGCGTCTTTGAGCGAGCTCTTCTCGCTGAGGGAGATCACGTTCTCTTCCATGATCTCTCTCACGCTCTCATTCACCGCTGAAAGCAGGTTTCCATGAAATCGGTGCTCTAGCAGATTGTGGCGCAGACCACCACCCATGAAATCAGCGATGTCGAGGCTTGTTACGATTCCCTGGAGACGGTGTGTGCCTGCGTCTGCTATCGGTAGTCGCCTGATGTTGTAGTCACGCATCGTTCTGGCAGCACCCATAATGGTAGTGGTGGGCGGAACCATCACAACCTCTTGCGAGGCAATGGTCATCACATCTCCTTTACGATCTGATATTCGCGACTTAAAATCGAGCGATCCAAGATCCCTATACGCATCTCCGCTTCTATGCATCGGAAAGTTTTGATCGTTTAAAACCATCATATCACCCCTGACCAAGCACCACTGGTGCCAGATGACAAACATACGATCTTACGGCAAAAGAAGGTTTGCTTAATTAAAAAATTTAAACAGAGGGTGATATCGCACCCCGTTAGAGGGTGGCGTCCGATAGATTTATATAATGAAAGATATTTAATAATGTATGGTTCTGTGCTGGACGCAATAACAACCGACGATAATCTCATAGAGATGGGCCCAATCGACCTATCTCAGGATATCACGTCCGACCCCACCGAGATCCTTGTGAACATGGCAAAGAAGAACGAGATAGACCCCTGGAACATCGACATCGTCGAAGTAACCGACAAATTCCTGAACAGAATCGAAGAACTCGAACGGCTCGACCTCAGAATATCAGGCAGAACACTCTTCTACGCTTCAGTACTCCTCCGAATGAAATCCAACACCCTACTCGAACCAGAACCCGACACCGAGAACGAATACGACGAACCACTCGACTACACAGAATACACCGACACGCCAATCCCCCCACCACCCCTACGCCGCAGAACACTCAGACCTGCAACTCTAAAAGACCTAATAACAGAACTCAAAAAAGCAGAAAAAGTAGAAAAACGACGCATACACCGCATAAAACAACAAACACCCAGCGAAAGAACAAAACAGACTCTACAAGCAAGAAACAAAAGCGTAATGGAACTGGCACACGAAGAAGACATCGAAAAAAGAATAATAGAACTGAACAAAAAACTATATGAAATATTCAAAACCAAAGACCGAATCAAATTCACCGAAATAACACCAGAGGACAACAACGATAGAATGATGACATTCCTCGCACTGCTCTTCATCGCAGGACGAAAAAAGATACGACTCGAACAAGACAAGCTATTCGAAGAGATCACGATCTGCAAGCAAGACCAAAAAGGTGTGACGAGTTGAGAGACGAAGAACTGATCGAAGCCGCCCTCTTCGTAGCAGGAGAACCCGTAAGCGAAAAAAAACTTAAAAAAATCATTGGAAGCCTCGTTAAAACACAACGCGCAATAGAACACCTCATATACGAATACCGAGAACGCGAAACCGCACTCGAAATAATAGAACTTGACAAAAAATACGTGATGCAACTAAAACCAGAATACTCAAAAGCCGTGGAAAAAATAGCCCCACGAGAAATCTCAGCACCCGCGCTGAGAACTCTCGCAATAATAGCCTACCACCAACCAATCACCCAAAGAGAACTGGTAAAAATTAGAGGAAACACAATTTACGACCATATACCAGAACTAAAAGAAAAAAACCTGATAAAAACAGAACCACAAGGCAGAACCCAAATAATCACAACAGGCACAAACTTCCCACAATACTTCAACCTAACAACGAACGACCCCCAAAAAATACGAGAAAAAATGATCGAACTAACAAAAACAGACCAAAACAACCAAGCAAACCACCCACACCGCAAAAAACCACAGATCCTCACAACACCCATGTACGAAAGCCTACTCAAACACTGCGGCATACAAAATTTCAAAGTCACAAAAACACTATACACCCAACCAGAAACAACAGAAGAACTGAAAACCGCAAAAATAGTAATTCTAAACCATGGATACGGAAAAAGACTCAAAAACCACTACACAGGAAAAATCATCGAAGTAAACGGCGCAACATTTGAAGACCTCATAAACTC
>Ga0164310_10002130_pt1 | contig 11314 bp, 11 predicted proteins | sample GuaBasSedimGuay1_FD_121795 | JGI IMG/M metagenome (GOLD analysis project Ga0164310, IMG submission 121795) | Subseafloor sediment microbial communities from Guaymas Basin, Gulf of California, Mexico - Guay1, Core 4569-9, 0-3 cm | ecosystem: Environmental > Aquatic > Marine > Hydrothermal vents... | reverse complement strand
TGGTTTCAAAATTGGTGATCGCTTTGGCCTGACGACTGTATAAATCGCTTTCGATCTGATGCGTCAGGACGCTGCGGGACCAGTTGTTTTCGATGGTTTTCTGGACATAGAACAGGGCCTGCTGGGGTGTATCGCATTTTTGGATGATGACGATATTGTGTCCCCACGGGATGTGGGTTAAAGCAGGTTGTTCCGCCATTTGCGCAACAGCTTGTTTCGCAACTTGGGAAACAGGCTGTTTCCCTTTTGTATCTTCTTGGTAGTAAAAGAGATACCATTGTCGAACAAACTTGAGATTTCTATGCGAAAAGCCCTTCATATCGGGGAATTCGGCCATTAAATTCAGCAGCCAGTGGCCAGGAGTCAGGAGCCAGTAACGCTCAAACCACCCCGGCCTCACGGCCACCCCTGGCTTAAAAAGGAGGGGAACTTACACGGCAGGTGCGCGATACAAACGAAGGATCGTCCGGAAACCACGCATCTGATTCCCGAGAATACCTATATGCTACTTTGTGAAACATCTTGAATCAAGCGTAATTTCTTTTTCAACATTTTGGCCGCTTAAAATTTCCAGAGCAGTTTCTATTGCCTCTTTTCCGCCGGTGGGATATTCAAAACTTGCTGCCAAAATTCCCTGAGCAACATAAGCCTGGCCTTCCTGAGGCAAAGCATCAATACCAACGAATTTAATATCCTTTTCTCTGCCCGCAGCCAATGCAGCTAAATATGCACCGTGCGCACCTGGGTCATTATGAGCGTAAACCATATCGATTGTCTCAAATCTCGCAAGAGCTGACTCCATTTCTTTTCTTGCGTTAGGTTCAAGCCATTTCATATCAGCCTCGAAAATTATTTCAATGCCGGAACCCTTAATTCCTTCACGGAAGCCACTATGCCTATCTTGGCCTGGAGTTGAAGTCATCAGGCCTTTAAGTTCGACAATCTTTCCTTTGCCACCAAGTTGTTCAACTATCCATTTACCCGTAGCTTTACCAATTTTTTTATTATCAGCACCGATAAAACAGGTGTATTTGTCACCAAGAACACGACGGTCGAGGACAATAATGGGAATACCTTTTTGATATGCCTGTGCGACAACAGGTGTCAAGGGAACTGCTTCTTTAGGCGATATAATGATAAGGTCAACACCTGCACTGATGAATTCTTCCATTTGCGAACGTTGTTTTAAAGTATCGTTTTGTGCATCTTTAAAGACAACTTTTATATCTTCATATTCATTAGCAGCGTTTTTGATATCCGCATTCATCTGGACGCGCCACGGTTCGCCAAGATTGCACTGGCTCATACCAATAGTCCATTTAACCTGATTGGTATCAGAGTCGCTCTTTTTTGCACAGCCCTGAGACAACACAATTACTAACAAAATAACAACTGCTAAAATTTTTGTAAACTTCTTCATTTCGATTCCTTTCCATTATTTTTTCGTTTTTTGCAGCAGAACCGCTGCGACTATAATCGCTCCGGTAAGCATTAATCTCTTATCTTCGCCAACGGCGTTTATACTCAATATTTTTTCAAGGTATCCTATCGTCAGCACACCCAAAAGCGTGAGCCATATTCCGCCTCTGCCGCCGCGAAGGCTTGTTCCGCCAATAACTACCATTGCAATAGCCGAAAGCTCATAAGTAAAGCCCGCTTCCGGATCGCCCTGAAGTTCCTGTGAAGCCTGACAGATACCCGCTACCGCACAAAAAAGTCCGCTCATTGCGTAGGTAAGTATCTTGACGGCATTGACCGGTACGCCTGATAGTCTTGCTGCTTCTTCATTGCCTCCGATTGCATAGATATATCTGCCGGGGCGAAGCTTAATTAGTAGAACCGCGGAAACCAATAAGCATATCAAAAAAATGATAGTAACGACAGAGATATTATTCCACAGAATCTTTGAATTTATGAAGTTAAATACATCGGGTACCGGAACATATTTATATGTCCCATCTGCCTGTTGAACTGCGGTAGATATTTTCTGGCCACCGGACATCCATTTCGCAAGACCTCGCGCAAAGACCATCATCGCCAGGGTGGCAATGAACGGCTGGATGTTGAATCTTGAAATTATCAATCCCGAAGCTGCCCCGCAAGCCAACCCGATTAATAAACATGCAATTATGGCAATATAGAACGGCCATGAAAAATGAATGCAGAAAAGCGAAAACGAAACCGCCGAAATGCCCAATATGGAGCCGACCGAAAGATCGATGCCGCCTGTTATGATAACAAGTGTCATGCCGCATGCCAAAAGACCGTAAACCGACACTGCCCGAAGCATATCACGGTGTGTACCCCATTTTAGAAATGCACCATCGGCATTAAATATCAAACCTATCACGAAAACAATAATAAGCGCACCTAACGCTCTTATCGTTGGGGATGTCATCCATGAGGAGTTTTTAATTTTCAATAATTTACTCATGCGGGTTTCCTTTTACCTAAGGCGGCACTTAATACTTTTTCCTGCGTGGCTTCTTCTCTGCTAAACTGGGCTGTAACTTTACCTCGATGCATAACCATGATTCTGTCGCTCATAGCCAAAAGCTCCGGCATTTCAGAGGTGATTAGCACAATCGCGATACCGTCCTTTGTCCACTGGTTCATCAGTTCGTATATTTCATGTTTAGCGCCAATATCAACTCCTCGCGTCGGCTCATCGAGCAGAAGAACTTTAGGGTTTGTCTGCATCCATTTTGCCATTACCACTTTTTGCTGATTGCCGCCCGATAAAGAGTCAACCTCCTGATTCAGTGACTCTGCTTTAAGCTTTAATGATTCGGTTGTTTCTTTAGCAGCTTTTCTCTCGTCAGCCGGCCTTAACCAAAAGCAGCGAGAATAACAAGGCAGGCAGGCCAGAGTTGAATTTTTAATAATACTTAAATCCATCACAAGACCATTAGATTTGCGGTCATTTGTTAGAAGTGCCAGCCCTCTTTGTATCGATTTTGATGGTGAATCTATTTTATATTTTTCCCCATCAATCTCAACCGAGCCTTTCGTATCTTTGCCGTAGGTACCGAAAATCCCATTCAGCAATTCACTATTACCCGACCCCTGCAGTCCTGCGATACTAAGTATCTCTCCGGCTTTGACCGAAAAAGAAACATTACCGACTCTTGGAGCAGGGTTGGTTGATGCTGCCGGCACGAAGATGTTATTGGCTTGCAGCCTTACATTTCCGATATGCGGGGTATGGCGAGGAAACTGCTGACTAAGTTCTCTGCCTACCATCCATTGGATTAATTTTTCGCAAGGCAGATTTCCAGCGGTTTCGGTCCCAATGTATTCACCGTCCCTCAATACGGTTATTCTGTCTGCGATGCTGTATATCTCCTCCATCTTATGAGTGATATATACTATCGAGCAGCCTTGCTCTTTAAGTTGGTCTATAATCTTAAAAAGCTTTTTAACCTCAGGCTCGGTTAGTGCGCTTGTAGGTTCATCCATAACAATGATTTTTGCATTAAACGCCAGAGCTTTGGCGATTTCTATCATTTGCTGAATCCCAATCGGAAATTCATCAACGGCTCTTTTGGGATCTATATCAAGACCGAAATTTTTCAGTATTCCTTTGGAATACTCAACCATGTGCGACTTATCCAGCCATTGATATGAACTTTTCTCTTTACCGAGAAAAATATTTTCAGCAACATTTAGCGAACCTATAAGCGAAAGCTCCTGATGTATTATTGATACACCTGCTTCAGTTGCATCTTGTACTGATTTGAAGTCCGTTTCTTTCCCTTCAATTTTTATTTTGCCCGAATAGTCGGTATGAACTCCGCCGAGGATTTTCATGAGCGTACTTTTGCCCGCGCCATTTTCACCTGCAAGTATATGAACTTCGCCGGGATATAAATCCAAGTTGACATCGGCAAGAACTTCAACAGGACCGAAACTCTTGCTTATCCGGCTCATCTTCAATAATAAAGATTTTGTGTTGTCTGTCATATATTATTTAGCCAATACTTTATAATTATCTTCACCACCGTTGATAAGATAAACCAGAGGCAGTGGTCTGTCAATTCCTTCAATAAATTTTGGCCTTGCCGCCCAAGGGGTAACATTGAGCACGCCAGTTAAGTCCATCCAGTATTGAAGCCTTGCCACCGGCAAATTCCAGGTCATATGCAAGTGATTTGCAGGAGCGTATTGTTTATATTCAGCCATCGTAGCATACTTGGGCACAAGGAAAGTGTGTGGCCAATTCCAGCTTGTAAGATTGACCATCTTTTTTTCAAGTTCGGCGTGGACTTCAGTTGTTCTCGCCTGGTCCCATATCAGGCTGAATTTATCGTTGAGGCCGCTATATGCCATTCTGCCAGCGACACCTTCAATCCCGGCAGGAGTCATAAAGGTAAGGGAGTTGCCGCCGCCGGGGAAATAGTCTGGGTCGGCTAAAGGCATTTGCAGACCGGTCATTATTTTCTTAGGCGATGAACCTGGCAAAGCGGCCCAGTCTAATGATGCACTGCCGGAATTGTTGCCGTCGACTAAACCCTTTGTCGCCCAGTCAGCATCTTTGGGCAATTTTTTTATGCCGACTTTGGCGGCCAGTTCTTTTATTTCCCAGCTTTCCCAGACTTTTCTGAAGTCCATAAACAATGGCGGATTACCTCCAGACAGATATGTCATAAACAACATTGTTAACAACCCCTGTACGTCTGCCTCGGTTGCGTAAGGTACCGCTGCTTTCGGTCCGTTGTGGTCAAAGGTGCTATTGAACAATGATTCCATACAGTCCGCAACTGGAAGCGGCCGGCCCCTTAAATCACTACCCCACTCAAGCTGACTCATAAAGCCGCCGCCAACAGCATTCAACTCTTCCATCAGATCTCGATTAATAAGGTACATCGCAAGTGATGTGTTAAATCGCTGGCTGTCAGCTTCATCTCTAAGTTCGAGCCTCTTGCCGACATTTTTATCTATCCATGCGCGAAGTTTTTTAAGCTCTTTTACATCATACGCCTTTTTGTTAATCATATCAGCGAGCAGTTTCATATCAAGACGTGTAATCTCAAGTCCAAACGTATTTCGTGTTGCCAGTATATGAGCCAGTGCTGTTTCCATCCCCATTGAATCATGACCGAAAATTACCATTCGTCTTCCACGAAGACCAACGGCCGTTACAGCAGCATAGCACCAGTCAATTAAAGCTGTTTTAGTGGCTATACTTATCTTAGGCTTCATACCTGTATCGGCCCAGTTTCCGACATTAAGATGAATCATCTTTCCGTATTGACTAATCGCACCTGCCGTTGCATGGGCGTAAACCACGCCGGGCTTGGGCCCACTGTTGCCACAGGTGATATTAATAGGTGTCTCTTTAGGAAATTGCTGCAGTAGTGATATGGTGGTCAATTGCGGGAATGCCCATGTGTCAGGCACGCAGACAAGAATGTCAACGCCAGCTTTTTGAAACTGCTGTGCGACAATATCGGCCTGCTTTTCACTATCGACAAGAATATTCGAATAAACAACCTCAATGGCTGTCTTGTCCGGCAAAAAAACCTCACCGCTTATCGCATTGGCGATCATCGCAACAATATTCTCCGCACGCTGTCTGCTCGCCTTGTCAATCCTTGGGTCACACGGAGCAAATACCCCTATGACCGGATTTTTAGGTTGCGCGTTTCTTATACCAGCCAGGCGTTTTGCTTCTATTTTATTGGCCATTATCGTGTTCTCCTACTTTTAAGCGTTAGCTTTTTCTTTTATTTCTAAAAGGTCTTTCATTACGTTGTGTAGAGAGCTTTTATAATCGGTTGTCCCAAACGCATCGTGAAGTTGTTTGTATAAAATACTAAAAACCAACCCTGTTAAATTTTAAACTAAATCCCGAAAACTGTGAATGCATTATTTAAAGTTTTTATGGACATTTCACAGGTTTTGGGTTATTTTGTCATTATGATAGAACTGAAAAAACTATTAGACAGAATCGATATAACTATATTAAACACCGAGCTTTATTCAGTCGGAACATTGTGGAACTATAAAAATGTCAACAGCCCCTATTCTCGAATATATTGTATGATATGTGGATGTGCCCAACTAACCATGCATAATAAAAAATATGACTTAACGCCGGGCTTTCTATATCTTGTTCCATGTTTTACAACTGTAAACATGTCTTGCTCCGAGTGGTTTCAGCAATATTATATACACTTTACCAGCCGACTGCAAACTGGCATTGATGTTCTTTCGATTCTGAAATGCAACTTTCAAGCTAATGCCAAAGAAATCGGCATTGATAAGAAAATATTTGATAAGCTTCTTGAATTGAACCCCGAGAAAGAGCTTTTTGAGTATGATGCCAACAAACCCATCTATAAAAGAGTAACAGAAAGAGCTTTTGAACTGGACAAGTCAAAATCGGTAAGTGATATTTTGGAATGCAATGCTCTTATTCGGCTATTGCTTTCAGCGTTTTTTAAAGATTGTGACCAGTCACAAATTTCCCACACTATTAACGGATTGACAAGATTTCAAAATGTTATTGAATACATACGCCAAAATCTTGACTCACCAATTGCACTTCAGGAACTTGCTGATATAGCTGGCCTTAACCCTACATATTTTTCAAATCTTTTCAGTAAACTCATGGGCATCTCGCCAATTCAATATGTAAACAGAAGGCGAATTGAGAAGGCCCAGTCGTTATTATTAAGCAGTAATGAGCCCTTGGAGAGCATTGCAATGCAGGTTGGATTTGAGGATGTATTTTATTTCTCACGCCTTTTCAAAAAAACAACCAAGGTTTCCCCATCAGTCTACCGCAAACAACATATTTTATCTTAAAACTACATCTGGTCATGCTGCGATTGGCAGACACTCATAGCCGTGGTGATAAACAAGATGGTGAACACATAGTTATCATTTTCCATTTCGATAACAGAAAAATGTGTTTTTGTTTTAAAAATTAGGATTTTGGTCATTTGCTTTTCTGTTTATAGGGTGTACTCAGCCATACTCTGATAGGATACATCAGGAAAGCAAACTTGACATGAACGAATCCCGCATGCGATCTGTCTCCGAACAGGCCCGTGATCGAAGGGATGAAATTGTGTGTATGACCGAACCTAATGATGTTTTGGTGCTGGGGCAGACACTGATGCATAATCCGGAATTGAAGGTTTTTTCGCTTGAAATCAGAGCTGCTCAGGCACGCCGGTTACAAGCGGGTCTGTGGCCCAATCCGGAAATTGATATTGAGATGGAAAATATTGGAGGTACGGGTACGCGGTTTCGCTCAATCGATTGCGGCTGAATCGAATGCAAATCTAAGCGACAAATGAACAGTTTATTTATACGCAGCCCCTTAGAAAAAGACAACACAATCGCAGTGGCGTGAGTGAGTGGCGAATGCGTTCCCAGTAAAAAAGCCCGGGTTCTTGGTGAATCCGGGCTTTTGTGTTTATTATTCTCAGGCAGGGTGTCTGAGCTGCCATTTCATCGGTGCGCTTCGGGCTATTGTTTATTCCTGTTCGGGATGTTTTTCCTTGTTGTACTGGTCGATGACCTGTTGCTGGATGTTCGGCGGGGTGGGGTCATAATGGCTTAGTTCCATTTCATAGCTGCCCTGACCGCCGGTTACACTTTTGAGTTGGCTGTTGTAGTTGGATATTTCACTCAGCGGCACTTTGGCCTTGATAACCATCATATCGCCGGCGAGCATATCCTGACCACTGACACGGCCGCGGCGGGAGGCCAGATCGCCGGTGATGTCGCCCATGTTCTCGGCGGGAATGGTAATCTCGATATCGACAATTGGCTCCAGCAGGGAGGGTCTTGCCTTGCTCAGTGCATCCATGAATGCGCCCTTGCCTGCGGCACGGAACGCGACTTCCTTGGAATCGACGGCGTGATACTTGCCGTCATAGACTGAGACTTTGACATCCTGCATCGGGAATCCGGCGAGATAGCCGCTGCTCATGACATCCTGAATACCCTTGAGGACGGCCGGTTCAAACTGGCCCGGGATTGAGCCGCCAAAGATATCCCAACTGTATTCGAGAGACGGATCAGAATCCCGCTGGATTGGTTCGATCCGAAGATAGACTTCGCCAAACTGGCCTGAGCCGCCGGACTGTTTTTTGTGGCGGTAGTGGCCCTCGCCTTTTCCGGTGATCGGTTCACGATAAGGGATCTTCGGGGGCTTGGTGTTGACATTCACTTTATAGCGGTTTTCGAGCTTGCTGAGCATCACTCGCAGGTGAAGATCGCCCATGCCGTTGATCACCATCTCTTTGGTCTGGGTGTCATGAGAGATTGTAAAGCAGGCATCCTCAGCTGTCAGCTTATCAAGGGCGGCACTGATCCTACCTTCATCACCACGGGACGCCGGTTCCAGTGCCAACGCGAACATTGGTTTGGGCAGGGGGGGCGTTTGGAACTTGCCGGCGAATTTGCCATCGTGAACCAGATCGCCGAGTTTTAGCTCGTCGAGCTTTGCCAGCGTTACGATGTCGCCGCAAACACCTTTATCAACCTCTTTGATTTCGGTTCCCTGCATCTGAAGCGGGTGGCCGGGGCGAATCGGCTTTTTGGCATCATTGACCATCAGATGAGTTCCAGTATCCAGCGAGCCGCTGAAGACACGGATCGAGGCGTACTTCATATTTGAGCGAGGATCGAACCCGACACGGAAAACATGACCTGCAAAGGGGCCATTCGGATCGGCTTTGACCTCCGTTGTCTCTTCGCCGTTTATGAGTTTGGCAGGTGGCACATCCGCCGGCGAGGGGGTTTCCTTTGCAATCAGATCGAGCAATTCTTTGATGCCATTCTCTTTACGAGCATCGGTAAAGAGGATCGGAATCACAGTGCCAGCTGCCATTGCTTTGATAAAGACGCTGGCGACTTGATCTGGCGAAACCTCTTCGCCGCCAAGGTATGCTTCCATGAGATCATCATCGGCTTCGATGACGCTTTCCAGGATATTAACATGAGCATCAGCGACACTTCTGACGAGTGTATCGCCCTCCGTGTTCGCGACACAGTCGACGACAGCAGACTTGTCTGTGGTGGGAAGGTTCGCACAGCGACACTGGCTGCCGAAAGTTTCGCGTATCTGTTCGACCAGTTCAGTCAGATCGACATTGTCTGCGTCCATCTTATTAATGACGATGATTCTGGCCTTGTTGGCATTGGTTGCGGCTTGGAACAGTTTGCGGGTATTCATTTCGATTCCCGCTGATGCGCCGATAACAATCACAGCTGTTTCTGCCGCCGCAATACTTACAAGGGCTGGGCTGATAAAACCGGGATAGCCGGGCGTGTCAATGATGTTAATGAGCTTGCCATCGTAGTCAGCATGCATCAGGGCCGAATGGACGGAGTTGCCGCGTTCCTTTTCTTCGTCGTCGAAATCGCCGACGGTATTCTTTTCATCAATACTGCCTAAGCGGTTTATGGCACCGGTGGTGTGCAGCATTGCTTCTGCCAGAGATGTTTTACCGCTGCTTCCGTGTCCCAGAAGTACGATGTTACGGATGTCTTTGAGATTCGCCACAGTCAATAACCTCCATTATCTAAGTATCGTCTCTTTATGTAAAAACCCGAAGTTTACACGAATTACAGAGGGGTCGCAAGTACAAAAATAGATGATTCTGCCGCCCAAAAGAGATTATCGAGGCATTGAAGATGCGAAATAGTGCTGAATAAGCCCTAAAGTTCCCCACGATTGATTGATCGCCGGTCATCGGGCCGTTTAGTCGCATTTGTTAATTTACCCTCAACAGCCATATCGCGGAAGGGGGCGGTCGGATCGTAGAAATCCTGATTCAGATCGACGGTGTTGATCATCAGGCCCTCGTTGTGTTCAGATAGTTGCTCGGTGATGCGGCCGTCCGGCTGGATGAAGCAGGATGGATAGGGGCAGAACCAGCCGCAGGAGTTTGGCATACTGACCCAGAATGCGTTGTTGGCGGCGTTGGCCTGCATGGTCTGTCGCATGATCTCCGAATGGATGCTGGGGCCTTGCTGGCGGGCATTGTAGAACGACTGGAAGATACATTTGACGCCGTCTTTGTACAGTTTGCGGTACAATTCAGGGAAGCGCAGATCGAAACAGATCAGCAGCGAGCATTTGACGCCGTTGATGTCAAAATGCACAAAATGGTCGCCGGGGGTGTAGTTGTCCATATCGACAGCGGTGCCGAAGCGTTTGTCGTAGCGGTCAACGAGGTTGCCTTCCGGCGAGATCAGGTAGAGCGAATTGTGCGGTTTGTTGGGTTCGGTGAGCCGGTGGCTGCTGCCCAAAACGACCCACAGTTTCAGCTTTCCGGCCAGATTGATGATCTCCAGCGTTTTATCTTTGAGTAAGTCCCAGTTGTAATCAGCAAAGGACTCAAAATCGACGCTTGCGTAGCCGCTGAGGGCGCATTCGGAAAAATGGACGACATTCGCATTTTCGTCAGCGGCCTGCTTCATCTGGTTACGAATCGTTGCGGCGTTGGCTTCGATGTCGGCGCTGACGCCAAACTGACAGGTCGCGATTTGTAAGATCCCTTTGTCCATTTTTCCTGCTTACCCTTTTTGCAAATCAGCCCATTCCAGAAAGACACGCTCATATTCAGGGATTAAAGCAAACTCTTTTAGCCACTGTTCAATATACACCATATCAATCGAGTCTCTGTTTTTAGAAAGAATGCTTTTAATATCTTCTTTGTCGATCGCTCATCCGGCGATCATTTTGTGGATAATGATGTCTTCGCAGGATGCGAATTTTGCTGAAAAATCACTAATTTGAACGGGTTTTGCGTTTTCTATGGCTTGCCGTTCATAGGGCATAAACGAAAAAATAAAGTCTATGCGTATTCTCGAAGCGGTATCTTCTGTCGGCAGAACACGGGTATCAACAGCAAATGATTCAGGGTCTTCAACAAGCATTTTAAGATTTAAGGCTCGGCACAAGGATTCGATTTTAGTATAATCATCGACATCAATCCCAAGAGTAATGTCAATATCCCGTGTCAGCCGGGGTCTACCGTATAGCAGCACGGCTTGTCCGCCGATAATCATATAGGGGATATTTTGGCGGTCGAGTCGATGGGTTAACCGTTTTAGCAGTTTTTCGAGCATGAACCGACCTTGTTGATTGCGTTAGCGATTCGAATGTCAACATCAATTCCATCCAGCATATTTTCAGAATTGACCGCGCCCAATAAAACCGCTTCATTAATACGACAGCGCGATTTATTACGAAATCGCGCTAAAATTCTAAGCACTAAAATCTAAATGCTAAACAATATCGAATGTCTAAAATCCTAATTTTCAAAACAAAAACACACTTTTTGGTTAT
>Ga0164310_10002128_pt1 | contig 11318 bp, 12 predicted proteins | sample GuaBasSedimGuay1_FD_121795 | JGI IMG/M metagenome (GOLD analysis project Ga0164310, IMG submission 121795) | Subseafloor sediment microbial communities from Guaymas Basin, Gulf of California, Mexico - Guay1, Core 4569-9, 0-3 cm | ecosystem: Environmental > Aquatic > Marine > Hydrothermal vents... | reverse complement strand
TCGTAAGTAGGTAAACGGTCAAGATTAGAACGGGAATCGTGAATATGTGTTTCATATTACCTGTTCTCGTGAATTATATGAAACTAAAAATGGGGAGATGGTTTTGGTGCTTGTGAAGCACCCTAATCTACCATGTTCCACTGGATGACTTCAACTGAGATCGTGAATGTATAGGTAAAGTCTTGGTGTGCAGTTTGTTTAAAGTGTATCCTTAAGCTCCATTCGACAAAGTCGCCGGGGTGCACTTGTTTGTCCTCACCATCAATGTACATGAAGTTAGCATCTGGATAGCCATCACCATCTAGGTCTATGTCCACATATTCGCTGTCAACAAGTGTTATGCCGTTTACTTTTGGCGTTAGCATGAACCATGGTATGGTTCCGGTGTTTTCTATATCCATGGTAAATTTAACCTCATAAGATGGATAGGCATTTTCAATTGTTACATATGCGTAATGAGGGTCTTCCTCATCTATCCAACAGTAGCATTGAGCTATGTCCTTTGTGTAGCCTGGGTCTATGCCTGCGTCGTCGCAGTACCATGTTACTATGGCAGCGTCTAATATACCTGTTTCTACTTCGCCTTCAACATCCAGATATGCTGACCAGTGGGCGAAGCTGAAGCCCACAATTGCTAGTCCGATTAGCACTATTACCGCAATGGCCGGGATTGAAGTTTTCTTTTTCAGCATCATAAGCTATCACCCGTCTGCTGCGGAGGTTAATCCTCTGCGTTCCAGTTGACCCACTCAAACCAGGCCCAGAAGCCCATCCAAGCGTCCTCTGGCATCACGTTGCCTTGTTCATCTTCTTGCATGAAGTGTATGACTACATGATAGTATACGCTGTCGCAAGGGTCAAGTTGCTCACAGCTTCCTTCAATACCGTCTCCGTTGCCATCAACGCCATAAAATTCCTCAGACACTATTTCGATCCATGGTGTCAAGTCTGTGCTGCCTTCTACTATTCCACAGTCGTAGTCATAAAGTTTCACTGGTATGGTGCCTGTGTTATGAATGTCAATCCACAACTCAACAGTGAGGCATGGATAGACATTGTATAAGCCAACCCAGAGATAGCCATCCTCCATTGAATATTCGAGCCAGGCGACATCCTTGTCTTGATATAATATGTAATCAAAAGACCATTCTAGATCCACATATCCAGTTGTCACTTCACCCTCAACGTAAACGGTTTCGCTCCAGTGGGCGTAGGCGAATCCCGCTATGCCCAACGCCATCATTAAAATTGCAAATGTTGCGGCTAATTTCTTAGTGTTCATTTTGTCGCATCACTCTCCTTCTCCCCTTGGGTATATTTTACGTGCCCCTCCCTCGGCACGGGTTAGGCCGGCCTAACCAGCATTAGCCGGCTAACTACCTAACCAACAATAGTTTATCATCTCCCCCCTTATAATACCCTAAGTAAGACTAGACCCTATCATTAAACTAGAAGAAAAATAAAATATGTCAAATCTAGACCAATAATACATACTACGGCTCCTTACTAACTTAAAAGCATCCAAAACAAGTTTATAACAGTAGCTACTAAGGTGCATTATTTGCCAAAAATGGAAAAACTTATTGAACTACTAAAAGATGGAAAATGGCACAGCCTAGAAGAAATCGCTGAAAAAATAGGAGTAATCCCAGAAAAACTGGAAGAACTTATAGAAACACTGTCAGAATACCAGCTTATCCGCTATGATAAGGAATTAAAGGCTGCCAAGCTTAATCTTTCATGGAAAAAACTAGAAGTGGAAGAGGAAAAGCTTCAAGAAGAAGAAGAGAAAATGGCGTTAGGCACCATAATAATTCCAAAAGAGCATACAATAATTGTACAAAATACGAGAATAAGCAACCTAACCGAAGAAGAACTTGAACTGGAAATAAAAATGGATAAAAAAATAAAGGAAATAGCAATAAGAAAGCTAGACTAAAAGGAAATCAGGTCTTTAGCCTTTTCCAAGACTTCTAAAAGCTGTAAACCCTTCTCACTTGTCTTATAAATTTTAGTTCCATCAGAAGGGTTAGACTTAACCTCAACAATTAAGCCCTTCTTAATTAATTCTTCAAAATAACGGTTAAAACAGGCAAAATTCAGATTTGAACGATACATAATCCTAGTTTTATTGGCACCTTTACGTGCCTCATGTAAAATGTCCCTAATAACCTCAATCCTACTCCTCCTATACCTAGGCATACCTAAACTCCGACTCCAAACTCGAATAACGAGAGCAGCCAACATGTATTTAATTTATTGAACCCACTAATAAGGATTAATGTTCCTCTACTCGACAGATCTCCTCTACATTAATTTCCAGAGCAACCACCGGATTCTCTAATTCAAAGTTCTCTAACACCTCTGGATGCAGCTCGCCCAAGATTCCAATTCGCCTATTCTTAAGCCAAACTTCAGCCGTTCTTCCACTTAAAAAGCTTGGATGCCTAGCCTCCCTAACCAACCAGCCCCTCAAACCCAAATTAGCCAACAAAGCATCCAAAACGGAACGAATCTCAGTATAATTCGCCTCAGCATGCGCAGAAACAGCCGCTAAATGAAGCTCACGTCTACTTTTCGTTTCCCTTCTTAAATCAACTTTTATAACATCTGAAACTTCAAATAAGCGCTGAGGATAACCTTCATGCTTGTTTTCGCTTAGATTCTTCATTAAACCCGGCAGAAGCCATCCCCTGCAAATGGAAAACTCTGTGGAAACAGGATTAGCAAGCCTAACGGCTTTTCCGGGCTTAAGCCTCATCATCAAATAATGGACCCGCTCATTTGTCAAGACAAAATTCATAACCTCCATAAAGCCAAGGCCAACCATAATTTGCCTAACAACATTCGCAAACCTACTTATCGGATGTTGTTCTCCGCTTGCTTTTGACAGAGGAATGGAAGGCTTAAGCCTATAATAGCCATAGCCAATCGCAATTTCCTCAGCCAAGTCAACTTCATGCAAAATATCTATTCTATAAGGCGGAATTGAAACCTCTAAAACTCCATCCTCAACTTTGACGGCATCCAACCTACATTTTCTGAGACATTCTATGGCTTCGTCTTCGCTCAGCCTTAAACCCAAAAGCCTATTCGCATATCTAACCCTAAACCGCATCTTCTGCGGCGTCAAGTCGGGCAAAACAAACCTCCTATCCGGATAATTAACTAAGACAGACTCTATTTGACCGCCCATATCCGCCAACGCCGTAACAAGAACGTTCAAACATTCATTAACAGCATTCCAGTCGGTTCCAGTCACGTCAATGAACAAGTTACGTGTAGTCTCAGTTACGCGGGTAAGTTCACCATTAATTATGGGCGGCATAGAAAGAACATCACCATTCACATCGACAAGCAGAGGATAACGCGGCGCCCAATTAATCAAGTGGCGGTAGGCCTTGCCTTTCTCATGTTTCTCTAAAATCTCTTGTAAACTCATCTCTTCTGAGCAATCCAGCGGAACAAACCTAACATCTTCAGGCTTCGCAGTAGTGTACGTGAATGGAGGCTTAACAGCGTCAAGATTATGGACGCCAATCGAAGCCTTCTTGCGGTCCCGCCCAATTCCCCAATGTAGGTCTTCCTGCATTTCCATAAGTTCCCTAACAGAATCTTCATTAAGCCTAACATCGCGAATTACAGCGCCTACGATGTATGGACGAACACTCGAAACAGATTTGTCAACATTTAGTTCGACATTTCCCTTCTTGACTTTATACTCCTTTAAGCCTGTCTCCCAGCCCATTAATCCCTTAAATGCTCTTGCAACGCCAACAGGGCTTGAAAAATCCATTCTGTTAGGATTATACTCAATTTTTACATAATCTCGGCCGACTTCTTCTACGTCCACACCTATCCATGGAACCCACTCAGCCAACTCTTCCATGCTTATCGGACGTCCTAAAAGCTGTCTGAATCGCTCCAGTTCTAGGGTTATCACCGGCATAATGGCGTCCTCCTAAGCCAGCCCAAATCATTCTTGTATAGGAGACGTATATCGTCTAAATCGAGCATTACCATGGCTAGTCGATCGAATCCGAGGCCCCAAGCTAAAACTGGATATTTTATGCCAAGCGGAGCCAAAACTTCTGGCCTAAACATTCCCATTCCACCCATTTCCATCCAAACCTTAAGTTTTGGAATATAAACTACTGCCTGAGCCGAAGGCTCCGTGTAGGGGAAGTAGGAAGGCCAGAAAACAACCTTTTCAATGCCAAGCTTACGGTAAAACTCTTTAATTGTCCCAATTAAATCGCGGAAGGTTACGCCCTTATCCATAATTATGCCTTCAACTTGGTTAAGCTCCGCTAAATGCTTATAGTCAAGCTTCTCATTTCTGTAAACTCTGTCAACCGAAAAAACTCTGACCGGAGGCTTTTTGTGTTTAGCTAAATATCTGATGGTCGTCGCAGTTGTATGGGTGCGTAAAACAAGTTTCCTCGCAATTTCATGGCTCCATTTATACCTCCAACCTCTAGAACCAGTAAGCCATCCGTCCTCATGGGTCTTAGCAACTCTTTCAACAACCTCATCATCTGGAAGCCTACCAGTCTGCGGATAAGCCAAATAGAATGTGTCATGCATCTCCCTGGCCGGATGATCTTGAGGCTGAAACAGAGCATCGAAGTTCCAGAAAGCAGTTTCAACTATTGGCCCCCTTATTTCTGTAAAGCCCATTTCGAGGAAGACTTCCCTAACCCATTCAAGAAGCTGCCTAAGAGGATGAAGTTTTCCCGGATAGATTGGCGGGCCCGGAGCTACAACATTAAACTTTCTAAGCTTGACCTTTCTCCATTTCCCGGAAACTATAAGTTCAGGAGTTAGTTGGCTTACTTCCTTTACAACTTTTATGCCACGTCTTACGAGTTTCCATCCGTTCTCAGTTAATTCGAGCCATCGCGTAGTCTTCTCCTCAACTTCGATAAGTTTGCGTTTCTTAAGTGTGCTAACTACATTTCTCAGTTCCACGGGCAAGTTTTCAACATTTACGGTTTTTTCTTCGCTTAGAAGAGAGAGAAGTTTTTCGTCATGACCGAGAGGTGGAGCCTTTTTTACTAGGGCTTTAAGCCTTCCAGCCTTTCTATCAAGCTTTGCCCAATTTTTCTTGTGAAGCCAGCCCAGAGCTATCGGAAGCAACTTCTCATCAATACTCGATTTTTCGGCAACTTCTTTGAGACTGGCTTCTCCGCCTAAAGCAAGCAAAGCCTTAAGCAAGCGTCTTTCCGGCATTCCAAGTTTAGTATAGTGTTCTCCTTCAGCAGTCAATTTCAAATATGTTTTTTTCTCTTCACCTATTTTCGCTAGGTTTTTCTCTGACAAAGAGAGAGCAGCTCTCATAACGGCGGCGTGCGCCAAGTCAGCCATGCTAACTATCTGATCAATTGAAGCCTTTCCGCCGCTCTCTCCTAAAACCTTCAAGGTTTTCAGTTCATTTTCACGCAGCGTCATTCACGCATCCTCCTCCATGATTGGTGAATGTCCAGTTTGAGAATTGATGGTATGATTTAACGCTTTTAGAATAAAAGTTCTGCTGAAAAATTTTGCAAGAAAAATTTCAGAGACCAGCCTAAGGTTTCTTTTGTTTCTTTTGGCTATGTTGCCGGAAATTGGCGGGGCATCACTTCACCAGCTTAAATTAATTATGCATCAAAGATAATTTTTATGCTTTATTCCGATAGTTTCTATTCGATTTGTAGAATTTCCCTAGCAATATCAATATACTTCTTCCTTTTTTCCTCAAGGTTTCTAACAAAATTCAAGACAATTTCTATGGTTTTTTGTTTGCATTCACCGCAGATTATTTTTCCAGATTTACAGTCATTGTAAAGCTGAGCTACCTCCCTATCATCTTCCATGAAATGAAACATGTTTATTGCATATACGCTACATATTTCGGGTATTCCTCCCAGCTCTCTCTGCTCCTTAACTGTAGGTCTGCCGCCAGTGAAGGCGTTTGAAATCTTCTTTGCAATTTGAGCCGGAGGTTCATGCAATGTGAAATAGCTCATTGGGTTCCTTTTGCTCATTTTCGGCGAGCCGTCCAAACCCTTTATAAGTTTATGGTAGGTTGAGGATGGTAGGACAAAGCCATATTTTTGCCTAAATTTTTGGGCGAGGTCGCGTGTAAAACGTAGATGCGGGTCTTGGTCTATGCCTACGGGTATGATTGTTGGTTTTGGACCACCGAAATCTTCATGCTGCGGCAATAGTATGTCTCCGGCCTGTATTAGGGCTGAGAAGTAGAGGCCTATATTTCGCTCACCATAAATAGCCCTCATAGTTGCCAAGGTTACTCTCCTTGCAAATATCATAGCAAAGTTACGCACTCGCATTTCTTTAGATTGCATGTAAATGTAGGCCTTTTTGGGGTCAAGCCCCAGCGCAAGAACATCCGCAATGTTTCCGACGGCTATTTTCCTACTTTTTTCAAATGGAATGTTATTGTCTTCGTAGGCTTCGATGTCTGCTACACAATAGAATGTTTTTGCTCCTTGATTTTGGAAATAGATTATTTCTCTGGCTGTCATTAATGTTCCTAGGTGGAATTCGCCTGTTGGTTTTATTCCGCTTAGGACTGCAAACTCCTTATTGTTTTTCATGGCGTCAAGTATTCTTTCGAAATCTCTATGTCCAAAGATTATTCCGCGTCTCATGAACATGTTAGGCTTCGGTATCGCCTGGAGCAGAGGCTTGAAGGGTTTTATTCCAAATTCTTTATAGAGCCTCTCGTAATCTTCGTTTTCTGTTATTCCCCATGGGTCAAGTTTGCTTGTTTCCTCTTTTCTACTCATTTATGCCCCTCCAATAGTTGCAGTTTATAGGATTTAGAGAATTTTTAAGTTTAGGCTTATTTCTACTTAAAACAAAAAGGCATTTTTCGGAGCTAGCTAATGCCAGTCCAGAGCATGCACCTAAACACAACATATAAGAGGGGATACTTAAATTTTCTGAAAGAGATGGGAAAAATGGCAGAAAGGACTAAAGTTGATGTTAGTATGGACTCAGCCTACCGTCTTTTACATCCAAGAAACACAATTCTAGTGACTTGTGTTGGCAAGGATGGAAAACCAAACATAATTACTCTTGCATGGTCTATGCCAGTTTCATGGAATCCTCCAATAGTCGCAATAAGCATAGCTCCTAAAAGATATTCACATAAGCTAATAGAGGAGACTAAAGAGTTTGTAATAAACATTCCAACCATGAATATCGTCAAGGAAACGCTTTACTGTGGAAGGGTTTCAGGAAGAAGTGTTGACAAGTTTAAAGAGACAAAGTTAACAGCTGCTCCAGCAAAGAGGGTTAAAGCTCCAATAATTGAGGAATGCATAGCCCATCTCGAATGCAAAGTTGAAAAGCAAATTACCGTCGGAGACCATACCCTGTTTTTGGGCAAGATAGTCGCGGCTTACGCAGATGAAGGAATATTTGACGAGACCTTCGATATTAAGAAGGCGAAACTAGTCTATCATCTGGGCGGAGATGCGTTCACTACCCTAGGCGACGAAACTGTTGTTCCGTCTTAGAATTCAAAGGTTTCTCCGGGATTCAGCACTACAACCCTTACTTCCGGAGTTTTTTTCTTAACTAAACTTACGAATTCATCCGCGGACTGCGCTAGGACAGGAAATGTCATGTAATGCATAGGAACAACAATTTTCGGCTTAATAAGCCTCACGGCTTCAGAGGCTTGTAGGGCTCCCATCGTATAGTAATCGCCTATGGGAAGCAGAGCAACGTCGGGCTTGTAGATTTCTCCAATAAGCTTCATGTCGCCGAAGAGACCGGTGTCGCCGGCATGATAAACGGTTTTTCCTTCTCCGCTTATTACATAGCCAGTGGGCGCGCCTCTCCCGCTTGTATGAAAAGCGTGGACCATGGTCACTTTTATTCCCTTAACATTTACTGTTCCGCCTATGTTGAATCCCATAGTCTCCTTTACTCCGTTTTTCTGTGCTTCAGAGGCCAGTTCGTAGGTTCCTAGAAAAACTGCACCAGTTCTTTTACAAATTTCAATTGAATCGCCTAAGTGGTCTCCGTGGTCATGGGTAACACATACTATGTCGGCTTTTTCAATTTCTGAGGGCTTACATGCAGCCTTTGGATTTCCGTTAAGCCAAGGGTCAATCAGAACAATAGTTCCGCCGAGTTCTATTTCAAATCCGGCATGCCCTAACCATTTGAGCTTCGCCATACATCCGCCTCCATAATCTAAACCTTTTTAACAATTCAGACATTTAAAGGAAACGCGTGCAAACCCATGATGGATAAGGAGACATTAGCAAAGTATAGGCAAGCCGGGAAGATAGCCGCTGAAGTTAGAGAGGAAATGAAAAGGTACATTAAAGAAGGAATGCCCATCATCAAGATATGCGAGAAAGCCGAGGAACTTATAAAGAGGAAAGGTGGAAAACCAGCTTTTCCATGCAATATTTCAATTAATGAAATTGCGGCGCATTATACTTCTCCACCGGGCGATGAGAAAATCATTCCAAAAGGCGCTGTTGTAAAAATCGACATAGGAGTTCATGTAGATGGTTACGTAGCGGACACAGCAACAACTGTCTCTTTTAATAGGCAGTATGCAGAGCTGGTTAAGACGGCGGAAGAGGCGCTTTATAGAGGCATAGAATATATTCGAGCTGGAGCTTCAAGTTCAGATTTTGGCTCGCTTGTTCAGAAAGTAATAGTCGAGAGAGGATTCAAACCTGTCTCAAATCTTACTGGACATAACATTGGTAGGTATCTGATTCATGCGGGAAAATCCTTGCCGAACGTTCCGCATTTCTTCGGCTTTAAATTTAAGGAAGGAGACATTTTTGCAGTAGAACCGTTCGTTACATTGGCTGACGCGGCGGGGAAAGTTGAAAATGGAGATGAAATAACAATTTTTCGACTTCACAAAAAGAAGAAAGTGAAGGGAATTCACGCCAAGAAACTTTTAGCTTTTATAGAGAAGAATTTTAGAACACTTCCCTTCGCCGAGAGATGGCTTATCGGTTTGGTTCCAAAGCAAAGCCATAGCCCCGCTTTTAGGGAGCTGCTCTCCTCAAAATGTCTTGTGAGCTATCCAACATTCGTTGAGGCAAGTAGGAGAATGGTTGCTCAAGCTGAACACACAATTTACGTAAAGAAGAACGGCTGTGAAATCCTCACAGAAAAATAAAATTTGTATCTTAGCACTTACAGCTCAAAATTCCCAAATATTCCAACTAATTTCTATTCCTTGCTTCTTGAAAATTTAATTAAGAACGGGTTTGGATTATTTTGTTTCTTTTACTTCTCTGTAGATGGCGGCTATGTACATGTTTTCGTTGCATTTTGGACATTTTTCGTCTGTTTCCTTAAAAACGTAGTCTCCCCGCTTGAATTCTCTTAAGTTTTTGAAACCGCATTTCTCGCAGAGGAGGGTGGTCATAACCACTTGCGGCTTTATTGATATTCTAATTCGCCTCTTAGTCTGATAAAGCATGTAGGTTGCCACTGAAAGTCCTATAAAGCCTATTAGAAGCCAGCTTAGCGCATCCATTTCTTGTTTCAGCAGGAATTGGTATATGGCGAAGTATATGGCTACAAATGAGAGTATGAGTGTTAGGAATATGATTATGAGGAAGGCCGTTGAAATTTTTACTTGGGTTGTTTCTGTCATGTTTTCACTGTCCTATACCTATCGTATTACCTATACCAGCAATTATCACCGTGTCTCCTTCCTTAGTTCTTTCTCTGATAAGTCTTTTTATCCGATTGATTGCATTTTCAGCAGCTTCAAATATTTCCTTCCTCATGGGCGAAACAGCATCTGCAATGTCCTCTTTAATGATTATGGCGTTGACCGGAACCTTATATTGTAGGAGACTTTCCTCAACCTTATACTGTTCTACTCCCGGCCCGCCGATCGCAACTCCTATTCCCTCTGCTACTTCGCCTGTTTTTTCTCCTTCAAGCTTTAAAGCCGCATCAATAATTATTATGGACGATATTTTTCCGTCATTTTCTTCAATTAACTGTTTTATGGCTTCTCCCGGTTTTGCAACGTTTCCTCCCGGACCCTCAGCCTTTAGGACATAGGCTGTTCTTCCTTCAATTGGAACAGTCGCCACAACAATATCTTTTGCAATTTTCCTTTTCTGGAAACCTCTCATTAGTTTGGCTGCTACAAGTGCTCCGGCCCCATCGCCTATTGGCTGACCATAGGCAAAAGCCTTTAGGGCGCTTGCGTAGGCTTCGGCTTCCCGCATTATCATAGGCATTATCATCTGAAGCTGCATTATAATATAGAGGCTAAGCGTTTTCTTCCCAAGCAAATAGAAATGCCTTATAATCTTGTATATCATGTTTAAAGCCAAAGCAGCCTCTAAAGTGTTCTCTAAATTGTTCACTTGAGTTTTGTCTGCGGCAGGTGCCATAAGTTTCACTTCATCTTTAAACCGATTATCTCTGACGTCAAGTATGTGCTCAAGCTTCCAAACGACACGGGCTGGATCCATGCTAACAGGCTGAATTGTAAAGTATTCTAGGAATCGGTCAACACGCTCTGTAGGGTCATCCGCCGGCTTTCCAATCTCCTTAATTGTTTCTATGGCTATCCTCCGTCCCTCATCTCTTATACGTTTAAGCTTATAGAGGGAGCCTTCAACTTCTCTAAGCCAAACATAAAGCTGAATTCTCTGTCCATAAAGTATTGATATGGCGAAGAAAATGTAGATTAGAAGCGTGAAAATCCAGCTTAAAGTATCTCCTCCAAACTGTGAAAGCTTAGTAACTATTGAATCTAAAGCTGAACTAGATATCATCATATTTAATGTATACACCTCACAAAAGACTATAAAAAGTAGGTAATAAATTTTGAGGATTACACGTAAATTTTCCACATTACACATAACTTTATTTTCTCTTTCTGAATAACACTTCGCTTTCATCCGTTGCACAGACATACTCGGATCAGAGTCTGTTAGTTCAATTATCACAGATGCTTGTTGATCCGAAAAAGGAGTAAGAGCCGCAATACCAGAAGGGTACATAACGTTGAAAAGTCTTCTATACTAGGAGGTTCTGCAAAATTTAAGTGGTTGCCGGCTTTCCCGGCTTCGCGCGGCTCTGACCACGAAAAAGCTTCGAAAACGGCTTAACGGCTTCAAAGAGTTCTGTATGGTGGATTTAAACCTTCATGAAAGAACTGCAAATGATCATTACTGCAATATTCGAAAATTTCTAGAATGGGCTAAAGAACAAGGGTATAAAACAATAGATACACAAGTTTTGAGGAAATATTTGGCTTCATATTTAGAAAAAAGCAAATATACACGCGCTAATAT
>Ga0164310_10002123_pt1 | contig 11340 bp, 7 predicted proteins | sample GuaBasSedimGuay1_FD_121795 | JGI IMG/M metagenome (GOLD analysis project Ga0164310, IMG submission 121795) | Subseafloor sediment microbial communities from Guaymas Basin, Gulf of California, Mexico - Guay1, Core 4569-9, 0-3 cm | ecosystem: Environmental > Aquatic > Marine > Hydrothermal vents >... | reverse complement strand
GCTGCTTTTCTCGAACCGGGGTTGGTGCGTAGCCACCTACCTGCCGTGGACTATGGCTCGAAATCATATATCCTGCCTATGTGGGCTTACACCACAGTAGGGTTCAGGGACGAGAGCTACTGGTGTGCAGGATTCAGAATCGAATACAACCACAAATGGGATCCCCGCAACTATGATGATAGGGAACTTGTTCCAGCCATACAGAAATACCAGGAGGAGCATGGATCAGGGTCACTTGTGGAGCACCTCATCAATTGCGCAACCACAAACCATTGTTTTGCAGCCAAAAATCTGTTCCTAAAAAGGTGGGAAGCCCCGCTACCCGTCAGCCAAACCTGCAATGCCGCCTGCCTTGGATGCCTTTCCCTTCAACCCAATACTTCCTGCGAGGCCTCGCAAGAAAGGATCTCTTTTACCCCTTCCAAAGAAGAGATTGTCGCATTGGCGGTTAAGCACCTTGATCAAGCACCTGAGGCAATAGTGAGCTTTGGGCAGGGTTGTGAAGGGGAACCACTAATGGAGCACACGCTTATTTCCGACAGTATCAGGGAGATAAGAAGGAAGACAAACAAGGGCACCATTAACCTCAATACTAACGGGAGTTTGCCTGAAAGAATAAGGGAGGTGGCAAAAAGCGGTCTGGACTCCGTGCGAATAAGCCTGAACAGTGCCCGGACGGATTTTTACAATGCCTACTACCGGCCAAAAGGTTACAATTTTACAGATGTTGTGGCTTCCATTTCTCTTTCAAGGGAAATGGGACTGTACACAATGATAAACTACCTGGTTTTTCCGGGGGTTTCCGATCAGGAAGATGAAATTGAGGCACTAAGCGAACTGATTGACAAAACAGGGGTCCATTTTATTCACCTGAAAAATCTGGATATCGATCCGCAGCTTTACATACACAACATGCCTTCACCACAATCAAAGGCTATTGGGATGAAGCATATGGTGGATACGCTGAGACACAAGTTCCCACATGTCGAGTTGGGCTATTTCAACAAACCCGTGAGGTGATCAAGGAGATGTGCACCAGCGGCATTCGGCGTAATAGGTTCCACCCGTGCTCCTTAAACAAATAGGGATTTCTTAGGAGCTAAGTGCCTATCGGATTCTATATCGGATACTCCTTATATATCTCTCGGCAGCTTCGGCTTTTAACATTTCCAGGATTATCTTCTCAGGAGTTGATCTACTCTTGCGGCCATTAGAGAGCACACAGGGGTGGGTCAATTTTGGATGCCGATTTGGCCTATAGGTGGGTCATTATTGCATGCCGATTCACAATATGGGGATATTTTTGAACTTTGAAAAAAAATTTGGAAATACACGAATGAAAAGTCTGAAAAGGATTCTTAGGAGGGATCTTTATGTGAAGCTGTACGCATCACACGGATGGAATCACAAAAAAATAAGGACAATAGTAACTACCCGTCACTCTATGTATCTATCAACTCATCATACAGCGATTTTATATCGTCTAGCAGTCTTTCTGAGGAATATTGCTCTAAAGCAAAATCCTTTGAATTTTTCGCAATCCTGGCACATATCTCTCTGTTTTCTTGTATGAACATAAGGGCGTCTGCAAAGGTTTTTGCATCCCCAGGAGGCACGAGTATTCCGTTTCTTGCCAACTCAAAGGCACCGTGCACTTGTCTTCTTGATCCACCAAGCAGGTCCCGCACCCCTCCCACGTCTGTAGCAACAACATGCTTTTCTGAAGCCATGGCCTCAATAAGGGTTACAGGTGTTCCTTCGTTTTTCGAAGTAATAACGACTGCATCAAGAGCCCCGTATATTGGAGGCATATCTTTTTGCCATCCAACAAAAATTATTTGGTCCTGAATACCTAAATCCGAAGCTTCTTTAATCAAATCCGTCCTGAGTTCCCCGTCACCAACAATGAGAAATCTAAAAGAATCACCCTTGTCTTGACCCTTTAAGTGCTTTATCGCCTTCAGCAGCAAGCTGTGATTTTTTACCGGTGTCAATCTGCCTATGGCACCCACAAGAAAAGCTTCCTTGAATTCACGTGACAGGTACTTCTTCCTCACAGCCCTACGGTACTTCATACAGTCATTGAAATTTGATAGGTCAAATCCCAGCTGTATGACTCTGACCTTATCCCTTTTCGCGACTCTGAAACGATCGCAGATATCCCTTCTTTGAATTTCGCTTATCGCGATAATTCTGTCTGTAAACCTCGCCAGCAGCCTCTCAATCTGAATAAAGACTGATGTCTTAAGAAAACCGAAATAACTATGAAATATGTGACCATGAAAAGTATGAACAACCCTGATTTTGGTTTTTTCCCTAAAACTCAGATTAACGCTGAGCGCGGCAAGGCGACCTAATGTTCCCGCTTTTGCCGTGTGTGTATGGATTATTTGAGGCTTGAATCGTCTAATAATTTTTCTTAAGGCCAAAAATGCTTTCCAATCATGAACCACGGAAATCTCTCTTCCCAGTTCAGAAACAGCAAATGGCTGAACACCTTTCTTTGCGGCCAGATAAGCCATATCTCCTTCGTGGGGACTGACATTGCCGCAGACAAGCATAGTCTGGTAACCCCCCGAAGAGAGTTCGCTGGTCAAAGTAATTGCCTGTATGGCTGGTCCTCCCACATTGAGGCGGGCAATTATTCGAAGGATTCTGATAGGTTTTTTTTTAACTTCCTGATACATGAGCTAAAGTTTCACCTAACAAAAATTTCCTTATACGAGTGGCAAAGCCACGCTATATAAAATCATGTAGTGATTTTATGTCTTCACACGCATTATAAGATATGAACCGAAAAAGAAAAAAGCCACATTTGCAAACCAGGCGGAAAGAATCGGTGGCAAAGCACCGGATAAGCCAAGGGATCGCGAAAAGCCAAAAACCACCAGATAAAAAAAGCATACCGCTACTCCAAGGAAGACGGCAAGTGGTATACCACCTTTTTTTATACTGAAAGCTATGGGTATTCCGATAAGAATCATCACAAGATTTATCAGGGGAAATGCCAGTTTGATATTCATATCGACTAAATATCTGGTAGCATCGTAGCCTTCAAGCTGAATCCTTTTTGCATAGCGTTTCAACTGCCAGTAGCTCATTTCCTCAGGCCGATTTACTGTTCGAAAAAAGGCATCAGGTCCTTCTGGAATTTTCAGATGAATCTCGTCAAATTTTGACAAATCAAAACCACTTGAGTTTACGGTATTTTGAATAATACCTTTGCTAATTTTCCAAAGACGTCCTGTCCAGATCCCCTTTTGTGCATCGATTCTCTTTATCAACCGAAACGAATCATCAAAAAAATAGAAAGTTATGTCTTCCATAACCCCCTTTTCGGGATCAAAGGCCCTGATCCAATAGATGGAATCTTTGCTTTTATACCAGATATGATCTCGCCTGTAAAAAGATGTCTGAATCCTTTTGTTCACATCAACGTTCCATATCTCGTTACTTTTGGAACTAGTTATCGGCACAATCAGCTCGGAGAATAGGAAAGAAATAAAAGAAATCAGAACTGAGACTAGAATAACCGGTTTGGAAATTTGTATAACGCTTAGGCCGCAGGCCTTCATTGCTGTTATCTCGTGATTCTTTCTCATAAGACCTAACGTTACAATAACAGACAAGACCAGTGCCACGGGCACCATTTGAATCATAACATACGGAATTTTATAAGCGAAATAGGCCAACATTGGACCTGCTGGGACATTTGCCTGTATAAAATTATCAATTTTCTGGGTAAAATCCACGATTAAATAAATGAACACAAGAGCAAAAAGGATAATACCCAAATATTTCAAAATTTCTTTAGAAAAATAACGTCCTAATATTCCCATTTGTTATTAACCGGATGATTGACGCCTCATTTTTGAGAAAAAAACTGACAAAAAGTTGATGGAACGCTCATTCGCCACCCGTTTTAATAGATAAATACAGCAAATAAACAAGAAGATGTCCGGAATCCACATCCCGAATGTGGGCGATACATTTCCCGTTTCACAAATACTTCTCATACCCACTAGGCACATGTAGTAAATGAGAAAAACAACCAGACTAATCCCGATGCCTGCAGAACGTCCTCGTGCTCGAATCTGAACCCCGAGCGGGACCCCAATGATGCCCATTAGAAATACAGCTAATGGAATTGTAAACTTTTCCAAGAGTTCTATCATCATTTCGTTGTGTTTCAACTCACCCTTTGGTGAAGTATCAATCTGCTTTATTAATTCATTCACCGATAATTCTTTTGGAGCCTTTTTTCTGGACTCAAGGGCGCTTATAATATCCTTCAGCCCAATATTCATGTCATAGACATCAAATTTTATGGATCTGGCCGAAGCAAGATTGTTGTCAACCGTAGAAATTGTGCCTCTCAAAAAATGCAATGTAATAATTCTTTGTTGAGGATAGGATAAGATCTTTCCTTCTTCAGCAATTATGGTATTTGTGATTTTAGTATCACGCCGATCAACCACAAAAACGTCCTTCATGTCCCTGTCTCGAGCGGAATAACTGGTCACATAAAACACGACACCGTTGAATGGTTCACAAAAAATCCGCTCCTTGATTCCCAGGTCAGCTTTTGACTCAGCAATCTGGAAAAGAACATCCTTAAAAGACCTGTTTCCCCATGGAACTGCAATGATACCGACCAAGAGGGTGATAAGCAGGGCCAAAAATGATAACACCATAACGGGCGGCAGCATCTGATAAAGACTGATACCACATGACTTCAATGAAATAATCTCGCTATCCGCCGATAACCGCAAAAAGGCCACCACAATAGCCATAAGACTGACAGCAGGCAGTGCAAACATGACGATATCCGGAATCAGGTAAACGAGCATTCTACCTACATGTCCGGCATGCACTCCCCGGTTCACAATGAGCTCCATAATCGAAAGCATTCTTGTAGCCACGATTATAAATACTGAAACGGATAGGCTGGCAAAAAACGTAGGCCATATTTCGTTAACAATGTACTTGTAAAGAGTTAACTTCATGCTCATTGATTACCCATCAGCTATCCAACCACTTTTCACGCCACATTTCCCACATCAGAAGAGCCCATATGCGATATTGATGATTCGTCTTTCCGGACAGGTGTTCCCGGATCTTTTGCTCCACAATGTTATGATCGAATAAACCTTCCCTTTTCACACGTTCGGGAGAAAGATAATCCTGAAGTAATTCTTTCAGTCCATTGCGAAACCATTTATCGATGGGAACAGCAAATCCCATTTTCGGCCTCTCAAAAAACTGGGTGGGCAGGTATCTGGCCAGAAGTTTTTTGAGGATATATTTTCCTCCACTATTTCTGTATTTATACTCTTCCGGCAGACTCAATGTATACTCCATAACTCTATGATCCAATAGCGGCACTCGGACCTCTAAGCTCACGGCCATGCTGGCCCTATCCACCTTTGTCAGCATAGCGTCCGGGAGATACGTCTTCTGATCGATCCCCATAAGCCTCGAGAGAACAGAAAGACCTCGGCTCCTTTGAAAGGTCTGTTCAAAAATACTCTCGGGCAATACTCTGCCGGTTAATTGATGAACTTCCTTCAAGGACCAAAGGCAAATGGTTGTTCTGTAAATATCTAACAGGGAATTCGCCTCCATCATGGCAATAAACTTTTGCCACTTGTCCGGGAAATTGGCGACCTGAAACCTTTGAGGCGCAAACCGTGACCAGACGGGGTATGATCCTTCCATAAACTTTGAGGGGATCTTACAGGCCGAATATGCCAGCAATCTTCTAAATGACCGTGGCAGCCGTTGAAATCGTTTGCTCATTTCATCTGCAAACCAATACCGAACATATCCGCAGAATTGTTCATCTCCCCCATCCCCGGAAAGAGCGACCGTCACAGAAGAACGGGCAAGACGAGAAACTAAAAATGTCGGAATGGCCGAGGGGTCCGCAAAAGGCTCATCATATATTTCCGGAAGCTTGGGTATGACGTCTAAGGTTTCATTCGGAGTAACGTAAAGCTCCGTGTGATCGGTTCCTAAATACCTGGCAACCTTATCGGCCCAGGGAGCTTCGTCATATTCCTGTTCTTCAAATCCGATACTGAAGGTGCGGACCGGCGATTTGTTGAGCTTCTGCATCAAAGCCACGACAATCGAAGAATCAATACCACCGCTGAGCAGGGCACCCAATGGTACGTCACTGACGAGTCTTTCGGAAACTGATCGGGTCAATATTCGATCTAATTCCCCCAACACATTCTCCTCGCACAGACCTGCATTTCTTGACACGGACTTAACTTCCGGAAGTTTCCAGTAGGGACGGATTTTGAGATCTTCCCGTTCAAAAACTCCATAATGACCTGGAAGAAGCTTGAAGGTATTTCTAAAAACAGATCTCGGTGCCGGAATATATTGGTAGTGCAAAAAAAGTGGAATGGTTTCATCGTCAACATTTCTCTCGAAACACCTGAATTTCATGAGGGCTTTGAGTTCCGAAGATAACACGAATATCCCTGATTTGTAATAATAATAAAGAGGTTTGATTCCCAACCTATCTCTGGCAAAAAAAAGCCGCCTTTCGCGAGCATCCCACAATGCAAATGCGAACATCCCCACAAAATGATTCAAACAATCAATGCCCCACTGAATGTAGGCTTTAAGAACGACCTCGGTATCCGTAGCACTTCGAAAACGATGTCCGTATTCCTCTAACTCCTTTCGGACTTCTTTGAAGTTATAGATCTCTCCATTATGTATAATATGAATTTTTCCATCATCACTCGCCATTGGCTGGCGTCCAGCCTCAGTAAGGTCTAAAACCGCCAATCGCCTATGCCCCAAACCGACTCCCGAATCACGGTCAAAAAAAAGGCCCGAATCGTCCGGACCCCTGGAATGCAGACGTGAGACGGCTTCCGGCAAATCTTCGGATAACTTTTCAAATCCTTTTTGTGACTTGAACCCTACTAAGCCGCACATAGTTCTTAATTTATGTCTCTTCAGAAAACCTTATTATAATGCCAAACTTTGCCTATTTGAGAGCAATGAAGTATATAACCCTTCGTATTGTTTTACGACTTTGGATATTTCAAAATGCTCCTGGATCCTCTTTCTTGCCGAAATCCCCAGGCCACGTCTTCCCTCCTGTCCAATATCTATCAATCTTTTCCATGCATTTGCCAAGGCTTCGGGGTTTTTCGGCGGAACAACCAGACCCGTTTCACCGACAATCCTTGCTGAATCTCCCACATCGGTTGCCACGCAAGGGATCCCACAGGCCATAGCCTCTCCAAGGGTGTTTGAGAATCCTTCACCATAAGCTGATGAAGACGATAAGACATCCAGCGCAGCCATTACCCGTGAAACATCATTCCTCAAGCCAAGTAGATGAATCCTGTCCTTCAAACTTCTATTATTCATGAATGACATAATTCGTTTGTTACTGGAATCGATCCCCAGCCCAACCATTACAAAATGAACCGAGTCCAGCTTTTCAGCCAAAAGAGAAGCCGCTTTTAAAAAATTCATTTGATCCTTCATAGGATCCCATCGCGCGACGATTCCGATCAAAATAGCATCATTTTGAAGACCCAATTGATCGCGCAGCCGTTTTCTTGCGCTGTTATCAGGCCGGTATTTTTCGGTGTCAAATCCGTTCGGTATAAAAAACATTTTCTCTTCCCGGTAACCCATTTCCCTGTGGACTTTTTGGCCTATCATTGAATTAACGACTATGGCATCCGTCATAAAAGACAATTTGGAATTCAGTTTGACTGTCATGTTCGTCAGCGTTCGATAATTTTTAAAATCCATATCGGAACATCTTATTCCCCAGACAACCCGCTTCACACGCGCCAGTTTACCGATCAGAAGGCCTAAGAGATCCGCATGATAAAGCCACGACTGGATGATATCCACCGGAGCTCTCCAAAGGAATCGAAAATATCTTGCTGTCCCGATTAAATTTGCCCGACCTGAAATCATTCTAAGATTAAACACCGGGATCTTCTCAGCAATAATATTTTCACCTATCGGCCCTATGTCCGTCATAGACACAACTATGCTGCGAAACCTGTTCCGGTCCATGCGTGAGACAAGTTTTTCCAGCATTCGCTCGGCTCCGCCCGTATTCAGGTCGGTAATGAGATGGGCTATTATTATCCGATCCAACGTTGATAGCCTCGTAAAAATTCCTACCAAACTTTTTCACTCGGAGGAAGAACGTCCTCTCCCCCGCCATTTTAATTAAATTCAAACAGTTCCGCCCTCACTCCAGCCCATGGCCAACAACCTCTCAAGCTGCTTACGTTCTTTTCGAGCCGTCAATACTGCTTCGCCTTATTCAGATATTGCTGCCCCTGAGCAATTCCTCATATAATTTTACAACCCGGGAACTCTCGAACTTTTCGGGTAAGAGCTGGTCCGACTTAAGTTCTCTCCATTTTTTGCTCTTTACCAGCTTAACTATCTTTTCACTCAAAGACTCCCAATCTTCTCCTGTAACCAGCCAGCCGTTATCTCCATCACGGACGATCTCATTTGTTCCCCCGGGACAATCAAAGGCTATTACTGGGGTTCCGCAGGCCAGCGATTCCAAGACAGCGTTAGGTAATCCTTCCCATCTGGACGATGATATAAATAGATCTGCATTGGCCATGTACAAATAAGGATTGTCCTTGTGGCCCACAAAGGATACGCGCTTTCTAATGCCTAAATCCTCGGCCATACGCGTCAATGGTTCTCTCTGTGGACCATCTCCCACTATGGTGAGATGAAGATCAGATAATTGCCCAACCGCATATTCAAAAGATTTCAAAAGCAGATCAAAACCCTTTTGATGTATCAACCATCCTACGGCAACCAGATGAATCTTCCCGGAGCGGTACGGATTATTTCCGGAGCGGCACAGGGTTTTAATTCTGGCTGTATCAACAGGGTTGGGTATCACAGAAGTTTTTTGCGGCGGTATGCCGAAGTTCCTGATGAGATCGTTCCTCATATATTTCGAACTACAGATCACTTTGTCAGAATGGGGGTACAGTTGCCGATATAGAAATCGATAAAATTGACTTCGCTCCGAGCTATCCAGGCTTATACTGGCGGTATTTGCTTCACGGACCAGCACTCGCATATTCCTTGGGAACAAAAATCTTCCACATAAAAGATAGAGATTGAGATGACCCAAGGTGCTTATTATGACATCCGGCCTGCGAGACCAGCAGTGTAAAAATACACTTACAAGCGAATATCTTACCCTGTGCGGCCACGCATAAGAAACTCTGATGTCTTCAGGGACCTCACGAGACATCCGTCCGCCTGGTCTAATGACCAACAATTCAGGCTTAAACATCTTCCTATTTAGGTGGCGGATGATAGTCAGCATCACCCTCTGAGCTCCGCCTGAATCGAGATCAGCAAGGATGAATAAAGATTTCAATTTCAAGGCTCTTTCCTACTGGTGAAAATGGATAGATAAAGGAGGGTTTAAAAGTTTAGAGAGCAAAAGCGACGAGCGCCCGTCATTGGGAAGCTTATTTTTCCTTCCGATAGGCAACTTTTAACCACGCTGTTGCAAGGTCTTCATCTTCGAACATTTGAAATGGAAGGATCAATCTTTCCTTATCGAACTCGTCATCAAAGGGCAAAGCTTCTATTTCTTTGTGTAAAAGACCGAATCCTGCATCACCAAAAGCGTCTTCCCACTGGGATGATCTCAGTCTGTTAGTCCATGTAGAGCGATTGCTTGTCATTAAGTTCCACAATACATTTCCATATCTAAGAAAACGCAACCAATCCTCTCCATTTTGAAACGTTGTATGGTCTCTAAGATCAATGATGTGGCACATCACGCCCCCAATCTTGAGAACCCTTCTCATTTCACTTATTACACATTCATGATCCTTTACATGTTCCAGAACGCTTTTGCTCCAGATAATATCAACTGTTTCATCCTCGAGGGGAAAATTCAAACCGTCATATAACTTAATTTCCAAATAATCATCAGAAAGGAAGTTTTTTTCGGAAAATCGCCCTTCGTCAAATGCTTGAGTGTTTGGCAACTGTCCATTAACAACAGCCTCACTTATCCATCCAACAGTTTCTTCGTAGTCAGCCACAAGAGTTATTTTTGTCTTCAGATAGGAATTCACATCGAGCCCGATGGCCCTGCTGGCACCAAATAGCAATGCGGAAAATAGCATATCAGGGGTTTGGCCCGGACCAAGTTCCACAACGACTTTATTCTCCAGATCAGCACCGGCCTTGTTGAGCATTATTAGGATTGTCTCCAATACAGGAAGTATTTTATTTCTCGAACGCCCCATGCCCGTATTATACCATCGTTTCGCCAGCATTCTCACAGTAGGAATCCCCATAATTGCATTCTGAACCACATGACGCAAAATCGATCCTTTCAGTTTTTCAACAACGTATTTCAAAATGCATACAGATCAATAAATTTCTCACCGAGTCTTTACCAGCTACTCTGTTTGACTACCCTGATTATTATCCAGCCACCTGTAATAATCTTTGCTATCTGGAGCAAGTAAGCCTCCCCCAATATTTTGTTAACAAAAATTGACTGAAAATTTCTCCGACTTTGGTTATTATCTATTGCTAATATTAGATATCCAACGCCGTCAGCCCTTTTTCACATACTTCAAATCGACATATTCATTAATTAATGGATTCGATGTTATCAATGGCAGACCGAATTTGTTTATTATATCCTTTACTTTTTCTCGGCTATCACTTTTGACGGGGGTCGGTAACGTTCTTATATGATACAGTTCCAGCTTCATATTTCGCAGCGTTCTGTTTAGTTTTCGAACATTCAGTGGTGTAAAGAAAGGTTGTATGCCCAATATCCAACTCTTTATGCTTTTCCATCTAACATATTTCCTCAAAGACAGGTATCCGCCAAATCTGTTGGGAATTTTTCCGAGAATCATAACACCATTTTCTTTTAAAACTCTTCTCGCTTCATATAGAAATCTCATTCTATCATCGTCGGTAGGAAGGCTATGAATTACATACTGAACTAGTTCCTTGTCAAACATGATACTGTGGTAAGGAAGGTACTGCCCGTCAAATTGTGCGATCTTTATATTTATGTTTCGTTTTTTCTGCCACCACACAGCATTATAGTGAAAATCACCAAAAAAACACCTTGTTGTTTTTTTTGATATAGCTGTGTATGTGTCCCCTCCCCCAACACCTATCTCCAACAATGTCTCTCCAGGTTTTATATTGCAATAATTTATAAATCTCTCAAGATCAAACACCGTATTTGTTTCTGTACAACCCCTTTTCCACTTATCCCAAAACGTTATATATTCATCATAAGTCGGCATTAAATTCCCT
>Ga0164310_10002122_pt1 | contig 11341 bp, 7 predicted proteins | sample GuaBasSedimGuay1_FD_121795 | JGI IMG/M metagenome (GOLD analysis project Ga0164310, IMG submission 121795) | Subseafloor sediment microbial communities from Guaymas Basin, Gulf of California, Mexico - Guay1, Core 4569-9, 0-3 cm | ecosystem: Environmental > Aquatic > Marine > Hydrothermal vents >... | reverse complement strand
GCGTTCCTCAACTGTAAGGGATTGAAGGTGTACTGCTCTGGAGGGCGAATGGTTGTCTTCCAGATAGGAACATAGTTCCAAAGCCAATTTGTCAACATCCCATATTTCAATCCAACGATAATGCGGAGAAATGCTGCAAAAATCCCCATCACCAAAATTATCGGCAATGCCTTCTAAATAAGGTTCATGTATTTCCCATACGTTCTCGCCAAATTCAGTTCGGCCTCCACAAGTGGAATGATAGTAAGCACGGATAAGGTTACCCTTGTAGGTCATAACCTCACCGATAGTGCTTTCTACAGCACGATTTCCCATGGTACTTTCCCCAGCTACCCCTTTGTAGACCTGGTCAGCTACTGAAGCTTTCAAATTGTAGTCCGAATCCGGCGAGGAATGTTCTAATTTTTCTAAAGCATAGGTACGTGCAGCTACTGCCTGGGCTTTCATTGCTTCCAATTCGATATGATCCTGCACACCAATTTCTGCAGAAACTACGCCCTTAAGATATGATTCCAAGTCTATTGTGTTGATTACCAATAGAGAATGCCGATTGGTAAGTTTTATTTCAAATCTGCCCCGGTAGGGAACATCATTCAAACATAGCCATTGCCGAGGATTGGCTGATTGTACTGTAAGTTGTCGGGTAACGAAGCTAATTTTACCTCCCGCAGAAACAATAGCAAAATTACCGTTTTCATCACACTGAATTGAGACGCGGATTCCTTTTGGTTCCTGAAATAACACTTTCCCCTCGCTCAAAAAACGAAATGCCCCCTTGCTACTTATTACCAGATTAGAATCATTTGCCGCGATAAGTACTCGAATTATTGGGATCTTGCCCTTCACATATGGCCGAGGTCGCAAACCTGCACAGTGCCATCCAGCCGCAACCAGAAGCAAACACTCCAAAAAGATTAGATACAAATGCGTTTTTTGTGATTTCATTAGATAAAGTTTTTGTTGATCCAAAATCAATATAAAGAATTTTCGTCTTTTTTGCCACAATAATTTTTTTTCAATACATCACTTACACACTTAAGCAGCTCAAACAACGAATACGGCTTTTGAAGATACGGATACTTCCTTTTCTTAATAACACTCCAATCCGATTTTTCGTCGCTGTATCCACTTGCAAGCAAAATGTTGATTTCGGGATTGAGCTTAAGAAGCTGCTCCACTAACTTGGGCCCTCTTTCGTCAGATAAGACAACATCGCTGAAAATCAGATCAAAGTCCCCTTCATGTTTGTGGAAAATATCCAAAGCCTCTTGTACATTAGCTGCGACGAACACCCTGTAACCATTCTCTGAGAGCCCTTTGGCAGTGAATCGTCGTACTACCTCATCATCTTCTACCAATAGTATTCGTTCACCAGAACCTCTAACGGCTAATAAGGAAACAGATGCCTCCTGTTTCTCATCTGGCTTTGTAGAAATTGCCGGTAGGTAAATCTTAAAGATAGCTCCTTTCCCGGGGGAACTTTTCACATCAATCCACCCCTCGTGTTTTTTGACAATGCCATACACCACAGAGAGCCCCAGGCCGGTTCCTTTTCCTGGCTTTTTTGTGCTAAAGAAAGGTTCAAAAACTTGGTTGATAACCACTTCCTCCATCCCAATTCCAGTGTCTTGAACCGATAAACAGACAAACTTACCCGGGCGAGCATATCTGTGAATTCGGCAATATTTTTTGTCTATATGAACATTCTCGGTTTTAATAGTAATTTTTCCTCCCTCGGGCATAGCGTCGCGAGCGTTAACTACTAAGTTCATAAGTACTTGCTCGATAGTTCCGGGATCTGCATTAACAGTCCAAAGATCTTCTGTGAGTTCGGTGGTAATAGAGATGTCTTCACCGATGAGTCGATTGAGCATTTTCATCATGTCTTCTATTGTGGAGTTTAAGTTCAGTGGGGTCATTTCTATTGGTTGGCGACGGCTGAACAGGAGGAGTTGACGTGTCAGGTTGGCAGCACGGGCAGCGTTTCGCTGAATTTCCTTTAAATCCCGGTACAACGAGTCATCTTCTTGGAGTTCCATTAGAATAAGATCAACATATCCCTGGATGCCGGTAAGTATGTTGTTGAAATCATGAGCTACCCCGCCCGCCAGTCTTCCGATGGCCTCCATCTTCTGCGATTGGCGAAGTTGTTCTTCGAGCTGCTTCCGCTCGGTGATGTCGCGCCCGAAATTGACTGTACCCACAACCGCGCCCGCTTTGAAGATGGGAGCGGTATTGACGGAGAGAATGAGGATGTCTCCATCCAATTTTTTTATTCTCACTTCGTAGTGTTGTGGTTCACCATTCAGGGTTTTTTGAAAAACCTCCATTGCAAGGGATAAATCTTTTTCCACAATAAATGCGGCAAACGGTTTACCCTGCCAATCCTCGAATCGGTGACCGCTAAATTCTTCAGTGCGCTTGTTAAAATAGGTAAAATTACCCTCGGTATCCAAAGTCCAGATCATGTCGTTGGACTGTTCAATCATGGTGCGATATTTTTGCTCCGATGCTCGTAGTGCTTCCTCTGCTCGCCGACGTTCATTTATTTCTTGCCGCAACTCCTTTGTCCGGTCTTTCACTCGTTTTTCTAAACTTCGGTTCACATTCTCTAATTCGCAATAAGTAGATTCCAGATGGTCGACCATCCTGTTGAATGAGGTCGCCAATTGTCCAACTTCATCTCGAGAACAAACAACTGCTCTTTGAGTTAAATCACCTCTGGAAATTCGCTCAACTGTTTTGGCCATTTGACTTAAGGGTCTGGTTATTACAGTACCGATCCCAAAAACAGATATCATCCCAAAAACAAAGATTATTAGACTGACAAACGCAATGGTTGTTCGACTTTTTCTGATCTCTGCTCTGAGTTTTTTTAACGAAAGTCCCAAGTAGAGTTCACCTACTTTGTAATTATTGTGCAGGACAGGCGTCATTGTATTGTAAATCATACCATCTTCAGATATGTGATTATTGTTTTCTGCCCGAACAAAATTCGCCTGTTCTGCTTGATCTTTATTAAATGCAGCGACTGTCTTCCCCGAGTTATCAACCAGCACAATATAAACAAGATCTTTGTTTTGCTTTGCACTTTTGAAGACATTTTCTATGTTCTCGCTATCTTCAAAAAACAATGCAGGACTGATGCTGTAGGCCATCATCTCAGCGATAGTCTGTGCCTTGGCAATAACTGCTTCTGTAGCTTGATTTTCCAATCTGGCCGGGAAAAAGGTGAAAATGAAAACAGAAATTACTCCTATCAAAAGCGTAAAAATTGCGGTGAGCTTTGTTCTAATTGTAGGCTTCCAATCTTTAGAAAAAAGTTTTGAAATTAGAGCCATTGACCGACCTTTCTTATTTTATTTGATCACTTTGGCTAACTTCAACAACTGCGAGCTGAAATTAACACCTTCTGCTTTTGCCGCCGCTAAATTGATAATGATTTGTGGTTTTTTGCCTTTTATTCCGATGCTCACTGCAAGCCCTGACTCCACATAGTCGGGCACACCAGTTAAAGTCAATACTTGCTTAGCTCGACTTACACTGGTGATTGTTTCCATCCCTATAGCCCGCAACGGAGTGATGTAAAGAACGTCAATATTGTTTTTAACAACAGCGCTTGCCAAATCGACCCTGTCAATATCAATGGACACTTGTCGAATAGGGATGTTTTCAACCTTCTTTATGGGAGATTTACTCATTGTCTCCACTAATTCGTTTTTTACATTTAGAGACCTTCTGAATTTTCTCTGATAAACAATGCCGATAACGATTTCCCTACCAACCCTCGGTTTCAGGTTTCGGTCAAAGGTCAATATTTTCGAGAACAGAGGAAATTGCAAATTGACTGGAACCGCTATTTCCTGAGCCCGGGACTTTGTCGTCCATAGGGATATTAAGATGATTATTAACCCAATTCTCTTCGCACTCACGTGGAGATCACCCTTGATCCAAAAAACAAGTTGTCAACATTACCTATGTAGAAACCAGCACTTCTGGCTAAAATCTGTATTTCAGTGCTACAGTAAAATTTTGTCCATTCTGAGGAATAGCATGCTGTTTGTGCTCAAAACCACCAGGCAAGCTGTAATTTACGTCGAACAGGTTTCTGACCAAAAGCGAACATTTTAAATGATTAAACAGTAGATTCGTCGAAAGATAAACATTTGTCAAAAAGTAAGGATCAGTCTTTGTCCCATATACAGTGATTCGTTCGGTTTCGTACTGTAGTTCAGCCGAGGCATAGAAGTATTTCATGAGCGGATACGTCAATCCAATTTTCATAATGTGTGAGGGTGAATTGGTGAGTTTTTTCTTCAGATTAGCATCTTCTGCATTTTGAAAAATGTAGTTCACATATCCTTGGACTCCTCTTTTCAGTCGGGCGTTGAGTTCCAATTCCAATCCCTTTGCCTTTACCTTACTGAGGTTTTGGAATTGGGAAAGAGAGTCTGATGGATCAATTGTCTGGTCGATTAGATTCGTAATTTCATAGTTATAGAGAGCAACAATTCCGAACAGTGTATTGCTCAACCGTTGTTCCCAAACTACTTCCAGGGTTTTGATCTTTTCGGGCTTGAGAGCAGGATTGCCCTTTGCTTCATCTGGGTCCTCATAATGGACTTCATATATGTTAGGTGCACGAAAAGCTTCCCCATAGAGAAGCTTAATTGTTCCAGATTTGAGGGGGTTGTAGACAATAGCTCCTCTCGGCGTAGTAGAGCTTCCCACCGTTGAGTATTTATCGTGACGAATACTGAAAGTGAGAGAAAGATTCTCCATCAGTTGATATTCATCCTGGAGATAAAGGGAGAGGATATTGAACGGAAAATTATTGTCGAAGTAGGTCGTGTCCTCATCCCAATTCCGGTAATCTGCGCGGACGTGGTCTTGATATTCTGTACCTACAGTCAGCCTGTTGTCTGACCGAATATCCCAATAAAATTGTAGCTCACCCCCAAGCCAGTTGCCATCGTTGGCATCGAACCAGTTAATGTCTTCATAAGGATACGTTCCTCTGTAGTGATAATGATCAAAATAGCCCCGTAGCATGATATGCTTGTCCACGCTGATTTTGTTCTCATACTTGAGTTCGATGAATCGACGTTCATCAAGACTTTTAGCACCGGGAGCATTGAAAGCCATTTCCCATGCCCCGGTTGGGATTCCTTTTTCCCGAGAGGTTATGAGTCCCTGTAAGGTAAAATCAGCAAATGTAATCTTAGCTAACCCACAATAATACTTATCCCAGTCCAGATTCTTAGCCCATCCATTGCTTGTGGATGGGTCGTCATATTCCTTAAAATACAGGTCTTGACCCTTGATGTCGCCCCACAGGCCAGACAGAAGAATCTCGATACCGTTATTGAATTTTTTACCAAAAGCAACCGAGCCCTGAAGCCTACCGTAGCTACCAGTCTCAGCACGAAGATTAAGCCCGTCAATAATGTTTCCTTTTTTAGTAATGATATTAATTATGGCAAACATCGCACCAGTTCCATACAATGCAGAGCCTGGGCCTCGAACAATTTCAACTCGTTCGATAATGTTTGGATCTATGCCAAGGTCTGTGCCAAAGCTGGGAGCTCCGTAGATGTCTTCATTGAGGGTATGTCCGTCGAGCAAGACTAATATCCGATTGTCGTAATCTGTTAGCCGACTGAAGCCTCGAAGCCCTACATAGACATAATTGCGGTCATTTCTGGTGTAAAATCCTCTAACGCTCATTAAAATCTCATCCAGTGTCCGATAGCCGTAACGTTCAATGTCCTCCGAGGTGATAATCGTAACCGAGGCAGGAGCTTCGCTGACCTTTTGGGCATATTTTGCTGCCGTGCTGATTTTGATGTTGAGCAGTGCATTTAAGGAAAAATCTTTAATGTCTTGTTCACTCTGGGTAAGTCCACCATGTGAAATAAGGCAGATACTGATGTAAACATGGAGCAAAATCAGGCATGTGTGTCTCATACCACATTTCCTACGTTTATTAGCCGTTAAAATGGCATCCCAAGTCTTTTGTTTCATTGATTACACTTTGGGATTAGCGTAACAATACAAGCAGCCATTAGGACAGGGATAATACCAGCCAATATCCCAACTTTCGGTACAGCCACAAAGTGGGCGTTGTCCTTTAGCTCGACGAGTGGAAGCGAGTTCGCCTTTTGGATGCAATTTGCTCAGTAATGAACCATCAACGCAACGAGAACGTGGCAGGCCAGCCACGCAACAGAAATGCAGCTTCATCTTTAACTTTTTTGCTATTGTGGCCAGGAAGTTGGCTTCCGTCAGCTTTTGAGAAAGTGGTACAGGTAGTGGCCTATAGCCAAATTGCTGAAGCCGTTTTATCACCTTGGGATAAGTTTCCATCCAACTGACAGAGATGTCTACAACACCTGCTTGAGCGAATGCTGTGGCAATATCTTCAAAATAGTGTAAATTTGTGAATTTGTTGCCGTTTGGTAATTGCAAATGGACGATAGGATCGAATCGCAAGCGCAGTCGTTGTGGTAAACCCAGAAAGGCGATGATCTCCTCGAGCAAAGAGAGCATTTTTTCAGTAGAGGGAACATGAGGTTCTAAACTGCTGGCGCCCATGCCAGTGACGGTCCAATGTAAATAAAGTTGATCGTATCGCCGCAGTACTGTTCGTAGCCGCTGATGCTGAATAAGGTTCCGGGGGTCTTTACTCCATATTAGCACGGTATGAACTCGCTCCGGTGAACATTTTTTTTCTAGAATATCAGCCAGCAAATCGGGAAAGCATCCTACCATTTCCAGGCGCCGGCTGGCAGAAATGACCTTTTTAAGTAGCACAGCTTAGCTTTCAGAGAAAAAGTTACGGCTGTAAGCTGAGGTTAGCAAGTTAAGATTTTGTAACCGCTCCAGTAGTTTTGATTGAATCAAAAAGTCATCGGCTCTACTGAACAAATGTAGGGGTTTTTTGCCGAAAGCACTTGACTCTAATATAAAAAATCTCTACATTAAATGCAATAGTAGAGGTTAAAATGAAGTCTATTATTTGCCCCTTTTGTGAGAATACTGATTTTATTTCTGTTTGCCGCATTAATCTTGGTGGATTATCAGAGAGGGAGGTAGTGCGATGCACTAACTGCCGCTTGGCTTTTGTCAATCCCTTACCGACAGAGGATGAACTGCAACGATTTTATGTTCAACAGTATTTTCTTTCAGATGATCCCCGGTGGGGGTTTTGTAACTACTTTGCTAATCGCAAAAGCCAATATTTGCAGGGACGGATTATAGCCCGGCGGTTACGGCGCTGGAAACCCCATGGGCGGGTACTGGATGTTGGCTGTGCTACTGGCTTTCTTCTCGAGGGTATACGCGATCATTGTACGTGGGAGGTATTTGGAATAGAAATTTCCGAATGGGCCGTAAAAATTGCTCGTACACAACTCGGCCTGAATGTGACGCTTGGAACTCTGGAAAAAGCCGAATTTCCGGATAACTTTTTCGATATTATTTTGCTTAACGATATTTTGGAACATGTGAGGGATCCTTTGCAATTTTTAACCACCGTCTACGCCCGACTTGCTTCTGGTGGGAAGGTGTTCCTTCGCGTTCCTAATGGCCGGTGCGATATTTTACCTTTTGTGCAAGATTATCAGAAGGGATATGTACGTGTTCAAACTCAGGCACACCTCTATTATTTTGAGCCAGAAGTTTTGCAGCGAATCTTGATTGCAATAGGATTTCGCATCGACCAAGTTACGGGCTATGGTCTCAAAGCTGGATTAAAGGATTTGGGGATCCTCCGGCGCAAAACACAAGTGTTTGAAAAAACTAATCTTCAGCAAGCACAGTCGGAAACAATTATTTCGGACAAAAAACATGGGCTACTGGAAGAATGGGGTTATCGGTTGACTCATCTCCCGGTTCTGCCTTTTTTGCGTTCATTTGCCCATGAGTTACATATTTGGGCCAAAAAAATCTGACAGATGATGCTAACATTTTGGGAAAAGGTTAATATTTCCGCGGGAAAATCAGGTTCACTATCCATAAAAAGATCCCCCCTGCATTAAGCAGTGCGATGAAATACACCGATTGCACTGTTCCCAGCACTGGCACCAGCAATGTTCCGGTAAGAAATCCTCCCAAACAAGCTCCCAGGTGATCGAAGCTGTCCACCAGTCCAGCAGCACGACCAATTTCGTCTTTGTGGCGCAGATAGAGATGGCTGGCCAGAGGGAAACCGGCTCCGGTGAGCATGCCAGCATTCAGAATGAGAAAAGAAAACAGTATCTGCGAGGTTGTCAATGGCAGTTCCGCAAAGGGACCAGAGGCAAAGCCATTCAATAGCGCTGGCAAGATCAGTGCGAACAAAAGGATCAAAGCTTCGAGACAAATAAAGGTACGTTCTCCCGAGCGGATTTTGTTCAGCAAGTAGTTCATTACCAGACTTCCCAGCGCTAATCCTAACATAAACGTAGCTGTCACCAAGGCAATCATGTGATAAAGATAACCATAGAGGTTTTGAAATCCGAACAGGAGAACTATCTCAAATCCCATAGCTGCGAATCCGGAAATCGCTACAGCGGCTAAGGCATTAAAAGCCGATTGTTGTCGACGCGGCATTTTCCGCCACCCCAGAAAAATCAGACGCACTACAAGTAGAAGTGCCAAAAGAAATATTAGCCAGGAAAGGCGAAAATGACTTAACTGTTTCACAAACGACAATGATTTGGTCTTGTTTATGCCGCTAGCAAAGCGATGCCAAAGAAGCAAATTGTAAAAATAAGTAATTGGTTGCAAGTCGGTGTTCAGGCGGACATTGGGGGCATTTTCCAACGCACGGCGAATAAACTCTACTCGTTCCGGCTGAAAGATGAGGTAAAAATTGTAAGGAGAGAAATAAGCAGTTTGGGTTGAATAACAAGCAAAGCGTCGGGTCAAAATCTCGATATCGACAGTTACTATTCCGGCAGAATCGGAAGCGAAAAAGAAGTTAGTTTCGCTTCCACTGACTACTACGTGAGGGAATACCCGGCGGAGGGTTTGGAAGATTGAGGCAGCGTAATTTTCTACTTCCAGCCCAAAATAGGTCTCCGCTGCCCGGATGCTGAAAGCAAAAACACCGCCAGGTTTTAACACCCGCTGAACTTCTTGGAAAAATTCTCGAGTGTAATAGCGGTTCATCATTGCAGTAGTAGGATCGGGCAAGTTTAGAAAGACTAAGTCATACCGAGATGAAGTGGTTTTGAGGAAAAACCGACCATCAGTGTAGAAGATATCCAATCGGGGATCGGAGAGGGTTTTTCTTTGTTCTTCTGACAAGTAGGGAAGAACCAGATTGGTAATTTGTGGATCAAGTTGTACGTAGTCAAGTTTTTGAATAGGGGCTTGTAAAAAGGGGTGCAAGAGTCCGCCAAGAGCATCGCCAATAATCAAAACATGTTTTGGATTAGGATGTTGAGTGAGCACAAAGTAAGCAGTATTGGCATAACCGTAAGGATCGGGAAAAATAAAGGCTACCTGTCCGTTACCATAAAGGCTGTATTGATCAGCAATTTGGGCAAGTACCAGATTTTCATATTTTGAGTCAACCGAGGCAATTAACTTGCTTGCACCACCAAGAGAGCGCCATCGCTGTTGTAATGTGACTTTGTTTGCTTGTTCTGCAAATGGCAACACTAATAAACTTAAAATTGCTATTGCCGCAACCCACAAAAGACAATAAAATCTTCGGCGAACAAATTTTCCTATTAAAAGAGGGAGCAGGAAAGCTGTGAAAAGAAAAAGGGCAGCTCCAAGTTGCCAGGAAGAAAAGTGGCCCACCAGCAAAAAGGTAAAAATCAAACCACCGACTAAACTGCCAACTGCCTCGGTGATGTAAAGCCAGCCAATAGTGATAGCTCGGGATGAAGTATTCATGTCCAATAGGCGACTGCCCAGAGGGAAGCTCCAGCCCACCATGAAACTAAAAGGCGCGGTGCACAAAAAGGTGAAAGCCAGCATAGGAAGAAAGGGAATGTATTGACCAGGGGATACAGCAAGCAAGGAACGCACTGAACGAATCAAATAGAGTTGCAAAGGAAAGAGAAAAAGGCCAATTAGAATTGATAGGCAAAAAACTGTACGCAAGGACTTGATCTGGAACGCTAAACGAGAACCTGTCTGAGCTCCGATGGATATCCAGAAAAACCAGGCACCGAAAATAATTCCTAAAACCAGTTCATTGCCGAAAAATACTACTAAAAATTCGCGAATAAGCAGCGATTGTACAATTATAGAACTAAATCCAAGAAAGAAATAAATGATAAGAGGACGGAAATCCAATTGTTTCAAAGCCGTTTTGGGCATGATGGTTTGTTTTTTATTATCGATAAGTTTGGAGAAAAAAACCCCTCCAAAGTTGGAACTATTGTCTTTGTGGTACTTCCATTTCGCAAGCTAGTAGGAGAAGTTACTTTTAATATAGAAAGAGTCTCGACTCTATGCAAGTAGTTTCTGATATATCTTGTTGTTGGGGACTCTTCACAGATTGAGGTTGGATGTGCAATATTATCTACTTGGGAAGGAAAAATTTTGGGAACGAGAGTAACCGAAGAATGCCAAAATGTCTTTTATCCATTGGACCAATTTCCTTTTACGATTAACAGAAGGGCGAATTTCAGCTCGACACAAACGTAAAAATTCTCGTTTCATGCCTTCCGGATAGTTTGGTTCGCAACGCTTCATTTCGTCCAAAATCTCATAAAAGAACCAGCGTTCTTCCAATGGCAAAGCCTCGGCAATATCATTGAATGACTGATAGACCTGATTGCGGACGATGATTTCTTTTTCAATATCTTCTAATTGAGTGTAATCCTCGGCTTCCTGGAGCCGTTTTAGAAAAACTGCGTCTGGAATTTGTCGCCGCTCACGCGGTATCTTACCAGAGGAAGCCTTAAGGCGATCTTTTAACCCCCCGTACTTAATAAATTGAATAGCACAAAAGCAAACTTTTCCTTGCGCTGCATGTTGAATTCGTAATATCTCTCCAGCATATGTAACCACAGGTTTGTAAGGAATGCGGATATCTATGCGGGGGATGATAACACCAACTCCTAAATATTCTAAGCCAGTTTCCAGATAGCACAAAAGCCCTCCGGGGCTGAGATTAACAACCTCCGCCTGACAATGTTTGCCCTGTAGAAAATAGAAATCAGCCTGGAGTTTCTCTGATGATGAAGGTACCAGGCGATAATAACGACGACGCTCTGGGCCGTTGTAGGTTTCATCTGACATGGAATTAATGAACCTTGTTTTTATTAATAGCCTATTATTATTTTCGATTGAATGTGATTTTTCCTTTAGTTAAAAAAGTTTCAACAATAATTGCGGG
>Ga0164310_10002120_pt1 | contig 11358 bp, 10 predicted proteins | sample GuaBasSedimGuay1_FD_121795 | JGI IMG/M metagenome (GOLD analysis project Ga0164310, IMG submission 121795) | Subseafloor sediment microbial communities from Guaymas Basin, Gulf of California, Mexico - Guay1, Core 4569-9, 0-3 cm | ecosystem: Environmental > Aquatic > Marine > Hydrothermal vents... | reverse complement strand
TAATCGGGTACCGCCATTCCCGAAAGATTAGCACGCAGCTTTTCTATTAGATGAATTCCCACCTCAATGGACGTACGAAGATGGCTGATTCCTTTAACCGGATCAGCTTGAAAAAGATAGTATGGCCTTACTCGAATGGCGAGCAATTTTTTCATCAGCGCTGCTAAAACTTCTGCATTGTCATTTATCCCCCGAAGCAGCACAGTTTGGCTGCCCAAGGGAATACCGGCATCGGCCAACAGTTGGCAAGCTTGACTACTTTCTTTTGTGATTTCATCTGGATGATTAAAATGTATGTTGAGGTACAAAGGATGATATTTTCGTAATACTTTAGCTAAATGGGGTGTCACTCGTTGGGGTAAAGCACTGGGCACTCGACTACCAATGCGCACAATTTCTACGTGCCGGATGTCTCGTACTGCCGCCAGAATCCAATCTAATTGTTCATCGCTCAATAATAACGGATCCCCACCTGAGATAAGAACATCGCGAACCTCCCGGTGTCTTTTAATGTAATCAATACCCTTTTCGATAGACTCCCGAGTGATTTTGAAGCCATTACGCCCTACTCGGCGTTTGCGCGTACAAAAACGGCAATAAATAGCGCATTCCTGCGAAACCATAAGCAACACACGGTCTCGATATCGATGAATCAAATTAGGCACTGGACTGTTTTTTTCTTCTCCCAAGGGATCTGCTTGACAAACGTCATCGTAGAGTTCTCGAATATCAGGTAACACCTGCCGTAGTAGGGACGGTCCTTTTTTAATAGCTAATTTTAAAAAATAAGGATTAATCTTCATAGGGTAGTGTTGAATTACTTGTTCCACTTGTTGAGTATTGATTTGGACAAACTTGGAAAGCTGTTCGGTAGTTGTAACGCTACTTTGAAGGATTTGTTGCCAATTTTTCATTACCAGCCTCGAAGTTTTTCCAGTTGACGGCGTTCTTTTTTGGTTGGTCGCCCCTTATTTTTGCGTTGCCTGCGTGTTAATCGGTCCTGACGAAGGTAAACTTCCAAAAGTTTAGCTGACTCCTCTGATAACTTGGGCAGATGTTCTGCATAGAGCTGACGTGCTTCTTCAGCCGCTATGCTTTTATGTGTAATTCCTAATACCTCAAAACTACGATTGCGAGTTTTGTATCGGATAGTGATGGTATCGCCAATATGAATTAGTTTTGAAGGTTTGACCGTATGTCCATTCACTTTTACCCGTCGGGCTTCGCATAGTTTTTCAGCCTGCGAACGAGTGCGAGCTAAGCGAGTAGTTTTTAACCACTTATCTAATCGGATTTTTTGAATAGTATTGTCTTCTGTGCTAGATTTCATTTTGTTTGCCTTTAGGTGAATATTTAGTACACAAACAGCAAGAGGCACATGTAGTTCTCTGTGCCTCTTTAGAAATCGCTTGTACAGTTTAGCTAATATTTTCCTTGAAACTTAACGTTCAGTTATTTCATTCCTCTTTTTTCTTTTTTTCTTCAGTTTTGCTTTCGTTTTTTTCTTTTTCCTCTTCGGGTTTAGTTTTGGTCAACTCTGCCTCAGCTTCTTCTTTTTTCTCCTCTTTCTCTTCCTCTTCTTCTTTGCGCTCTAATAGATTTTCACCATCGTATTTTTTTCGCATAATGAGGTACATTAAAGTAACGCCACTGTTGCCAATTGCCTCGCCATAGGCTACTACTACACCGGCAACAATTAGCATGGAGATAGCAAAGATATAAGAGGAGATTTCGCCGGTGATGGGAAGTTCGACGGGCATAAAATCCTTGGCGAAATAGAAATAGCGAACATAATCACCCAGAAGATAATCAGCCCAGTTCATAGTAGGGTAAAGCCAGCTCTGCAGCAGATAAAGTCCATTTGTAGCAAAATTGACAAATTTATCGCCCATAGAAGGAGTGAATAGAAAAACGAAAATATTCCAGGCAATTTTTACCGAAAAAGCCAAAATGAGCAATCCCAGCAATTCAATTGCTCCTACCAGAACTCCATAGACTACAATTCGCCAGGGTTGACTGGTGGAAATTGAGAAAGATTGAAAGACTGCTTCAAAAGCATCCTCATTTGTGGTAGCCACAATTGCCGGTACAAAAAACAAAGCCACCGCAAGTACCAATAGCAGGAAAAAAACAAATAAAGCAGAACCCATGTAGAAAAGGGTAAGGAATGATGTGCCCAACTCTCCTACATAGGGAATACGACCAAGTAAGCCCATAATCAGGGCGCCGACCACAAAGAAAGCAATAATGCCGATAATGGCGGTAGGAGCTGCTACTACGGACCCCCAACGTTTGAAGGCAAAACTGAAAGCTTCTTTCCAGGTGAAAAAGGTTTCGCCTTTGAGGTTCATGTAAACAGCCCGTGATACAGCCGTGTTGGTTAGTAAGATGACAGCTAACGAGGCAAGGATACCCACAACGTAGATGATCCAGCTGTACCAGGGTAATTCCATACCACAAACACAAGGTACAAGTGCAAAACGTTCCCAGATTGCAGTACATGAGTTGCCAGCACTAAGTAAGCTAATATAGGTGAAGATCAGGTACACAGCATACCCCACAGCCAGTCCCACAAAGTTAATCCAAATTCTTTGCAGGCTAAATGCAAGCCTTGCCGAACGAAATAAATCCCGATAGTTAAAGTTCAAATTAGCCATTGTTCCTCCTTCTTTTAATTCCAATTTTTAACAGGTTCTTCAACGTTTGATTTTAATAAAAATTTTTGATTTTGTCAAGTGAAAATTACATTTGATTAAAAAAAGACTTGACAAAAACGTTGAACTGTCGTATACTGAATTTTGAAAGTAGAGGTTTGAACATGACGAATATTGGCATCGACCTGGTAAAAATTTCTCGTATTCAGCATGCAGTAGAACGATGGGGAGATCGATTTCTAAAGCGTGTCTTTTCTTCACAGGAAATCGATTATTGTTACCAAAAAAAGGGGAGAGCTATTTACGCATCGTTGGCTGCTCGCTTTGCTGCTAAAGAAGCTTTCATAAAAGCTGTAAGTGAACATGTTCAAGAACCTGTAAGCTGGAAGGATTGTGAAATAGGAATTCTCGAAGGGGGGAAACCAACCTTGCTCGTCTCGGAGTGTTTTCGAAAGCAACTATTCGATGCTAACCTCCAAGTTAGTCTTTCCCACGATGGAGACTATGCCATCGCTTTGGTTTTTCTAAATATCCAGTCACACAAATAGCAAGGGGCACTGCAATGGAAGTAGTTGTAACTGCCGACGAGATGCGTCGGATCGACCGTATCATGATAGATGAGATTGGGATTCCCGGCATAGTGCTGATGGAAAATGCGGGGCTTAAAACTGCCCAGGCAATTGCTCAATACTATGCTCCTGTTTCGGGGAAGGCAATTGTCATTCTTTGCGGTAAAGGCAATAACGGGGGCGATGGATTTGTTGTCGGTCGGCATTTGGCTGCTATGGGAGCACGGGTGCAGATTTTCCTTTTGGGCGATAAAGATGCTGTTACCGGGGATGCCAAGGTGAATCTTGAAATTGCCCAAGCTTCAGGCTTGACGATTCAGGAAATTTTAGATTGGACGGAGTTTTCATCCTCTTTGCCACAAGCCGATATTTTTGTAGATGCTTTGTTAGGTACCGGCGTCAAAGGGGAAGTTAAAGGCCTGTACCGCCTGGCGATTGAATGGTTGAATTCCCAAAGAGTGCCTATTGTAGCAATTGATGCCCCTTCTGGGGTGAACAATGACGATGGTAATCTGTTAGGGGTTGGGGTTCGGGCAGAAATGACAGTAACAATGGGGAACATCAAGACGGGAATGCTTTTTTATCCTGGGCGTGCTTATGGAGGTAGGCTTTTAGTAGCTGATCTGAACATCCCCTCATCGGTTTACCAAAAAGTTAATTCTCAAAAGTTTATTGCAACTACTGAAGACGTTCGGCGGATGCTTCCCCAACGACGACCAAATGGTTACAAGAACACCTTTGGCAAAGTTTTGCTATTTGCCGGGTCCACTGGTCTCACCGGGGCTGCTGCTTTAAGTTCTATGAGTGTGCTGAAAAGCGGAGCTGGGATGGCTATCCTTGCACTGCCCAAAAGTCTGAATGCCATAATGGAAGGGAAAATCACCGAGGTAATGACTGCCCCCTTACCGGAAACCAATGCTGGTTCCATCAGTGTTAGTGCTATTGGTTCGATCGATAAGCTAATGGATTGGTGCCACGTTATTGCCATCGGGCCAGGCCTGTCGACTCATCCAGAAACCAGTAGATTTGTGGTGCAACTTTTGAAAAAAGCCAATAAGCCCTTGGTCATCGATGCCGATGGAATTAACAATCTATCGGGTGAGATTGAACTTATCCGCCAATATCCTGCCGATGTGATCTTAACTCCCCATGTAGGAGAACTCGCACGTTTGATTCAAAAATCTAATGAGGAAATACTGCAAAATAGAGTTCAGATAGTCCGTGAGTGGGCTACTATTTTGGGGAAGGTACTATTGTTAAAAGGAGTGCCGACTATTATAGGTGACCCTCGGGGCAATATTTATTTCAATTTAACCGCTAACTCTGGGATGGCTACGGCTGGTTGTGGCGATGTTCTTACTGGTATCATCGCCGGATTTTTGGCCCAGGGGATGCCACCATTAGAAGCTGCCGTCGCTGGAGCCTTCGTCCACGGTTTAGCCGGTGACCTGGCGAAAGAATCTCTGGGTGAACGGGGAATGATTGCCAGCGATATTCAAAACCATGTCCCTGCAGCACTCCAAACAATCGAACGCGGAAATGTAGAAGAAGATACGAAACGAACACCATTCAGGAGACTATTTTGACTATGCGCCGATTTCTATTGTACCAATTTCCAGCAATTGTCTTTGCTATTCTGATCTTTGTGGGTTCCTCCTTTGAATCTCTTTCAGTACCGGAAATAGGGATAAATTGGGAAGATAAAATCGCCCACTTGATTGAATATGGAATCTTTGGTTTTTTGGTAACCAGAGCACTGTATTTTTATCCTAAGCTACAAAATTCTACGAAGGTTTTTCGATTAGCAATCACTCTGGCACTGGTGTACGGAATCACTGACGAATTGCATCAAATATTTGTCCCGGGTCGGGATGCATCCATTATGGATTGGATTGCTGATGGTGTAGGTGTATTAATTGGAGGAATGCTTTTTCGCTGGTGGTATCCTGTGGAAAGAAAAGTACAACACTGCCTTGATCAATACCAAACTGAGAAAGAAGAAATAACACATCCAAATAAGGATTGACAAGATGTTATGCAGATAAGGAAGCTAATTTTATTAACTACTCTTTATTTTTCAGTATTTAGTTTGTTTGCAAAAGCGTATGTATTCGGTGAAAGGTCCCCTCGTTTGAATATGGGTGTGGGGGGTGGTCTTTTTAGGCTCTCTATTGCTAATTTTGAAAATTACTATGGTAGTCGTTTAGGAGTAGTTTACGCCGGCCATCTTGGTTACGCACTTTCTTCCTCTTCTTTGTTGCTGGTAAAAGGTAGATATTTCACGAAAGGAAATACACTATTTGATCCTACTACTGGACAACATCGAGAGCAATTATGGGAAGAAAAATGGCTTTGTTTTGGATATCGGCATTATTCACCTGCTTGGGGTAGTGACGCCCGCAGCTTCTTTGGAATGGGGTTGGTTTTCTTTTTCATTGATGAAAAAAAAGACGGGACTTTCTTGCTTTCAGAGGGATTCCGTTCACGCCATTATCGTCCCAGAGGTTTTTATATTTCAACTGGTTATGAACATTATTTAACTGATAAACTTATCTTAGGTCTGGAGATAGAACTCTCTTCAGCAGGTTTGGAAGAGGGTAATACTTTAGAGTCTCAGAGTGTAGGGGGAATCTACGTTGGTGGAGAATTAATTTTACTGTTTTTTTAATTGAGCTTATTTTTCTATTGACTTTTTCCAAAAAAAGTTTAAAATAAAATATACAGGGTTGGGAATGGGATAAATGAGGATGTAAGTTTAAGCACCTAATTTTTGCCCATGAAAGGAGGTGATCGCGGTGGCTGAAACTGCTTTTTGTGTGAAGTGTAAAGCAAAAAGGGAGATGAAAGACGTCGAAAAAGTAACTATGAAGAATGGGAGGCCTGCTCTAAAAGGAAAATGTGTTGTTTGCGGTACTGGGATGTACAAAATCTTGCCCTCTAAATAGCCGCAGGTTTTGATTAAGCGGAATCAACAAAGATTCCGCTTTTTTTATGTTCTAATAAAAAATGATTGACTTTTATAGAAAAATTTATTATTATTTCAATAACTGCTTAGAAAAAAAGAAAGGGAATTAGGTGGTTGATAACTACAGTAAAACAGATCCAACTAAAAGAATTGTTGCATTTATCGTCGATGCGCTGGTTTATTTAGTAATTTATATCTTTCTATTTTTCTGGGCTCGGGTGGGAGACTATTTTGCTTGGATTTTGGCTGGTGGGTATTTACTAGTAAAAGATGGTTTACACAGTGGTCAGAGTCTGGGGAAAAAGGTCTTTGGTTTGAGGGTAGTAAACGTAGATATGAAACGCCCGGGCGATATTACAGATTCTGTTAAACGTAATCTCATTTTTTTTATCCCAGGGCTATTTCGTTTCGTTCCATTTTTAGGGTCTCTTATTGCCACTGTTGTTTTTGCTATCGAGCTTTATTTTATTTTTAACGATGTACAAGGATTACGTTGGGGTGACAATTTTGCCCGGACTATGGTAGTGGAAGAGAAAATAGATTGAGTTTTATTTCCTGAGAGTATGAAAAAGGCGGAAGGGGGGTCAATCTGCCTTTTTTTATGTTTAACCAGGTTGTCTAATGTTTGTAGACCATGCGAAAATTCAGGTAAAAGCTGGAGATGGGGGGAGTGGGTGTGTCAGCTTCCGACGCGAAAAATATGTGCCCCGAGGTGGTCCCAATGGTGGTGATGGTGGTGATGGTGGCGATGTGATTTTAGAAGTAAACGACCAGCTACATACTTTGTTGGATTTTCATTATCGGCAACATTTCCGGGCTGAACGAGGAGGACATGGCCAAGGGGGCAACAGGCATGGGCGGCGCGGCCGGGATAAAATAATTTACGTTCCCCCAGGTACAGTAGTAAAAGATGCTAATACGGGAGAAGTATTAACAGACCTGATCTTGCCCAAAGACCGATTTATCGTTGCAAAAGGCGGGAAAGGTGGACGAGGTAATGCTGCTTTTGCTACATCTACCAATCAAGCCCCCCGGTATGCCGAACCAGGCACTAAAGGCGAAGAACGATACATCGAGCTGGAATTAAAACTGATTGCTGATGTGGGGTTAGTAGGGCTTCCTAATGTTGGGAAATCTACCTTGTTAGCTCGGGTGTCGGCGGCGCGCCCTAAAATTGCTAATTATCCTTTCACTACCTTGCAACCTAACCTCGGTCTGGTAAAGTTGAACGAGTATGAAAGCTGTGTGATGGCAGACATCCCAGGACTTATCGAAGGGGCACATAAAGGTAAAGGCCTGGGCATTCGATTCTTACGACACATCGAACGCACACGCATCTTACTTTACATGATTGAATGTATCAGTCCAGATATTCTACGGGATTACCAGGTGTTGCGGCAGGAGCTGGAATCCTACAGCCCAACACTACTAAAAAAACCTGCTATTATTGCTTTGACCAAAATGGATTTACAGCCGGCAGACTCCTGGTGGGAAAAAATTCCTGACTTGGGACTTCCTGTTTGCCCGATTTCAGCAGTCTCTGGAGAAGGATTGGATCAGTTGTTGCAATTGATTCGTGATAAGTTGTGCAAGCTCCAACAAGAGGCCACTGCAATTGAGTTACTTTGATGATAGCGAAAAAATTGCCCTGTTGCGATTGGACTCTATCCCCGGAATTGGCGGCACCCGCACCCGGAATTTAATCGCGCGATTCAAAAATCCTTCGGCAGTATTTCAAGCCTCTTTTGCCGAATTGACCAAAGTAGAGGGAATCGACAAAAGATTAGCCCTAAATATCCTGAACAAAAAAACTGATGTCCGCTATGCCCAGGACCAGTTCAATAAGGCGCGAAAATTAGGAGTAAAAATAGTAACTTATTGGGATCGGGAATACCCTGAAAATCTGAAAAAAACAGCTGACCCCCCTGCTATTCTCCATGTGCTGGGAGAAATAGTACCTCAAGACACTATAGCACTCGCTGTGGTAGGAACAAGAATACCTTCTGATTATGGCAAAGTGGTTACAGAGAAACTTACGGTACAATTAGTGCGCAAAGGATTCACAATTGTTAGCGGATTGGCCCGAGGAATTGACACTATCGCTCATCGTGTAACTCTCAACTCCTGTGGGCGTACAATTGCGGTATTAGGTAGTGGAATAGATATGATTTACCCAGCAGAGAATAAAAAATTAGCTGCCCAAATTATTCAACATGGGGCTATCGTAAGTGAGTTTCCTTTTGGCACGCTTCCGGATGCTACCAACTTTCCCAGACGCAATCGGATTATTAGTGGACTATCTCTTGGTACCCTGGTAGTCGAAGCCGGACAAAAAAGCGGGGCTTTAATTACCGCCGAAATTGCATTAGAGCAAGGCCGGGAGGTTTTTGCCATCCCAGGAAGTATTCTCAGTAACAAAAGTGTAGGCACAAATCGATTGATCAAAGAAGGAGCTAAACTAGTTCAAACCATTGACGATATTATAATAGAACTTGAGCCTAAATTACGTGGGTTCTGTGACGAAGCAAGGCAAATGCCTTCTGTCCCTGCCGAGTTGTCAGAAATAGAAAAAAGGATGCTTAAATTGCTTTCCGAGAAACCGGTTCATATTGACACTATTGCCCAGACTTTAGGCATTTCTACTGCCGAGGCTTTGTCTGTATTGCTGACACTTGAACTAAAAGAGTTTGTAAAACAACTTTCAGGGAAAATGTTTGTGCGGATGATTTGATGCTCTTGTCGTGGTGGAACAGTAAAAATTCAAAAGCTTAACACAATTTTGCTATTTGAATTTTGATTTTTAATTTTCAGGTGAATGGCTTACAGAAATTACATGTGTTTTCTATCAAAAAAATTTTACCTGTAATACGGTACAAATTTAGGAGATTGCTCCATGACATTTCAAGACTACAGGCAGGTTGTAGTTGAACGTTTTTTCAAATATGTGAGGTTCGACACCCAATCTGCTGAGGATTCTCAGACCTTCCCCAGCACTGAAGGGCAGAAGAAGTTCGCTCAGGTTTTAGCTGATGAACTTAAAAAGCTGGGGCTTTCTGATGTACAGGTTGACAAATACGGCTATGTAACCGCCACTTTGGAAGCCAATACCTCCAAGTCTGTACCCACTATTGGTTTCATCGCACACATGGATACCTCACCAGAGGTTTCAGGGAAGAATGTCAAACCGATTCTTCATGAAAATTATCAAGGCGGCGATATTTGTCTTTCTGAAAAATCGGGGCGGATATTACTTGCTTCCGAAAATCCTGATTTACAAACACAGATAGGACATGATATTATTACTTCTGATGGAACCACCCTTTTAGGTGCCGATAACAAAGCGGGAATCGCTGAAATTTTTACTGCAATACAATATCTAATCGAGCATCCTGAAATCCATCATGGGCGTATTCGTATTGCTATTACCCCAGATGAAGAAGTTGGGCAGGGCACTAAGTATTTTGATATTAAAGCTTTTGCTGCTGATTATGCTTATACGGTAGATGGAGAAAGCGCCGGTGAGGTAGAAAATGAGACTTTTTGCGCCGATAGTGTGACCATCCTTTTTCAGGGGGTCAATGTTCATCCGGGCTACGCCAAGGGCAAGTTGGTTAATGCAATCAAAATTGCTGCTCACTTCATTGAACAATTGCCCAAAGATAAATTATCACCAGAAACCACTGAGAAACGTCAAGGCTACCTACATCCTCACCATATTGAAGGTGGTGTAGAAAACACAACATTGAAGTTTTTGATTCGCGACTTTACTGTTGAAGGACTAAAGGAGAAAGAAACCTATTTAAAAAATTTGGCTTCTTCTGTGCTCAATAAATATCCTAAAGCAAAGTTTGAGTTTAAAGTAGAAGAGTCTTATCGTAACATGAAATACAAACTGGACGAGGACCCTAAGGTAGTGGAATATGCTTTGGAGGCGGTGCGACGTAGTGGATTGAAACCAAAATTAAGTTTCATTAGGGGTGGTACTGATGGTGCACGCCTTTCCTACATGGGAGTTCTTACGCCGAATCTGTTTACTGGTGGGCATAATTTTCATTCCAACTTAGAGTGGATCTCGGTGCAAGACATGTTAAAAGCGGTAGAGACAATTGTGAACTTAGTCCAGATTTGGGAAGAGAAGGCTTAAATGATGGACAAGACGGACAAAAAATAATAAAAAAAGACTTGACAAACCGACTTTTGTTTTGTATATTTAATACGCTCAAATAAAGTTTGATGATTGTTCATTGACAAACTCGGTGTGCGTGGTCCTGGTGAGTAGGGACAATGCGACAAAATGTTTAAAACTTTACAACGGAGAGTTTGATCCTGGCTCAGGACGAACGCTGGCGGCGTGCCTAACACATGCAAGTCTACGGGAAATCTCCTGCTTGCAGGAGAGAGTATAGTGGCGAACGGGTGAGTAACGCGTAGGTAATCTACCTCTGGGTTGGGGATAACCTCGAGAAATCGGGGCTAATACCGAATGATGTCCTACCTATTAGTTTAGGTAGGATTAAAGATGGCTTCGGCTATCGCCCAGAGATGAGCCTGCGTCCCATTAGCTAGTTGGTAGGGTAATGGCCTACCAAGGCGACGATGGGTAGCCGGCCTGAGAGGGTGGTCGGCCACACTGGCACTGAGACACGGGCCAGACTCCTACGGGAGGCAGCAGTGAGGAATATTGGGCAATGGCCGCAAGGCTGACCCAGCGACGCCGCGTGAGGGAAGAAGCTCTACGGAGTGTAAACCTCTGTTAGGAGGGACGAAAGGCACCGATGTGAATAATATCGGTGAGATGACGGTACCTCCAGAGAAAGCCCCGGCTAACTCCGTGCCAGCAGCCGCGGTAATACGGGGGGGGCGAGCGTTGTCCGGAATCACTGGGCGTAAAGGGCACGTAGGCGGACAAGTAAGTCGAAGGTGAAATCCTATCGCTTAACGATATGGACTGCCTTCGATACTGCTTGTCTTGAGTGCGGGAGAGGGAGGCGGAATTCCCGGTGTAGCGGTGAAATGCGTAGATATCGGGAAGAACACCAGTAGCGAAGGCGGCTTCCTAACCCGTAACTGACGCTGAAGTGCGAAAGCGTGGGGAGCGAACAGGATTAGATACCCTGGTAGTCCACGCCGTAAACGATGGGCACTAGGTGTTGGCCGAGCACCTAAATTG
>Ga0164310_10002117_pt1 | contig 11364 bp, 12 predicted proteins | sample GuaBasSedimGuay1_FD_121795 | JGI IMG/M metagenome (GOLD analysis project Ga0164310, IMG submission 121795) | Subseafloor sediment microbial communities from Guaymas Basin, Gulf of California, Mexico - Guay1, Core 4569-9, 0-3 cm | ecosystem: Environmental > Aquatic > Marine > Hydrothermal vents... | reverse complement strand
GGCTCTCGCCCAATCAATGGGTGCAGACTTCATCATCTACGGCTCAATGGCAAAAGCAGAGAACATATTCCCCGTATGCGCCATGGTCGACGCCGCAATAGCGTACAACGCAAAAAATCTGGGTATAAAAACCCTATCAAAAAACCATCCCCTATTTAAGATTTTCTAACCAGTATTTGAGAATTAATTTTCAAACACTGGATATCGCAATAACTTTTTATCCTTTTAGGATACGAATTTATATTATAAAATTTTAGGGTTATTACTGAAGTTGATGAAGATGGGGTCTATATTGTTCAGGTTCCTTCTCCGCCCGGCTGTATTTCCCAGAAAAAACTAGGGCTGAAGCCTTGGAAAACATAAAAGGACGCACTAAGGGGTTAAATTGAAAGCTTGAGGAAACAAGGAGAACCTGTATCCCCAGGGATTCGAGGAAGAGCTAGTTGATATAAAGTCTAAGCTTCCAGTTGTTTCTGGACGAAAAAGAAAAGGGAGGAGAACCCAACCAATCCCACCACCAAACCCGCACCAATCCAACCGCGAAAGTCCTATTTATTTCAGATTCTTGAGAAGTTCTTTAAACCGCTTGTATACTTTTCTTCTTTTTGCTTGTTGGTTCAGATACTCGTAGTCAAGCTCATCTCTGAGGTTTAGTATTATGGAAGCGGCGTCCTCGATGTCTTGAGGTGAACCGTATGTTAGCTTGCCTATGATTACATCTTCGGGTGATGCCACCCACATCTTCATGCCGAGTATCTCAGTTTCTTTACGGTTTTCTAGCGCCATTGAGTCTAAAGAGGTGTACACTCCCTTCGCATCCACCCTAAGCGGAGACCTTGTGTCAAACACGGAGAAATGGCTTTTTTCCTTTAGCGATGAGATTATCTCGTGTTCTAGTACGTCTAAGTCATTTCTGCGGGAGGCGGAAGCGAGTTTTTTCACGGTGCTGGCATCTGATGGGCTGAGTCTTATTACGACATCCAGATCAACAGTTGATTTAATTCTGCCGTGGATTATTGCCGCGACTCCGCCAACTATAACATACTCTAACCCCGCTTCACTCAGCGCCCTACAGTTCTTTTCACATAATCCTCAAAGCTCATTTCGATCACGCTCGGAGAGAGTGCGCCTCAGAATTTCTACAAGCTCCTCCCTTTTCTTCTTAGGGTACTTCTTCTTGAGGCTTTCAAGCCGAACCTCTATGATAAAGTCGGTGAGCCAGCCCGCTACCCTAACAGGGTCAACCTCTAACCCCCTCGTCCTCTCTATGTCCATTCTGATTTTTTTCATTCTCCTCTCATCAGGAACCCACATTTTCAGAAACTCCCTTTCTAAAAAATATCACACACAACCCTATTAAATGTCTTGCATCTACCTTCTTTGCCGCCGCTTCTAACAGCGAGCAGAGAAAACGTGATAAGCCTTAAGTTTTCGCCGATTATCACCGTTAATTTTATAAATATGTCGAATGGTTACTTTCTAGAGTCTCAGTCGGTTTCGTTATTGAAAGAGTAGGAGGAATACTTGTGATTAATTCCGGAGAGGAAGTTATACCGGTGAAGGGGCTTCCAGTGAGTGCCGGCTTCCGCTGGTCCGTCGGGGAGTTGATGGAGCGTTTCATCAAGGAGCTTGGAAACAGGAAAATCCTGGGCGGCAAGTGTCCGCGGTGTGGGTACACCTACGTTCCCCCAAGAGTGAGGTGCGGCAAGTGCTACGCGAAAATTGGCGCTGAAAACCTCACGGAACTCTCAGGTAAGGGAGTTCTGGAGGCATATACGACCGCTTATGTTGAGCTTGACGGTAACGGAAACTTCCGGGAACTGGACAAACCGAAACTGATTGGAGCAATACGCCTTAAAGACGCTGACTCGACGATCTTCATGCCCCTCGTGGACGTTGACCCCCAGAAGCTCACCGAGGGCGTCGAGGTTGAGGTGGTTTGGCGAGAAGAAACAAAAGGAGAGATAGCCGACATAAAGGGATTCAAGCCGGTGTGAGGTGAAGCGGTATGAGGGAGAAAGTTGCGATAGTAGGATATGCGCAAACCCACCACCAGGCTGACATACCAATGACCAGGGAGGACATGGTTTTCGAGGTTGCAAAGGGAGCAGCCGAGATGGCTGGAATTACCAGGGAGGACATTGACACCGTGATCAACGCGTCGAACGACTACCTTGATGGTAGAACAATCTCGGAACTCTTCCTCACCATGCCCGCCGGAGCTACCTTAAGGACTACACCAAGGTGGAGATGGACGGGGCTTTCGCCGTGTTTTACGGTATCCTCAAAATCCTTTCGGGCACCCACGACATTGCACTCATTGTTGCCAACACCCAGGGTTCAACCTTCAACCCCCACCAGGTATCAGTCTACACTCTTGACCCACTCTTCGACAGGCAGGTCGGAGTCATAAACGATGTGGCAGCCGCGGCCATCCAGGCGAAAATGTACATGAACAAATACGACGTTTCGGAAGAGGAGTTGGCAGCGGTATCAGTGAAAAACCTCAGCAACGCCGCCAAGAATCCCTACGCACACAGAAGGATTCCCGGCATAACCTTAGAAGAAGTTCTAGAATCGAAACTCTACTACGATCCTGTGAGAGAGCTCACAATGTCTCCGATAAGCGACGGAGCCTGCGCGGTTGTGCTTGCCTCGGAGAAGAAGGCTTGGGAACTCACCGACAACCCCGTGTGGATAGAAGGGATTGGAAGTAGCCAGGACTCGTATCTCAGAGACAGGAACTTAACCAAGCTTGAGGGCCTCGAAGCTGCGGCGAAGAGAGCGTACAGAATGGCGGGAATAAGGGAACCCTTCGCCGAGCTGGATGTGGCTGAGGTTTCCGAGAGATACGCCCATGAGGAGCTCATGATTTACGAAGCTCTGGGCTTCTGCGAGGAAGGCAGGGGAGGCGCCCTAATGGACAGCTGCGCAACCTATTTGGACGATCAGCTACCCGTCAACCCGAGCGGCGGAGCACTATCAGCGGACCCCATAACCGCCACGGGCCTTATAAGAATAGTTGAGGCCGTTATGCAGGTAAGAGGGGAAGCCAACAGGAACCAGGTTTCGGGAGCGCAGCTGGCTCTCGCCCACGGGCAAACGGGTATATGCGCTCAGTCGAATATAGTTTACATTCTCAGAGGTGAGGCGTGATGTGGAGAAACGTTGCGGTAATCGGGGTTGGACAAACCAAGCACGGAAGAAGAAGAGACGTTAACGTGGCGGAGATGATATCAGAAGCCGCATGGAGAGCAATAGAGGATGCGGAACTAGCTCCCGAGGACATAGATGCCATTGCCATAGGGAATATGCAAGGCTTTGGAGGCGTATGCCAGGCGGAACTATGGAGCGGAGACATGTTCGGCGCTCCCGGAAAACCATTGCTTAGGATCGCAACCGGAGGAACAACAGGGGGTTCAGTTGCGCAGTGTGCGATTTATCAAGTGGCTTCAGGGCTTTTCGACGTGGTTCTGGCTATCGGATTCGAGAAGCACTCCGACAGTAAGGAGCCGGGCGCTACCATGGGATTGGCTCACGTTGGGCTAGCTAACTTGTTCCACCTGCTCGAGTGTGGAGTTGATATGAGGACTTCGTTTGCATGGGGAGGCGGAGTGGGCGCAGCTGCCGGTGTCTCCGCCTACCAAGCGGCAAACTACATGCATAGGTCCGGATGCGGGGTGGAGCACTTGGATATGGTCGCCGCGAAGTCCAGGAGTAACGCTGCGAAGAACGAGTATGCGCACCTCCAGTGGCCGAATTGTACACCCGACGACATAGCTAACCATCCCAGGTACGGTAAGTTTGCAGCTTATCCCCTAAGGTTTGGACACATTTGCCCAGCGAGTGACGGCGCCTCAGCCATAATAGTTGCTTCGGAGGAGTTTGCGAGGAGTGCTGAGAGGCCTGCCTGGGTTCGTGGTCTCGCTGCCTGCGCCGATGAGGAGAACCAGATGGCTGAAAACGCCCAAGGTGTTGCAGTGGTTGATAGCTCCGAGCAGATTCAGTGCAAGGTGGCGGCTTTGAAGGCTTACAGAATGGCCGGCATTAAGAATCCTAAGAAAGAGATTGACGTGGCTGAAATCTACCAGCCCTTCCCGCACCAGGAGTTGATATACTCCGAGAGACTGCTTCTATTCGATGATGGAAAGGCTTGGATCGCTCTGGAAGAGGGAGAAACCCAGATAGACGGAAGGCTTCCCATCGACCCTTCGGGAGGCGTGCTCTCCACCAACGCCATAGGCTCCTCGGCTATGCAAAGAGTCGCCGAGTGCGCTCTCCAGATAATGGGCAAGGCCGGCGAACACCAGGTTCCCAAAGATGTCAAAAACGCAGTCGCCCACGGATGGGGTGGCTCAACCAACTTCACAGTCGTCACCGTTCTTGGAGACACTCCAAGACTGAGGAGGTGAAAAAGAATGGCTAAGGAGGAAAAAAGGAAAGAAACACTCACGGTGGAGGGCGACTGGCCCATTGGCTCCTACGTCTACAAGGCTCCACCACTGTACAAGGAACTGTTAGCGTGCTACAAGGAGAAGAAACTAATCGGCTCCCTGTGCACCGGTTGCGGAATGGTCTACGTTCCCCTGAGGAACATTTGTGGCAGATGCTGGAGGAAAATCGACACAAGGGTCGGTGTTAGCGACATCGGCACAGTCACAGGGTTCACCATAAGCCCAGAGATAAGAAAGGGCGAAGTCAAGGTGATGGGCATCGATCCCGTGGAGGCCGGCTGGCTCGAGGAGGGCGAACGCCTCATCATGGTGTACGTAAAGTTTGACGGGGCGAACTCCAACTACACCACCATACTGATGAACGCGAAACCCGAGGAGGTTCACATCGGAATGAGGGTACGAGCAGTCTGGAAGGATGAACCAGAAGGAAAACTAAGCGACCTCCAAGGGGTGGAACCAGTAAAGCAATTGCAGCATACCACCTAAAAACGTCTCCTAATCAGATATTAGAAGATTTCAAAAGCGGCCGCAGGGGCGCAGCCGAGTTCTGGATGAATTTGAACGACAGATCGAATCTACATTCGGTACTTTGCTGTCCACAACCGAAACGGAGATTACCTGGGATGTTTAGAGGTCGCCTAGGACATCACGGACATAAAAAAGATTGAGGGAGAAAAGAGATTGATGTAAGACAACATTTCTTTGACCCTTCCATCATTCACTAATTTCTGTAAGAGAAGTTTTTACACTTCTACAGTTAGAATTGCGTAAAATGACAATACTACCGTAAGAACGTTGGGTATGATGGAAGAAGTTCCCAACACAGCGAGAAGTTCGCAAATAGGAAGATTGAAGAAGTGTAGCGAAGCCTTTTGTCCGCTGTAGCGCGAAGCCGTCGCTGTCCCCCCTTCCCCATATAGTATCAGAACCTATTTGAACCTTTTGTGAAGCAGCTTTATTGCTAGGAGAATAAAAAGAATGAAGAATCCCGTAAGCACTAAGGAATCTGTAATAATTGTTGTGCCTGAAAACATCAAAAAAGAGTACCGCAGTCCATCAACAGTATAGGTGAGTGGCATCGTATAAGCGATGTACTGGAGTCCCTCCGGCATAGCCGAGACCGGGTAGACGATGCCACAGAGAAATATCATCAAGAATCGAGGGAAATTGAGCAGGGTTTGAGCTTCAAACACCTCCTTCACTAAAACACATAAAAGAGCACCAAGGGATGAGAAGGCCAAGAGGGAGGGAATGATGATCAAAATAAGATAAAGCACGTTAACAGGGAGACCGAGGAAAACCACCGAACACGTTGTCACAATAACCGTCATTATGAGCCCAAAAATGGCACCTCCCAGCACCTTCCCGAGAAGCACGGTGGGGAGGCTAATGGGTGCTAAGAGCAACCTTTCCAGAGTACCAAGTTTAAGCTCAAGATTGATAACCACCGCCTCCGCAGCGGTTGTGCTGAACAGGATGGTCATCGCGATTAGTCCAGGCACCAACTCTTGAAAGCTGAGGGGATTTCTCAAGTAGAAGGCCAAAATCCAGGCCGTAGGAAAGAGAATACCCCAGCTAACCGAAGGGGGCTTGAGGTAGTAAGTCCTCATATCTTTCAATACGATGTAATAAATGCCTCTTAGGTTATCGCGCCACATCTACCTTCCCCCCTTTTCAATCGCCATAACGGTCGGACTTAAACCCGTAATCTTGATAAAGGCGTCCTCAAGACTTGGTTTAATACTATTCACCGACCGTATCACAATATCCTTATCCCTAGCGAGTCGGAACACTTTATCATACACATCATTAAGAATACCACCATAAATTCGTACTTTATTACGGTCCACCGCTACTATCTTAACTCTTGGAAGCCTATCAGTTAGGTCTTCCACCAACTTTGATACGTCTCCATCAATGGAGATTTCGATTACCGATTCCTCTTCAGCGGTGGTCTTCAAAACTCGGGGAGTATCAACTTTTACGATTCGTCCCTTAACCAGAATAGCAACTCTATCACATAAAAGGTCTGCCTCCTCTAGGTAATGAGTTGTAAGGAGGATAGTTATTCCCTGCTGGCGAAGGTTGGCGATCAAATTGCGCAGGGAGCGGGCAGCCACCACATCTAAGCCGACTGTGGGCTCGTCAAGAAAGAGAATTTCAGGGTCGTGAATCAGGGCTGCAGCAATTGTTAAAGCCCGCTTCATGCCCCGGGAGAGAGTATGAAATTGGCTATCTTTCCGCTCATAAAGTCTGAAGGTTTTTAGCAGTTCTTCTGCTCTCTTTCTACGCTGAGCGCGTGGAACACCGTAAAGCTTTGCCATGAATAAGAGGTTGTCAACGGAGGACAACTCATCGTAGAGGTTCGAAGTCTCTGGAACAACTCCAATATGCCTCTTCGCCTCCACGATCTCTGAGTTAATGTCGAAACCCAAAATGGATGCTTTTCCCTCTGTGGGTTCTGAAAGCCCTGTAAGCATCCTTATAGTTGTGGTTTTCCCTGCACCATTTGGACCGAGAAGTCCAAAAATCTCGCCCTTCTTAACCTCGAATTTGATATGGTCAACGGCAAGAATTTTTCCGTAGAATTTCGTTAAGTCTGATACTTGGATCACTACATCGTTACTCATCTCTACATCTCCTCAATTATTTTTATCAACAGGCAATTTTGCACAATGGTTCCAGCATATACGATGTTGCAACCAAGGGGGCAGTACCCTAAAGGGCGGAGGCATTAGTCCGTAGTAAATATGCTGTGTCAGGCGACGCCCGCTGGGCGTCTGTAGTTACTTTATACTGTAATATGCTTTCGGCAAAGGGGGACTATTATAGCTCGATATATACTTTTTTGGATATCCTTATTCTATACTCTTCATCTGTGGTTGCACATCCGCTTTTAAACTCTATCTTTCTGCTCCCGGTTAAAAGTAGCCTTCGATGCATCCTCTCTGGAGTTCTTATTTATTCATAGGTAGTTGACCTCTTCTTGGGCGCAAGCACAGAATCCGTGCACATTGATGGTTTGCACGAAATAAGTCTCATTCGAAATATACGTTGACTCTAAACTTTTTTCCGCTTCGAAGTTCCAGATCGAAGTGGACCTTGTTAGGCTCCGCTTTGTACTCTTTTTCTGCGTCTTCCATGCTGACGGATTTTATCTTTCTGAGGTGTTCTTTGACGTATTTTCCTGCCCATTCCGGTAGAACCAATTCCCCCTTGGGCATGTCGAAGAACGGGTTGTAGGGTTTTATGTCTATGATTGGTGTTCCCTCATCCGCGTCAAGTCCTCTTACAAACAGTGAATCGTCTTCTCTGCTAACCAGTCTCACGGTTATTAAACCTATGGGATTCGGGCGAGTGGGAAACCTGGAGGCGAAGATCCCTAGGTTGGGCATACCAGGCCACGGGGGCTGCACCTTCACGGCCTGGCGCAACTCAGGAGTTACCGCGTGCATCCAGTACAGCACAACGATGTGTGAGAACTGCTCAATATTCTCAAGTGCCTTTCCATATTTTTCGAAGATCCGCACGTGTGATACCTCGCCTCTTTCTACAACCTCGCCGACGGGCTCAAACTCAAGCTTCATAATAACCACCTACCTTACTTTCGATTATTAGGACTGTTCTGGAATCCTTTTTAATAAGAATCCTACCATAAAAATTCATGAACCGGAATCTCTGAATCCGTCCTTACTTAATTTTTCGCTTTTATGTTGTTATGTTAGTTGACGGTTCTTGGCTAACCGTAGTGTTCAAAATTGTTTACTTTTATGACGCTGTTCGACATACTGCTAGTCTCTCTCTACCCTTCCTTGAGCCTTTTTATTTCTCCCTTTATGCTCTCAAGATTTTTTTCCAGTATTCTCTTGTAACTCGCTAGAATTTCTATTCTTTCCTCTTTCGTTAGAATTTCCGTAATACTCTCTTCAAATCCGGGTTTCGGGTGGTGACTCTGACATTTACACACGCCGATTGTTCCGTGAAGTCTACCTGTTTCGGTTCCACACATATTATTCATCTCCTTCAGCATTTAGTAGATCAATTACTACTTTCTTCTTTTTTAGTCTCCAAACCTTCTGCGGTGCTCCTTTCCCCTCTTCCTTATACTCAGCAACCTCGATAATTTCCCCACTCTTTAGTTCGGATAGGTGATAATACAATCCTGAGGGAGTTAGACTCACCTTGTCTACAAGATGTTCGTATATTTCCTTAGTACTCTTGGTTCCTTCACCAATAAAATTAATGATTAACCACCTCGTTGGACAATGGAGCACCCTTGCCAAGTTTTGTAGCTCGACCAGTCTATTGTGTAAAAGATTTTTAACACTCATTTGGACACCATAATATTTCAGTGAATAACTATAATACTACACGCCTAAAAAATATTTCGGATTTCTTAAAAAAATAATTTGGAAAACCTAAAAAATCTATTCACATTCCTGCATTTATGAAAAGTGTCAAACGCGTCGTTCTCATTAGTTATCTTTATCTCTTCTGCGTCTGTCTTAAGAAAAAAGAACTGACCATTCACTCCTCCTCCTTTATTCGTCTAGCTTCTTTCTCTAATTTCAGTTGGACACGTAGTAGTTCTTTGCACGCTATTACAAAATTTTCGATCCCACTTTAATGTCTAACGTTTCTTGGATGGGAAACTCGAATTCTAAATCGAGTATATCTGAGATTACTGCGTGTATTTTTATCTTATTTTCTTTCAACGCAATTACGCATCCTAAAAAAATTCCCCACCTTTTCTTCTTTTCCGCCTTCCATTTCCTCGGTTTTTAATTTCTTTCTAGCAAATTATCATCATCTGATATAAATTTGATATCATTATTCAGTATTCTATAAATTTCCCGACCTAATCTAGTTCTATAATATAGGTTCAGAGTCTTATTGTAATCAAGATGGTACTTGTCATTACAACCCCAAAACTTTTCATAAGTAGTTACACGGTCTTCACAACTATCAACATTTTCATTGTACCTTATGACTTTCTCACCAATATCTGGATTAGTTTCTGTAGTAGCTTTAATCTCTATAACATATAAACCATCCTTGGTAGTTAATTTTTGCGAGTCGTAATCCTTTCCCGAAAACGTTCTCTGTACTCACCAAGAGGATAAGAAGAATGCGATAAACCCGTGCATCGAAAGAATTACAATCGGGAGCAAAAGAAACATAGCCCCAAGGTCTAGGAAAGGTAAGGCCTGCAAACATAAGAAATTAGCCATACATCATAGGGTTCCTCACAATCCATATGCCCTCATCTTTGTAGTAGGGGGTGTTGGCGTCGAATAACCTTGATTCTCATCGTTTTTCTTTTAAGTGCTTTTTGTTGTTTGGCCTCAGAGAGTTTGGGCTTATATTTCTTGTTTTGGGTTTTTGGTGTGGGCATTTTGGGAGCCTCCTGCGGTAGGTGTGCGGAGTTTTCTGTACTTTAAAAAGCTGTTTTTCCGGATATTATCTTCGCTTATTGTTTAGGAAGAGATTGTTACCAACAATTTGTTGGAGGGCGAATATACGAATACATTTATGTAGTAATATAACACAATACTTATTTGATGAGTGATCGAATATGCAACGGGAAGAACTCATCCCTACTCTCAACCTCGGTTGCTTAAAGGTGTTGAACGGAGCCAGTGCTAAGAGTGGATAAAAAAGTCGAGAATCTGAGAAAACTGTTACTCATCTTTTTTAAACACATTGTGGGCTATTTCGAAACGCTTGACTCGTTTAACGACGAACTTTCACTTTTGGGGCTAAACAGAATGGAGCATCTCTACTTCGTGGGTAGTGTAACGGGCCGGCTGAGCAAGGAATTTGGAAAACACCACTATAAGATAGACTACGTGTTTAATTTTCTTCGGTGGTACGTTCAAGGAGTGTTAAAGTGGTATGAACTCCTCTCAAATCTTATAAGGGCTCTGGGATGCATTGACTGGTTCAGCGTTTACAGGGAAGAAATCAAAATAGAAGATGTTGTTGACCCCGAAAGTGTGGACCCCGCTCTCCTCGCCTTAAACGTTAGGTCCGCCGTCGAGTTCACTCTCCCCGAACTCAAGAACGCCCTTCTAAATGTCGCCAGGGAAGCGAAGAGCATACCTCGATGGGTGGCGTTTTTCCTCTCAGAGAAGGTCCTCGAATTCATAAGGCTCAGCGGGGAAATAGCTGAATCATGGTTAAAAATCCAAGAGGATATCCTTAACAGGTTGGAAGACACGAGACTCGATCCCGCTGAGAGGATCGTGGACATAATCAAAATCATGGTAACGTTTAAGGAAGAATTAAAGCGTGTGGATGACATTTTTGCACTCGAAGAGAGAATCTTGAAGAGCGCTTCTCTTGAAGACCTCTGCAATCTCTCAGATATATTCTAAAGGGCGCAGAGCATAGTTGGCGAGGTTTTTCACATCAGAAGAAAATCGTTCGAGTGTGTTTCGAACGCTTACCTTCTGATTTTATCAGCACTCTATGGTAGTAAAGCCGCTAAGATTCTTTCAGAACTTGTGGAATTCCAAAAGAAGCCCGCGGATATTGTTCCTGAGAAGGTCCCGGTGGAGGACCTCTACTTCGCACTAGTTCTAGCAAGAATGGAAATGGAGGTGTGTCTTCAAAAAAACAAGCTATTAAAAGAAAAAATGAAGGCGATAAACGCGGCAAGAACCCTTTTCAAGGGTCTGGAACCGGTCCTAGTCTATAGAAGCGTCGAGAAGAGGGTGGAGCTTCACAAAACATTCTGTAACAGGATTTCAGAAACACTCATCGAACTTCAGGAAGAACTAAACAGAATCCGCTAAAGACCTTTTTTTGGCTTTTTTCTGTTGTTTTATGGTTGTTTTTTAAATTGTTGTTTAATCTTTTTTTTTTTGATTTGTTTAAATTTATATTATAATTATTTTTAATATTTATG
>Ga0164310_10002115_pt1 | contig 11368 bp, 12 predicted proteins | sample GuaBasSedimGuay1_FD_121795 | JGI IMG/M metagenome (GOLD analysis project Ga0164310, IMG submission 121795) | Subseafloor sediment microbial communities from Guaymas Basin, Gulf of California, Mexico - Guay1, Core 4569-9, 0-3 cm | ecosystem: Environmental > Aquatic > Marine > Hydrothermal vents... | reverse complement strand
TTCCCGTACAATCTTATCTGGAAGGTATATATTGCTGTAACTGGAAAAACAACACTACACCTTTATGTCGGTTTCCCAGATTTCCTGCCAGTCGCTTTGTTGGTTCCTTATGATGACGGCCCAGTATCCTCCAATAATTGCTCCCCATTCACTCCCTCTGTTAAGTAAGGTAGATACCTATAAGAGGGGTAAGGTAAGCATCTGGTTTTCATGTTATTGCTATACCCAGGTAAAGCACAGTTCAGTGAATTATGCTCATGAGCACAAATTATAGCATAATGAGTAACTGAACAGCGTTCAGGAGACTACTATACTGACTGGGTTAGGAGTAGTATAGTGCATAGTTTGCACATATTTAAAACCGGTTTGGCGCGTTTTAACTCTGTAAATACTTACTATTTACCGGTTTAAGTCGGTAGAATGTCCGGATCTGTTATATTTGATCCGTAAAATGCATGTATATTGCTGGTGCATATATATGACTACCTTGTACTGGGGTCCGGGGTAGTTATTAGACCTGTGATGTATATTCTGTTATGGGCCTCACAGTAGTAGCATTTAGTACTAACCCAGATCCTTAAGTCATATGTATGGGCCTTTGCCCCTCTTGCTGATAGTATACGATTACAGTTGTAACATAGTGGTACAACTATAGGTGGTGTATTCTGTTGTGCTCCCTTCGATTTAGGCTTGCGCTTATTTGCTGGTGCCTTATCAGGGGTATCAGGTGTAATGAGCATTCTACCTCTTACTCCGACACCATCGCGCGAATTAATCGCATACTACCGGTGTCTCCGTTATGAATGCAATCCAGGCCTCACCTCTAATAGAGATGGCTTTTCCGTCTGATGTCTTCAGTACCCACCCCTTACCGGAACCTGCTCATCTTAAGGCCTTTTCGGGTCTCCTTTCTTTCGAGGTGTAGGATTGCATATGGCGGCCGCGGGAGTATATATAGATACGGGTGCATACCTTACCCCGCATCCATCCCGCGCCTCTTGGGCAAAGAAGAACAACAGTGGGGAGGAAAGCTCCCAGCAGTAGTATGCTGATAGCCGTTCCCCAGTTGTGTTTTATTGTGGTCAGTAATTGTTTCATCACTGACGGTATTTCCGTTACTTTGTCAGATAGTCGAGTATCTGCTGTGCTATCCAGCCAGATAGCAGAGTCATCGGTGTGGAGATAAATACTCCGAACAGGAAGTAGCTCCATGGCTTCTTCCAGTCCCACCAGCACCAACTCATGCTTACCATGATGGCAAACATTCCACAAAATGCTCCTGCTCCTTTGTGGAGAAGTAACAGTGGAGTTGATGGTATCAGGTCATAACAATATCCGCCCCACACTATTATAGGAGTGGCGAATATAAATATGGCCAGTTGTAGTATTAACATTCCGACAAAGGAACCTATTTTTTGATCCTGTTCCATCGGTATAAGCATATCGTTCTCCTTATATGATTTATGACCGAGAAAATAGGGATGCGCACTATATGGCACGCATCCCATCGAGAATTTTACTCTTCGGCTTTGATTCCGACGAAATCCTTTAACCTGTTGGTTATTGTTAGTTCTTCGTCATCTCTACTGAATTTCTCTTTGATTGATGTTCCAGTCTGTACAATGCTATCAATGATGGCATCATAATCCTGTTTTCCAAGCTTGCGACCGTTACGGGCCATTTCATCAAGCTTCTTATCTGCATTTTCGAGTTTCTCATCGAGATTCTCGGTAGCATTTCTGATATGATGCAGGATATTGCCCGCGCTCTTACCGACTATCTTGAGCGCTGTTGCACTTGATGTTGCAACTCGTTTTCCGGATCCCACTATTGAACCTGAGTTCTCTTTGAGACCTTCAATGATATTTTTACCGGCATCTTTAAGATGCTTGCCGGCTTCCGCAAATTTAGATTCTGACATTTAATTGTCTCCTTATTTTATTTGATCCGAAAAAAGGGCCCGCGCCCTTACTTAGTATCGAGCCCTTCTCTTCGGAGTTGATTTCTCAATTCCTCTTTGCGACGTATTATATCTGCATTTTCGATTTCTGCAATATTGCCGTATTTCTTGGTGTAGTGGAATTCCACTTCTACCATGAGCTGGTCGTGGTATATGACCAGGTCAGCTTTACGGTATTTACTGAGAATATCGTCTTTGATCTTGTCTTTACGTCGTTTCATTGTGAATACTGTATCACGTTCTTCATATTCTCTTTTCCATTTTCTGTAGAAGTATACTCTACAGATGGATTCATATAATCCATTTGAGAATAGGAATATGAGACTTGTGAATAAGCCGTCCACGCCGAATATCACACTTGCAACAGGTAACCCGCTTGCAATATTCCATACAATGCGGAATGCCACGCTTGTTGCCAGGCGATACCTTATTCCTTTTCCAATATAGACACTCATCAGGTTTAATACTCCGGTGTCTATAAAGTGTTGTACGAACGTTTGGGCAAACGTTCCACTTATGACAACTGCTGTCATGAAGTTCATATAGTACCCTCCTGCGGCCGAGCGGGAGTCGAACCCAGCATCTGCGGCAAAACCCTGCCAGCCATTTGATAACCTGTGGTCCACCGGCTCTACAGGGGAGTTATTGCTAAATCCCATGCCATTGGGTTGCACTCCATATTGGATGGCACCAATCCTGCTATTCCTGCTCCGCAGGTTATCATAACTGGAAAAATACCCCACTATATATCGTGGGGTTTGATTTTAACGCGTTTATACACACGTTTGCTTTCAATCACTTTTGTTGGGTGATTCTTTGGCATTCTCTTCCGTGCCAGTTTCTTTATTGCTTTCACGATCTCTATCTTCATGGTATCCCTCCAGAAAGTTGCCTGTCCTTCTGTTATATTTAATTCTACGGGCGACTTCATCTCGGGTATATTGTACTATATTCATGTTAATACCACCTCACTACCGAAAAATGAGCCCATTTGGGCTCATCTGGGATGATACTAGAAACCAGTCTCATCTTCTCCGTCTTCTGGCGACGGGGTTGGATCTTCTTGATCCGGCGTGGGAAGGTGTCCTTTCATGATAGAAGGAGACCAACCTTTAGTCGGACATAGATCATTGAGGAGGTGAGAGTCACGTGGGTGAATAATCATCGCATTCCGAATAAACGGATTGAGATAGCTCTCATTCTTGGACTCATTGGTACGGACGTTAGATCCATACTCGGTGAAGACCACATGCCTGATACCGGGACTCACGTCTTCGGGATCAAACAGGGCAACTCTCATGCCTCCACTGTATATAGAATACAGTTTATCACCCTCATCATTCGTGTATTCACGAACGTTGGTAGTTACGAGATGAAGTGTGTCATCACGGGCAGTTTTGTAATTGCTTGACATATAGTACCCTCCATAGGTATATTCACAACTGGAAAAACAGGCACTTCCGTGTGCCTGCCAAACCAACTATAGGAGAGGGCAGACTCGCGGAACACCATTTCGGCTATCCGGTCACGCCCCCAGAGAATACCGATATGAACCGTACAGTCAGCCACAAGGACACGCTGGGGCAACCGATATTCTTCATGACCGGATAAAATCAGAACTTTATAACTCTAACATTCAATTCAGCGTCTCTGGCTATATTAACCATATGCTGTGTACCTCTGGAATTTCCATCCCAGAATGCCACCAGAGCATCAGCATTATCCGCCATGACCTGATTACGTTTATATCCAGCAGACTTCCCGTATTTATCCCAATCAGCTGGATACTTCTCAACAGGATATCCACGCTCTTCCGCGTAGCGTTCCCCAAGTTGATCAGCACCCCTTGCCGTACCTGATATAATAACAATCTCAGGCTTGTGGGCGAGGAGTCTGTCAAGTTCATTCTCCAGTAACTGATAATCGTTAAAACCTCGACTACCCGCTACTATAACTCTGAATTTACTCATATAACGCTCCTTTATATATTCTATCCCGGATAAAGTTCTTATTGCTTATGTTCGGGTTTAATTCTTTTTAGTAACATTAGTAGAGTGCCCGGGCACAAAGGACCGTCTGGTCAGTTCCGCGATACGGTCCGGAATGAGCGCAGCTAATGTAGGACTTACACTCACATCCAATACCACATAATAATATATAGCATTGGAAGTGCCCTGAAAGAGGCCGAAGCCCCCTTCAGGGTAAATACTCTTAACACACCTCAGAGACTACCAGTAATCTCCTTATTTATATGGTGGTGTGTCCGGCACGATTGTTGTTATTTCCGTTGCCGGTTCGGAATCGGGGCGCACGGCAATTTGCGCTGCAATGAGCAGATTACCGTTAAGCACCTTCAGTAGGTTGTTGTCGAGGCCATTACCCTTGATATTATACGCAATAATCGTATATGTATTAAGGGCCCTCAGGAGCTGTGGCTCAAGAGCCATAGAATCCTGTCCTCTCATCTCTGCGATATCCCAGAGACATGCAATGAAGCTCTTATTCATACCTAGCATTCGTCCCATCGCTTTCATGAGACGGTCATGCCATGCAAGTGCAGGACCGAGCTTCTTTACATTCTCTGCTGCCTTCAGTGCTTCATTCACCAGACGGCGATTGAATTCTGTTGGCAGTCCGTTGAGAGTGAAAGTCTCTTTCCGACTGTTAAGAGTAGCCGGGAAGTCAACGTTCCACAGCATTGCAGCAGCACTACGATAAACTTCACCATCATCAGGACGGTTACATTTATTGGTAGCAATATCTGTCAGATACTGTCGTTCACATTTAACAACTTCCATCTTTTCAATGAGCCTCAATACTTTTGCAAGTTTCGCGTCAATTTCCCAGAGATTGACGTCTTTACGGTCTTTCTTCTGATTCTGGACGACTCTATCAAGAGCGCCACCAAACTCACAAGCTGCCAGCTCACGTTCTGCAGGACTTAACCCAGCAACAACGCAGGCAGTGTCCATCTTCACCATCATGTTGAAAATATATCCAACAGTATCCAGTGCGATGGCTGGCTTGAAATATGCATCAAGCAGAGAAGTCTCACCTTTTACCTCTTCCGGTCTGACCACGATACTACTTTCTTTATCGGATACCTTGAACAGGGATACGATATCGAGAGAGCCCATACCATGGTCATCTCCATCACTCTTGAAATAGGGTGCTGCGTCCGGATGAATCCACATCATAGGATCCTTAACAATTCCCTCCACCTCTTTATTCACACGTATTGCACCGTATGACTGGTGAGAGATGACAGGATCCCTACGCATGGTGAACCATTGGTTCCACACGCCTTCTGATTTCAACTTCCGGGCAAGAGAGGTATTCACCACAGGATGATCCGGGGTGACTGGAATGCCATCCACGCTCCTTGCATGTCCAATAGCAAAGTACGCAGTACGGCGTTCTTTAATTGACCTGGCACCTGCAACAATGTTGCGATACACATTATGTATATCTTCAGGTGTACCGATACCCAGGAATACCTTGGCAAAGTCACTTGCTTGCAGTGCTCCTGTTGTCTCGAGCGAGAACTCTCTTATCGTCTCCGCAAAATTGGAGAACGGGTCATTAAGTTTCTTCGCGGTCTTCTCAACGGCTTTACCGAAGCGATTCATCAACCACTTACGGTCCCCATCATTGAACCTGCCTATAAGTAGGGGCAGCAAGTTCATCCGATAAGCATCCTGATGATGACCGGTTTCTTCGGTCGAGTGTATCAGGTTGACAAAGATGTCATTGCTTTCCGGAACGTTCCACTTGAGATTATCGGTGGTGGTCCATCCATCGAATCCCTCAGGTAGAGTGCTTCCATCGGGCAGTGTCAGGGCAAGCTTATCAGAAACAATCATTCTGCCCTTGACTATAGTGAGTGGATATTCAGAGCCGCAGCCCCTGACCAATCCAAACCACCCTGCCAGTTCTGGTAAAGAAGATTCCAGCACATGAAACACACCGTCACCTTCGGCAGTTCCAGTAGAAGGAATCACATACAGTCGGAGACATCCAATCTTTGTTCCCTTTACAGGAACATTATAGATATCCTTGCCTGACCGCAGAAAGGTTGCGGTGGAATTCTTAATTCCAAACTGGGAGCAAGTCCGACTCCAGGTAGTTGTGCCCTTTGAGGCTAAAACAATTAGAAACGCATTGTTCTCAAATACCCAGGAAGGATGCGCTGAAAGCAACTCATCCTCCGAACGGCCAATCACCTTCAGAGCACGTAGAGCAAGTTTAACCCATACTGCTCTGGGTACAAATGGAGATCTCTTGATTATGAATCTCTTCTTATCTTTGTTCCAGTAGGCGACCTTCTGGCCGTATCTGCTGAGCTTCCACGATTCATTCGTGTCCCATAATCTGTTTCCCAGATTGGTTCCATTGAATGCATCAGTTAACCCAGCTTTGGTGAAGCCATTGTTTGTAGTCACTCTGAGAATCTCAGGGCGAAACTTCAACCACTCCATTGCGATTGAGCGATCAATAGACATGGTAGACTCACGGTCCCAGTGGCGTGCTGCAACCATCTTACCAGATCCATCACCGTGCAGGAAAACACAGTGGGCCTCACGAAGCTTTTCAGTTCCGGGAGACCTCATCTCTCCAGTTACTCCTAACAGACCGAGTACACGATCGGTAGGAGTTTCACCAATCCCCATCAGATTGGCTATTTGTTCAGCAAGTTCTTTCATGAACTTACCTCCTTTAGTTGATTTGTCATACGTAAACGCATGCAGAAAGAGCCCACCCATACAGGTGAGCCCTTTGAACTGTGCTCAGTTTTAGATACTGTATCCTACTGCATCATGGGCTGTCCCGCGAGAGGGATATACAGCCAGGAATCCAGCAGCATGCCGGAAAGTTTCACCTTTTCCTTCAGGCACTGGATATTTCTCAGAGTCCCGAGAAACTAAATTGGTCTGGCCATCACGACCAGGACATAACAAGAAATGAACACTTTCCGGTGCCCATTCCTGCCATCCCACATAGGGACGTCCAACAGTGGTGGTCTCAGCTACTTTATCATCAATGGTAACCTCACGGTCCCACCTTTCTTGGGAATCACGTCGAGTTGCTTCAACGTGCTTTCTGGCTATTATCTCAATACCGAGGCATGCCGCTTCCGTTGTCATATTATCGACTACGGAACGTTCTATTTGAAACCTACAGTATTCAACTGCCAGTTCCCATCCTTTAGGATATCCGTTCAGAGTCCGGACTGTCCAGGGAATTGTTCCCTCTCTGTCACCTGTAACAGCAGGGCCTTTCCTATCGACTTCCGAAGCGAAGTCTAATAGACCGGCAAAGTCTTCATACAATCCCAGGTGTTTGGCAACCAGAATGCAAGCCGCTGGCGACTCACGATCTTGATGGTGGTCGAAATTCATCAAGTCGGGATCATATTGCATCCCAACATCCACCACTATAACAGATGTATCTGCCAATTCTTCCCCCGTTGGAGTTCTTCTCTCTACCGGACAATCATATCCAGCAATCCTGAGAAGAGCAACGCACAATGCGTCGTCTCCGTGAAATATACCCGGATGGGTAATTATTAACCTCTTCTCAACAGTCTTGCTGTTTATCTTGGGCGCTATGCAGACTTCTGCATTAAACGCTTCTAGTATTTTATTTATCATTTTGATTCTCCTTAACTGTCGTGCTATGCAAGCTCACGTAGAAAAGGCCCATCCGAAGATGAGCCCTTTCAGCTTGAGCTTTAATCAACCAACGTGATATGTTGGTCATTTATTTTAATGTGGGCCCATGCCAGTGTATGATACTGGCCGTTATCATATGGACCCCTATTAAAGGCTATTATAGCCTCTTCTATAGAATCACACTTTACAGTGTGCTCTGTATTTTCCTCGCAATACTCGAGGACTACATCGCCCTTTCGTACTGCTACGAATACGCGAATCAATACAGACCCATCGGTCCATATGTTTATTACTCCGGCCATGAGGGAGTATGTCCACTCCCGCTCATCCGCTATGTGAATCCAGGTCCACATTGCCTGATCCATATAGTCATCAGTAACTATATTTATCACTTGAATGTTCTCCATATGTATCCGCTGCTTTACTTCTTTTAATTTCTTATTCATTGTTAATGCTCCTTAATTGATTGTTATTGTCGAGGCGATGCCATCATTGCCTCATAAAGAACCCCCTTACTATGAGGGGGGTCTATATGAAGCGAAGACCTGCCAACAGCACGCATGCATGTCATGTGTCTTCAAAGTACATATCATATGTATGAGATAGTTCATTCATATGGCCCCTACTGTAGAGCGATAGGGGTACCACTACATAGCGACCACCCCCATACGTATGTCATACGCATAAGGGCAGTGCTACACCACACCAGTGCTCCTATGTATGATAGAACCACTATTGATATGGCTTATATATACACATATGCGATATACATATATGTATGTAAAAGCCCCAGTATGCACATACACGTATGAGGTGCATGTACATACTGGATATAGGTCACATGTAGCTATATATTAACAAACATTTGATAATACATTAACTGCACGCATGTAGCGAGTGTTATCACACTTATCTACATCCTTTTCAAGCATGTTACTATTATGGTATCTAAGGAAATTATCAGTATCCTTCTTGTTCCATGTAGTAGCATTAACTCTACTCATTTCTTTCTTAAGTAATTTAATTGATTCGTTCATTTCATTGAACTCCTATAGTTGATTTGTGAGCAATAATCTGATAGAAACTCCATGGCGAACCCGGGGGGCTCGGAGCTCTATCGAGGTTTTAGTTATTACTCATATAGTGTACCTTTTTACTTGACGGCTTCGAATCTCCACCACAAATGGCTATATGGCATATAAGAAGAGCAACTATAAAGGTGTTTACTGGGAAGAGCGGTCGGGTAAATGGCGGGCCGAGATTGTAATTAACGGCAAAAGAACTCCCCTCGGCAGACATAAAGACGAAGAGGTCGCTGCGGAAGCATATGCTACGATGGCAAAGAAGCTCGGACGGAAGTATGGGCATAAAAGCCAGGTACGAATAGACGGAGATATTGCATATATCAGCCTCACACGAGGACATGAAGCTATTATCGATGTGAAGGATCTCGATGCAGTAAAAGACTATTCCTGGTCCTGGGATCCTAAAGTAGGAGCAAAAGGTAAACTCGGCACAAAGTATGGAATAGATACATTGCTTCACCGGCATATACTTAAGATGAAACGCAACAGTAAGGTTTTTCATCGTAACGGGAACAAACTGAATTGCCGCCGTTGTAACCTTCAGGAAGTCCCATATAAGATACGCCCTCCGGTAGTTCCTGATGTCCCACTGAAAGATATACGGGTTATATTCTTTCATGGTGGTAAAATCAGAGTCACAAATGACGACTACTATGTTCTTAAAGATGTTATGAAAGCATGTAACATCACCACCCGACCATCTCCCTCCTTGTTTGAACCCTATTTATCCAGACGACTACTCGAAACAGAAAAGAAGGGAACTTACCGTACCACTCTTGTAACCGGTGACGGAATTTCACAGGCATATGCTAATACTCAGAATAATAAACTTCTGGAATTTCTGGAAAGTATAGGATGTGTAAGGGTAATAAAACATATAAAACAAAATGAATACCTCCCCATCATATCAGCAGCATTTCCTGATCTCGGTCCCGAACGTGAATACCGGGTCCTTGACGACTATCGTATAGACCTGTATCTGAAGAATGCCAATATAGCAATTGAATGCGATGAACACAACCACAGCAGTATCAATCCCATACTGGATAAATACCGGGAGCGCAGAATAAAGAAAGAACTCAAATGTAAATTCATAAGATTCAACCCGGATGAGAAGAACTTCAATGTCGGGAATGTAATCAAAGCGGTACGGAGTCTTCTATGATAAGAAGCTGCCCGGGTATACGACCGGGCTGCAGTTCTTCATCACGGTAAATTAGCCCGTACGAACAGGGCAGCTGGTCTTCTCTGATATATTACCCCCGGGGGCTCTTTCAGGTATATAATTGGGACCCCTATTTTAAGGTTTATTGTTGACACTACCTGCAGGGTTATTATATATAGTATTATGTCACTACGGGATCCCACTCCTACCTCTTTATTCCCCCTGCCCCCCTTTCATATGAACGGATACAGAGGAGAGAAGAGGATCGGGGTACGAGAGAGACATAAGCATGCACAAAGATATAAAGGTATAGAAGATAATATAATAGCAGGAGGAAGTATAATAATGGCAGATGAAGTAAGCATTGAGATAGTGAATCAGATAGTTGAGGAGCTTGGCGGGGATAGGACTCTGGCTGCGGCGTTTATAGTGGCAAGGGGACTGATGAGACTATGTAACACTCTTGACAATATGAGTGTTAGCTGTGCTTCCGGTTCCACCGCAGTTGAATCTATTGCAGAAAAGATTCAAAAAGTTGGTGATAGTATAACTGAAAGTATTGGACGAGTATAATGTTAATAGTTCCCGACAGTCCTGTATCTGGTCATGAAGAAACAATTCTGGAATTCATGAGAGATAATCCTGGCATTACCCGGGAGGTAGCTGAGAAGGCAGTTGATCTTTTTCGTAAGGATGGGAAATATCAGGCCGGAAGGTTTAATGAGGTTCGTATCGGCACAACGACGGTTGGTCATATTCAGAGAGTTGCCAGGTATGATCCTCTGACCGGGGAGCGGAGACATTATTATGAACCTGTGCCTACCGACCAGGATCTGAATGAAGCACGTGAAAGGATGATTCAGCGAATAACTATTTCGGAACCGGTTGATTCCGAAAACATAGCTGCCAATCCTTATACCAATATTGAAATGCGATATCTTTTGGGTCTGGTGTCGGCACCGCCTGATACCGGACTGGATAACGACGATCGTGAAATTTGGCAGAGGACGCACCCTGATTTGGTGGAATATTATCATACTCTATTTGAAAGATACAGGGTTCATATGCATGAAAGATATGGAATTCCTATTCATGCAGTCCCGCCTCCATTTGGAGACAGCAACAATATTGATATAGAGCAGGATCAGGTGGGGTGGGCACTCCGGTGTTTAATACAGAGTCCCAATCTTAGAACTAACCATCCTGTGTTTTACAATGATGTGGTGGCTATATCCAACAATGATATAGTTGATAATCCGTTACGGTATGACACTAACGGAGTAATTGAAGATCTTACTGGTTCTCAACCTTCACATCAATCAGTCGGACAGAATATTAATAATGCGTTTTCGGAGCCCATTAGATGGACCTTTAGTGTTAATGCCAATTATAGTGTAGTAATTACTTCAGATAACGGAATCGAGAACGTTTACAATCCGCGAAATATGGAACTACAAACATGGGCAATAAATCGGTTGAATGAAAG
>Ga0164310_10002113_pt1 | contig 11376 bp, 8 predicted proteins | sample GuaBasSedimGuay1_FD_121795 | JGI IMG/M metagenome (GOLD analysis project Ga0164310, IMG submission 121795) | Subseafloor sediment microbial communities from Guaymas Basin, Gulf of California, Mexico - Guay1, Core 4569-9, 0-3 cm | ecosystem: Environmental > Aquatic > Marine > Hydrothermal vents >... | reverse complement strand
TTTACATGTTTCATCTACATCTCGATACTTTGAGATATATTCTGCTTTATCCACCTGTTTATCTATGATTCTTGTATAGTTTGACTCCTTGAAATCCTTTTTTTCTTTTAAAAATAAATAAATCGCTTCCAGACCTCTACCAGATAAAACCTCTTCATATGTTACATTTTCTCGAATATTCCGAAGTTTTTTAATAAAATTTACCAGCTCTAACTCATAGATATCTGTAACTGGGAAATCACTATGCCCACCTTCGCTATGAATAGGAATAAACGCTTCAACGTCCTTGTTATAAACTAAAATGCTCTTACCAAGACCAGTACCAGCCCCAATAACCGCTTTTGTTTTATAACATTCTTCTAATGTTTTTTCTGAAGATCGTATTTTGACTACATCATTAGTGTTACTAATATCCAAGAGATTTATTCCAAAACCAATTGCTTGAAAATCGTTAATAATAAGTACATTTTTTAAACTGGTTTTATCAGTTATCTCTTTAGCTGAGACATTCCAATCAACATTAGTAAGCTCAGCATAATCATTAGAGGATGAAACCATTCCAGCAGCTCCGATGCAGGCTGAATCAATTGAGATATTATATTTTTCCTTTGAATAGTCTAGAACGGTTTGGATTACAGAGCACAGTGATACTATTTTTTGAGTATTAAAATTAAATGAGAACAATAGAATGGGATTATTTTTTTTAACACCTGCAACAACTATATTTGTGTTTGTTCCACCTACATCAACACCTAAAACAAATTTTTCAAATTTTTTAAACAAGTTAAACCTTTTTATTCTGTAATCCATTTTTAATCCTCTCATTAATTTCCATCGAATTTTTTTGATAGATCAACATGTTTAAAGTTATATTCACATGGTGAACCCCTAGTCCAATATATATGCATTTTTTTTGGCATAGAAATCCATGAAAATATAGTTTTAGCTAAATAGTTTTTATCAGGATGACAACAAATACTATATGAGCTTCGCTTAGAGTTATGATGATCTCTTACTATTTTTTTACAAACATTAAGATCTACATTTCCATAATTTTCTTCTAAAATCTCACGTGCTCTATTAGCTCTAATAAACGAGGGATGTGTATGCACTCCTTCATCTATTTTTATAGAGCCAGTTTTTTCTGGATCTAGCCATTGGTGATGATTCGTATGCCATAGAATATCCTTTGGAGCATTAGTAATATCCTGAGAGTCTCCAAAAACTGAGATGAAATGATTATGAGTTTGCTCTATGATTAATATCTCACCTTTTTTGTCACACCAGCATGATGTAGCTCCATCCCAGAAAAAGAGTCTTGTTTTTTTACGAAAAGCGCGAGTAGTTTTTTTCCATAAATCTGCAACTTCTTGAACATTTTTACATGTCATCATGCTAAGCCGTTCCAATAAAAAAATTGACATACCATTTCCTTCATCAATGAATCTACTTTTATCCTTTGTTAGTAAAAGCGAATTTCCACCAAAAGCAAGACCTTGATCGTTCATGATAGGTATCTCAAATAAGATGGGGATTCCCCAAAAAGCGTAATTATATTTTCCACTTGTATCTCTTGTAATTTTGCATTTACTTATAATCAAAGGAACTAAAATAAGATCAACATAATTATGTAAATCCTGAAGTAAATCAAAGTTTTGTGTTAAAAAAGTTTCATTATTTTTTGTGGCAACACCAGTTGAAAGAGTGGTTGTGCAACCTACCTTAAATAAGTTATTAATTGTTTTTTGGATGATTAACAGTTTTTCAATTGGGATATTGCATCCTTCAGAAAGACCTTTTAATTCTTCAACAAAATAAGAATCCGAAGATTCAACGAAGTCGTTAATGATTTCTTTTTTGTTTATATCTTTTATATTAGAATAACTAGATATTTTTTTGATGGACCTATATAAATCAGAATATTTTTTTCCAGTTTCAAATCCAGAATCATAAGCAAAATCTATAAGTTTCTTTTCGGAAAAACTGATTTTGTTTTTTTGGGACATATCTAAATCTGGACAATGACAATTATTTTTTTAATGTTTTTTATTAAATCGTAAACTTCATAAAAAAACAAAGTCTTCCTTGCCCATGAATCAATTTGAGATATTTGTTCTGTTCATTATGTCTTTTTTACCACCGATATTATATTCTATATGGATTAGAAACACGGAGAAATATCATAGGGAAAAATGGATTCCTATATGGTTATCGTTTTTATGGGGTGCAACAATAGCCATTATCGCGTCTTTAATCTTGGAGTTAACCTTTGGTTTTATTGTAATTTCTTTTGAGAGTGGTGACGTTGTTGCTATTATATCTGTGGTGATAGTAGCTCCCTTTGTTGAAGAGTTGACGAAACCATTAGCTTTAGGTCTAAAGACTATACGGAAGGAACTTGATGAACTTGAAGATGGTTTTATCTACGGTGCAGTAGCAGGTCTTGGTTTTTCAGCTACAGAGAATCTATTTTATGGGATTGGGTTTTTATCTGAGGGTTTTCTATATTTTTTGGTGTTGATCTCGATCAGAAGTTTTGGAGCATGTTTATTACATGCGTCATCTACTGCTCTTACAGGGTATGGTGTCAGTACAGCTGTTATTAAGAAACATTCATTGTTGAAAATTTTTCCATATTTTTTGTTAGCGATATTCGTTCATTCGTTGTATAATTCGTTATTGACTTTTAACTTGGTTGGTTTAGGTCTTGGGTTTTTTGCAGCCTTGGCTTTATCTGTTTTTGCAATTCAGTTTGTTAGACGACGTATTATGTTTTTGGATGATCAAGGTAGATAAATATGAAAAAAATCGCTATTTTAACACGTGATTGTGCAGGGGTCAATGCTGCTATCAGATCTATAGTTAGAACTGCTGAGCGTTATAATATTGAAACAGTAGGTGTTTTAAGAGGGTATTCTGGTTTGATTGATGAAGAGTTTATAAAGTTGAATCATAGATCAGTATCTGGTATTATAAATCAGGGTGGGACGATACTGAAAACATCTCGATGTGAAAGGTTTTTTGAGGAGGAGCATCAAAGAAGAGCGGTAAAAAACATAGTTGACAAGGAGATAGATGGGTTAATAGTAGTTGGTGGTAATGGTTCTCTTACTGGTGCCCATGTTCTTGCTTCAAAATATGGTATGCCGGTGGTTGGTATACCCGCGACGATTGATAATGATATAAATGGTGTTGATCTCGCGATTGGTGTGGATACTGCGGTGAATGTTGCTCTTGATGCGCTTGATAAAATACGTGATACAGCTACGAGTCTAGAAAGAATTTTTATCGTGGAGGTAATGGGTCGAGACTGTGGGTATCTTGCTTTGCAGGTAGCTCTTGCAGGTGGTTGTGAGGAGGTATTGGTGCCGGAGAAGGATATTGATTTAAATGAAATGTGTATAAATATTTCTGAGGGAAATAAGAAAGGAAAGGTTAGCTGGATTATTATTGTAGCTGAGGGTAGAGCTAGGGCAGATGATGTTGCATCTTTAATTGAGAATAAACTTGGTTTAGAAACTCGTGTTGCAGTGCTTGGTCATATTCAGAGAGGTGGTCGTCCGACAGCGACTGATAGAATATTGGCATCTAAATTTGGAAATTACGCAGTTGATGTTTTAAAAAATGGTGAAAGTGATTGTTGTGTTACGATTTTGGATGATAATTTAAGTATTATTCCTCTTGATGTTGCTATAGAAAGAAAGCAGATTGATGTGGAGAGTTACTATAGTTTGATTAAGATTTTGACCTAATTATTGATATACTTGAAATGTGCAGATTTATGATATTTATCTGAAAAACAGGATTTTATATTTATTATTACAATTTATATATGAGATTCTATAATGTTATAAATTAGATAAATTAGAAAAAATTTAAATTCTAGGATGATATTACAATGTTTAGTTTTCTCTTCAATAAAGGGAGGTAGATGAAAAGATGAGTAACAAAAATGTTTTATTATGGACGCTAGTTTTATCTGGTCTGCTTATTTTCTCTGGTTTTAGTGGAACAGCAGTAAGGTTGAATACTACTAATATGACTGGCTCTTTAGAGGTAGTAAAAAAGGTTTGGAATGGAGAAAATTGGGTTGATTCAATAGATGCTGTTCTAAATGATACTGTTCGGTTTAAAATCTCTGTTACATATCACAATGAAACAGCGGGTCATCATTACGCATATAATATAACTATAACTGATATACTTCCACCTTGTTTAGAATATATCCAAGGTAGTGCTGATCCGTTTGAGCCAACGATTAATGATAATAATCTGGTATGGCATCTTGATCAAACAATTCTTTATGATGGAGATAGTTATCTTGTAACCTTTAATGCAACAGTTGTTGATTGCGGTGAGAATGTAAATACGGTTGAGGTAGGAGCAGATGAGTATTGTACTGGACAGTATATTACTGATGAGGATACCGCTACTGTTAATGTGAATTGTCCACCACCGGAGATTAATGTCGAGAAATATGTTTGGGATGGATACTGTGAATGGGTTAAGAAGGTATATGTTTATTCAGGTGATACAGTTAGATTTAGGATAATAGTTGAAAACACAGGTGGTATTAATTTAACAAATATAACTGTAAATGATCTTTTATCCGAGAGTTTAGAATACACAGATAATGCTACTGTTAATGGTGAACCATTAGAACCAGATATAACAGTAAACTCTAGTGGAACTTACTTGGTGTGGATGTTTGATTCACTTGAGTCAGGTGAAACAATTATCATCGAGTTCAACGCAGTTGTTATTGGACTACCATGTGAGGAGGATGTTAACTGGGTACATGTGTCTGGGAAAGGACCATGTAATGAGCATGTAACAGATCAGGATTCTGCTAATGTTTTCATCAACGGCATGTGTATGGAGAAAGAAGTATGGAATGATGATGCACATGGTTGGATGGAGGAAACAACTGTGGAAGTTGGTGAAGTAGTTAGCTTTAGAATAACAGTGTTTTATTATGGTCCGTACAAACTCTACAATATTAAGGTATGGGATGTTCTCCCGTTATGTCTGTCTTATGCAGATGATGCAACAGTAAATGGAGAACCATATGAACCAGAGATTTCATCAGATGGAAAAACACTATGGTGGAATTTATCATCAGATTATAATCTCTACGATGGCGACAGCTTAGTTATAAAATTCAATGCACTCGCTAGTGAAAACAACTGTCAACCATGTATTAACTGGGCGTATATTGTTGCGAATGAGTGCAGTGGAAACATTTTAAATTGGTCTGATCCGGCAACTGTGTATATAGAATGTGCATATGTTGCTGATGCTGGTGGACCATATTATGGAGATGTGGATGAGGATATAACAATAACTGGTTCAGCAACAGGTGGAACTCCTCCATATTCATATGCATGGGACATGGATGATGATGGACAATATGATGATGCTTCTGGGAAAACAGTAACTTGGTCTTGGTCAGAACCTGGTGACTATATAATCAGACTTAAGGTTACAGATGATAATAATGAGAAAGCATATGATTATGCATATGTAAGCATTGCATCACCTGCTAATAATCCACCCAACAAGCCAAGTATGCCATCTGGTCCAACTAGTGGTAGACCGGGTATGGAATATACCTATAGTACTAGCACTACTGATCCTGATGGGGATCAAATAATGTATATGTTTGACTGGGGAGATGGGACAACTACTGGATGGTTAGGCCCTTATGATTCTGGAGTAACAGTTGAAGCAAAACATATATGGTCGTTACAGGGTTCATATGAGATTAAAGTTAAAGCTAAAGATATGCCACATTTTGAAGGTAGCGGATGGTCTGATCCTCTTTCAGTGAGTATATCAAAGAGCAGAGTGCTTTTGAGATATCCGTTGTTATTTGAGTTTTTCAGTAAGCTGTTTGAACGATTCCCAGTTTTGAAAAACTTGATTTAAATATTGGAGTAAATCTCCATCTTTTTTTATTTTGTTTTTAAAATATTTTCCCAATTCTAGTATATACATCTAATATTATAGAAATATTTATATATTAAAAGATAATTACAAAACATATGAATTTATAACAAGAGGTGAATAAAAATTGAAACAAAATATAAAAATAATAATTACAATTCTAATGCTATTGACTACATCAACACTAGCATTAGGCGGGCAAACACTAAAAACAACAAGTGGAGCAGATGTACCGACATGGTCAGTTGGAGACAGCTGGGTATATGATATAACAGTAAAAGCAAGATATTACGATGAATTAGACATAACAATAAATTTAAAAAACATTATTTTTGAAGTTGAACAAGTGACTGACTCAGAATATCATGTATCACTAAGTGGAAGTATCAATGCACAAGGAACATATGGAGTAGTATCTGGAGGAATGAGCGGAGGAACAATTTCTAGTGGAATCGTTAGTATTAGAAAATCAGATTTAGCAATACTTGGAACAGAAGATCTAAAAGCATCAGGAAATGCAAATATAATGGGTGTACCATTACCAATTGAGGTATCTGGTTTTGCGAGCCTCTCAGATCTATCACCTATAAACTATATACGTTTTCCATTAAATGTTGGAGATACTTGGACAAGAAACCCAGTAACCGGTCTTTTAACACTAAAAGTACACGTTGGTTCTCTGGTTAACGAGGATTTAACATTTAATATTTATGAAGTACCTGATAATTTAGAATGTGTTGGCACTGAGAGCATATCTGTAGGTGGAAAATCCTTTGAATGCTATAAAATAGTAGGAGATATGGGAGACTCGATGATCTTATGGTACTCCCTAGATATAGGTAACATTGTAAAAGCTGAGATGAAAAACTTTGACTTATTCTTTGAGGAAGGTAACGACCTACATTATGACATCGACAGTATAGATGTTGTTTTAAAAGAATATGGTAAGGTTTCTGAACCACCTGCAACACCTCAAGCTCCATCTGGACCATCAACTGGAGAACTTGGCGAAACATACACCTTTGAGGCATCCTCTACAGACCCAGATGGAGATAAAGTAAAATATGTTTTTGACTGGGGAGATGAAACACAAACTGAAACAAACTTTGTTAACTCAGGCCAAACCGCTTCAGCATCACATGCATGGAAATCAGGTGCAAAATTTGAGATAAGAGTAAAAGCTGTGGACATCAATGGTGCAGAAAGTGATTGGTCTTCTCCCTCATATATAGATATACAAGGTGAAAGAGGAACAGTCAACTTGTCAGTGTATATCTACAGAATAAAACAACTTGATGAAATTGACCCATGGACTAGTGCTGAATGGAGCTACAGATTATCAGTCTGGGATGGAAATGGCTGGGTAACACGACAATACGATGCAAAATCCGGTGATGATATAAAACCAAAGAAAACATATAAATTCCCCGTGCAAACAGGAGAACCAAAAATTAAGATAAAACTATGGGAGCGTGACCCAGTTGTTAAAAACCCATTAACCGGAAAAAACATAATAGGACATGACCTAGCAGACGTCAGCGCATATATTGGAAACGGCGTTAATAATAAAATACCAGATGATCTCAGAGGAGCTATTTACCATGGTATATACCAATTAGGAAAGCATAAAATGATGACCTCCATAACAGAAGAAAATGACTACATTGAGAAATCAGATGGATATACTATAACATCAGGTAGATTCGACGGATCAGAAGCAGACGATATAGATAGCAACGACGCAAAAATATGGTTCAAAGTAACAGATGATTACAAACCATTATCTAACATAAGAATAACCAAACCTGGAGACGGCTCAGATTTCTACACCGGACAAAAAATCAAATTTGAAGCAAAGGTAGAAAATGGAATGGCACCCTTTAAGTGGAGTTGGGATTTCGGCGATGGAACAACGTCAAATAAACAAAACCCAGTAAAGGTCTATGATGGCAAAAACTCAGATTACTTTGTCAAGGTAAAAGTCACCGATGAAGCAGGTACAACATTAGAGAGCAAACCCATCAGAGTTAGAATATATGAAAACGGTCCACCAGATACCCCATCAAAACCATATGGTCCTAAAACAACAAAAGTAGGTAAAGAATGCGAGTATCAGACATATGCCAAGGACTATCAAAATGATAGGGTAGCATATGGATGGGACTGGGATGGAGATTTCGTCGTAGATGAATGGGATGACAACAATGGACAGTATTACAATTCAAACGATGTTATAACAACAAAACATACATGGAGTACAAGTGGTACAAAAAAAGTAAGAGTAAAAGCAAAAGATGAATGCGGATATGAAAGTGACTGGTCAGATGAACTAGTAGTTGTCGTATCAAAAAGCAGAACTATATCAGTTAAAGCAATACTACAGCAACTATTTGAAAGATACATACAAATATTAAACATTCTACAAGGAATAGTTGGGCTATAATATATATCAGCCCAACACCTAACTTTTTTATTTTAAGGAAGTTATTTATATAATAATATTCATGATTTAATGTTAGAATGGAAACAACCTCCGATGTTAAAACCACATTAAACAAAAAATCATTTTTTAAAAGAATAGCATACAGCACCTGCTGGGAAGATTTTGATATCATACAAAAAGCTCTAAAAGTAAAAAAACATGATAATGTTATCTCAATAACCTCAGCAGGATGCAATGTACTAAATTTTTTATTACATGATCCCAAAAAAATTATCTCAGTTGATTTTAACCCGAATCAAAACCATATACTACGATTAAAAATATCAGCAATTAAAAAACTTGGATATCAACAATTCTTAGAAATCCTTGGAATAAAACCATCTAAAAACAGAATAGAACTATACAAAAAAATCAAAAAAAATCTTCCAAAAGAAACACAAATTTTTTGGGACAAAAACATAAAATTCATCAAAAAAGGAATAACATATAATGGACGCCAAGAGAGATACATACACTCCATCGGACAGTATCTCAGATATCTAAAAGGAGAAAAAATGCTTATAGATCTTTTACAGTGTAAAACCATAACGGAGCAAAAAGAATTTTTTGAAAAAAACATAAAAGATGCATCATGGAACCTATTTTTCACAATGATTTATAATAAACCAGTTATACTAATTGTAAAAGATAAACTAGTTTTCAACCAGATAAAAGATAATGATTATCATAAAAAATTCAGAGAAAGAGTAGAAGATGCAGCCACACGAGTTCCAGCAAGAAACAACCTATTTATGTCATTTGCTCTACTTGGATATTATCTCAATGAAAACTATTATCCTCATTACTTAAAAAAAGAAAACTTTGAAACACTAAAAAACAGAGTTGACAGAATTGAAATAAAAACAGGTGATATACAAAACATATTACTTGATTTGCCATCGGATTCCATAGATAAATTTAATCTTTCTAATGTACTTGACTGGGCAACAAAAGATCAATTCAGAGATATACTATTAGAAGTAAAACGTGTAGGTAGAAACAAATCAAGATTCTGCTACTTTAATACCTTAATGAAACGGCACATCCCAGAAATAGAAGGCATTTACTCATATAAAAAAGAAGCAAACGATCTTTTAAAACAAGATAAAGCATTCCTCTATGAAAATTTCGAGATAGGGGAGATCAAAAAATCTAGATGATTACCATGGAAAGAGTTTGCGTTATTGTAAATCCATATTCTCAAGGTGGTAGAACTAATTTAAAAACCACTGGTTACCTAAAAGAATTAAAAACAAATGGTTTTACCTTTGATGTTTATCCAACAGAGGCTCATAGACACTCAATTTTTCTTATGAAACAACTAATTAATGAATATGATATATTTTTATCAGTTGGAGGAGATGGTTTAATACACGAAATAATACAAGTCCTTGCTGGGAAGAAAAATAAAACACTTGCAGTTGCACCAGCAGGTAATGGTAATATGTTCGCCCGTCATCATAGACTCAATTCTTTCTATGAAACAGTTAAAGCGATAAAGGAAAAAAGACGTATTCCAATAGATCTAGTTAGATTAAGATATACAACAAAAGATAGCAAAAAACACACTATTTACTCTCATTGTATTTTTGGAGTAGGATACATAGAAGACGTTGTTAAACATGCATTAAAAACATTCAATAAATTTGGACCATCTTTTTGCTATCCATTATCCGCATTTATAGCAACTATAAAACCAGATTCTTTTGGATCAAAAATAGAAACAGATAACAAACAAATGATATTTTCAAAAACAGGAACAATAATCGGACTTAACCACGGAAAAGTCGGTCCTTTTAGCATTTCACAAAACGTAGATGACACCGATGGATATCTAGATTATGTTATCTTTCATGACACCAAAACTATGGAAGCATGGCTATGTGTCCTAGATACAATACTTGGTTTTTACCAATTTAACAACCATAGAAAAGCAGGAAAAACAAAAAAATTACAAATAAAAATATCGTCTCCTAGAGATCTTATGGTAGATGGCGAGATGTATGAAAAAATAACTAGTTTAGAAGCAGAAATCGTTCCAAAAATATTATACACATATTCAATGAAAAAAACAGAGGAGGAAAAATGAATAATTTTCTTAGTTACTTAAAAGAACGTTTCCCACTAACAATTAACATTCCAATTATTTTTATTTTCAACATTACACTCTACATGGGTGCGGGAATAACAGAAAAAGAAATAATATTCTCAAACTCTGTACTACCTGGTTTCATCGCGATATTTTTAATATTCTTCCATCTAAGATTATTTGATGATCTTAAAGATTACTCAAAAGATAGTAAAGCACGTCTGATGACACAAAAACAAATCAAACATCTAGCTTTTTTTACAATACTACTTGAAATAATATTAGTTATTATGGTAGGAGTAATACCTCTAATTTTTTACTCCATTGTACTTCTCTATTCAATTTTAATGCTTAATGAATTTTTCATAGGTGAAAAACTAACTAAAAAAATATTACTGTACAACCTAAGTCATCAGTTCATAATAGTTCTCATAGGGTTCTACATCTATAGTTTCTACTATAAAACATATAATATCAATGAACCTGTTTTTTTTATATATTTACTATTAATGCTAAGCAGCTTATCAATATTTGAAATCATAAGAAAAATAAAAAACAAAGATGAAAAAGATTACAAAAAATCTTATGAGCATCTTTTTGGTAAAACAAAGTTTGTTATATATACTGCAATATTAGCCTTATTAGTTGGTATCTCATCATTCGCTATTCTGTTTTATACATTAAAAAATCAGATAAGCGCTGCTCTTCAGATAATAATAACACTTCTCACTTTGATTATTTTATTTAAGTACTCAAAACAATTCAGTAAAATAACAAATAAATCTATCAAAAAGATAACTATAGCATATCTACTTTCCTCAATATTACTTCTTGATTTAACAGTTCTTTTTAGTAAAGA
>Ga0164310_10002110_pt1 | contig 11385 bp, 11 predicted proteins | sample GuaBasSedimGuay1_FD_121795 | JGI IMG/M metagenome (GOLD analysis project Ga0164310, IMG submission 121795) | Subseafloor sediment microbial communities from Guaymas Basin, Gulf of California, Mexico - Guay1, Core 4569-9, 0-3 cm | ecosystem: Environmental > Aquatic > Marine > Hydrothermal vents... | reverse complement strand
GAGCTGGGCGAGGAGGTCCGGGGTTTGCCCTTGGTCGATGAGACGGTGGAGTATTACTACACCTATGGCTCTGCGCTGACCTTCTACGCCGGATCCGAGGATTACCCCCAGGCCTGCTCCGATGCCGAACGGATCTTCACGGCGCTGATGTCCAAGTATGGCAGCGATCCGCTGGTGAGCGCCATCGTGGCCGAGGGCCGTGCTATCTGCACGGGCGATCGGACGCCCGTGCGGCCGGGCGAACCCACGCCAACCCTGACCCCGCTCCCGGGGGAGTAAAGTCCGCGAGCGGGTCTTGACAGCCTCCCTCACTTTGGGTACACTTGCGTCGGAATTAGCACTCTAGGGCCTAGAGTGCTAACATCGTGTAGAAGCCATCACATACCAACATACATTTGAGGAGGGTCGGCATGGCACTCAAGATTAAACCTCTAGCCGATCGCTTGGTGGTCAAGCCCCTGGAAGAGGAAGAGGTCACACCGAGCGGCATCGTGCTCCCCGAAACGGCAAAGGAGAAGCCCCAGCGGGGCGAAGTCCTCGCCGTAGGCCCAGGCGCCCGCGACGACAAGGGCAACCGCATCCCCATGGAGGTCTCCGTCAAGGACAAGGTCCTTTTTGCCAAGTACGCTGGCACGGAGATCAAGATGGATGACGAGAAACTGCTCATTCTGCGCGAGAGCGACATCTTGGCGATCCTTGAGGCTTAGTCCAATAGGATCATTCGCATCTTGATGAGCAACGATACTGTACGATAGGAGCGATGGAGCTATGACAGCGAAGCAACTTGCATTTGGGGAGGACGCCCGGCGGCGTCTGAAGGCTGGCGTGGATATGCTGGCCAATGCAGTGGCCACGACACTGGGGCCGAAGGGCCGGAACGTGGCGTTGGATCGCAAGTTCGGTTCCCCCACCATCACCCATGATGGCGTAACCGTGGCGAAGGAAATCGAGCTGGAAGATCCCTATGAGAACATGGGCGCCCAGTTGTTGAAGGAAGCCGCCACCAAGACCAATGACATTGCGGGTGATGGCACCACGACCTCAACCGTGCTCGCGCACGCCATGGTCACCGATGGTCTAAAGAACCTGGCTGCAGGCGCCAACCCCATGCTGCTCAAGCGGGGCATCGAGGCCGCCGCCAAGGCCGTCTCTGAGGCCATTGCCAAGCAGGCCATCGACGTGACCACCAAGGAGGAGATCGCCTCCGTGGCTGCCATTTCGGCTCAGGATCGCGAGATCGGCGATCTGATCGCCGAGGTGATGGATAAGGTCGGCAAGGACGGCGTGATCACGGTCGAGGAGTCGAAGGGACTTGAGTTCGAGACCGAGTACGTGGAGGGTATGCAATTCGACCGGGGCTACATCTCGCCCTACTTCGTGACCGATCCCGAGAATATGGAGGCCGCGATCGAAGAGCCCTACATCCTGATCCACGACAAGAAGATCTCGGCCGCAACCGATATCGTGCCCATTCTCGAGAAGCTGGTTCAGATCGGCAAGCGTGACCTGGTGGTCATCGCTGAGGACGTGGAGGGCGAGGCCCTGGCGACGTTAGTGCTCAACAAGATTCGCGGCATGCTCAACGTGGTTGCCGTGAAGGCCCCTGGCTTCGGCGACCGCCGCAAGGCCATGCTCCAGGATATCGCCATCCTCACCGGCGGCACAGTGATCAGCGAGGAGATTGGCCGCAAGCTTGAATCGGTCACCGTCAATGATTTGGGCCGCGCCGGCAAAGTGGTAGTTTCCAAGGAAGACACCACTATCGTTGAGGGCAAGGGCGAAACCGAGCGCATCAAGGGCCGCATCGAGGAGATCAAAGTCGAGATCGAGCGATCCACCAGCGACTACGATCGCGAGAAGCTACAGGAGCGGCTTGCCAAGTTGGCAGGTGGTGTGGCCGTGATCCGGGTCGGTGCCGCCACCGAGACGGAGCTGAAGGAGAAGAAGCATCGCGTGGAGGATGCACTCTCCGCAACCCGTGCCGCGGTGGAAGAGGGCATCGTGCCCGGTGGTGGCGTGGCGCTGATCAACGCCGTGAAGGGCATCAAGAAGCTCAAGATGAAGTACGACGATGAGAACATCGGTGTGAGCATCGTCCGCAAGGCCCTCGAGGTGCCGATGATGGGCATCGCCGAGAACGCCGGCAAGGATGGCGCCGTGATCCTCGAGACGGTGCGCAGGAAGCAGGAAGAAGAGGGGAACAAGCACATCGGCTACGACGTGCTCAACGAGGAGTACGTGGATATGGTCAAGGCCGGCATCATCGATCCCGCCAAGGTCACCAAGGGCGCGTTGGAGAATGCAGCCTCTATCGCCGCCATGATCCTCACGACCGAGGCGCTGATCACGGAGGTGCCGGAGAAGGAGAAGCCTGCTGCACCGCCGATGCCGGAATACTAGGCCAGCGAGCGCAAGGATCCTCGATGGGGCCGTCCACACAGGACGGCCCCATTCTATTTCTTCGAATCAACTTCTAGAACGCCCCGCGACCCCTCCCTGTGAAATGCGTATAGGGGATGACTGCGAGCGAAACTTTCGAGCCGTGCAACGAGCAGTCAGGAGGGAGCAAGGGAGTGGCAGACGGGGGTGCGAAAGTGCTGCGCCGGTCGCGCCGAGACCGGGTGTTGGCGGGAGTTTGCGGTGGGATTGGAGAGTTCTTCGGGATTTCCGGCTTCTGGTTTAGGCTCGGGTTCCTGCTAGCCGCCTTGCCAGGAGGCATCCCAGGGCTTATCCCCTACCTGGTCTGCTGGATCGTGATCCCCAAGGAAGCGTGAAGGCTTGAAATCAAGCGGCCCCTGAATCGAGGGATGCCGAGGCATGAAGGCTCTTTCTCATGTGTGGGAACAGCAGGTATGAGCGTCCCGCTCGCTCGCGCCCTCGGTTACCCGATAGCAAGTCCAAACTTAGAACACAAATCGGAAGAGAAGCAGGCTGGCGCCTGCCAGCGCGATCAAGAGGCAACCGCATGTGAACACGCGGGCGGTCAACCGCAACAGCAATCGCAGCAGGAACCAGGCCACCACGAGCGCGGCCAGGCCCAGGATGATGTATTCGGGCCGGAAGTTCTCCAGGATAGGCATATCGGGTTACACCTCGTTGCCTTGGTACACGGGCACGCCTTTCTTGATGACAAGGGATACCAGATTCGTGCCAAACCGATAGCCCAGATGGCGATAGTCCGGCGCCGCAAGAATGAGCAGGTCCGCCTGCTTACCCACTTCCAAGCTTCCTAAATCTCCTTGGCGGTCAAGCGCCGCAGCAGCGTTGATGGTCGCCGCGCATAGGGCCTGTGCAGGGGTAAGGCGCATGTAGCGGCAGGCCAGTGCGATGACCATCTGCATGCTCTCGCACCAGGCCGTTCCTGGGTTGAGATCAGTGGCCAGCGCCAGCAGTCCACCTGCCTTCAGGATCGCCTGGGCGGGAGTGTAGTCCGGTTCCGCCAGGCCGAAGGGTGTGCATGGAAGGGCGACGGCGACTGTGTCGGAGGCGCCCAGAGCCGAGATGTCCCCTTCGGGTGTATGCACAAGATGGTCGGCCGAGGTGGCGCCCAGTTCGACGGCCAGGGCCGTCCCCCCCAGACCTGCGAACTCATCCGCGTGGATTTTCAATGGAAATCCAAGCGCTTTCGCTCGCTCCAGGATCTGGCGCGCTTGCCTCAAGTTGAAGGCGCCCTGCTCGCAAAAGACATCTACAAATGGGAGCGGTCGACTGGGCGCGTGCTCCTGCCACCAGGTGAGCACAGCCGGCAGCATTTCCTCCACGATGAGATCAGTGTAGCGAACGTATCCCTCGGCGTCCAGCGGCGCTAACTCGGGTGGCAAGGCATGGGCCCCGAGAAAGGTCGGCATGATCTCCAGGGGCCCGAGCGCGTCCAGGCGCAGGATGGCTTCCAGGAGCTTCAGTTCACTGTCGGTGGCCAGGCCGTAGCCCGTCTTGGCCTCAGCCGTTGTGGTCCCGTAGGCCAGCATGCGCTGCGCCCTCGCCTGGGATTGCACGACCAGGCTCCCGAGGCTTGCGGCCCGGCTGTCGCGGACGGTGCGGGCGATCCCGCCGCCCGCGGCCATGATCTCCATATAGCTGGCGCTGGCGATTCGCATCTCGAACTCGGCGGCACGGTCGCCGGCCCACACCAGGTGTGTATGTGGGTCGACAAACCCAGGCACGATCACGCCGCCGTTTGCGTCCAGGAGGCGATCGGCTTTGTAGCGCGAGCGAAGGTCCACCGTGGAACCGAGGTCCACAATCCGGCCGTCGCGGATGGCCACAGCGGCGTCGGCGAGTAGCCGGAGTTCCCCTAGCTGGCTGCCGCGCTGGGGCCCGCCGACGGGCGTGGCAAGCTGCCCGGCGGAATGCACCAGCAAATCGATGGCTTCGGGATCATGCTGTGGGGTGGATCCGCCAGACATGATACTAACTCACGTTTGGCCAGGCAACGGGCGCGATAGACGTGGAGGATCGTTTGGGCATGGCCCACTTCATATCAAGTCTCCGGCTGCCACCGGCGAAGGCTGACTCCCAAGGCGAGGCCCGCAAGCAGCATGATCGCTACCATCGCCAGGAAGAAGACACGGATGGCAGGTGAGTTGGAGGTCAAGATCGGAGAGGGCGGATGCATCACCTGGTCGGCGCTCCGCAGCGCGTAGAACAGCGCAGCCGCGAAGGCCGCATTCAGCCCTCCGGAAAGGCAGGGACGTCGCAGCAGCAAGATGGCCATCTGCAAGAGCAGGCCCGAGATGGCAAAATCCACGCCGATGCGGAAGCGCGGTTCCGCCAGATAGAGCCCGTTCCAGTTGGTCTGCATGGTCCAGAGGCTAATGGGAAGATAGGTGAGCCAGAATAGCAAGCCCGTCTGGCCGAAGGCCACGGACCAGGTAGAGACCCCCCGATCTCGCGCCAGCAGCCCTGCCAGGCCCAGCAGGCATGCGGCTCCAAAGGCCACCAGGGCTGTCCACACCCAGGCACCATGCAGATAGACCCAGCGCACATGAATGCCCAGTGCCTGTTCGGCGGGGCCAAAGCTCGCGGCGATGGAGGCCAGCCCAACCAAGGCAGCCGCCATCCAGAAAGGGCGCGACATGGGTTTGATTGTACCTCGAAACGCTGCCCGCTCAGGCGGCCGCGGCGTTCAGGAGGGCAGCATGGGCATTTTCAGGCCATGCCTGCGGGCAGCCTCGATGGCTTCAGGATAGCCGGCATCTGCATGTCGCACGATCCCCAGGCCGGGGTCGGTGGTGAGCACGCGCTCCAGCCGGGCTGCAGCCTGCGGCGAGCCATCAGCCACGATGACCTGCCCGGCGTGTTGGCTGTAGCCGATGCCTACCCCGCCCCCATGATGGAAGGAAACCCAGGTGGCGCCGCCGACCGCATTGACCAAGGCGTTCAGCAAGGGCCAGTCGCTGATAGCATCTGAGCCGTCCAACATGCCCTCGGTCTCACGATTGGGTGAGGCCACGGATCCGGCGTCGAGGTGGTCACGACCGATCGCAATCGGGGCCTTCAGTTCCCCCTTGGCCACCATCTCGTTGAAGCGCAGCCCGGCTCTAGCCCGTTCGCCGTAACCCAGCCAACAGATGCGGGCGGGAAGCCCCTGGAAGGGCACTTTCTCGCGAGCCATCCTTAGCCAGCGGTGCAGGTGCTCGTCCTCCGGGAAGAGCTCCATCACGGCCTCGTCGGTGCGGTAGATATCCTCGGCATCGCCCGATAGCGCCACCCAACGGAAGGGCCCCTTGCCAAGGCAGAATAGCGGCCGGATGTAAGCAGGCACGAAACCCGGGAATGCGAATGCGTCCTTCACGCCCTGGTCATATGCGCGCTGGCGAATGTTATTGCCATAGTCGAAGACCTCGGCGCCCGAACGTTGGAAGGCCAACATGGCTTCGACGTGGCGCGCCATCGAGGCCATGGCCTTGCGGGCATACGCCTCGTGGTCGGATTGCCGCAGGGCATCGGCCTCCTCGAGCGTGAGGCCGTGGGGGATATAGGAGTAGACATCATGCGCCGGCGTCTGGTCAGTGACCACATCAGGGATCACGCCACGCAGGGCCAATTCGGGGTAGACGTCGGCGGCGTTGCCGATTAGGCCCACCGAACGAGGCTGTTCCTGATCGCGGGCTTCCTCAACAAGGGTCATGGCCTCTTCGAGTTCATCGACGACGTGTTGGATATAGCCCTGCTCGAGTCGCCGCATCGCCCGCGCGGGGTCGACTTCGACGATAAGGCCCACGCCTTCATTCATGGTGATGGCCAGCGGCTGCGCCCCGCCCATGCCCCCCAAGCCAGCGGTGAGGACGAATTTTCCCTTCAAGGATGCCCAGCCCCTTTGCCGCGCCAGGGACCCCAGGGTCTCATAAGTCCCCTGAAGGATCCCCTGGGTGCCGATGTAGATCCAGGAGCCGGCGGTCATCTGGCCATACATGATCAAGCCTTTGGCTGCCAGCTCGTCGAAATGCTCTTGGGTGGCCCAGGCGGGAACAAGGTTGGAGTTGGCGATCAGCACGCGAGGGGCATTTTCATGCGTGCGGAATACCGCCACTGGCTTTCCTGATTGCACGAGCAAGGTCTCGTCTGGCTCCAACTTGCGAAGCGAGTCGAGAATGGCCTCGAAGGAATCCCAATCCCGCGCCGCCTGGCCGCGTCCGCCATAGACGATGAGCTCTTCGGGTTTCTCGGCCACCTCGGGGTCGAGGTTGTTTTGAATCATGCGGTAGGCAGCCTCGATCTGCCAGTTCTTGCAGGTAAGCTGAGTTCCGCGGGGTGCATGCACTTCGCGAGGTTTTGTCATGACCTTCCTCCGTCCTGCCCGGATTGGCAAAGGAATCCCGATGTGCTTGGTGTTCTTGGTCTGCGCCCCGGGGAACGCCCTCCGAGGCCGGGTCTGTCCGCGCCTTCCCCCTCGCCTCCGCTGGTTTCGCTGCGCCTGGGTTTGGACTCGACACCTATTGCGGGGCTCCTTGGCCTACCAGCCGTTCCAATGGATGATTTCCTCCATGGGTTTGCGCCCGCCCGCACGCGGGGGGTCGGTGAGTGCTGAAGGGTCGGCGGGGTAGCCGAACGAGAGTGCCACGTGAAGATGCAAGGTCTCCGGGAAGCCCAAGAGCTCGCGCGCCTGCTCGGGTTGATAGATTGTGGCGATGCACGATCCGATGCGCATTTCCCACGCGGCGAGCTGCATATACGCGGCCGCCTGGCCGGCGTCAAACATGAGCGACCAGCGCTGCTCCGGATCCGGCGTGAGAATGGCCACGCCGAGGGATGCGCCAGCCAGGTGTCCTGCGTACGCGCCGAGTTCTGATAGCCCGCGAAGCAGATCCATGTCCGTGATGGCGATGAATTCCCAGGGCTGGGTATTCTTGGAGGATTGCGCCCTGCGGCCAGCCCAAAGGATCCTGCGAACAGCTTCTTCCGGCAGGGGTTCATTCTTGAACACGCGGACGGCTCGCTTTAGCCGAATGGCCTCTGCCACGTCCATGGTTCACCTCTGTTCGGGTCCTAGGATCATTATAGGACCTCTATGGCCCCCCTCCAACTATAAAGGCGGCTCAGGAGGCAGATAACAACGGCCAGCGCGCCGGAGGGGGCGCTGCATCGAGGGTACTGCGGAGTGCTACCGGCCGGGTTGGAGCTTGTGTGGGTTAGTTGGCTAGAGAGGCGAAGTTCGTGTCTTCCAGACGGCGCACGAGCTGAGCCTGCGCATCGCGCCAGATCGATTGCACGGGGCAATTCTCGCCAAAGACACAGGCCTTGGGATCGTGGACACATTCGTTGAGCATTATGGGCCCATCGATGGCCTCGATCACTTCCAGTAGCGAGATCTCCTCCGACGGCCGGGCGAGCGAGACACCGCCCCGCGCGCCGCGCGAAGTCTGGACGACGCCTGCCACTGAGAGTTGGGAGACGATCTTCGCAAGGAAGGAGGGGGGTATCTTCTGCTCGCGGGCGATCTCACTCGTTGGCGCCCGCCGCCCGTTGTTCAATCCAGCCAAATACAGGACCGCGCGCACCGCGTAGTCCGCCTGCCGTGTTATCTGCATCCCGGCCTCCGATCAGCAGCTTTCTCTGCCCTTCAGGATAGGAGTTGTCTATTTCAGACTCAGTGTAAGTCCTGGGAAGGGGGCCAGCAAGTGAAAAGTGTCACAGTGGGATAGTGACCTTTTGCGAGTGGTTGCCTCCGCTTAGTGACATGGTATGATTGCGCCCAAACGCCGAACGAGCCATGGCATGGGGAGGACCTGTGAAGAGAATCGCAGTCGTCGGAGTGGGATATGTCGGACTGGTCACCGCGGCCGGATTTGCGGATCTGGGAAACCGCGTGGTGGCCTTGGATATCGACGAAGACAAGATCGAGGGGCTCAAGCAGGGCAAACTGCCCATCTATGAGCCGGGGCTAGAGGAGATGGTGGCGCGCAACGCCGCCGCTCAGAGGTTGAGTTTTACCACCTCCTACCCGGAGGCGATCCAGGAGGCCGAGTTTGTCTTCATCGCTGTGGGCACGCCCGAAGGCGTCGATGGGGAGGCCGATCTTAAATATGTGCGCGCGGCGGCCATTTCCGTCGCCGAATGCATGCAATCTGAAACCATCATCGTCAATAAATCCACTGTGCCAGTGGGGACGGGGGACTGGGTGGCCGACATCATCCGGGAACATCTGAAAAAATCCATCCCCTTCGCAGTGGTTTCCTGCCCCGAATTCCTCCGAGAGGGATCGGCGATCCAGGATTTTATGAACCCGGCGCGAACGATCTTAGGGTCGCTGGACCGCGAGGCAGCGGAGAAGGTGGCCCAGCTTCATCTGCCGTTGAGGGCGCCGATCATGATCACCGACCTCCGCACCGCGGAAATGATCAAGTACGCCTCGAATGCCTTTCTTGCCACACGCATCTCCTTCATCAACGAGATCGCCAACATATGCGAGGCCCTGGGCGCGGATGTGAAGGAAGTCAGCTCGGGCATGGGCTATGATCCTCGTATTGGCCCTCACTTCCTAGAAGCCGGCCTGGGGTATGGGGGCTCTTGCTTCCCCAAGGATGTCAAAGCCCTAGCTCATATGGCCGAGGAGAAGGGGCGCAATCCCCAGCTGTTGCAGGCCGTGATGGAGATCAACGCCGATCGACGGCGACTGCTGGTGGATAAGGTGCGTGAGGCGCTGGGCGATCTCAAAGGGCGCACGATCGGACTGTTGGGCTTGACCTTCAAGCCCAATACTGATGATTTGCGGGATGCCCCCGCGCTGGAAGTGGCCAAGCGGCTGCAGAGGGAGGGGGCCGTAGTGAGGGCCTTCGATCCCGTGGGCATGCCGCATGCCGCCAAGCTAAACCCTGATATCGAGATGGCCGAGGATCCCTATGCCTTGGCGCAAAGCAGCGAAGCGCTGGTTGTTTGCACCGATTGGAACGAGTTCAAGCATCTGGATATTGAGCGCATCCGCGACCTGATGCGGAATCCGATCATCGTCGATGGGCGTAATATCTACGAGCCCCAGCAGATGGCAGCCCTCGGGTTCTCCTACCGGGCGGTGGGCCGTGGGTACGGCCCGGATGGCAAGCCGAACAGCAAGTAGCGGGCGCATGCGCACACGGCAGAATGCCCTCACGCAGGTTCGCCTGAGGAATGGCCTGGAAGTCCGGCTTATGCCGATGCGCACGGCGCCCTTGATTAGCTGCTGGATCTGGTACCGCGTCGGCTCCCGCAATGAGGTCCCCGGGATCACCGGTGCCTCCCATTGGGTCGAGCATATGCAATTCAAGGGAACCCCCACCTTTCCTGCGGGGGAGCTCGACCGCGCCATCTCCCGCGATGGCGGCACCTGGAACGCCTTCACCTGGCTGGATTGGACCGCTTACTTTGAGACCATGCCGGCCGACCGCATCGACCTGGCATTGCGGCTCGAGGCGGATCGGATGATTCACAGCCTCTTTGACAAGCGGGAAGTGGAGGCAGAGCGGACGGTTGTGATTGCCGAGCGGCAAGGTCATGAGAACGAGCCCACCTTCCGGCTGGCGGAAGAGGTGCAGGCTGCTGCCTTCCGAGTGCATGGTTACCACCATGAGGTGATCGGCGATCTGGCCGATCTGCAGACGATGACGCGGGAGGACCTGTACCAGCACTATCGCAGGCATTACGTGCCTTCGAACGCCGTACTCTCCTTGGCGGGTAATTTCAGCCCTCGCAAGATGCTGGACCGGGTACGGGAGATCTTCGGGCCCTTGCCGCCATCTCCGCGGCCGGAATTCAAATCGCGCCCCGAGCCCGAGCAGAGCGGGGAACGCACTGTAAATGTCGAGGGGCCAGGGGAGACGCCCTATTTGAAGGTCGCCTATCATGCCCCCGCAGCGGGCGATCCGGATTTCCTCGCCATGGTCGTGCTCGGCAGCATTCTGGCGGGCGCTTCGGGACTCCACTTCTTCTCGAGTGGAATCTCCAACAAGACATCGCGCCTCTACCGTGCGCTGGTGGAGGGTGAACTGGCGGCGGCGGTCCGGGGTGGGCTTGCAGCCACGATCGATCCCTACCTGTACACTCTGCATGTCACCGTCCGGCCGGATCGTTCGCCTCAGAAAGCATTGGAAATTCTGGATGCCGAAGTCGAACGTCTGCTGGACGCCCCCATCGAGCAGGCCGAACTTGAGAAGGCGATTAAGCAGGCGCGGGCCCTATTCGCCTACAGCAGTGAGAGCGTCACTCAGCAGGCCTTCTGGTTGGGCTTCAGCGAGATGTTCGCGGATTACGCCTGGTTTGAGGGCTATCTGAGGCGCCTTTCGGAGGTCACCGCGGAGCAGACTTTGGCATGTGCGCGGAAGTATCTCCGGCGCTCGAACCGGACGGTGGGTTTCTACCATCCTCAGGGCAAGGCTGGGAATGGCTGAGAAGATGCACCCGCTGCCGACGCTTGATCTATCGGCTCTGCCAGGGCCCGAGACGATCCTACGCGAGGAATTGGACAATGGCGTGACGATCCTGATCCGGGAGAACTTCGCCAGCCCTTCCGTTGTTGTGGCGGGCTATCTGACGGCGGGCGCGCTGGCGGATGAGCCCGAGCGCTGGGGGCAAGCCTATCTGACGGCCCTGGCGCTCATGCGGGGGACAGAAAGCCGCAGCTTCCAGGAAATCTTCGAGGCGCTCGAATCCGTGGGAGCGCGATTGGGGTTCCAGGCGAATGCACACTCCACCTCCTTCCAGGGGAAGTCGCTGTCTGAGGATCTTTCCTTGCTGGTTGAACTCCTGGAGGAGGTGCTCTCGAGCCCGACCTTCCCGTCCCAGGAGGTCGAACGCCTGAAAGCCCAACATCTCACTTCGCTGGCCATCCGAGCCCAAGACACCGGCGCGCAGGCACAGCTGGCCTTCGACGAGCTGGTCTATCGCGATCATCCCTACCGCATCCCTATCGAT
>Ga0164310_10002108_pt1 | contig 11403 bp, 17 predicted proteins | sample GuaBasSedimGuay1_FD_121795 | JGI IMG/M metagenome (GOLD analysis project Ga0164310, IMG submission 121795) | Subseafloor sediment microbial communities from Guaymas Basin, Gulf of California, Mexico - Guay1, Core 4569-9, 0-3 cm | ecosystem: Environmental > Aquatic > Marine > Hydrothermal vents... | reverse complement strand
GTTATTACATAAAATGGCTGAAAAGAAAACTAAAAAAGATACTACTGATAAAAAAGGTAAAGCAAAAGCTGGATCAGGTAAAAAATCCAAGCAGAAATCTACTGCTCCGGAAATAAAAATTCCTACACGGCTGTTTGAGTACTATAAATCTGATGTTATACCTCAGCTTATGAAAACTTTTAGTTATTCAAATGTTATGATGGTACCAAAGCTTTCCAAAATAGTTATAAACATGGGTGTTGGTGCTGCTGTTGCAGATTCTAAAGTGCTTGAAGAAGCCAATAAAGAACTTGAAGCAATTGCAGGGCAGAAACCATCTATAAGAAAAGCAAAAAAATCCATCTCTAACTTTAAGTTAAGAGAAGGGGTTAACATTGGAACTATGGTTACTCTGCGCCGCGAAAGAATGTTTGAATTCTTAGATAGATTAATTAATGTAGCTCTTCCAAGAGTTAGGGATTTTAGAGGTTTATCGGATAAATCATTTGACGGCAGAGGTAATTTTACACTCGGTATTAAAGAGCAGATCATTTTTCCTGAAATAAATGTTGATAAAGTAACCAGGGTAATGGGAATGGACATAACCCTTGTTACAACTGCTAAAACTGATAATGAATCTTACGAATTGTTAAAGGCATTTGGTATGCCGTTTATTAAAAAAGAAATTAAAACAGCTTAATAGGAGATTTATGGCTCGCAAAAGTTTAATTGCACGAGATGAAAAAAGACGTAAGCTAAATGAGAAGTACAAAAAGATTAGAGAAGACCTAAAAGCTAACGGCGATTACGATGCTCTGCAAAGATTGCCAAAAAATTCCTCTCCTGTAAGACTAAAGAACCGTTGTATGTTTACAGGCAGGTCTAGAAGTTATTACCGCAAGTTTGGAGTGTCCAGGCTTGTTTTTAGAGAAATGGCCCTTAAAGGCGAACTGCCGGGCATAAAGAAATCAAGTTGGTAAGAGGAGTAAGTATATGCCAGTTACAGATCCAATAGCAGATTATTTAACAAGGGTAAGAAACGCTTCTAAAGCAAGAAAAGTGCGGGTAGAAATTCCTTCTTCAAAAATGAAGATAGGGTTATCCGAAATTTTGAAATCTCATGGTTTCATTATTGATTATGAAATTTTAGAAGATAATAAACAGAACAAAATAAATATTCTGCTAAAATATAAAGATGGTCTTCCCGCAATTAGCGGTTTGAAAAAAATTAGTAAGCCAGGTTTAAGAGTATATAAAAAATCAACTGAGATGCCCCGTGTATTAAATGGATTGGGTACAGCAGTTATTTCTACATCAAAAGGACTTTTAACAGATAAACAAGCACGGCAGCAATTACTTGGCGGCGAAGTTGTTTGCCATATCTGGTAAAATTGTTAATGGAGTATAAAAGTGTCTAGAGTAGGTAAAAAACCGGTTGTTATTCCAGATGGAGTTAAAATAACTCAAGAAGGTAACTTCCTTAAAATTAAAGGACCTAAGGGTGAATTAGAGAGGCATATTCATCCAAATATGGGTATCGAAATTGTTGAGAACCAGGTAAATATAACCAGACCAAATGATACTAAGCAGAATAAATCACTGCATGGTCTCTCCAGGGCATTAGTTCAGAATATGGTTATAGGTGTTACAGACACGTATAAAAAGACTCTGGATATTGTTGGCGTAGGTTATAAAGCAGAGTTAAAGGAAAAGAATCTGCTTCTGAATATTGGCTATTCGCATCCAATATTTTTAATACCACCCGAAGGTGTAACATTGGAAATACCTACACAAACCCAGATAATTGTTTCGGGAATTGATAAACAGCTTGTTGGTTTGGTTGCTGCTAAAATCAGATCATTTCGAAAACCAGAACCTTATAAAGGTAAAGGTATTAAATATTCAGATGAACATATTGTAAGAAAAGCCGGTAAGACAGCTGGTCAATAAATTTTTATTGGAGATAAAGTAAAAAATGAAAAAGTTAAATTCGAGAGAACGTGCCAAAGTTAAGATAAGAAGAAAAATAAGCGGCACATCAGAAAAACCTCGTCTTACTGTTTACAGAAGTTTGAATAACATTTATGCACAGTTAATAGATGATTCAACAGGTAAAACTCTTGTTTCCGCATCAACTCTATCTAAAGAGTTAGCAGGCGATTTAAAATCATCTAAGGGTAAAATTGAACGCGGAAAGCTCGTTGGGAGTTTACTTGCTAAAAAAGCTGCCGAAGAAAATATTACGGTGGTATTATTTGATAGAAACGGATACAGGTACCACGGCAGGGTGCAGGCGGTTGCAAATGGTGCGCGGGAAGGCGGGCTAAAATTTTGAAAACCGAATTTCTCGTTTGCCGGGTCGTCTAATGGCAGGACTACGCCCTTTGGAGGCGTCTGTAGAGGTTCGAGTCCTCTCCCGGCAGCAGCGTTATTTTATTATTTATCAGATACTTTGTAGTTTATTTTTATTATTAGAGAGTTCATCAGGAGAAGAAATTGAAATCAGTTAAACAAAATGAAACCGATGGTTTCAAAGAAAAAGTTGTTCACATAAACAGGGTAGCAAAAGTTGTAAAAGGCGGGCGCCGTTTTAGCTTTAATGCTATTGTTGTTGTTGGGAACGGAAAGGGATCTGTTGGTGTTGGACTTGGAAAAGCAAATGAAGTTACCGATGCTATTTCCAAAGGCATTGATGATGCTAGAAAAAGTCTTGTTGATGTACCTATAATAAAAGGTACGTTGGCACATACCATTATTGGTAAATATGGTGCCGGTAAAGTTTTGCTTAAACCAGCATCTCCCGGTACAGGTCTTATAGCCGGTGGTGGTGTGCGTGCAGTGTTAGAAGCAGCCGGTGTTCAGGATGTTTTAACTAAATCTCTAGGTTCAAGTAATCCTCATAACCAGGTTAAAGCCACGCTTAATGGGCTTGTAAAACAGATTGATGCCAGGAAGATGGCTAATAAAAGAGGAATTACTATAAATGAAATATTCAATTCGTAATTGAGGATTTAATGGGAAAGATTAAGATAATACAGACTAGAAGCATCATCGATAGACCAAAAGATCAGAAAAGAACTATTGAAGCTTTAGGTTTGGGAAGACCAAACTGGGAAAGAATTCATAGCGATTCTCCGCAGATTCGCGGGATGATAAATAAAGTATCGCATCTTGTTAAAGTTGAAGAAGTAAAAGAATAAGGTTTTATAATGGATAGATTGAGTAATTTAAAATACGCAGAAGGTTCTAGAAAAAACAAAAAGCGAATTGGGCGTGGTGAAGGTAGTGGTAGAGGAGGAACTTCTACCAAAGGTATGAACGGTCAGCTCTCCCGCTCCGGCGCATCAAGAAAAGCCTGGTTCGAAGGCGGACAGATGCCCCTGCAGAGAAGAGTTCCCAAATTCGGTTTTACTAATATTTTTAGAGTTCCTTACCAGGTTGTAAACGTAAATGCACTGCAGCGTGTTGCCGATGAGAAAAAAATAAATAAAGATGTATTGAACGCAGAGGTGCTTAAAAGTCTTGGTTTGGTAACTAGCAGCACTAAACCAATTAAAATTCTTGGTAAAGGTGAGCTTAAAGCAAAAATAAATTTAGAAGTTAATGCATTTAGCAAATCTGCTAAAGAAAAAATAGAAGCTGCTGGTGGATCGATTAAAACAGTATAACTCTCGGAATTAAATGGCAAAACTTACAGATACTTTCAGGAACATCTTAAAAATTCATGAACTCCGCCAGAGGATTTTTTACACTTTGGCGTTGCTGGTACTCGTTCGGCTGGGTGCACATATTACTCTTCCAGGAGTTGATGCTAGCCTTGTTGCAGAGAGTGTGGCAAACCAAACCTCAGATAACTTGTTTGGTTTGTATGATTTGTTTGTAGGCGGTGCATTTTCTAATGCAGCAGTTTTCGCGCTTGGAATAATGCCTTACATTTCTGCATCAATTATTATTCAGCTTCTAGGTGCTGTTATTCCATACTTCCAAAAGCTTCAGCAGGAAGGCGAAGAAGGCAGAAAAAAAATAACTCAGCTTACAAGGTATGGTACTGTTTTAATTTCCAGTATGCAGGCATGGGGTGTTACTGTAAGATTGCTTAATATGCAGGTACAGGGTTTACCTATAGTGCCCGAGCCGGTACAAGGTATTGGGTGGATATTAACTACCGTTATTATTCTTACTGCAGGAACTGTGTTTATGATGTGGATGGGTGAGCAGATTACGGAAAAGGGAATAGGTAACGGAATATCGCTCATAATTTTTATTGGTATTATTGCAAGGTTTCCTTTTGCAATTCTTGATGAGGTAAGGCTTATTAATGTTGGTCAGAGATCAATTGTAATGGAAATAATAATTATTGTATTGATGTTCTTTATAATTGCTGGTGTTGTTTTGGTAACACAGGGAACAAGACGTATACCTGTACAGTATGCAAAGCGTGTTGTGGGAAGAAAAGTTTATGGTGGAGTTACACAGTATATTCCATTAAGAGTAAATACTGCGGGTGTGATGCCGATTATATTTGCTCAATCGATAATGTTTATTCCAAATACTGTTTTATCGTTCTTCCCTGATAACGAATTTTTGCAGAGTTTATCAGGTTGGTTTGTCTGGACTTCTCCTGTTTATTCAACTATATATGCTTTGATGATTGTGTTCTTTACTTATTTTTACACTGCTATTGCTTTTAATCCAAAAGATGTTGCTGATAATATGAAAAAGCAGGGTGGTTTTATTCCGGGAATCAGACCCGGTAAACAGACTTCGGAGTTCATTGATAATATTTTAACTAAAATAACCTTACCCGGATCAGTTTTCTTGGCTATTGTTGCAATTCTTCCAGCTTTTGTTTCTACCCTTGGTGTTTCTGGTCAAATGGCAACGTTTTTTGGCGGAACAAGTTTGTTAATTATTGTTGGAGTTGCTTTGGATACTCTTCAGCAAATTGAATCGCATTTGTTAATGAGACATTATGATGGCTTTATGAAATCGGGTAAACTTAGAGGACGAAGGTAATTGTTCTTTGTGATTTATATTAAGACAAAAAAAGAAATTGATTGTATTAGGGAAAGTTGTAAGATAGTAGCTGAAACTTTACAGCTTGTTAAGAGCAACATTAAAGCTGGCGTTACAACTTTAGAAGTGGATAGAATAGCTGAAGATTACATAAGAAGCAATGATGCAATCCCGGCGTTCAAAGGTTATTCACAAGGGAATGCCCCTGGTTTTCCCGGCTCAGTTTGTGCCTCAGTTGATGATGAGGTGGTGCACGGAATACCCGGTAACAGGGTGCTTAAAGAAGGAGAGATTATTTCTCTTGATGTAGGTGTTCTTAAAAATAATTATTTTGGCGACGCTGCAATTTCGGTTGCAGTGGGAAAAGTTTCTGTAGAAAAACAAAAACTGCTGGAGATTACTGAAAAATCGCTTTACGTAGGCATCGAAGCTGCTAAAGAAGGTAACAGGGTTCACGATATTTCTGCAGCAGTGCAAAATTTTGTTGAAGAAAATAATTTTTCTGTCGTTAGAGATTTGTGCGGGCATGGTGTTGGAAAGTTCCTTCACGAAGAACCCTCAATTCCTAATTTTGGGAAAAAAGGTACAGGAGCAAAGTTGAAAAGCGGAATGACCCTGGCAATTGAACCTTGGTTAATCTTGGCGATTACGATGTAATTACAGCATCCGATGGATGGACTATCTTAGTTGCAGATGGAACTCCTTCTGCACATTTTGAACATACGGTTCTAATAAATAGTAATGAAACGGAAATATTAACTGTATCTTAATGGCTAAACAAGGACCAATAAAAATAGATGGCGTTGTTACTGAAACACTGCCAAATGCTACATTTAAAGTTAAACTGGATAATGAGCATGAGATATTGGCACATATTTCCGGGAAAATGAGAATGCATTTTATTAAGATTTTAGTTGGAGATAAAGTTTCAGTGGAACTTTCTCCATACGATTTAACTAAAGGGAGAATTACTTACAGGTACAAGTAAGGGAGCTTTTATGAAAGTTAGAGCATCAGTGAAAAAAATATGCGACAAGTGTAAAATTATTAAGCGTAAAGGTGTTGTCAGAGTAATCTGCACAAATCCTAAGCATAAACAAAGACAAGGTTAAATTTTTTAAGGAGAAGTTAATTGGCTCGAATATCTGGCGTTGATTTACCCAAAAATAAAACAGTCTTATATGGTTTGCAATACATTTACGGTATTGGAATGACCACTTCTGCCGATGTTTTAGAAAAAGCAAAGGTAGATCCTAAAAAGAACGTTTCTGATCTTACAGAAGAGGATGTAGCAGAAATAAGAGCAGTATTAACTGCTGATTATAAAGTGGAAGGTGCTCTTCGTTCTGAGGTGCAGCAGAATATAAAAAGACTGATGGATATTGGTGCCTACAGGGGCATCAGGCATAGAAAAGGTCTTACGGTTAGAGGGCAAAGAACCCGTACTAATGCCAGGACCAGGAAAGGCAAAAGAAAAACTGTTGCAGGTAAGAAAAAAGTACCAACTAAGAAATAATATTTGATAAGTTTCGGAGGTTAGAGAATTGGCTAAGTCTTTAAAAAGAACTAAGAAAAAAACACAGGTTGATGCTAACGGCATTGCACATATTAAAGCAACATTTAATAATGTAATTGTTACGTTAACCGATATTTACGGCAATACCATTTCCTGGTCGTCTGCAGGAAAAAACGGCTTTAAAGGATCCAGGAAAAACACTCCTTTTGCAGCACAGGTTTCTGCCGAAGCAGCAGCTAAGGAAGCTTACGATTTAGGATTGAGAAAAATTGAAGTGCTTGTTAGAGGTCCTGGTTCCGGTAGGGAAGCTGCAATTAGAGCATTGCACACAGCCGGACTTGAAATATCATCTATTAAGGATGTTACACCAATTCCACATAACGGCTGCAGACCGCCGAAAAGAAGAAGAGTATAAATTTAAAGAGGAAGTAAATGGCAAGATATACTGATTCAGTTTGTAAATTATGCAGAAGAGAAAGACAAAAGTTATTTCTTAAAGGACAAAAATGTTACACTGGAAAATGCCCGATTGAAACCAGGAATTATCCACCAGGTGAGCATGGCCAGGGTAGAAGAACAAAAGTTTCCGAATACGGAATTCAGTTGCGTGAAAAACAGAAGATTAAAAGATCTTACGGTTTGCTTGAAACCCAGTTTAAAATTTATTTTGAAAAAGCTAACAAGCAAAAAGGTATTACCGGAGAAAACCTGGTTCGACTTCTAGAACGACGTTTCGATAACGTTGTATTCAGGCTTGGTTTTGCATCCTCCAGAAAACAAGCAAGACAGTTAATAAGACACAGACATTTTCTAATTAACGACAAACTTGTTGATATTCCTTCTTACCTTTTGACTGAAGGAGACATTATCAAGGTGAAAGAGAAGAGTAAAAAACTTGATGCCATCCATAACTCGTTAAAGAGAATTAAAGACAGCACTTATGGCTGGCTTTCTACTGATAAAGCTGCTCTGAGCGGAACATTTTTACAGATTCCGGAAAGAAGTGAAGTTCCTCTTAACGCTAATGAACAATTGGTTGTGGAGCTCTATTCTAAATAAGAATATTTTTTTTGAGAAATTCTAGAGGATTATTAAATGAGTGTTACATATTTAAAGATGCCCGAAACTGTAGTTCTTGATGAAGTAAGCTATAAAAATACGTTCGGAAAATTCTCCCTTCAACCACTGGAGAGAGGATATGGTGTTACATTAGGTAATTCCCTCAGGCGTGTCTTGATATCATCGTTAAAAGGTTCAGCTATAACTTCAGTTAAGTTCGGCGGTGTTTTACACGAGTTTACAACAATTGAAGGTGTTGTTGAAGATGTATCTGAAATTATACTAAACCTAAAGCAAGTTAGGATGAAACTCCTTGCTCAAAAACCAAATAAGGTAGATATCTCTTTTGGCGGAGAAGGCGAATGGACTGCTGCAGATATTCAGAAAGCCAGCAACGAAATTGAAATTCTTAATCCTGATCTTCATATTGCAACCTTCAACAAAAATCTTAAATTGGATGTTGAACTGGAAGTTGGCAAAGGTACCGGGTACGTTCCTGCAATTGAAAATGTAACGCCTGACCAAACCATTGGCGTGATTCCTGTCGATTCAATTTTTACTCCTGTTGAAAATGTCAAATTCGACGTTGAGAATGTTAGAATCGGTGATAAAAATGATTATGAAAAATTAACTTTAGAAATTACTACAGATGGTTCTATCACACCAGATGATGCTTTAACACAGGCCGCTAAAGTGATGCGCGAACATGTTCAGTTGTTCATCAATTTTAATATTGAACAGGAAGAAGAGCAGGCAGTTACTCCTAAAGATACTGAGACCGAAAGAATTAAAAAGATTTTATTAACTAGTGTAGATGATCTGGAATTAAGCGTTAGATCGCATAACTGCCTTAAAGCTGCTAACATACAAACCCTTGGTGAGCTTGTTGGCAAGGATGAATCTGAAATGTTAAAGTTTAGAAACTTCGGAAGAAAATCTCTTGCTGAATTGATGGAGATAGTAGAAAATTTTGGAATTGAATTTGGAATGGATGTAGACAAGTATATTAAGGAAGAACCAGAAACCAATTAATTTTTTTTAGAGAAGGTAATTAAATGAGACACAGAGTTAAGGGAAGAAAGTTAAGCAGAACTGCAAGCCATCGTAAGGCAACTCTTGCATCACTTGCTACTTCGCTTCTGAAACATAAAAGAATAAAAACTACTCTTGCCAAAGCAAAGGAGACAAGGGTTTTTACTGAAAAATTAATAACCAAAGCAAAAATTGGCGATCTTCATTCCAAGAAGCAGGTAATGGAAGTTCTAAAAGATAAAGAAACAGTTAAGGAATTATTTAGTGATATAGTTCCGAAAATTGGCGACAGACCCGGTGGCTATACAAGAGTAGTTAAACTCGGCAACCGTTTAGGCGATGCAGCACCTCTGGCAATAATAGAACTTGTTGATTATAACGATATCATTACTGCTAAAGCAACCGAGAAGAAAGAGGAAAAGGATACTAAGATAAAAAAGAAGAAAGAAGCCGAAGAAAAAGAGCAAGTGGAAGAAGCTGATTTTGTAGAAGAAGCAGCGTCTGAAAAGCCGGAAAAGTAAAAATCATAATTTCTAATTATTTTAAGAGTAATTGGTATAACCGGTTACTCTTTTTTTTATTATGTTCGAAAATGTTTTCTTCATAAAATCAGTTTATAATCTTAAAGAGATTCCGCGTAGTGCTCAACCCGAAGTAATCCTCTGCGGTAGATCAAACGTAGGCAAATCTTCTTTTTTAAATTCACTCTTCAATAGAAAATCTCTTGCAAAGATCAGCTCTTCACCTGGGAAAACCCGCTCAATTAATTTTTATGATGTTGATGAGACCTTTTACGTTGTTGATCTTCCGGGTTATGGATATGCTAAAACCAGCAAAAGTGAAAGGGAAAAGTGGGGAAAATTAGTTTCAGGATACATCCTTGAAGGGAAGCATATTGCATTAGCTTTGCACTTTATTGATAGTCGGCATAAACCCACACAGCTTGACGTTGTACTTAATGAGATGCTTAAAACCAATAGCATTCCATATTTTTTCGTCCTTACCAAAACTGATAAGCTTAAACAATCTGAATTTTCTCAATCAGCTAAAAAGCTTTCAGAGGTTTTTTCAGAAGCAAAAGTTAATGAAAATATAGTGCTTTATTCAACTACAAAGGGAAGGGGACAGAAAGAGATTAAAAGGATTTTTAGAAATATGTTCTATTAAAAAATTCTTGCAAGGAATAATTTCTAATCACTCATTTGTTATTATTTATTTGTAGATTTATATTTAATAATATTTTATTCCACCTGTAATAAATAAAATAAACCGAATGGATCGCAGGCAAAGAAAAAGAATACTGATATTTTTAGTAGTACCGGTTTTGGCTGCCATTTTGTTCATTACCGACGATTTAACAATCCGCTTAATAACACTTGCCTTAATTATAATTTACGTTGCGTTTATCATCTTCTTAAGAGATTCAGTACGATTTTCAGGCGGTTACTCTATTGGGGAAAAAGAGGAGAGTGATACTGACAATCAACCAGCGGAACCCTCGGCAGATTTCCAGGAATCTTTCAAAATAGTATCAAAACATAAAGATGTAGAAGTAATTACAGATGAAACTTATTCGCCGGAGTATGGAGTTTCGAAAACCACTCTTAAGCCACCCGACCTGAAGGAGAGATTTGAGGAAATAGCGAAGGAAGAGCTACCGCCGGGGGTTGGGCACGATGAACAATTTTCGTTTGCACTTGAAAAAATGCTTACAGTAATTGCAGAATCATACAATGCTCATACTGCAGTTTTCTTTTGGTATAATAAGAAAAAAGAGAAACTCGCTATTGAAAAATTTATTTCCGGCTCTGATCAATTATCAAAAAGAAAATTCGACCTGGAAGATGATATATTGAGTAAAATCGTTCAAAAGGGCGAACCAGAATTGCTTACGGATATTCCTTCGTCTGCAGAAGCCGATGTAATTAGATATTATGATTCGCCGCAAGGGATAAGAAGTTTTGCCGGTGTGCCTTTATTTTTTAATGATGACCTGGTAGCCATAATTGCTCTTGATTCCAAAGTGGGTGATGCGTTTGGTATTGAAACTATTTATGCACTAGGCAGGTTTGTCAGGTTGATTACTATGCTCATCCTGATATTTGAAGAAAAGCATTCCGATTCCATCTCCCAGCAGCGCCTGCAGGGATTACTTAAAATTATTGGACCCGATAATGATTTTGAGAGTGAAGAAAAAATGCTGGCAATGCTTCCTGATGCTCTTAAAATGCTTCTGAACTGGGATGCATTTGTCTATGTTTATTTCGATCCGCTTGAGAAATTATTTAAAACCGAAAAAGTAATTAATAATACTTCTCTTAAATACATAGGCGAAAGTTTACAAATCGATTTAAGCGGAACACTTGTGGGAAAAGCTATTTCTACAGGAATTCCTGTTAAAATAGATAACACATCAGCAGGCGGCTATGTAAGATTTTCGAAAGTAGAAGATTCAAGTTTTGATGGTTCTTTTCTTGCAGTGCCGTTAGTTTATAACAAACAGAATTATGGCGTTTTATGTTTCGAAAGTTTAAAGAAGAATGCTTTTAGCAATCAGGATGTTCAGTTTTTAAGAAGCTCTTTAAATTTTCTTTCATATATCATTTATTCTCATTCAACCAGGCGGTTATTGAAAAGTGTTACTTCAATTGATATTGAAACAAGAGCTCTTAATGAGGCAGCATTTAAAGAAAGATTAAGCACCGATCTTATAAAAGCAGAGAAATTAAAAATACCCGGAACTGTTGCACTTATAAAAGTAGATGATTTTCTTGAACAGGAATCATTGTTTGATGGCGACC
>Ga0164310_10002106_pt1 | contig 11412 bp, 11 predicted proteins | sample GuaBasSedimGuay1_FD_121795 | JGI IMG/M metagenome (GOLD analysis project Ga0164310, IMG submission 121795) | Subseafloor sediment microbial communities from Guaymas Basin, Gulf of California, Mexico - Guay1, Core 4569-9, 0-3 cm | ecosystem: Environmental > Aquatic > Marine > Hydrothermal vents... | reverse complement strand
TCCTCTTTATTTTTTGTTACCTCACTTAAGAACCTTTCGAAATTTTAGTTCTGTGGCGTGGATAAGTTAAGGGCAAGATAAAACGCTTGAACTAAAGCTTAACCGGAAGACTGAAAATCTAACTAAAATTTAGAGTAGACTCACAGTAGCTATCATAGCCTTACACGGTGTAGTTCAAGTCTCCTCTTTTAAATCCCTCCTTAACATAACGTTTCCTACAGCCTCTTCGATTAAAGCCTGAAAACCAGGTTCTTTCCCATTCTGGTGTCACGCCTCGGTATGGCCGGATGACTTAATCGGTACTCTCTTGATGTTTGGTATTCTATCGAAGGCTTCATCGTCTGAGACTATTTGACGATCTAATGTTAGCGCGGAAGCCGCTATAAGGCTGTCGAAGTAGCTCAGTCGATATTTCTCCTCTAGCTCGCTTTGAAAAGCTAGCAGGCTCACGCTTAACGTCTTAACCTCCTTCACGTTATTCTGCGTTAGGGCTTCGTGTAGAGCTAGTAGCGCGATCCTAACCTGAGATGGGCTTCTACCGCGGGCTCTAAGAACTATTTGAAACTCTAGTATGGCGGTATCTGGTACGACGAGCCCGTTTACCTCTTTAAGTAGGTTTATTGCGTCCTTGTGTTTCCGATCTCTAGGGTTCATGGCGAAGAGGAGTTCTGTGTCAGCGACCGGCATGACTCTTCAGCCACCTTTCTGCTTCAGACTCGTCTCTCTCCTCCTCGTATGGTTCGCCGATAACTTCTTCCAATACCTTGTAGGGATTACGTGGCAGAGGCTCGATTATTATCTTCCCTTCCTCGACGTGGATAAGAACCCTCTGCCCCTCTTTAAGGGTTAATTCTTCCCTAATGGTTTTAGGTATCACCAGCGTATATCTTCTGCCTATAACAGACTCTTCAGACATATAAATCACTATACGTAAATAATGTGGATTATCAGATAAAAACTTAATCGCACGCACCTTTATACTGGAGGCCTACTCGCCGGCTAATATCAGTTAGAAACCTAAAGGTTGGAAAGCCAAAAACCGTCTTCAGACGTGAGGAACTTTAACCTCCTCTCAAGCGATTATCGCGTCCAACTTACGGCTGGGATGTTAATCTCATGAGACTTCACCTATATAGCTAGACCTTTCATCGGTGGACCTACTTGTGAGCGTAGAATACTGTTAGAAGAGAGTCCTTGACCTCGTCGACCCTAACAAAGCCGAAGCGTTCGAATTGAACCACCATGTCGGCCTTCAGTCTTCTACAGGATTCTTCGGCTAAACCTCGCTTCTCTCTTGCGTCTGGCATGATTACCCTAGTAGGGAAGGCGCCGTCGCAGGGTACCCAGTGTATTAGGGGTATACCTTCCTTCTTAGCCCTCTCATAGCTTTCGTGTAGGAACCTTCCATTCAAGCGTTCTTGATTCTCCTTCACCTCGACGTTGAAGAGTCCTATAAGCCGCACCTTACCTTTAGCTTTAATTAAATCCAAGTCTGACCCTGAAATCCAGAGTTCTACTACCCCATCTTTAGGTTCCACATGGAACCTTCTAGAACCCCTCTCGGAGTGTTGAGGGTGGAGCGGAATCTCCACGTAGAAGGCATGGGGTAAACCGTGAACGACTAATTTTCTTGGGTCTTCGACGAAGAAGTAGCGGTCGGCCTGTGGATCTACGATCTTCCTGTTGTATGCGTAGAGGTTCTCCCAGCTTAAGGTTACGTCCACGGGCTTCGGCCCGACCTCTAAGATCATTCTCCTTATCGCTTCCGGCTGTATCCCCCGTCTCCTCAAAGCGATCAGGGTTGCCAACCTAGGGTCACTCCAGCCCGTGTAGAGTCCACTTCTAACCCCTTCGACTATCTTAGACTTGCTCAGTACAGCGTTACTTATCTTCAGACGGCCGTAGTGTATCGTTTCAGGATATTTCCAGCCGAGATGCTCGTAGAGATACATCTGCCTTATCTGGTTTGTTAGGTGCTCCTTACCGCGTATTATATGCGTGACCCCCATGAGATGGTCGTCTATTCCGCAGGCGAAGTTGTATAGGGGCCAAACCCTGTATTTTCTTCCAACCCTTGGATGTGGATATTTCTCCACATCTATTATCCTTAAGGCAGGCCAATCCCTCACCGCTGGGTTCGGATGCTCTATGTCTGTTTTAATCCTTAAGACCGCTTCCCCCTCTTTATACTCGCCGTTAAGCATCGAATTCCATCGATCGAGGTTCTCATGTGGACTTAAACCTCTACAAGGGCAGGGAGTCCTCGAGTTAACTAGCCTGCGGAAATCTTCTCTTTCGCATGTGCATACGTATGCTTTCCCTAGGTTGATCAACTTCTCCGCATGCTCATAGTAGATCGGGATCCTGTCGCTCTGTATGTATTCTTCATCCCACTTGCAACCAAGCCAGATGAGGTCCTCCCTTATATAATCATAGAACTTCAGGGCTGAACGTTTCAACCTTGGGTCTGTATCCTCGAATCGGAGTATGAATTTTCCTCCGTACATCCGAGCATATTCGTGGCTGAGTATTATCGCTCTAGCAGAACCTAAGTGTAGGACGCAGTCGGGGTTCGGAGAGAATCGGGTTACGACTTTCTCGTATCTATCGACGTTTGGAAGCGGTGGAAGCGCCTCCCTCTTTTCAGCCTTAGGTTTAGAGGGCATTTGGATTCCGAGTTTCTCTAGAACTCTCTTTTGCTCTTCGACCTTTAGCTTATTCACTTCCTCGACCACTTCGTCTACTAAGCTTTTTACCTCACGGATGAAGCTCCTTAAGTCTTTATTCTCCGAGATAACCTTCCCGAGAACAGACTTCGCTAAGGCCTTTCCATCGTGCTCTAACGCGTTTATCAGCGCATGTTTAAGGGCGCTGTCTTTGACTTTCTGTTTGAGGCTCTCTTCCACCCAACTCACCCGAGGTTAACGCCGCCTTAAGACTATCAAGTCTACTAGGCTTAAGAGGTCTTCTTTTTCCCTGCAGTCCCTAAAGGCTTGAAGGGTGGACTTTGCTTTTATGGCGTAGTCCTTAGCTTTATTCATAGCGTACTCTATCGAGCCGAGAGACTTCAAAAGGGCTATTACCTCCCCGATTTTATGGCGGGAAGCCTTCTTATCGCCGAGGACTTCTAGGATCTTAGCCTTCTCCCTCTCGGAGGAGTTCCTCAAAGCGTGGATCACGATGATCGTCTTTTTACCTTCCCTGATATCGCTTCCGATAGGCTTACCCAATTCCTCTTCGTCTGCCGTGAGGCCTAAAACGTCGTCCACGATCTGGAAGGCCAGACCAGCGTTCCGTCCGAAGTCTCCTAACCTTTCTAGCTGGTCGGCTGAGGCTCCTCCGACTACTCCTCCAACCTTAGCTGAAACCTCAAATAAAGCCGCCGTCTTACGGGAGATCATCTCCATATATTCGCTTTCACTTACCTCGCTTAGCATCTCAAATTCCATGTCTAGCGCCTGCCCCTCACAGATTAATATCGCGGCCTCGGTGAGGAGTCGCAGAATACTCAACTTAACCTCACATGAATAAAGGTCTGAGAGGTCCACCATACCTAGAACCTCGAAAACCTTTGCGAAAAGCAGGTCTCCAGCTATTATAGCAGTCGACAAATTCCACTTTTTATGGACTGTTTCCACTCCTCTTCTTACGGTGTCTTGGTCCATTATGTCGTCATGGATCAACGTGAACGTGTGGAGGAGCTCCACGGTCGCCGCGGCTGGAACTGCTTGCTCCTCAACGCCTCCCACTAGCCCGCAGGTTTTACATACTAGGTATGGTCTAAGCCTCTTTCCTCCAGCCTCTATGATATGTCTCGCGGCTTTATAGAGGGTCTCTGGTCTACCTTTCTCGTCCACGACTTTCCTTATGAACGAGTCTACCTTAGACTTTACCTCCTCCATCTGCAGGTATATCCTATTCAACCTGAACGCCTCGCATAGATTTTAGTGTCGAAACCTCTTTCATTCAACCATACCTTGGTTTTTCCAGTTATGACTAGAGGCGCCGAGCGTAGCTCCTCTAGGTTTCTTGCTCCGACCAGAAACATCACGCTCTTCAACTCCTCCAAGAAGATATTTAAAGTTTCTTTCACATCGCCTTTAACCGTGGCCTTCAAGAAGGGTAAGGCCATACCGACTAAGTCTGCTCCTAAGGATATCGCCTTTGCCCCTTCTACCCCTGTGCGGATTCCGCCTGAAGCTATCACAGGAATGCTCACGCTCTGCTTGACTTCGATCAAGCATATAGCGGTTGGGATACCCCAATCCCAAAAGGTTTTACCCAACTTAGCTCTTAGCTCGTCTCGGTTGCTTTTAGCCCTGTAATGTTCGACCGCTGCCCAGCTTGTACCTCCTGCACCAGCCACGTCTATACACGCGACTCCTACCTTAGCCAGCTTCCTAGCGTCTTCAGACGCTATCCCAGCACCCGTCTCCTTAACTATTACGGGCACCTTAACTTCCTTCACTACATCCCTTATCCTCTGTAGTACTCCTAAGAAATAGGTCTCCCCTTCAGGCTGAATAGCCTCTTGGAGCGGATTGAGGTGTATAGATAACGCGTCTGCATCTACCATCTCGATTACCCTCTCTGCATACTCGATGCCTCGCTCGCTTAGAAGCTGGGTGCACCCTATGTTAGCCATCAAAAAGGCTGTTGGAGCCTTCTCCCTAACTATGGTGTACGTCTCCTCTAACGAGGAGTCTTCGAGGGCTGCTCTCTGACTTCCAAGTCCCATCCCCATTCCAGCCTCTTCGACCATAGAGGCTAAAGCCGCGTTTATCTCCTTAGATAAACTCTGTTCTCCCCCTGTCATCGGTTCCACGATGACTGGAGCCTCGAATCGATGGTCGAGAAACTCGGTCGAGATGTCTATATCGTTCTTATCGAGTTCAGGTAAGGCTCTATGAACGAAATGTATGTCCTCGAACCCGTTAGTTACCAAGTTCGACTCCACGTCTTCGTTCAAGCATATACGCAGGTGGTCGAGCTTCCTCTCCTCGGTCAACCCGTTCAGCTCCTTAAGATCAGGGTTCCACGTACCTTCTCGCTTCTTAAAGCCTTAAGCACCCTATCTCTCTCCTTAGCGTTTACTATTAAAACTTTCACTCCCTTCTCTATCGCGGGTATAAGCTCCATTATCTTACCGTACATCCCTTTAGTCACGTCTAGAGTGGAGGATTCCCCTATCTCGTCTATAATCCTTTTTAACCCGTCCAGCGTCACCTTTTCCAGCAGCTTCGCTTCAGGGTCTCGTTTAGGGTCTCCTGTATAGAGTCCGTCTACGTCTGTCCCGAGGATTATCCACTCTGCGTTTAGACGTATCCCTAGATATGAGGCTATCTGGTCTCCCGAAAGTATCGAGAATCCCCTCTCCAAATCAGGTACTACATCTCCATAGAGCACCGGGGTAATTCCTAACTCTAACATCTTCTCTAACGGCGTAGTCTCAAACCTCTCTATCCTTCCGGAGCGTGTTATGACGCATGAGGAAGGCTGAATCCCTACCGCCTTTAGGCCTTGAGCTAATATGGATTCGACGACTATTCTGTTTAGCTTCCTCATCGCTAAATGTACTCTAGAGAATCCCTCTAGCTGTCCATAGTCTCTAAAGCCTTCATGTAGCTTATACTTGAAAGCCAGAGGGTGGCCGAACGACCCTCCACCGTGAACTAAAACCAGTTTCTCTCTACCCGCCTCATGGATCTCGCTTGCCAATCTTGAGAGAGAGGCTGGATTAGCCTCCATAAACCCGTCTTTAAACGTGATGACCGAGCCGCCTAACTTAAGGATCACAGTCCCTTCACTCAACCCTCACTCCCTCATACGTCACTTCAGTCGTATAGACGTTCACGCCGAGACTCCTCAAGCCTTCAGCTACGGCTACTTTTCTCTCTGGCGTAGCTATAGCGACCATACATCCGCCGCCTCCACCGCCAGTAAGCTTTGCGCCTAAAGCCCCAGCTTTTCTCGCCGTGTAGATTAGTTCCTCCAGCTTTAGGCAGGAAACCCCTACAGCCGAGAGTAAGCCGTGATTAACGTTCATCAACCTCCCAAAAGACGTTAAGTCTCCCCGCTCTAGGTCGCTTGAAGCCTTCAAGACGAGTTTCCTCGCCGCTTTCGATATGTAATTGAATATTTCTGGGTAGTCCCTTGCTATTCCCTCGACGAGCTTAATCTGCTCTCCTGTCGACCTCTGAATGCCTGTGTCGCCTATGATCAAGCTAAGCTTCTCTCTAACGTTAAGCTTCCTCACTCCGGTTTTCTTCGAGTAGATTATCATTCCGCCGTAGGTGGAGATAGTAGGGTCTATACCAGACGGGTTTCTGTGGACATACCTTTCAGATTCGACCGCTATCTTTCGAACTTCCTCTAAACCTAGGTCTTCACCGATTAAAGTGGAGACCGCTTTAACCGTGGCTGCCGCTACGGCGGCTGAGGAGCCGAGGCCTGAGGCTACAGGGATCTCTGAGTCCACATAGACCTTTAAGCCTGTATCGACGTTCAGTTTCTTGAGGGTCTCCCTAGCGGCTATATAAACAGGCTTTAGCTTCCGGTAAGCTGTTCCCTCTACGTTCTCGACCCCTTCATGAAAGACCTGTTCAAGATTAAAGTTTAAGGATTTAACGTATATCGCGTCGCTCGACTCGGATACTTTAACCCTTGCCCTAAGATCGATGGCACAGGCTATCGCAGGTTCCCCATACACGACGAAGTGTTCGCCTAAGAGGATAACCTTCGCGGGCGCCGAGGCTGTTACGCTCAAGAAGTCACGTTTACCTCCTCAACATTATAGAGGCGTAGCCTACGACCGCGGAGAAATCTCCAGTCATGTCTCCACTAGTTTTATAACATAATAGAGAACCTTCCTTCGCGCCCAAGGCCTTTGAGGCTACGATCGCTGCTATCGTGGGACCATAGCCGCACATCGAGACCCCTCTCCCCTCGACCGTCTCGTATAGAAGTTCCTCGTCTAACTTGAGGATAGCCTCTATAACGGCTTTATCCTTAAACCTAGCAGAAGATTGGCTCTCATAATGGGTGAGGTCCGTGGAAGCTATCACCACGACGTTCTTCCCGTGAGCTGCTTTAGCTATCGCTTCGCCGACCTCCCTGCAAGTCTTTAAATCTTGAATCAAGAATACTATGGGAACGATCTTTACTTTTGACCCGTAGATGAACTGGAGGAAGGGAAGTTGAACCTCTAGCGAATGCTCGTAAGTGTGGGCTGAGGGGTCTACGTCTATGATCTTCGATTCCCTCAGGATCTCATCTGCCAGCGACTCGTCCACCAGCAAGTCTCCTAGAGGAGTCCTCCACACCCCTCTTCTAACGATCGATAAGGCGCTACCTACACCCACATGGTTTGGGCCTAGCAGGACCGCCGTTTCAGGTGTCCCATCTAAAGCTAGTCGATAGTAAGCGTGAGCGGCTACAGGCCCAGAATACACGTATCCCGCGTGTGGACATACAAGAGCCGTGATGCTTCTAACTTCGCTTTCTGAAGGTTTAGGGATGGAGCCTGGACCGAACTTATGCTTAAAACACCACGTCAACTGCTCCCTTAGGTTTTCTTCACTCGCGTTATAAAATGTTCCCGCGTGTCTGGGATATCTAACCTCCATCTCTACCACCTCGATTAACAGAAAATTTAGGGGCTTAACTCCTTTAAACCTACTCGCCGAGAGACAAGATACTCCAGCAACAAAAATTATGAGTTTTCGGGTTTAATAAAAATTTAATATGTATTATGGTTGTTACTCTAACTCTTCTTTCCCTTCAGAGCTATCTGTGGTCTCTTCTTTGCTTTCGGTTTCCACCTGTTCTTCAGTCAACTTCATTTCGAAGCTCTCTATCGGTACCGGTAGATCCTCGTCTGGCGCTAGGTCTCCTCTTTCACGTAGTAGCTGACGTGCGAGAACCCAATATATGACTGCCAACGCTCTTCTGCCTTTATTGTTCGTAGGTATCGCTAGGTCTATCTTCGATAGCTCGTTGTCCGTGCTGCAGAGGGCGACTACAGGTATACCTAAACTCGAGGCTTCCCTTACGGCTTGGGAGTCCGCTTTTGGGTCTGAGACTAAGACCACGTCGGGCTCCAAGCTGTTTGGGTACAGTGGGTTGGATAAGGTGCCGGGTACAAACCTGCCCGTAATCAATTTAGCCTTAGTGTATTCACAGAATTTTTCTGCTGGAACCTTGGCGTAGAGTCTCCCTGCAACCACTAAGATCTTCTCTGGGTCGAACCTCGATAGGAACTTTGCGGCGACTCTTATTCTCTCGTCCGTCTTCTTTATGTCCAGAACGAAGAGCCCGTCAGGCCTAACTCGGTAGATGAACTTTTCCATGTCGCCTGTTTTTATCTTCGTTCCTATATGGACTCCTGCTGAAAGGTAGGATTCCCTTGGAATCAGAAGATCCTCCTCGTTTTTGGTTTCTTCCGTGTTCTCCGACATTTAGATCACCTATCGGATCTGAAGTGAGGATAGTTTGGTTCTCCCCTCGAAGACAGATTCTATCCTTAAGACCTCGTTTATCTTGGCTATCCTCTCACCGCCCAGCACTCCGCTCTTCAAGATAGGGCTGTGGAAACCTATGGCTAAGTGTGCGATCTTTGTATCCGTCGTCTCCCCTGACCTGTGAGATACTACGGTAACGTAGCCTGCCTTCTTAGCTTCCTTAACGGTCTTAAATGCCTCTGTTAGGGTACCTATCTGGTTAACCTTGATTATTATCGCGTTTGCCGCTCCCAGCTCTATGCCGCGTCTTAACCTTTCCCTATTAGTTACGAATAGGTCGTCTCCACAGATCATGACTTTCCCTCTGAACTCCTTCGTAAGCTCGGTGAAGCTCTCGAAATCCTCTTCGTCGAAGGGATCCTCTACGTAGATCAACCTATACTTATCGATGACCTCAGAAACGAACTCCAGTTGCTCCTGCGGTCTTCTCTCTACCCCGTCTCTAGCGTACACGTAAACCCCCTTATCTCCATTCCAGATGGAAGAGGCTGCTATATCAAGGCCGAACCTGCATTCTCTCCCCGTCTCGTCAGAAACTTCCTCTACAGCTTGGTTAACGACATCGAGTGCCTCCCTATTGCTGAGGTTAACCGCCCATGCTCCCTCGTCGCCTCTGCCTCCGTTGAACCCTACGTTCTTCTTTAGGAGTATTTCACCTATCTTCCTATGAACCTTAACGTTTAGCTCGGCAGCCTCCTCGAACGTTCTAGCTCCGACCGGAAGGACTAGGAATTCTTGGATGTCTGGAACGCTTCCTCTGGCGTGTTTTCCTCCTCCTAGAACGTTTCCGAGAGGTAATGGTAGCTCGATGTCTAGGTTTCCACCTAAGTACTGGAATAGGTTTAGGTTATGTGAATCTGCGGCTGCTTCGGCCGTGGCTAACGAGATAGCAAAAGCTAGGTTTCCTCCTATGTTGCTGAAGTTTTCTGTTCCGTCTATTTCACGTAGAGTCTCGTCTATCGACTCTTGATCTTCCGCATCCATACCCACCAGTTTAGGCGCTATCAACTCTTCGACTTTCTTGATAGACTCTTCGACCCCTCCAGGAGGGAAGGGTATGGCTTCCCATTTCCCTCTGCTCGCGCCTGAAGGAGCGGAGGCTACGCCTAACCCGTCGACTGTTTCGACCTCTACTTCTACAGTCTCTTCCCCTCTGCTGTTGAATATCTTTAAGGCTCTAACGTCTTCTATTATGGTGGAGATCTCTCATTCCTCCTTAAATTTCTATCATGTTCTTTTTTCGCGCTTCCTCATAAAATTCAAGGATCTCGTCTATAAATTCTACATGTGAGAGAAGCATTCGTCGACAACAATATCTGTCTAATCCCAAGCTATCTAAGACTTGCGAGGGATCTTCGCCTGACTTGACTCGGGATGCGAACTCTTCCCATTTATCTCCTATCAGCTTCCCGCAGCTAAAGCAACGGATAGGAATTATTATCTCTCATCCACCACCTTAGGACGTTCTACCACCGTTAAACTAATTGGTTCTGTTACTTCCCGTAAATTAAACTTTCCTATATGAAGGAGTAATTTAAATGTTTAGTATATGGTTGTTAAATCGAATCTAATCATCCATCGCGCCTTAAGTCGGAGTTCTCCTCAATTTGAGGTTTAAAAGCTAAACTTAATGGAATAACGTGTCTGTAGCATCCCCGTTTATCCCATACTTCTTAATTTTTAGCGCTTTCTCTAATACTTCCAGAAAACTATTATAGGTGATCTTTTGTAAGTTAAATGGAGATAAAAAGAGGTTAAAAGAATGACCCAAGAAATCTCTCTGGAAGAATACAAAAGGGCATATAGGGAGATGAGGAAGGAGGAAGAAAAGAGCGGATTCCTAGTTCATCTAATAGTCTACATTTTGGTTAATACCATGCTGATAGCCGTCAACCTACTATACTCTCCAGAAGTGATATGGTTCTTCTATCCACTTATAGGTTGGGGAATAGGGATATCGATGCACTATCTGTTTGCCGTTCGGTTTTTAGAAAAAACTCTCAAAGAGAGGGAAGCTAAAGCCGAATATCTGGCAAGAGAGATGAAAAAGTAGTATCTTTCCAGTCACCGCGCTCATAACTGTAGAAATATGTGTTCGGTTAAAGGGTTGGTTTTTAGAGTAAACTCTCTAGAATAACGTTCAAATATTCATTCCTATGACTTTCATCTAAGGGTTTGTGAGCGGAGAAGAGAGGTTACTGTTGATGGAGAGTAAGGTCATCGGTCATGGAACATGGTATGACAAGATGGCTGTTCAAATAATCGAGCGGGAAAAACGTTTGGGGAGAAGCCTCGACCTCTTAAGGACTGAAAGCGGGATAGGGGCTTCTGGTTTACCCCACATAGGGAGCTTAGCCGACGCGGCGAGGTCTCACGCCGTAGCCCAAGCGATAGCCGAGCAGGGATATAAATCAGAGTTGATAGCTTTCTCGGACGATATGGACGGGCTTAGGAAAGTCCCTAGAGGTCTACCAGAATCTCTAAGCAAGTATATCGGTTTCCCTGTATCGACCATACCTGACCCTTGGGGTTGCCATGCGAGCTTCGGTGGTCACATGTCGTCCCTCCTTCTAGACGCGCTAGACAAATGCGGAATAAAATACAAGTTTAAGTCCGGCTTCGAGGTGTATAAACGCGGCGAACTCAAAGAGGAGATCGAAACAATCCTCAAGAACTTCAAGCGGGCGGGAGAGATAATAAAGGAGGAGATAGGCCAAGAAAAGTATGTCGAAGTCTTACCCTACTTCGCCATCTGTGAACGTTGCGGTAGGATATACACGACTAGAGCCTACGACTTCTCCATCAAAGAGGGTCGTATCTTCTATAGGTGTGAGGGGGCGGAGATCGGCGGACGAAAGCTCGAAGGATGTGGGTATGAGGGTGAAGCAAACTA
>Ga0164310_10002105_pt1 | contig 11415 bp, 10 predicted proteins | sample GuaBasSedimGuay1_FD_121795 | JGI IMG/M metagenome (GOLD analysis project Ga0164310, IMG submission 121795) | Subseafloor sediment microbial communities from Guaymas Basin, Gulf of California, Mexico - Guay1, Core 4569-9, 0-3 cm | ecosystem: Environmental > Aquatic > Marine > Hydrothermal vents... | reverse complement strand
GGGGTCTACGTCCACTGTGGGGCCGGGGTCGGGCGCGCGGCGACGATGGCCGCCGCCTACATGGTCAGCACCGGCCTGACGCCTGACCGGGCCTGGGCGCACATCCGGGAGGTGCGTCCCTTCATCCGCCCCACGCCGGTGCAGGTCGCGCAGATCGAACGTTTTGCTCAGACCTGATCTTCTGACCTCAGCGGTTATCGTCCGCTTCGAGATGCAGGCGTAGTCCGCTTGCTCTCCAGGAGCCTCTGTGGTACAATTTTCACAAAGGTTGCAAGTTGGACAATTTGTACTAAGCCATGGTTAAGGTTGGCTCACGGAGGGACGAATGCTGAAGACTATCTCATCCTCAGACCTGCGGGGGCAGATTAAGAGGGTTCTCAACGAGGTTGGCTACGGCCAGGGAGTGCAGTACATCGTGCAGAAGTTCGGCGAGCCCACCGCCGCCATCATCAGCATGGAGGACTTCCGCCTCCTCCAGGCGGTCAAACAACAGCAGGCCATTGCTTCGTTGCGTGAGACCATCGCCGGCATCAGGGAACGGACCCGGCAACTCGACCCTGGTGAACTGGACGCTTTGATTGAGGAGGCACGGGTCGAGTTCTACCACCTGCGGAGCCGCCAACCCGATGCCCACCTCTCCTGAAACGCGGGCCGTCCTCGATACCAATGTCCTGATCGGTGGCCTGGTAACCGAACACGGCCCTCCACATTGGATACTGGATGCCTGGCTGGAGGGCCGCTACGTTCTCGTAACCTCGCTCTACCTGGTGGAAGAGTTGATCCACGTCCTTTCCTACCCCCGCATTGCCGAGCGCCTCTGTCTGGACGAGGAGGAGATGACGGCAATTCTGGCCGCTCTGCTGTCCACAGCGGAGGTGGTCCCCGGTCACCTCCGTCTGCCGGGGGTAACCCGTGACCCCAAGGATGATGCTGTCGTGGCCTGCGCAAAGGAGGGAGGTGCCGATTACATCGTCAGCGGCGACCAGGACTTGCTGATATTGGGTGAGTACGAGGGCATCCGTGTCGTCACACCGCGCCAGTTCGCGGAGATCCTGCAGGGGAAACGATAAGTCGCAAAGCGAGAAGAAGTCACGAGGAGGTGCCCTATGCCCATCGTCGTCATCGCCGGTACGACCCAGGGCCTCAAGCCCGCGCTGGAAGCGATCTTCGCCCCGCACGGCGGCGTCGGGTGCGACGGCATCTTGCGAAAAGCATCATCTGGTGGTAAACTTTTATTGATGCTTACCGCTTTACGTGCTTATTGCCCTGCTCATGGATAGCCCAATCTCCCCTCCGCAGATAGATGTCAAAGAATTCCTGCGCCCGCTCCTCCTCGGTCTGGCAGAAGAGGATCTGGACGAACTGGCCCAGGCGGCGGTCGTGCGCTCTTTCCCTGTTGGGGACACCATCTGCCAGGAGGGGGAACCGGGAGACGCGGTCTATTTTATCGTCCAGGGGCGTGTGGGGGTATTCAAGCGGCTGAGTGGCGAGAGCGAGCGCCATCTGCACAACCTGGGGCCAGGTGAGCACTTTGGCGAAATGGCCATTCTTCAGGAAGGCACCCGCACCGCCACCGTCCGCGTTGTCGAGCCTACCACTGTTCTGGAGATAGGCCAGGAGCCGTTTCTGACCGTGCTGGGGCGCAGTCCCTCCCTGGGCGTTCGCATTCTGGTCCGCATGACCGCCCGCCTGCGGGATGCCGACCAGCGAGCCATTGCCGAGTTGCGCCAGGCTAATGAGGAACTGACCCGGGCACTTCGACGGCTGGAGCGACTGGATCGGACCAAGACCGATTTCATTCGAGTGTCGGCCCACGAACTGCGTACACCTGTGGCTGTTCTGCTGGGATATGCCCAGATGATGCAAAGCAACCCCACGATACAGGAGCACCCCGAACTGCGGACGCTGGTGGAGGGAATGGTGGCAGGGACGAAACGGCTCCACCGCGTGTTCAACAACATCCTGGACCTCTCACGCTTGATGACCGGCGGGCTTCAGATCGGACGCAATCCGGTGAGCATCTCGGTCCTCCTTGAGAGCATCCAGGTGGAATTTGAGCAGGCATTGGAGGAGCGGAACCTGGCCCTGGAGTTGGTGGGGCTGCATGGCCTGCCTATCTACTCAGGCGACGCCGGCCTGCTGTACAAAGTGTTTTATCATCTGGTTAGCAACGCCATCAAGTATACGCCGGACGGGGGACGGATCACGGTGACCGGCCGGACAGTGGAGGCACCTGACCTGGGCCGATGCATTGAGGTGGCAGTGGAGGACACAGGCATTGGCATCGCGCCGCAAGACCTGGACCTGATCTTCGAGAAGTTCTACCGCAGTGGGGAGGTGGCGCTCTATTCCTCAGGGATCACCACCTTCAAGGGCGGAGGGCCAGGGTTGGGGCTTGCCATCGCTCAGGGGGTGGTGCTGGCCCACGGTGGGCGCATCTGGGCCGAGAGCCCCGGCTACGACGAGGAGACCTGTCCGGGAAGCAAATTTGTGGTGCAGTTGCCCCTCTATTACCAACAACCTTAGTTAGTTTCCGGTGCCAAACTCGACGGAGGCCCCGATTTATCGGGGTTTTCCCGGCTGAAGCCGGGCCTCCAACCCCCTTTTATTACCAACCACCTTAGTTAGTTTCCGGTGCCAAACTCGACGGAGGCCCCGATTTATCGGGGTTTTCCCGGCTGAAGCCGGGCCTCCAACCCCCTTTTGCACCGCAAACCGGTTACAGCCCAGGCACGCTGCGCCGGAGAATCTCGTACTGCTCCAATGCCCGTCCCGCCCCCAGCGTCACGCAAGCGATAGGAGCATCGGCCACGTAAGCCGGTACCCCTGTCTCGCGTGTGATCAGTTCATCCACCTTCCGCAACAGCGCACCTCCACCGATCAACACCATGCCACGGTCAATGATGTCCGACGATAATTCGGGCGGTGTCTTCTCCAGCACCGATTTGACCACGCTGATCACAGCCGAGAGAGGCTCGGAGAGTGCCTCGGTCACCTCCTCCGAACTGATGGTGATAGTGCGGGGCAGCCCGGCGACCTGGTCACGGCCCTGCACTTCTAGGTGCAGTTCATCCTCCAGCGGCAGCGCCGCACCAATGCGGATTTTAATCTCCTCCGCCGTCGGTTGACCGATCATCAGATTGTACTTGCGACGGATGTACGTCGCTATGGCCTCATCCATCCGCAGGCCACCCACGCGGACTGAGTTCGCCACCACGATGCCGTTCACCGCGATGACGGCGGCCTCCGTCGCCCCGCCCCCCAGATCCACTATCATATTGCCCGACGGCGCCCCGATCGGGAGGCCCGCCCCCAGCGCCCCGGCCAGCGGCTCCGGTATCAGGTGGGCCCGAGATGCGCCCGCCTCCAGTGCGGCCTCGCGCACGGCTCGCTGTTCCACACTCGTCACCCCGTAGGGCACGCTGATCATCACCCGTGGTTTGAACAGGCGAAAGTGCCCGCAGGCCTTGCGGATGAAGTACTCCAGCATACGTTGGGTCACCCGATAATCCGCGATGACGCCGTCGCGTAATGGACGTATCACTTCGATCGCGTCTGGCGTGCGACCGAGCATCACCTTGGCTTCCTCGCCGACGGCTACAATCTTGTATTCGTTAGATGAGATAGCGACGACCGAGGGCTCCTGCAGGACGATCCCCCGCCCTCGCACGTATACCAACACGTTGACCGTGCCCAGATCAATCCCTAGTTGTTTCCCAAACATTCAGTCTCCTCTCGACCGGTCGCTCTCGTAGATTCCCCGTTCGTTGGGGATAGAGCGGTAGAATGATACACGATTTTGAGAGATTTGTCCAGCGCCCGTTGGCAGCCGGAGTTTCTGTCAGGCTTTTTTGTCGAGGACGGCGAACAGGCTCAGGTTTCCCTCACGGCCTCCCGCGTGGAAGGTCTCGCGCACGCGGAAGCCGCTCCCGGCGGCCAGACGCTCCACCTCGGCCTCGTCCACGAGATGGCAGTAACGCAGGCCCCGACCCTCCCGCTTCCAGTCAAGCAGGTAGTCGCCCGGCTCCAGCACCTCCTCCGCGATGCCCGCCTCCGCCCAGTCCACGATCTTGCGCCGCATACGCTCGCTTTCGAGGAACTGCCAGGTGGAGAGAATCAGACAACCGCCGGGCTTCAGGAGACCGGCGATCTCGCGCAGCACCCGCACGCGCAGGTCGAAGCCGGGGATGTGGTGGAGAAGGGCCAGCGCGACGGCGCAGTCAAAAGGCGCGCCGGAGAGTGGTGCGGCCCAGCCAGGCCGGGAGACGTCGGTGACGCGGAACTCGGCTGAAATGGTCGTGAATTGGTCGGCCTGGGCGCGGGCCAGTCCGATCAGTTCCGGCACCGCGTCCACGCCCAGGTAAGTCGCGCCCGGTCGCTCCCGGTCAAGCAGGATGGCCAGCCGCCCGTGGCCACAGCCCACGTCAAGCACCCTTGCGCGCTGCGGGATATAGGGTAGAATGCATACCAGGGCCGGATCGGATACCGAGCGGCTGGCGGCGAAGATCCGGGCGAAGGTGGCGTAGAACTCGCGGTTCAGCGCGAGCAGCCTCTCAGTGGTCTTCTCGTCCATCAGAGGGGATTATAGTCGAGCGAGGCGCGGGGGACAAGCGGAGGGATGCAGGTGGATCGGCAACGTGAGGCGGCGTGGCGAGCGGCGCATCGGATACCGTTCGACTTGGAGCGGTACGGTGACTTGCTCGTCGCCATATTAGATGAGGTGCAGGCTGTGCCGGAATTGTCGGAGGAGCATCTTTCGCGCATTCTGCGCCGACATCCGTTGCCCGACGGCAACATCCTCTCCAAGAGCCAGATCCTCAGAGGATACGCTCAACTGTGTGAGGAGGAGGGGTGGACAGTTGACCCCGAACTGGTGCGGCGCCTGCGTGTTAAACCCACACGCACTATCTCCGGGGTTGCCCCGGTGGCTGTGTTGACCAAGCCTTTCCCCTGCCCTGGCGAATGCATCTTCTGCCCGGCGGTCGAGCGGATGCCTAAGAGTTACCTGCCCGACGAGCCCGGCGCGATGCGGGCCGCCACCCACGGGTTCGACCCCTACACTCAGACCGCCAGCCGTGTCGCTGCGCTGGCCGAGATCGGGCACAGCGTGGACAAGGTCGAGTTGCTCATCCTCGGCGGGACGTGGTCGTGCTATCCGGAAATGTATCAGGAGTGGTTCGTGCGCCGCTGCCTGGATGCGCTGAATGAGGTCGAGGCGGGCTCGCTGGAGGAGGCGCAACGGCTCAATGAACGTGCACCGCACCGCAACGTCGGGCTGGTGGTTGAGACACGGCCCGACTACATCACGCCCGAGGAGGTGCGCCGGCTGAGAAGGCTGGGCGTGACGAAGGTGCAACTGGGGGTGCAAAACCTGGACGATGCCATCCTGGTCCGCAACCGGCGGGGGCACACCACCGCCGATACGCGCCGTGCGATGCGCTTGCTGCGTCTGGCCGGCTTCAAAATCGTCGTCCACTGGATGCCCAACCTGCTGGGGGCCACGCCGGAGAGCGACCTGGAGGACTTCCGCCGTTTGTGGGACGACCCGGCGTTGCGGCCCGACGAACTGAAGATCTACCCCACGGCGCTCCTACAGGATACGGAACTGTACGAGCACTGGCAGCGGGGGGAGTACCGGCCCTACGAGGAGGAGACGCTGGTGGAACTGCTGGCCCGCTGCAAAACACTCATCCCTCCCTACTGCCGCGTCAACCGGCTGATGCGCGACATTCCCGCCCCCGACATCGTGGCCGGTGTGAAAAAGTCGAACCTGCGCCAGATCGTGCAACGGTACATGGCACGACGGGGGCTCACGTGCCGCTGCATCCGCTGCCGCGAGGTGCGTGGCCGGGTAGTGGACGCGGGCACGCTCAGGCTGGAGCGGCTGGATTATGAGACCGTGGGGACCCGCGAGTGCTTCCTGAGCGCCGTCACACCCAAAGGTCGGCTGGCGGGATTCCTGCGCCTGTCGCTGCCTCAGATCGAGCCGCCCATCGCTGAGTTGAGCGGCTGCGCCGTAATACGCGAGTTGCACGTCTACGGGCCGGCGTTGGAACTGGGGGCCAGGCGTGAGGGAGCAGCCCAGCACGCTGGATTGGGTACACAACTGCTCGACGAAGCCCGGCGCATCGCCCGCCAGGAGGGATTCGGTCGCCTGGCGGTCATCGCAGCAGTCGGCACACGGCCCTACTATCGGGAGCGGGGGTTTGAGCAGGGCGAACTATACATGATCGGGACGGTGTGATGCGGTTAGACCGGTTCTCGGTACAAAACTCGACGGAAGCCTCGATTTATCGGGGTTTCCCCGGCTGAAGCCGGCCCTCCAACCGGTTTGGACGCCCCGCTTCAGCGGGGAAAACTCGACGGAAGCCTCGATTTATCGGGGTTTCCCCGGCTGAAGCCGGCCCTCCAACCGGTTTGGACGCCCCGCTTCAGCAGGGAAAACTCGACGGAAGCCTCGATTTATCGGGGTTTCCCCGGCTGAAGCCGGCCCTCCAACCTTGTTTTGCACCACAAACTAGATGGTGCGAACCTTCACATTAGGCCAGTCTGTGGTATACTTAGGCCCGCCTTCAACTACCCGACATCTGAAGGCGTGGCGGTCAAAACTGATAAAGGTCACGGAGGTGGCCTCTGCAATAGTTGCCACGACTCCAGTCGCTGGGCTCCAAAGAGGGGAGACCGGGGCTGGGGTCGTCAGGCGCGTTATTCGATGTGAGATGGAGAACAATGTATTGTTAAGGGTAGAGGATGTGTGGGTTCAGCGACCCGGCGCGGAAGTGCTACGGGGGGTCAACTTGACGGTACGGCGCGGTGAGGTGCACGCTCTGCTAGGGCTCAACGGCTCAGGCAAGACAAGCCTGGCGCTCACGTTGATGGGCTGTAGTGGGTATGAGCCCGGGCGGGGCCGCGTCTTTTTCGATGGACGGGACATTACCGATCTCCCGGTGACTGAGCGGGCACGGCTGGGGCTGACGCTGGCCTGGCAGGAGCCGGCCCGCTTCGAGGGGTTGCCTGTGGCCGACTATCTGGCCTTGGGGATGAAAAGGCCATCGCGAGAGAGAATCGAGGAGGCGTTGAAGGCGGTGGCGCTCTCACCGTTGGCCTACCTGGGCCGCACAGTCAACAGCGCCCTCTCCGGCGGAGAGCGGAAGCGCATCGAGTTAGCGGCAGTCTACGCGATGCAACCTCGTCTGGCCATCCTCGACGAGCCCGATTCTGGGATTGACGTGCTGGGCATCGAGGACATCATGGCGCTGATCCGCCGCATGGCCGACGAGGGCACGTCCGTGCTCCTGATCACGCACCGCGACGAGATGGCTGAAGCGGCCGACACGGCCTCGTTAATGTGCGGCGGCACGATCATCAACACCGGCACACCGGCTGAGGTGCGTGAGTACTTCGCGCGGCGCTGCCGACCGCACGAGAACTTGCTCGGCAGCCAGCCATGGGGTGAAGAGGCCGGCGGCACATACCAGCGCGTGGTGGCCGAAGGGATGCGCGATGAGTAGCCATTCTCTCTCCCGCATCAAATCATCCGTCCTGCGGCAACGTGACCCGGCCTGGACCCGCGAGTTCGAGGCCATCCTGAAAGCGTACGAGCAGGCTGGCGGCAGGCCCGACGTCTTGCAGACGCCACGGGTCGCCAGCGCCGTCATCAGTGGTAACCAGGTGTTGGCCGTCAATCAGGTCGAGGGTGTGAACATCGAGGCGGAGGAACTGGAGCATGGCATCCGTGCCCGCATCACGGTCGCGCCGGGCACGAAGGTTGATTATCCGGTGCATCTGTGCTTCGGGATGATTGCTGCCGAGGGTTTGCAGGAGATCATCTCTGAGTTCGAGATTGGGGAAGGGGCGGAGGTCGGCTTCCTGGCTCACTGTACCTTTCCCAACGCGGTGGATCTCAAACACGTGATGGATGCGCACATTCATGTCGGGCCGGGCGCGACGATGCGCTACAGCGAAGGCCACTACCACGGCCCTCACGGCGGCATTGAGGTGCTGCCTACTACACACGCACAGGTGGACGAGGGGGGACGGTTGGAGTCCGAGTTCAGCCTGGCGCACGGTCGGGCGGGGCGTTTGGAGATCCAGTTTGAGGTGGACGTGGCGGCCCGGGGTGTGGTCGAACTGGTCGCCAAGGCCTACGGGTCGGCTGAGGACGAAATCAAAGTGAACGAGGTAGTGCGGCTCAACGGAGAAGGGGCGCGGGGCCTGACCAAGACGCGGGTCGCGGTGCGCGACCAGGCCACCAGCGAGGTCTACACCACCGCAGAAGGGAACGCACCCGGCGCGGTGGGGCATATGGATTGCACCGAAATCGTGCGCGGAGAGGCGATGGCACGCAATGTGCCGGTCGTCGTCGTGCGCAACGACCGGGCGCGGGTGACCCACGAGGCAGCGATTGGCAGCGTCAGCAAGAAGGAGTTGGAGACGCTGATGGCTCGCGGACTGGGTGAGGAGGAGGCCGTGGATATTATCATTCGAGGAATGTTGGGGTAGTTGTGGGAGGGTTGCCAATTTGCCGAATTGTGGCATAATATTCCGCCGCGCATGGCGCAGGATGAGTGGCGGCGCCTTCAGTAATCCAGAGCAGGACGACCAAGGCCATCACTACAACATAACAAATGGTGACGGAGGACAGGAGATCAAATGCAGTTGAGATACAGACTGTACGTGATTTTGTTGCTCCTGGCGTTGGCTCTTGCCTGGGGAGTAGGCCCGGTCCGGGCCCAAAGTGGGCCAGTCGTGCGGCTGGTCTACTTTTATGCCGTTGATTGCCCTCATTGCATCGTCCTCATCAACGAGGTATTGACGCCGTTGCAGACCGAGTACGGCGATCAACTGCAAATCAAAATGGTCGAGATCTCCGATCCGGCCAACTACGAGATGCTGATCCGCGCCGAAGAGATGTTCGGGGTGACCCCGGAGGAGCGCGGGCTGCCGACGCTGGTCATTGACGGGCAGGTGCTCATCGGCGAGGATGCCATTCGCCAGAAGTTACACTGCCTGCTCGACACCTGTCTGGGAGCGGGAGGCACATCCTGGCCCGACATCCCCGGCCTGGAAGGAATTGCCGTTGGTAGCGAAGGGGGAGCGGGTCTGGGCCTTAACCCGGGGTTGGAAGGGGTGGAACCCTGCGGCCCGGAGGAGGCGACGGCTTGTGAGGGGCCAGCGCCGATTTGGGTGGCTTACTTTTACGAGGTGGGTTGCCAGGAGTGCAGCCGTGCCGAGTACGATATCCGGTACGTGCGAAGCAAGTACCCGCAATTGATGGTCGAAGAGTACAACGTTCGGGACGACGCCGCGCTGGCGGAGTGGTTGGGGGCTCGCTTCGGTGTGCCAGAGAGACAGCGCCTGGCGACCCCGTCGCTCTTTGTCGGCGAGGACTACTTGATCGGTACCGAGATCACGTCCGAATCGCTGCTGGCGTTGGCCGAGAAGTACGCTCCCACCGGCGCGGAGCGCGTGTGGGCCGATTTCAATCCCCAGGAGGCTGAGCAAAGCATCATCGAGCGTTTCAAATCCTTTGGCGTCCTTACCGTCGTCTTCGCCGGCTTGGTGGATGGTCTCAACCCCTGTGCCTTTGCCACACTTGTCTTTTTCGTCTCCTATCTGACGCTGAGCGGACGCAAGGGACGGGAGATCTTGGCTGTGGGAGGTGCTTTCACCCTCGGCGTGTTTCTGGCCTACCTGGCGGTGGGATTGGGCTTCTACAAGGTGCTCGACTTGTTGGGCGACTTGCTGGCGACATTGGGACGCTGGGTGTATGGCCTGACCGGCCTCCTGTGTGCTGGTCTGGCGGTGTTCAGTTTCCTCGATTTCCTCAAGGCCCGGCGAGGCGAGATCGGCGATATGACGCTGAATCTCCCTCACTCATTGCGGATGCGCATCAACGCGGTCATCCGCAAGGGCCGCAAGTCAGAGGCCTTTGTCGCCGGGGCCTTCGTCACCGGCATGGTGGTCTCGTTTCTGGAACTGGCCTGTACGGGTCAGGTCTACCTGCCGACCATCATCTTTGTGATGAGCCGGCCGGAGATGCGGGTACGTGCCCTCATCTTCCTTGTGCTCTACAATCTGCTCTTCACTCTGCCGCTGGTCGTGGTCTTCGTTCTGGCCTACTACGGCACCGGTTCGAAGCAGTTGACCCGCTTCCTTCAGCGGAGGGCCGCGACGGTTAAACTGGGGATGACGCTGCTCTTCGCCGCGCTGGCGACGTGGCTGACAGTCGCGATAGTGGTGTAGGGCTGACGCTGTCGGATAGCGCAAAGGTGCGAGTGGCAAGAGAAACCGCCGTGAGATGGACATCCACGGCGGTCAACGCATTTTCAGCCGGCAAACTACTCAGCCGACCTCAGACAGGGCGTCGGAGCGCACTCTTTGGGACGCAGACGAACACCGCCAAAGGCCGATTTTTGAATTTGATCTGCGGAAATCTGCGTCCGATCTCGAATCTGGCGGAACGACTGAGTGGTTACTTCAGCCGGTGACTATGGACACGTATCAGGATCGGGGTAGGGAATAGCGCCCTCCCAGCGTGCCTCCTGCCCATCACCCGACCGGACGATGACCGTACCCCACCAGGATTTGCATCTTTGCCACTCGATCTCAAACGTGCCGTTGAAGAACTCCGTCTCGTCGCTGACGATGTTCAGGTAGTAACGGTAGTTGCCATCTCCACCCCACGCGGTCAGGCCCACCTGTGCCCACCACTTATTTTCGGGGATGTTATGCCAATCCACTACGACTGGTGCTGAGAAGTGGAGTGGCTCTATCGGTGTGGGCGTGAATTCCGGCGTGGAGGTAGCAGTGGACGTCGTCGTCGGTCGCGGTGTCGGCATCGAACCCACGCGGCAGGCAATCTCCAGTTCTCCCCCAATAGGGTTTCCCTCGCTGTCCCGTAACTGCCATACGCTGGTATAAATGCCATAACCTGTCGGCGCTCGCAGAGTGATCTCAATCTCTGCGGTCTCCCCTGGCGAGAGCGATCCGATCTCCGGTGCCTCCACGGTTTCCAACTCATCACCGGATATGAAGACCAATTCAATGTCCTTCGGCCAGGCACACGTGCCCGTGTTCTTGATCTCCCACCGCTTGACGAATTGCTGGCCCGGCACGAGCACACTGGGCCGGACCGGATGATCATTGATGACTTCCACATCGAACACGCAGGCGGCTATGGCGGTGGCGGTCAGATCGGGCGTAGGGGTGGGTGGCGAGGTAGGGGTAGAAGTAGGGGTAGGAGAGGGAGTCGGTGTGACACCTGTGGTCGCTTCATAAGTTGCCAATGCAGCGGCTACCTGAGTCGCAATGGCGTCATATGTGGGGGCAGGCGTGCCGACTGTGCCAGGCGTAGGTGTCATCGCCTGCGAGAGCAGAGTGGCCAGCAGGCGGCGCGGTGCCCCGGTGATGAGG
>Ga0164310_10002104_pt1 | contig 11418 bp, 9 predicted proteins | sample GuaBasSedimGuay1_FD_121795 | JGI IMG/M metagenome (GOLD analysis project Ga0164310, IMG submission 121795) | Subseafloor sediment microbial communities from Guaymas Basin, Gulf of California, Mexico - Guay1, Core 4569-9, 0-3 cm | ecosystem: Environmental > Aquatic > Marine > Hydrothermal vents >... | reverse complement strand
CGCCTGCTCAGTTTGAGGGCAGGGTAGGGGCAGGGATTTGGTTATCGTAGAGTCTACTCCATTATGGTTTTTAGGGTTTCTATGAATAGTCTGTTGTTTTCGGGGCTTGAGACCGAGACCCTGAAGAATTTTTCGCCCAGGCCTTTTTGGTCTGTGCAGTTTTTGATGAAGATCTTGTTTTCCAAGAGTTTTGTGAACACTGTTCCTGCGTTGAGGTTTTCCTTTGTGATTTCTACTAGTATGAAGTTTGTTTCCGAGGGGTAGGGTTTTAGGCCGTCGATTTTGGAGAGCTCTTCCGTGAGACGTTCTCTCTCCTCTACTGTTTTTGAAACGGTTTCCTCAGCGTATTCGGTGTCTTCGAGGGCGGCGATGGCCGCTTGGAGCGAGAGAGTGTTTATGGGAAAGAACAGTTCCGGTTTGTGAAGCTGTTTTATCAGTTCAGGGTTCGCTAGGGCGTATCCTACTCGTAATCCGGCTAGACCGAAGGCTTTGGAGAGTGTTCTAAGAACGATTAGGTTTTCATAGTTCTGGACCCATGGTGCAACCGTTTTTTTGCAGTACTCGTAGTAGGCTTCGTCAACGAGGACGATTGCGTCCTCCTCGAGGATTCTCCTGATTGTTTCTTTGGAAGTGTAGTTGCCAACTGGGTTGTGTGGGTTTATGAGGATTATGAGCTTTGTTCTCGGTGAGACGCTGTCCGCCACCTTTTCCGGCTCGAGGATGAAGTTCGGCTTTTGGAGCGGGATGTAAACGGGTTTCCCACCCACCAGACTCAGGAGATATTCGAACTGCTCAAAGGAGGGAATCGGCAGGATAACCTCGTCACCGGAGTCGACAAAAACACTGTAGATTAGTTGTATCAGGTTCAGAGAGCCGTTCCCCACGATGATGTTTTCCGGCTTCAGACCAGTGTACTCGGAGATTTTTTCGGTTAGGTAGTAGTAGGTGGGATCGGGGTACCTGTTAACCGAGGGGAGACATTTCTTAACAGCCTGTAGAACCTTTGGGGAAGGGGGGTAGGGGTTCTCGTTGTTGAACATTCTTATCAGTTCTTCACTGTGCATAGTGTCACTGACCACTTTTGGGCCGAAAACACCGGTCAGCGTTTCATAGTTGGATTTGACACTAACCAAGTGGGGCTTGAGGAACTTTGTAACATCCATCGTTTGAATCACCCGAAAAGTTGCAGCGAATCATGTGCTACCCACTGACAGGGCAAAAGAATTAAACCAGAACAATCTATTTTAAGGTGTCGGAACCGTAAGGTTGCCAGCGGGAAGAGAAAAATCGTCTCAACGGTTTTTCAAAGGCACTCCAAAAGATTAGGGTTGTGAGTGTTGAATGAAGGTTAAGGTGCTCGGTTCGAGTTCTGGTTGGGCGTTGCCGCGGATTGGGTGCGGGTGTAAAATCTGCACATCTACAGACGAGAGGGATAAACGGTTGAGATCCTCCGTGCTCATCAATGATTCGATTCTGATTGACCCTGGGCCCGACATCTACCACCAACTGTTACGGTTCGAGGTGTCAGAGATAAGCGCCGTGGTGATAACCCACAGCCACCCCGACCACATCTTCGGATTACACGACCTCATCCCCAAGAAGTGTAGAGCAGTGAAGAACGCCCACGTTTACGGGTCGGAGGAAACGCTGAGAGAGGTCAAAAGGCTTTTCCCAAACACGGGATACAAAGTGGAAGCAATCAAGGAGTACAAGTCCTTCGAAGTGTGCGGGGTTGAGTTCACAGCGGTGCCGGTGGTTCACTCGAAGAGTGCCCCCACCGTTGGGTACGTCATCAGGGAGGGAGACAGGGTAATGTGCTATTTCTCGGATTTTCGGAGCTTTAAAAAGGAGGATGACAGGAAGTACTTCGAGAAGGTGGACTGCCTGTTCCTGGACGGGTCGATACTGAAGAAACCCTTCCCAGCGTGGACCAGCAGGTGGGGGCACATAAGCATCACCGAGGGAATAAGACTTGCAGCCGAGTGTGGAGTGAAAAAGACGTTCTTCACACACATCGGACACCGAACCATGCCCCACAAAGAGCTTGAGAGATTCCTCAGTAAGGAGGGGGAATTCTACCCGGCCTTCGACGGATTGGAAATAAAACTATAAAAACTTCACGTTTACCGCGACAGGGCTTGAGAAACCCAACCCGCACCGCAATCAAACGCTACTTAACAAAGACCGGTTTCTTTTTTGTTCCAACATACCTGCACTCGGTTTTACGTCCTTTGTACTTACACTTTCTGCCAAGCTTAGCGCACCATGAATCTGTTTTGCGGTAATATGTGCACTGTCCTGTTCTTTTTTTCTTCGGCAACACAGCCACCACTTTGAATTATTTTTACACTCATATAAGCTTTTTTTGGAACGAATCAAAAATAACCACTGCAACACTCTTGAAGGGTGGAATTAGTTTTAATAATATGAAGACGTTCTGTATGGAGTGAAGCTCAAAACTGGTGTTGGTGACCGTTTTTGAAACACGAGAAAATCGTCAAGGGAATAGAGGATAAGCGGAACGAAATGGTGAAACTCTGCTGCGACCTGATAAGTTTTAAGAGCGAGAATCCTCCAGCAAACGTCGAGGACATAGCCTACTTCATAAGGGACTACTTCAGAGAGAGAGGCTTCAGGGTCAACACCTACGAGCCAAAAAAGGGCAAGGTCAGCGTGTCCGCCAGGCTGGAGAGGGGTGAAGGGAAAAGACTTCTCTGGAACGGGCACATCGACGTGGTTCCAGCCGGAAGAAGAGAGAACTGGCGAACCGACCCCTATCAGGGCGTGGTGCGTGACGGTAAGATTTTCGGCAGAGGCGCCGCGGACATGAAGGCGGGCGTGGCAGCCGCCATGGTTATGGCCTCCCACCTAGCCGAGGTAGACGCTGACATTAGCGGAAGCATCCAGCTCGACATAGTTCCCGATGAGGAAACGGGTGGACAGTACGGAACAAAGTACCTTGTCGAGAAGGGAATAAGCGTCGGTGACGCTTGCATCGTCGGCGAGGGCTCCTCATCCAAACGCTGGGGGGTTATAGTCGGCGTCGCGGAGAAGGGAATCATAGACCTCAAGGTGTCCGCAAGGGGAAGAACCGCACACGCGAGTCTACCCTTCCTCGGAGAGAACGCCATAGACAAGCTCATAAGAGTGCTCGGGATGATCAAGGAGCTGGAGCAGAGGAAAATCGAAACACCCCCCGTGGTTAAGAAGATTATAGAGGAGAGCATGCCCTTCTACGAGAGCATATCCGAAAGGTTCGGATTCTCCGTGGACGACTTCAGGCAGCTCTTCAGCAAAATGACCGTCAACATAGGGGTGGTTATGGGGGGCGTCAAGACAAACGTGGTTCCAGACTACGCCGAGGCGAAGGTTGACATCAGACTGCTTCCGGGCCAGAACCCCGAAGAGGTCTTCAGCGAAATAGTGAAAAGGATAAACGATTCAGGCATAGAAGGAATTGAGATGGAGAAAGATGTCGCGTTCCCCTCCTACGAGAACCCCGACGGTCCCTTCGTCTCCCTAGTAAAAAGGTGCGTGGCAGAGGTCACCGGAGCGGAGCGAGTAAACACGATCATAGGTTCGGGCGCAACCGACGCACGGTACATAAGGGGCATAAGGGGGATCCCCACGGTTATTCTAGGCCCGGGAAACGAGAGCAGCCACTCCGCGAACGAGTACATCGACATCGAAGACATGGTTCTCATCTCAAAAATCTACACTCTCATCGCCCTAGAGTTCCTCTCCTAACCCTCTCAACCACCAGACAAAAATGAAGTTAAAAGATTGATTTATTTTTTCCGTTTCGGAGTTTAAGAGAGTAGGGGAAGGCGGGTTACTCCACTTTGTGAAGCAGCCTGTAAACCTCCGTCTCCATCTTGACGGATTCCTCGGGCAGCAGGTTGGGTTTGCCGATGAGCATGCTGAGGATGTATATCTGGGACATTCTCTCCACGAACTGCGTGATGTGGAGCGCCTCTTTTAGGTCTCTTCCGCAGCACAAGGTTCCGTGGTTCGCCAAGAAAACAGCGGCCTTGTTTCCGAGAGCCTTAACAGCGATCTCCGCCAGTTCGGGTGTCCCCGCTAGCCTGTACTCTGCCACCTCAACTGTTCCCCCGAGCTTGATAGCCATCTCGTCGATAATAATGGGGAGAGGCTTACCAACAATCCCGAGAACCGTACCGTATAGGGAGTGTGCGTGTATGACCGCTCCCACATCCTTCCTAGCCTTGTGAACAGCCAGATGCATAGCCTTCTCGGTCGAAGGGGGCTTATCACCCTCTAAAACCTCCCCATCATAGTTCACCAGGGGAATATCCTCGGGTTTGAGCTCAGGGTACTCAACCATGCTCGGTGTGATCAGGACCGCTTCTTCCCCGGGAACCTTGGCGCTGACGTTCCCCGAGGTTCCAAGAACAAGGTTCGTCTCAAGCAGAGTCCTCGCGACCCTGACTATCTCCTCTCTAAGCTTCTGTTTAATTTCACTCACACTCATAAGACACCACCGCTAAAAAAATGCATAACATCTGCTATTTTTGTAGATTGAACACCTTAGGATATAGATTTTTCCACTCTGAGTAGTAGGCCTCGTACTGCTGGTGAACCTCATCGTCGGGCTCGATCGTCTCGTCCCAAGCTATCATAGACTCCGCCGCCTCGTGGAAACTCTCGTAAACTCCTAAACCAACGGCAACGCACATCGCACAGCCGAGAGAGGTGCCCTCCTTAACCTTAGGGGTTTCCACAGGCAGGCCCAGAGTGTCAGCAAGTATTTTGAGCAACGTTCTGCTCCTCGAAAGACCACCGGTGACCCTCATCACATTGAACTTCACCCCCGAAACCTCCACTATCTGCTCACTGTTAGCCCTCACCGCGAAAGCCATGTTCTCAAGAATTGATCGAATCATGTTCCTCTTAGACAGCGCCTCAGGGTTCAGCATAAGCGACGGAAAAACAATAACCGAAGGGGGAACACTTAGCTCCTTGCTAAAGTCCATTATCTGGGGACCCATGAACGCCCTGATCCCACCGGCGCCGGGGGGAGCCCCAGCCGCCCATCCGCTGAGCACATCGTACGGGTCAACCCCTCTCTCTACAGCCTCTTCAGCCTCAGCGTCGGCGATACTGTTTTTAAACCACTCCAAAACCTTACCCATAATACCACAGTTCCCCTCAATAACCCATCTATCGGAAACCAAGTGGCACCCGGTCCATATTCTTCTCTCGGCGTCAATCACAGGCTTAGAGAGAACCATCTGAACCGGAGTCGTCGTCCCCCCAATGGTGCATATATGCCCCTCATCCAAGGCTCCAGTAGCAAGCAGAGCACACTGAGTGTCCGCACCCCCAGTGATCACCGGCGTTCCCTCCCTGAGCCCGGTTGCGCTACTCGCCTCCCGGGTCACCTCACCCACAACCGTTCCAGCGGGGTGCACCTCGGGAAGTATCTCTCGCGGGATTTGAAGCCTTTCGATTATCTCCTCCGACCACTCCATTTTCCGTATATCGTATAGGAGCGATTCGGCGGCGTTTGTGGGTTCCGAGGCGTACACGCCCGAGAGCTTATAGAGTACCCAGTCGTTGATCATCAGCAGGTGGGCGGTTTTCTCGTACACTTCTGGCTTGTTCTCCCTGAACCAGATCAGCCGGGCGGGGGCGAACATTGAGGGGGGCCAGTGTCCCGTGATCCTCTGAACCTCAGGGGTAAGCACTTCTCGTACCTTGCTGTCCACGAGTATTCCCCGCACGTCGATGTTCGGTCCTCCGTAGAGCTCCTTTCCCTCACCGTCGAGAAGAACTATACCCTCTCTCTGACTCGTGGAACTCACACCAAGGATGTTTTCCCCGCTTATTTTGCCTCTTTTCATAGCCTCCCTCACGAGGCGTGTGATACGCTTCCACAGCTCACCGCAGTCAAACTCTTTTCCGAGGCCAAAGGTTTCCGGGGGGCTCTCATAGTCCCAGGGCTCAATGGCGAAAGAAACAAGGTTGCCGCTGGTGTCGAAAACCGCGCACCTAACAGAGCCGGTGCCGACATCGATTGCCATGAGGTTTTCTCCACCCATAACACTCAACTCTCAACAAGTTTTTCAAAAGCAGATTTAGCGTTGCAAACTTATAGACCTCTATGAATTTAAATAGTTATCCACCCCGTAGCGGAGCATCATGGGTTATTCGGTCCCGTCCCTCTCAAGAAGGGAGCCGTAAGAGCAATTCAGCCTCTTATCCTGGTGGAGGTTCAGCCATTCTACATCACGGGGACGCGGGTCAGATTTCTGTGAAAGCCTTTTTCTCCAAGTGGGATATTCCTGTTACCTCTGCTAGGATAGTGTAGCACTTCTTAAGGTTTTTGGAAAAGTAGGCCTCTATGATTTTTTCTCTGTGTTTTTTGAACATCCCCCTCCAGAAGTTCAACTCCTCTTTGAGAAGAAGATTTCCGCTATAGCTTAGTCCTTTTCTCAGAAGAACATGCTCGGTGAAGGTTTCTGTTAAGCCTTCCCGTATCCAGAAAGGGGAGTTTGAAGGATGAAGGCACGAGTTTGAATGGAGTGCTTCGTGTAGAATGGTTTGAAAATCGTCCTCGTAACCACTGACAACAAAAATGGTGTTCCACTCGGCTTCGTAGAATCCTCTAAGAAAATTCATTATGTGGGGTCTCTCTCCTAGACTGGGCTTGATCTGAGGCAGCTCCCTCTTCTCAACGATGAAGAGTTCGCACTCCTGGACTTGAACGCCTAGGACCTCTCGGATAGCGGAGAGAGCCTCTCTGTAGGTTTTTTTGGCGATACTGTCGATTCTCATTCCCTACTTTCCTGAAAGTGATAGAAAAATTTCTTGGATGGCGCGAGGAAACTCTCTTTCGATAATATCACCATAGTCCTTCGCCAGCGTCTCAAGCTCATCCAGGAGTGTTCTCCTCTCATCTTCGTTATCCGCCTCAATGCTTTCTGCGGCACGCATTATTCTTGTCAACTCCTCAGCCAAGCCCGCAACCAGGAGATGGTGGTAGGCTTCACCAAAGAGCTTGGCGCTCCTGTTTGAGGCTACGGCGTAGACTCCACGTTCCTTCCGCTCAATGAGACCCGCTCTTTCAAGAAGGGTTAGAGCGTCGTAAACCGTTCTCGCGGACAGGGATGTTTTCTTCTCAAGCTCTCTAGCTGACATTTTGTTAAAGGCGGCAAGTACGCAGAACACTTTTTGAACAAAAGGTCTCCCCAGCGTCTTTAAAACGTCCTCCACGCCCGCGCTTTTGATAATTTCCACACGTATCACCCTCGTATATTATGTATTGTAACCTCATAAAATATGAGGTTTAAACACATATAAATCTGGCGCCCACCAGAACAAACCGTATAAACATGTGTGTACCCGGTTCTGATTCTCCGGTGGGAAAGAAGCTGTATAAACGCTTACCTTCAGCACAAGACCAGAAAATCGAACCACCAACAAAACAGCCAAAAACAGTTAAAAACGGGGAATAAATGAAAAAGAACACTAGAAACACGCACCGTTGAAGCCGAGAAACACGGACGCTGCACCTCAACCACCCAAAACTTCTTTATTTAGCACGTACAGAGGCTCCTTTCCGGTTAGGTACCTGTCGATGTCCTCCGCTATCATCTTCGACTGACGCTTGACGGTGTCAACCGTGTTCCCGCCTATGTGGGGGGTGGCAACAACGTTGTCCAGTGTTAGGAACCGGTCTCCAGATTCTATCGGATCCTTGATGAATACATCCAGACCCGCTCCGGCTATCTTTCCTTCTTTTAGAACGTCGAACAGGGCGTCTTCATCGATTATGGCAGCCCTCGCAGTGTTGATGAAGTATGCGGTTTCTTTCATCATTTCGAAGTGCCTCCGTGTGATCATTCCCTTCGTCTCAGGGGTGACTCTCGCGTGAACGGTTACGATGTCGGACTCCCTCATCAGGGTTTCGAGGTCAACTCTCTTACCCTCAACCTCCTTTAGGCGGTTCTCGTCCACGTAGGGGTCGTATACTAGGATTTCTGAACCGAAGCCGTGTCTCAGCCTTTTCGCCACTTGGAACCCTATTGCGCCTAGGCCGATTATGCCGACCTTTTTCCCACCGAGTTCGATGCCCTTGAACATATTATAGTACTCCAAAAAGTCGGTTGGGGTCTTGTAGATGATTTTCCCGCTTCTGAGAAGGCGGTCCGCCTTCACGATGTTGCGCGCTACGCTGAGCATGAGGCCGATGGTAAGGTCTGCGACCGACTCGGTGTTCCTGTGAGGGGCGGAGAAAACGGGGATGCCCTTCTCCGTGGCGGTTTTTACGTCCACGTTCCACGGGTCGTCCCTGCACGAGGCGATTATTTTCAGGTCGCACTGCTCTATGACGTTTTTCATGACGAAGTCGCCCTCAACGATTAGAACATCCGCTCCTCTGCGCTTAATCTCCCTTATAAACTCGTTCTCATCGAGGTACATGTGCTTAGTGTCGCGCCAACTCTCATAATCATACTCCATGTGCTTCCCTAACAGGTTCAACCCGTACTCATCAAAATCAGCCGTTATAAACGCCTTCATAAAAGCACCCCAAAAACGGATACCAGTTACTTACTAACTTCAAGATAATAGACAATCGAGTTTAATAACTCTTTGCGGAGAATTACTAATAAACAAAAAACACTGGAAAATTTGAATACAAGTTTCTGGTTAACCTCCCTTTGGACTATCTGTAGTTTCACACATAGAACAATTACGAAGTAAGGTTCCTTTGAGGTGGTTTTATGAGTGAGGAAAAAGAGCAGGAGACCAAGGTTTCTTCTGAACTTTTGAAGCGAGCTATCGACTTCCACGGTCATCTCGGCCCCTTCCTGGTGATAGGTCTCTTAATGTCGAATGCTGCACACAGGCTCCTGGGAGAAATCACAAGCGTTAAGGTGAAAACTAGGCTAAGGCCTCCACGAAGCTGCGTCCTCGACGGGGTACAGGTAGCAACCCGGTGCACCCTCGGCAACGCGAAGCTAAAAGCGGTGGACTCCCAGTCGGAGATAAGCGCAGAATTCACGAGAAAAGACGAGAGGAAGATTCTGGTGACGTGTAAGGGAGACTTCCTGGACAAACTCGAAAAACGCTTAGAAAGGAAAGAAAAAACACTTGAAGAAGAAGCCCTAAGCCTCCTAGAGGTAGACGCAAAAGAAATCTTTGACATAAAATAGACAAACGGGAAGAGAACGAGAGAAGCTTTCCCTCCAGAGCAGAATCGAGGAAACAAGTGAAAACACATCGAAGACAGCTATGTTTTCAGGTAGGGTCGGGCAGAGTTCCGACTTTAGAAAACACAGAGGAAAAAGAATCTGACGCTGTAGGGAGAAGTGTAATAGCCAGCCTTTGTATTATAAGTTTTATATTGGGTAAGTGGCTAAATATCACCATACAAGTTGTCTGCGAAGGACTCTTTATTGGGTGACTTTTTATGAGGTCTGCGGTGGTACGTGTGGCTGAAGCCAAGTCTCGGGATGTGGGACATGGAATAGTTAGAATAGACCCTCTTATCGCTGAGAGGCTCAACATAACCACTGGTGACACTGTGGAAATCATCGGTAAGAGGAGAACAGTGGCTCTTTCGTGGTACGGGTACCCGGAGGATCGGGGGAAGCAGATCATCAGAATCGACGGGGCAACCCGTAGAAACGCGGGGGTCGGAATCGACGACAAGGCAACCATTAGGAGAATCGAGGCACGCCCAGCGTCCAAAATCACCCTCGCACCGACAGAGCACCTCAGCCTAACCGAGGGCGAGGAATACTTCAAGAAAATCCTAGAGGGGCGAGCCTTCACCTTGGGCGACTTCATCGAAATCCCCCTCATGGGCAAAAAGATCATGCTGGTGGTTGTCTCCTACAAGCCCAAAACAGACGCCGTCATCGTGAAAAGAACCACGGAGATAAAGGTCAACACCAAGCCAGTAAAGGAGGTCAAGGACTTTAAGGTGCGCAAGGTCTCATACGAGGATATTGGAGGCCTCCACGAAGAGGTCAAAAGAGTTCGTGAGATGATTGAACTCCCCTTGCGCCACCCCGAAATATTCGACAGGCTTGGAATAACCGCACCGAAGGGCGTCCTGCTACACGGACCACCGGGAACAGGAAAAACACTCCTCGCACGGGCGGTTGCGAACGAAACCGAGGCATACTTCGTCTCAATAAGCGGCCCCGAAATAATGAGCAAGTTCTACGGGGAAAGCGAAGGAAGGCTCAGAGAGATATTCCGAGACGCCGAGAGAAACGCTCCCAGCATAGTTTTCATAGACGAGCTCGACTCGATAGCACCCAAGCGGGAAGAAGTCACGGGGGAAGTGGAGCGCAGAGTCGTCGCCCAGCTCCTGGCACTAATGGACGGGCTAAAAACCAGAGGCGAACTCGTCGTGATTGGAGCCACAAACAGGCCAAACGCTCTCGATCCCGCCCTCAGACGAGGAGGACGCTTCGACAGGGAAATCGAATTCGGCATACCCAACAAGCACGCTAGACTAGAAATACTACAGATACACACAAGAGGAATGCCCCTCGCAGAAGACGTGGACCTAAAATTTCTCGCGGAGTACACACACGGCTTCGTCGGAGCAGACATCGAAGCACTCTGCAAAGAAGCCGCCATGCTAGCCCTAAGAAGAATACTTCCAGAAATAGACTTGGAGACGGAGAGCATTCCCGCAGAGGTGCTGGACAGAATAGAGGTAACCATGCGAGACTTCACCGACGCACTCAAAAACATTGAGCCCAGCGCAATGAGAGAGGTGCTCATCGAGGTTCCAAACGTCAAGTGGGAGGACGTAGGAGGGCTGGAGGAAGCGAAACAACAACTAATAGAGACCGTTGAGTGGCCCCTCAAGTACAGCAGGTTCTTCAACTATATGGGCGCAAAGGCACCGAAGGGAATCTTCCTGCACGGACCACCGGGAACAGGAAAAACACTCCTCGTGAAGGCCTTGGCGAACGAGAGCCAAGCAAACTTCATCTCCATCAAGGGTCCCGAGTTTCTCAGTAAGTATGTGGGTGAGAGTGAAAAGGCGGTCAGAGAAACCTTCAGAAAAGCCCGACAATCATCCCCCTGCATCATCTTCTTCGACGAAATCGACGCGATCGCCCCAGTCCGCGGACTTGGCTACGGAGACTCACACGTCACCGAAAGAGTCATAAGCCAAATCCTCACCGAAATGGACGGATTAGAAGAACTCCACGACGTGGTCGTGGTTGCCGCGACCAACAGGCCCGACATAGTGGACCCCGCCCTGCTGCGTCCGGGCAGATTCGACAGAATAATCCACATCCCCATCCCGAACCAGAAAGCAAGGCTCGAAATCTTCAGAATCCACACGGCGAACAGTCCACTCGACCCCGAAGTCGACCTAAAAGAACTAGCCGAGAGGACCGAAGGCTACACCGGGGCGGACAT
>Ga0164310_10002103_pt1 | contig 11419 bp, 11 predicted proteins | sample GuaBasSedimGuay1_FD_121795 | JGI IMG/M metagenome (GOLD analysis project Ga0164310, IMG submission 121795) | Subseafloor sediment microbial communities from Guaymas Basin, Gulf of California, Mexico - Guay1, Core 4569-9, 0-3 cm | ecosystem: Environmental > Aquatic > Marine > Hydrothermal vents... | reverse complement strand
GGATATTGGGTATTGGATATTGGTTTTTCAATGGGCATTGGGCATTTTTTTCGTCATTCGTCTTTCGTTATTGATTCCTCATTCGGAATTCGGAATTCCTCATTTGCCGTTTATTCTTTCGCTGCTTGTCTATTGATATTCGCTGCGTTGTATCCGCCGGCGAAGCCGTTGTCTATGTTGACTACCGAGATGCCCGAGGCACAGCTGTTAAGCATTGCCAACAGGGCGGCAACCCCGCCGAAGCTCGCGCCGTAGCCCACCGAGGTCGGCACAGCGATGACGGGCACCGCGACCAGCCCGCCGACGACACTGGCCAGGGCACCTTCCATGCCCGCGATGGCGACGACCACGTTGGCTTGCTGAATCTCCGGCACGTCGGCCAAGAGCCTGTGAAGCCCAGCCACGCCTACGTCATAATGCGTGGAAACCCGCGCGCCCATTATTTCCGCGGTTACCCTTGCCTCCCCAGCTACGGGCAGGTCGCTGGTACCCGCCGCTACGATAGCAACATGGCCTATCGGCTCGGCGAGTTGCTGCCGTAGCGTGATAGTCCGAGCCAACTCGTCAAACTCCGCAGCTGGATGGTCCAGCAGGACGGCGTCGTAAATTTCGCGACCCGCTCGCGTGGCCAGAACATTCTGCCCCGTCACAGCCAGCTTGGAAAAAATCTCGCGCACCTGTCCCGGCGTTTTTCCCGCGGCAAAGATAACCTCGCCAAACCCGCACCGCAGATGGCGGTGGTGGTCTACCCGGGCAGAGTCCGTAGGCTCGAACGGCAGCCGTCGCAGATGCGCGACGACTTCGTCGATACTGATTTGCCCCGCCTGACAGCTGTTCAAAATATCTCGCAGTTTAGTTTCGTCCATCGACAGCGAAGCATACCACGCATCGCGGAAAATGTCCATAAAGCAAGGGACAAGCCTGTTATCCGTGAGCGAAATTAAATCCTGGTCTTACCATTGGGCATCGTGTGCGGACATGAAACTGGATTGTTATCCGAGGCAATTTCGGATTGAGCTAGTTTCGCGAAACAATCCGAAATCCGCAATCTGAAATCCGAAGTAAATCTTATGCTACAAAACACGGCTAAAATCTGTACAAAAAAATAGTTACGGAATGCCATGAAAAAATCTCACACTATTATCCCTGTGTCATTCCCGCCCAATTCCCCCGCGCGTTACATCGGGGGACATGCAACGCCGCCGTAAAGAGATCAGACATTCGTTTTTCATTCGTGTAATTCGTGTTCTGCCGTTTTTAGGCAAGTAGGTGCTCCTGGCTACTTTTTTATTTTTACGGTAACGGCGCCGATGCCTTTTCTGCCCCTGAGAGTGAAGCTGCCCTCCAGCACCATACCGTCGGGTCGGGTTAGTCGGAGGGTTGGACGTCGGCGTCGGCCTGGCTTGATTTGCCAGTTTTTGTGTCGCTGGGCGTTTTGCAGCGCCTGGCTTAGCAGGGCTGGGGGCAGCCAAAGTTTCTTAGCCCGTTTGGCGTCTATGTCCAGCTCGCCCTTGCGGGCCAGGGTGAAAAATTCCTCCGCCGTTTCGAACCGGATTTTCCGCAGATACGCCCTGGCCAGGAAGCTGGTGAGAGTTTGCACCGTCGCCTTGTCGTAAAGTTCAGCGGTGGGGTTTTCCCCCAAGCCAAGCCACCACTTTTCGTACCGTTTTTGCAGCGCCCGAAGATCGTAGCCAAACCGCTTGCGAAACGCCCCCAGCGAGTCCTTGCCCTTTACCACGTCACCGAGGTAATTTTGGAATCGCTTGCGATATTTGCCATCCTTGGCATGGACGAAAAAATGCACCATCGACCAGACCTGATCATAGTTTGCCTTGGTCAGCTTGGCGTTCCACTGCCCAGGCGTCATCGCTATCATCTTGGCGAAGGACGTGAAATCGCCTTGTTTAATCGCCTCTTGCACCCGTTGAAGTCGCCCAGGCCTGGTGAATATTTTGTTGCCCTTCTGCCAAGTCGCTCCGGGGTCTATCAGCCCAGCTACCATGCCGTCCCCCGTCCATATCGCCGCGCCGAAGTACTCCGCCAGGCCTTCATTTAGCCAAACCGGCAAGGTACCCCTGCCCCGCGAGATAACCATATGAGCGAACTGGTGAAACCCCTCATGCTGTACAGCCCGCCAAACCTGCTGCCAGCCTACAAGCTTTTCGTCAGCTACAGCTTTGAGTTCCTTGCCGGTGTACACCCCGGCACTGTTGGCAAATTTTTTGTCCAGCGAGGCCAGGTAGTCTTTGTGTCGAGAATATAAATAGAAGGGAAGTTTTTTGCGAATCTTGCCGCCAAAGCCTTTCGTCCGCTTGTAGTATTCCTCGTCCATAGCGTTGACGCGGGCGATAGCTTCGTAGGCTTTGTCCCTGGGCAGATCGGTGTAGATAACATGATAGCGAGCTTCGTATTTCCTAAGCCTAGCCCTGCCCGCTCGCCGAGCGCCCGCCAAGCCAGGCATGGCAAATAAAACCGCTACACCTGCGAATATGCAAATAGATAAAGTTCGTTTTGGCATGACAACCTCTATGTCTGGAGCAATATCGAATTTCGAATTTGCTTTTACCCTGTTTCATCCTGGCCTATCAGGTAGATGGAGTTTTTGCCTGACGCTTTGGCTTTCATCATAGCTTCGTCAGCTCGGCGGAGGAGTTCCTGGCAGCCCAGGCCGTGTGCGGGGAAAGTTGCCATGCCGCCAGATATCGTCAGCGACCCAGCCGCCTCTGGGCCCAGCGAAGCAAACTCCATCCGCTCGACGCCCTTGCGGAAACGGTCAGCCAATCCCCACGCGTCCTGCAATGGCTTGGAGTCCGGGTCTCTCGGCTTGGAGTCCCAAAATAGAACCGCAAACTCGTCCCCGCCAATGCGGGCTACGATGTCCTGCTCCCGCGTAATGCGTTTGATAAGCGCAGCGGTCTCTCGCAAAATTTCGTCGCCCGCAGCATGTCCGAACTCGTCGTTATACCGTTTGAAATCGTCGATGTCATACAACAACAGCGACGCGCGAAAACCCTCTCGCTTGGCCCGGGCCAGGACGCGATCGGTGAGGTGATAGAAATATCGGCGGTTGTACGCGTTGGTGAGGTGGTCGGTTATCGCCAGGCGGTTCAGTGCTTCGGTTCGCCGGGCCACAGCCAGGATGGTCGGCAGGCACAGGTGCAAGTCGTCGATCATCGCCTGGGCGGGTTCGTCGGGTTTCGTCGCTGCGTTTTGCACCAACAGCCTGGCTGGCGTGCCGGGCAGCATAAGGATAGGCTGAGCGTCTTGCGGACATTGGCCCGCTGGCACCCAGCGGAGCTCCTCTTCCAAAACCTCGCCGAGCAACTCTGCCACACGCTTCTCCAAAGTCTCGACGGAATCCGTCCCAGCCACGAGAGTGTTAATAACCTCAGCGGAAATCGTCAAAGGCCTGTCCCCAGCGGTAGGCCCGCGATGCACTCCGCGCAAGAGCAAACTCAGCTCGCCACGCGATGGCGGATACTCATCCGGGGCATCGGCGGTGTTGGTTGGGCTGTCGCCCGATGGCGGGAATATTGTTATCCTCGCCCCAGCTCGTAGCTGATGGATCTCGCGGGCAATAACATCGAGCTTGTTTCGCGGGGCAGCGAAGACGACCGCGGGAGAATCGTGTTTGGCAAGGGCCTGTCGCACGTCCGACTTATCGCCCAGCTGAACCATCGGAGCAGCAGCGAATCGCGGGCCCAGGTCAAAGCCAATCTGATCGACGCCAATAAGCAAAAAGTCCGTCCCGCCAGTTGGGTTGGCCTGGTCAAATTTCGTATCGGCTAAATGCACGGGTCGCATCTCCTGTGCCGCGATTGTATTCCAACAGACCAGCCAGCCGCTAACAAAAAATATCGGCACTGGCGGAAATCTGTGGATTGAGACGATAAGCAATGTAGGAAACGATACGACAAAATCTACACCACTTAGCCATGGGCTGGCAGGGAGAAATCCGTTGAGTGATATGCACAATCAGACAAAAAAATACACCAAGGCAACTTTGATCCTGGCCATGGTCGCCTCAGCTTTGGTTGCTATGTTGGCGTGGGAAACGCTCCGCTCCCCAGGCCAGGCCGTCGCAGCGGCGAAGTTCGACCCGCTCGACGCGGGCGTGCAAAGGCAGACGCAAATCAGGGAGCAACAAAGAACCAACGCCAGGCTGGAAGAAATTATCCGCCTACTGAAAAGCGGCAAGCTCCGAGTCGTAGCCACGCCAGCAAAAACAACCAGAAAAAACGCCCCCCGCTAAACTCAGTGCCGTAACAATCCCCATGGCTGCCCGACTTAAAAAATTCGTGTCATTCGTGTTCTGCTGTTTTTGCTGTTACTGAATCCTGCCCCCTTTTCCTCAGCATAACGATTTGCAGTATCACAGCGCAGGCTACGATTGTTACCTGTGTCGCTGCCGGCACATCCGGACTAAATCTGTCGGCCAGCGTGCCGACCAGGACAGGCTCAGCGTCCGCAACGGCACGGCGAATATCTCTATCCCGTCGAGAGCAGTCCTTCTCGTCCGAGACCAAATCACAGGCCCTCGCGGCGGCATATTAATACATCCGACGCAAATTACGCAAAGAAATCCAAAATTGGCTAAGAATTTCTGTTGCCCAGCCCCTGGGGTTGGTATCATTTGAGGGGAACCGTTTACGGTATTTTTTTTTTGAGATTTTTTGGGTTGTGATTATGCGATTTGCCAGAGGTGTTGAGGTGGGCGAGCGAGAGAAGCAAGTGAAGATAACATTCGAGCCTACGGGCAGGTCGGTGTGGGTTCTGCCCGGCACGGGTTTGCTCGAAGCTGCGAGCCAATGCGGGCTGACGATAGACTCACCCTGCGGCGGGGTTGGGACGTGCGGCAAGTGTCGCGTGCGATTTATTTCCGGTATACCCCAGGCCAGCGAGGCTGGCGAGGAAATGCTCGAAGCTGCGGACGTCCAGGCTGGCTGGAGGCTTGCGTGTCAGACTGTCGTTGAGCGGGACGCCGTTATCGCTATCCCGGAGACCAGCCTGTTCGCGGAGCAACTGCAGATTCTCACCGCCAGCAGCGAGGTCGTCGAGGTCTCCGCTGACGATTTACCCAGCAAAAAGGTAACCACCCCGGTAGCTCTGCTGGAGGGTGAGCGGAACTTCGCTATCGCGTTTGACCTGGGCACGACGACGTTGGTGGGCGAGCTGCTCGAGCTGCCAGGCGGAGCGGAGCGGGCTATCGCAGCGGGCATAAATCCGCAGGTGAGTTTCGGCGACGATGTCGTCTCACGCATCGGGCGTGCGTGCCAGGGTCAGGCCCAGGCCCGCGAGATGCGCGACGTCATTATCGACGCGATAAACAAACTCGTGGACGAGCTGTGCGAAAAGGCCCAGGTCCAGCGAGGGGAAATTCGCGGGCTTGGCTTTGCGGGCAATACGACGATGCAGCATCTGCTCTGCGGGCTGGACGTATCCAGCCTGGCAGCTTTGCCATTCGCCCCAGCCCGGGCGGAAAGTTACCAGGTCGACGCGGAAGAGTTCGGTATATCGGCTGGGCCTGGCGCGCAGGTTTATGTCATGCCGGTCATCGGCGGGTTCGTCGGCGGGGACACGGTAGCGGGAATTCTAACGACGCGAATGGGCCAAGCTGACGGCCCGGTGTTGATGATAGACATCGGCACCAACGGCGAGATTGTCCTGGCCAGGGACGGCGAGATCCTGGCTGCATCGGCTGCGGCTGGGCCTGCGTTTGAAGGCGCACGGATCGCCTGTGGCATGCGAGCTGCTGCGGGGGCCATCGAGAAGGTCGTCTTGGCGGACGGCAAGTTACAATACAGCGTCATCGGCGGGGTCGAGCCTATCGGCATCTGTGGCAGCGCGCTGGTAGACGTGGCTGCGGAAATGCTGCGTTGCGGCGCGATGGATTCCGTCGGCAAGATAGCAGTCAACGGCGACATGCCCGCGGACGCCTGCGCGGAGTTGCGAGGCAGAGTACGACAAAACAGCGATGGCCAGGGCGAGTTCGTGTTGGTCGAGGGCAACGGCTCGCCGGAGGTGGCTATCAAACAGCGGGACATTCGCGAGTTGCAATTGGCGACCGGCGCGCTGCGGGCGGGAGTGGGGATTTTGCTCAAGCAGGCAGGCCTGGCTGCGGGCGACCTGCACCGCGTGCTGATAGCAGGCGGGTTCGGCAGCTTCATCCGTCGAGCCAACGCTCAGCGGATCGGGCTGATACCGTCGGAAGTCCCGCCGGAACGAATTTCGTATGTCGGCAATGTTTCGCTGCACGGAGCCAAGTGGGTGCTGGTCTCCGTTTTGGCAAGGCAGAAGGCGGAGGATCTCGCCCAGCAAGTGAAACACGTGGAACTCTCAGCAGACATGGATTTCCAGATGGCATTCGCTGAGGCAATGATTTTCCCTGAAACATGAGGGTGAAGCAAATACGAAATTCTAATATCGAAATTCTAAACAATATCGAATGTTCGAAATTCGAATGTTCAAAACAAAAACAGCTCAGCATTCGATGTCGTTTTGAATTTTGGTAATTCGGATTTCGAATTTGTTTCGAATTTCGATATTCGGATTTCGAATTTGTTTTAAACCTTGCTAACCGATAGGTTTTACAGGTGTCTAAGGGCGTAGAGAATAAGGCTGATATGGCGCAAGAGCCTACTGACGGGCAGCTTGTGTTTCGTGTGCGCAGCGGCCAGGCCGGGGCGTTTGACGAACTTGTCCGTCGATATCAGCGGCGGGCGTCGGCGGTGGCCTATCGCCTGCTTAACAATCGAGACGATACTATGGAAGTGTCGCAAGAGGCTTTTTTGCGGGCGTACGACAAGCTCGACAAGCTCGACAAGCCCGAGCGGTTCGGCCCATGGCTGATGAGGATACTCAGCAACCTGGCGTTGAATCGGCGGCGATCGCGGAGCTTGCGGAAGATGGCGTCGCTGGACGCACCCCATCGCGGAGCGGACGGCGATGGCAGAGCGGACTGGACCGACCCGCCGGACGCGAACATGCCCACGCCGTTGGCCCAGGTGGTTGGGGCTGATATGCGGGAGCTGTTGGCCCGGGCGATAGACGCCTTGCCGGAGATGCAAAAGCAGGCACTGATAATGTTCAGCTTGCAGAAGATGCCGCAGAAACAAGTAGCGGAAATATTGGACTGCAGCGTCGAAGCGGTGAAGTGGCACGTTTTCACAGCTAGGAAAAAGTTGAAGGACAAGTTGGCTGATTTGTAAATGGGCGAAATAATTTCAAGGGTTCGTACTATGCAAGAGCGAGAGACAAATTGGGAGTTTCAGATAAGTCAATATCTGGATGGCCTGCTTGACGGGCCTGCCTTGGCTGAGTTGCAGGCGCGTCTTGAGGAAGACCCGCGGCTGCGCGATACGTTGCGACAATATCAGCTGCTGCAGGAGCAGCTTGACGCTCTTGGGCGGGAGGATTTGGCGATAGACTTCGACGCTCAGCGGGCGGAAATAATGGCTGGGGTTCGCCGGCGACAGACTCGTGGCTCATGGCGAGCCCGAGCGGCTAGGCCCGTGCTGGTAGCTTTGTCGGTAGCAGCGGCGGTGGTGGTAGCTTGGGGAGTTGTAACCATCGCTCGCTGGACTCTGCCAGGCCAGGCCAGTCGGGTGGAGTCTGTAGCTCTCAGACCAGCCGCTCTTCAGCAGGGGCAGGTGGTCGCATCTGTGGTAGGCCCGTTGGCTGATGACGTCAGGGGTGTCGTCAGCGTCCTGGCTAGGCGAATGCAAGCTCCGCCGAGCAGCCCAGCTAAGTCAAGTCCAGCTGGCTTGGTCGTGGTGTCGATAGGCGCGACGGAACAGGCGGAAGAAAACAAAACAAAAGAAGCCCAGGCCCTGCCAACCAACGATACGGACACGTATTGGTTCTAGAAAAAGTAATCAGTAATCAGTTGTCAGTAATCAGTAAAAACAAAAAAACAGAAAAGAAAAAGAATGGATTCCCGCCTGCGCGGGAATGACAAGGAAAAGAAAAAGAAAAGACAAGGAAAAGAAAAGAAAAGAAAAAAAATGGATTCCCGCCTTCGCGGGAATGACAAAGAAAAGAAAAAACTTTCGCGATTTTCGCGTGTTTCGTAGTTTCTTCTTTTGCTTTTGTTTCTTTTTTGCTTCTGTGTTTATCCGTGTTCATCCGTGGTTCTTTTTTTCGTATGAACTGTTAAAAAGTTTTTTGGAGAATTATCATGACGACGCATCGAAGAAATTTTTGTTTGGGATTGGTCGCAGCGATGCTTGCTTGCCTTGGTGGGGTTGCCCAGGCCGGCGAGGGTCGCAGCGGTGCCTTGCAGATGAAGCTCGACAAGCCTGTTACGCTGACGCTGCGGGATGAGCCTATTGTCAAAGTTTTTGACAAGCTCAGCCGGGCTGCGGGGGTGGATTTCGAGATATCCGCTGCGACGTTGAAGTTCTTGCCCTACGGCAGGGCTACCAGGCTGAATGTGAGCATCCCGGGCGTTACGCTGCGACTGGCTTTGTCGCAGATGCTCAACCCGCAGGGGCTTACCTGGCTGGTCGATGGCGGGCGCGTCGCGATCGTGCCTTCCGAGCCTTTGTATCGCATGTGCCGCCGGGCTACGTATGATGAAATGACCCTGCTGGGCAAGCTGTTAACCAAGCCTGTGGAGTCTATCGACGAGCTTGCCAGCGTGGTCGGCACGCTCCGCCAAGCTACCGGCGAGAAAAAACTCAAGGTGGTTTTCCCCGCGTTTATGAACAAAGCCAACTTCGCAACTTCCTTCAAACAAGCCTCTGCCGCCCTGCCCTGCCCCGCGGCGGATTGGCTCGGGCTGTTGCTCAAGCCTATCGAGCTGACGTGGTATCTCGATGGCGACACCGTCGTCGTTCTCTCGCACAAGGCACAGGTCAAGCGTCAGCTGGGCCAAGTTGTCTCGCTGAGATACCAGAACACCAGGGTTGCCAATGTGCTGTTGGACCTAGCCCGCAAGGGTAGATTGCAGCTGAACATGACCCCCGGCGTGATGCAGGCCTTGCCCGGACGAGTGCGGAAAAACTTCACGCTGATCATGGCTGACGCCAGCATCGCCCAGGCTTTGGAGGTTATCTCCGGCGCGACCGGGCTGGAGTTTCCCGTTACGGACAATGGATTTTTGGTGAAGACGTCGCTTTATTTGGAGGTCGCTACGGAACCTGCTGCGGAAAAACCCGCGACCAAAACCGCCAGGCGACGAGGCCCGCGGTACGTCATCAAAACCGTCCTTCACAAAACGGATGGCGAGTCTGTCGACATGTACATCATGCCCGACGACCTGCCCCCAGCTCTGCAAAAAGCCCTCGAAACAGACCGGGCCAAAGTTATTAGAGACCTCTCAAAACACTATGGCCTGGACAAAAAATAGCCGTAGGTTATGCAACTTGTTGCATGGCACTTGGCTAAGAAATAAAATGATACCCAGAATTTATAATATGAAAAAAATACAAAAGAGCCTTACAATTAGAAACAGTACAGCGGAGTTCCTGATTTTTACATCTCAAGATGGCAAAAACAGCATTGAAGCTCGATGTGAAGATGAAACCATTTGGTTAACTCAAAAGCTTATGGGAGAACTTTTTGAAGTTGGAACTAATACGATAAACTATCATCTTAAAGAGATTATTAAAAGCGGTGAAATTGAAGAAGATACAGTTATTCGAAAATTTCGAATAACTGCCAACGATGGCAAAAACTATAATACCAATTTTTACAATCTAGATGCTATTATCTCTGTTGGCTATCGCGTTAACTCTCTTCGTGCTACACAATTTAGGCAATGGGCAACGAAAATATTAAAAGAGTTTGCCATTAAAGGTTTTGTGCTGGATAAAAGACGGCTTGAAAATGGAACTTACCTAAACAAAAACTATTTTGATGAGCTTTTATCTGAAATACGGGAGATAAGATTAAGTGAGCGAAACTTCTATCAAAAAGTAACCGATATTTACGCTACAAGCTTGGATTACAGCAAAGATGCAAAAACCACAAAAGTATTTTTCGCAAAGGTACAGAACAAACTTCACTATGGTGTACATGAACACACTGCAGCTGAACTGATTTATAAAAGAGCTGATAGTAAAAGAGATTATATGGGGCTGACCTCTTGGAAAAACGCTCCTGACGGTAAAATAATAAAAACAGATGTGTCTATTGCTAAAAACTATCTTACAAAAAAAGAATTGGAATCATTAGGGCGTATAGTCAATGCTTATCTAGACCTTGCTGAAGAGAGAGCGAAAAGACAAATTCCTATGACTATGCAAGACTGGGCAAAACGTCTTGATATGTTCTTGGAATATGACGATAGAGCTGTATTGCAGGATGCTGGTAAAATTACCACAGAGATTGCCAAAAACCATGCCGAAACTGAATTTGAAAATTACCGTATAGTACAAGACCGCCTGTTTCAATCTGACTTTGATAAAGAGATAAAAAAACTGTTAAAGAATGAGATAAAGACGGCGGATTCAACTCCCAAGTGCGACACATAAGTGATGAGCCAAGTACCATGGTTGCGGTGTTTGCAACCATGTTTCTGCATGGGCGAGACGCCCATGCTACGAAAGCTATCCGTCGATTGGTTCTACGAAGTGTTTCGTCAATTCGTCTGTCAGGAACTCGAACGCGCTGTCGACGTCGTCGAACATGCGGATCAGGTCTTTATCTTCCTTGCTGATGACCCCAGCTTTCTGCAGTGAGTCCAGGTGCAGCACCTGATTCCAAAAATCCGTGCCGTAGATAATCACGGGCACCTTGCGATGGGTTTTGTGGGTTTGCAGCAGCGTGAGCAGTTCGAACAGTTCGTCCATCGTGCCAAAGCCGCCCGGGAAGGCGAGCATAGCCCGGGCCAGGTACATGAACCAGAACTTGCGGATGAAGAAATAGTGAAACTCGAACGACAGCTCCGGGGGCTGCTACGGGTTTGGATTTTGCTCCATCGGCAGCGATATTTTTAGGCCTATCGACGGGCCGTCGGCTTCGCTGGCTCCGCGGTTTGCAGCTTCCATAATGCCAGGCCCGCCGCCGGAACAGATAGCGAAGCGGTTGTGATTGTTCGGCAAGGTCTTAGCCCATTCGGTCAGCCTGCGTGCCAGGGCCCGGGCGTCCTCGTAATACTTCGAGTGGTTCAAATCCCGATGCGCCCGGAACAAAGCTTCCTGCAGCTCGCCATTGGTTTGGCCCGCCGCTCCCTGCTGCTCGATAGCTTGGAGATTCGCCTGGGCTTGCTCAGCTGATATCGTCCGGGCAGAGCCGAAGAAAACTATCGTGTCGCGGATGTTATATTTTTCGAACCTCGCCCGAGGCTCGGCATACTCGCAGAGCATACGGACAGGGCGGGCTTGGGGACTGTTGAGGAAGTCCTGGTTTTTATAGGCTTTCGTAGGCCAATCAGCCCCGAGCTGCTCGATAATTTCATCGATGTCCTGCGTCATAT
>Ga0164310_10002102_pt1 | contig 11420 bp, 24 predicted proteins | sample GuaBasSedimGuay1_FD_121795 | JGI IMG/M metagenome (GOLD analysis project Ga0164310, IMG submission 121795) | Subseafloor sediment microbial communities from Guaymas Basin, Gulf of California, Mexico - Guay1, Core 4569-9, 0-3 cm | ecosystem: Environmental > Aquatic > Marine > Hydrothermal vents... | reverse complement strand
TTATTCTCCTTGTACGGGATCTGGTACTTATTCAGCAACGTGCGTATCAGCTCCATACAGGTGATACGTAAACTCGGCATGTATTTACGGCAGACAAGGATTGGTAGGTCAGGATACTGGAGTGCCCAGATGATGACCTTCTGAGCTGCCAACCAGCTTTTACCACTACCAGCACTACCATAGAGTAAGAGGTCGGGGTCACCGTTGTTGAGCACCAGTTGCCCGATCTCCAGCATTGTGATACGTACTGTGTCAGATATGTCGGATTTCATTTCTCCTTATCTTTTTTGCGTTTAGGTGGCACGAACTCAATCTCAATCTTGGTAGGTCCTCCCATCAACCCCTCTTCAAGGTGTGCTCCCCAGCGTTCGTGGAACCTGCGTTGCAATATGAACATAGCAGCCTTAAGGTCACCGTCACGTGCCTTCTTACGGATTTCACTCACCAGCATGATCTCAGCATCTGCCTCAGCTTTCATTATCTCCTCGTAGAATTTGGCAAGTAAGGTCTTACGGCCAGCATTATAGTCTTTCTCACCTTCCTTTAGCCACCTATAATACGTGTCCCTCGATATTCCCACATGCCTACACACCACTTCGATATAGTTGCCCACACGTATTAGCGAAGCAATACGCTGTATCATGTCCTCAGTTAGTTTCGTGCGACGCATCCAGAAAATATAGGCAGGATTAGGAGTTACACAATTACTTATTTCAAAGTTCCTTAGTAAAGAGGAGGAGTTGTCTTTTTCTTTTAAATTCCTCTTCCAAATCAAAGACTGTTTTGTCAGGGCGAAACGAGTTTTTAGCTATTTTTTGCATCTCTTTCAGCCTCTCCCATAACTCAGGAAAATATTTATATAAAGCATACAATTCCCTTTTAGGCTGAAAAGGACAACACCAACAAGATACTCTATGGAATATCTCATATAATCCGCCCCAATCAAATCCTTTCGCATAGCAGTATTGTAAACATTGTTCTTCAGTCCATTTCCATTCAATCAATGGGTAAATTTCTTTGCCCCGCTTATTAACTTTTCTATTCATTCGTTTTACTTCATCGTAAGTATAGCCGATATACAGATAATCTTCTGGGGTAATACTTTTATTAATTGCGTTGATTTTCCTTCCTGTACACCATCTACCCCTTATCTGCGGGAAACCATATTTCTGTAGCAACTTATCAAAAGGAATTTTCGGCTTTATTATTTGGATTTCTCTTTTAATGTATCGTTGTAATTTCTCAATATGCTCATACATCTGCGGAAATTCCCAGCCCGTATCAAAAAACCTAATCTCATCAATTGGCATCTTTAGTTCTATCATTCGGAGGAGCATAGCAGTTGAATCTTTACCTCCACTTAACGCAACAATATGTCGCATACTGCGTTAGTTAAATTTAATCCTTATTTAGCAGCAACTAACCGCCTGGCGGTATGGTAGTCAATGGCTCACTCTTACGTGGCCGACCACGTTTAGATGGTTCCTTTTTCTCTTTACGGAGTAAATCAGGCCTCAACTTCGCTATCCCTTCGATCAGCACGTACAGGAACGCAACCCCCATCCATGCGGGTACTGGTATCTTATCCAACCCCACAAGGACGGAGCTCACAATAAAGGCTACGAACCCATGATTGGTGAACAACGTTTTTAGCACTTCACGCCACATCTTCCCCCCATTCTATTCGTCCCCATGCGGGGAGGTTCTGTGGGTTCATTATATCGGCAACCTTCACGTCGATACCACCACCCTTCATAATGGAAGCGTAGAGCTTGAACTGTTTCTCCATCAACCCACGATACAGTTCCACCTTACTCTCACGGTCAACCGTATCAGCACCGAGTAGTGGTTCCTCAGCCTCACCGTAAAAGTTAGCGAGGTACGCACATGCCATACCAGTAGCGAGCTCCATCAGAGCTATCACGTGCCAAGCGTCGGGAGATAGAGTGTCGAGGTCTTCCAATTTCCAGTTCACGTAGTAATAAAGTGTGAAGTCACAACTGATAGCATAATCAAACCTCAACTGTCCACGATGGCGGTCGATAGTGTATTGAGGTACGTCACACGTCACCTCGCTGGTCACTATCACAACCCTGTGAGCATGCTGGTACTCGAAATCGGTAGGCAGATCATACGTATCCGAGCCACCTGAGTAGCTTTTAGACTGCGATTTCGGGTAGTATCGTGAATGTACCACAAGAGCCGCTTTAACAGCATCAACTATATTCTCGTCGGAGAGGTTACCTGCCTTGTCCATGAGCCTGCGTTTGACCTCGTTCACATAGTCAACCATTAGCCCTCCAGATTGCCTCGTATTGGTGTAAGTTCCACGGATAGCTCGACATATCCACTATCGCTGTGAACCTGCCATTTTGGATATACAGCTTGCCATAATACAAAGCGAGTACCTTCCGCTTATGATTATACCATGCCAGCCCTATCTCTTTGAACCCATGTCGCTTATTGACGATCACAAGTACTTTACGGAAGCCAGGCAATAGCTTGGTGATCTCATTCGTGGTATCATTAGACAACTGTTTCATCAGCTTTATATTCGATACAGACACACGGCCTGAGATGTCCAGGTCACCCAACTCAAATATCCCCAGACTGTGGGTATCACGTGTTAGTAGGTACGCTGGAATAGATGTGGTGAACACAGCTTCTTTAAGTTGCCAGCCAGAGGACAAAAATCTCTCCAAAATGTCGGTCATGGTGTTATTTTGCATGTTTCCCCCTCTTTGTCAACCTTACAATACTCTCGTTGGGAGAATATTCCCCCAGTATCTCATCAATAAATTTCTTAGCCTCCTCAAAGCCATACGCTACGGTGGCATGACCGCCAGCCTCACGTATGGCTTCTATTTCCATCGCCTGCTTCTCGGTGACACGGCCACGCTTGGTCTTCACCTCAATCGCTATGAACATACCACGACAGCAGGCCAATATATCAGGTATACCACCACGTATAAACGGTGATCCTACCATACGCACCACATAGCAACCACGTAGACGGAGATAATCGCAGATGGCTTTCGTCTCTATGGCTTCGGGTTGTTTACGCTTGCCCATCTTCACCACGAACCCGTAGCTGGTACTCTTGCCGTAATACCTGTTAGGTAATTTAATCCGCTTCCTCATTCTCGGAATATCCTCCAAAGTGTCCAGAGTACATATAATGCGTATGCAGCTACAAGGAAAGCAAGGAAGATCCGTATCGTGTTAGCTGCTGGTGTCCAGTTGACGTGCAACATCACTCCTCCTTCACACCTTTTTAATTTTTTTAATTAATTTGACCAAACGAAGTCTTTTAGCCATAACAGTACCTTCAGGCCAAGTGTTAGCCCCTCGGCATATGAACCCTCGAGCAAGCCTCCATTGAAGGAGTGGTGGAGGCAGTTCAGTTATAACTCCTTCTGCTTCAGCTTCCCACAGTTCCGCACGTGAACTAAATACATTTGTATATTTCTCCGCTGTTTCTAAATCCTTAAAAGCTGTTAAATGATATCCTCTCCGCCTCAGCCAAAATGGAGCCTTTACCCACTTCCCTGGAAAGTATTTGACCTCCGCTTTCCCCGCTGCAACAACGGAGACGTAGTAATTGTGGGAAGGTAAAACAAACTTATACACTTTCATTTTTTCCTCCTTTTAGGCTTAAAATCTGGGCAATTGATACTATTCGCCTCAGAAGGAAAAGGACATTGCGGATGTTTTAAGTAAATGTAAGGAATACAGAGGCGCAAATTGCAAAAATAACCTTCACCCCGCTTAACCCTATGTTTACAATCTTTTATTTTATACCCTGGAATGCGTCTTCTTAAAAACCTTTTATATGCCTCCACTTGCCTTTCAAAGGAATAGCGAACGTCCTCAACATATACGAAACCACAGTATGAGCATCGGCCGTAATCGGGGTTCAACTTACGCCCTTCACCCCATTTCTCGGTATCGTGGTTACCTTTCCATTCACGGTATGTGAAGTGACCACATACGGGACACCGCTTACCTTTAGCCATCACTTTCCTCCTCTTTTAGTGTCTCTTTTGATAACCTCACCATCTGTTCACCTGTTAGTCCAGGCCAACCAAAAATACTGGTTCTTTCCCCGATAGTAGCGACTTTGTCTCCATTTAAGTATACCTCCGCTACATTCTTTACCTTATCATACTCGATATGGATTGAGACATATGTAGTTGCGTTTCTAAGAAATTCTCCCACCAGCCATTTGACTTGTCTCTCAATCCTACTCGGTACCATCGCTCCTCCCCTCTACTTCCACTTGTAGCCCTATCTGTGAGGCTGTACCTCTACCACGTACTCCTTTCACAACGTATAGAGATGCCTCGAACGGGAGTTTAGGGTCGAATAGCAATGTAGGCCTATATTCGCTGAACTGCTCCCTAAAGGGTTGTGTGTAGTTCCAGACTGCCCACTCCCAAATCGTGATACACCATTGCCCTACCTTACAAGCTAACCAAGCTATGAACCACCAGATGTTACGTTTGAGTTTCATTTTTATCCTCCTGTGACTCAAAATCAAAGCATGCCGTGCTATCCTGTTCAGGGGCGAATGGACACGGGAGGTTTTCCTTACCTGTAGCCTTTTGGCGTTCGTGAGATGTACAAATCGTTGTATTCTCTTTTATCACTCTATACTTGCAGTCTTTTATCTTCATTTTTATCCTCCTCCCAGAATTTATGCAAAATCTCACGCACCTTTTCTGCCTCTTCTTGCGTAAGAAATACTCCCCCTTCAGGATTAGCGATATGCCACCTCAGCCCAGGCAAACATTTTTCGATCACAAAACGAAGCTCTATACAGTGGCATCGAGTTCCCCAGTTATCCCAATTGTGAGTTCTACTCCAAAAACAAATAGTATCAATTCCTACTTTTTCCCAGCCAACTGTGTACTGCAGATCTGGTATCACAGGACGTAAAGCTTCACAAATCCTTCTCCCTATCTCATGGGCTAATTCCATCGCTTTATCAAGATATCCCACATACTTGTTTATTATCTCTTTCATCTTCCCTCCTTTTTTATATTTTCAAGCATCGCACCAATTTGTGATTTCCTGCATCTCTTTATCGTGTTCGGCCTCTGTCAGGACTTCCCAAGGGTAAACCTCAGTTGTCTCGAACTTCCCAGTTTTTTCGTTCCAATATCGTACACGTATAGGCTCATCCCCTACTGCATCTTCCAATAGCACCATCCTTATCCGATAGGCTTTATGATATACAATATCACCTCGTTTCATTGCTCACCTCCTTTTATTTCCTCTTTATTATGCCAAATCGTGGCTTCAACTCGATGTGGAAATAATTTTCCAACCCTGGTATCTCGTTGCACATCTGGCGTTTCTTAGCGAGGTTGATCCGTATGAAGTCCTTAGCACGGTCGGGATGCTCCTTGATGTGTTCCAACACCTTAATTAGCACGGGTTCGTAATCATACACCGTGCGCTCACACAAGTCCCAACCCACAGCCTCCTCACCAACCTGAATAGGACCTCTCACGTTCGTGTACCTGCGTAGCCATTGCTCCAGTATGCGTAACTGGCTACGTAGAATAACATACATCTCAGCTATCTCCTGTGGTGTCTTCTCATCGATATGCCTTAGTGGAAAACTCTTATCACGTCGACACACATCCAAATTGGGACAGTTCACACACTCACGGATGCTCGGTGTAGTAGGTACCTTATCGGCTTCCAGTATCTCCTTCACACGCCGCAGGTATGGAGCTATTCCCTTCTGCAAGTATTGCTCAGCTTCTGGCCGCTGTATCACCTCCTCAATCGTCTGGTCGCTCCTCAACGCACGTACACGATATACGCACTCAGGTAGATCTTCCAGCACACACATGGCGGCTGCGTAGAACCGTGCCTGCCTACGGTGGATGGGCTCGATGTGATAGACGGCCTTCAACTCCACCACTACGCCTGGACGATAGATGTCGATTTTCCCCACAAGTAGAAAATCGTCCCACGGCAACTCGAACCAATGCTCGATCTCCGCATCCCGATACTCATCGCTGTATTGCTCCAACTCATGCAAGTCGATACCGTCCAACTGTTCATCTGTGGAGAATGTACGGCTACCCTCATGCATAAGCTTTAGCTTCAGAGGACAGATAGTGGTAAACTTAGTGAAGCTCGTCCGTATCACTTCACTCATTTCACCCTCCTGTAACTCGGTTCTTCCAATTCTACCAGTCTCACCATCCCTTTAATCCTGTCCATTATGCGTGCTCCATACTTCCTTACCAATTCATCCTTTTTTAGGTTCGTGGTGATTATTAACTCAGGCTGTGCCTCATAGAGCGTATTGATTAGATTATCAAGGAAGTTATACCACCTATCATCGGTCGACCGCTCAGCTCCGAAGTCATCTATCACCACCAAAGCATGTGGATGTGACCTTATACCTGTTATGATCTCCTTCCATGTATCCCAGCCCGCAAGGTACAAGTGTGGCATCCGATACAGGAACCCAGGAAGATAGTAGTATCTGGCCTTGAAGTACGCAATCGCAGCCCACGTCTTACCACAGCCAACATTACCCATTAGCATCAGCCCATCTGGGAAGCGTGGATGGCTACGCTTCTTCAGGAAATCACGTACAACCTCACAGGCCTTCGTCATCTTGTTGATCCGTGCATTGAGCATCTCCAAGCCGAAACCCAGCCTCCACAATCGCTCCGTCACGTCCATGCAGTACGCCTTACGTAGGTCGTAGTTGCCAGCCAATCGTTCATCGTCGTGGAATATCTGTAGCCGCTGGTTCTTCTCCTCACAGAGGATGTACCAGTTACCATTCACCACCTCCACCGTCCACGATGGCTTAGACTTGCATACACACTCCCAATTCTTCCTTGCCTTCATGCTTCCCCCCATCTCTCAAACTTTATTTCATTCTCTGGTTCCTCTACTTTGGTTAAATTCCTCAGATAACGTTCATCAAGGAACTTAGCTATTATATTCTTTTGGATTATGTCTTTGCTACTCAGCACATGTGGAAAGTATTTGTATGTATTAAGCTTTTTTCTAAGCTTTAGATAGCGGTTCAAAGCTGTTAGCACCTGTTCGGGCTTGAATTGCTTGAGGTAATTTAACAGCTCCTTCTCATCGACAATTGTGAAGTGTAACCCAACGAACGTAAGGCAATCTCTGTACGCATCACGTTGAGCCAACTCCATCTGGCCGAGTAACCGTTGGCGGGCACGCTCAATCTTGGGACCTCGCAACCGCTGTGTCTCTGGAAATTTAGGGAGTATGAACCAGAACTCGTTTTCTGTTACTAATCCACGTTCCTCAAGCTTATGCAGGGCTTCACGTTGTCGTTCGGTGAAGTGGACGTCATCCTTATGAACCCAACCAATGGTGTTGGCACGTACTAACAGCCTCACGTAAACAGCTATTTCATCGTCATTTAAGAACCTTATATCATCCTCGCTAATCCATCTGCGTGCCATGAGACCTCCCACTTAAGGTAAAACCTGCGGGGCGGAGGCAACCCCGCAGGTCGGAGGGATGATGGATACGAGGGCAACGGGAGGTAGTGTCAAAGAGCACCACGTTTACGTAGCTCATCATCGAGTTTTTGCTGGATATCAGGTATCATATGCTCTATGTCGGCACGTTTCAGGTGTAGCATTCTCCGTTCATAATTCTTATAGGTAGTACGTATCATCCTGATTAGTTGTTTATACAGCCCCTTGCCACGCTTTTTCCGTTGTTTCGGGTCTTCCCAGAAGGTGTAAAGTGTGGAGTAGATGAAAGTGGTGGCATCAGTAATCATATCGACACAGTAACCCATTAACGCAAAAAAGGCTTCATCGGGCTTCAACTTCCCTTTCTTGCAGAGTGCCAAGAGATTGGCCGATTTCTGGAAGATAAGTGTCTGGAACTCACTTACCATGTTTACTCCTTAACCTCTCGCTAAACTCCCTGATGTTACGGTTGAGCTGTTCACGTACGGTATCTTGCAGTTTAGCAAGGATCTCATCGTTTATCCAACCAGAATCCCACAACGCAGCGAATATCTTAGCTATCGCTTCCACAAGCTGTGCAATGGTACAACTCAGGATACCACTCGCTATTTCGGCGGTGTATTCGTCCGCTTTAACCTTCTCGTCTACCTGCCTCATTATCTCTATCACTATATCGTAGAAGCGGTTGTCACTTCCTGTCAGCTTGTAGTACTCCTGTAGAATTTTATCCCTCGTTTCGTACTCCATTATTTTCTCCCTTTTTGAGCACCTTATCGAACAGCTTATTGAGGACGTCGAACTGCCTCAACGTGAGGCTCCGCTGGACGGCCTCTTTGCTAATGAAGGCATCCCAGGACGTCTCGGATTCGTACAAGTCCATTAGCTCATCAGGTACGTGGTCAGGGTCACAAGGATAGCCAGCCTTATCAACCTCCTTAGCCTTCTCCACCAGCCTTGCGTACCTGAACCCGTATGGAGTGTCGAACACCTTCATGTTAGGCCTCTCCCGTATCAGTCTACTGAACTCAGCTATTGCTCGCTTCATGGATTTTACTACGATTTCTGGTGTTGCCTCGAAATTCCTTCCCCATGTCTCGTGCATCGAAGTTGGCCAGAAGTTTATCATTTTGTTAAACTCTTCTTCGAGCTCGGCCAAGGAAGGCTCGGGTTCGGGTTCACGTTCACTCTCAAGTATCTCGGCTTCTGTTTCCACTACCTTTACTCCGTACTTACGGCTTAAGTAATCAATCAACCCCTTCTTTATCGCTTTCGGGATAACGGAGAGGATAGCGTTGCGTTCGGCCTTCGACACCGCCTTCGTGACGGCAAGTGGATCACGCCGTCCTTTGCTATCGTACAGGTACTCCTGGCCTACCACGTGCCATTGGATACGGCCACCGCTGATGTTCACCTTCAGCACCGCTATCACCTGGTCGTTGACAAACTTGATGTCTGGCCACTCCGAAATGGTAAACTCAGGTACTATCTGCATCCCTTTATGTTGCTCATACTGTCGGATCACCATCAACATAGCCTTTGCACCTTCCCATCCGATGCCACGCACATAACGAACCGTACCATCCTTCATCTTGAACCGTATCTCATACGTAGCCTCACCGCCTGTGAGTGCCTCGATTGCGTTACCAATAGCCTCACCGTCGAGTTTATCGATCATCCGATACCCCATACTCTTTAGTAACTCATCCTCAGCTGGTAGAAGATCCATAGGTTTATTCTTATTTTTATCTTTAGCCATCATTACCTCCTTGCTCTATTACCCTCATCGGCCTAATGGCCTCCACGGTATACGTGCCGATAGGTGTCCAGATACATTTGACTTCCAACTCTTTTTCTACAAAATCTTTCCGAGAATTATGTTTAAATTTATAGACGTGTTCCAGAAACCTTTTCCACTTCTCCTCAGTATAATAGTGTTTCTCTGTGTCCACAGCAAGCCAAACACGCTTTAATTTACCTTTGTATTCACACTCCAATATCACCTCATTACTGGCGAATGCACACCAATGTAACGCATGGTTGAGCTCAGTAAACACGAAAATCCCCATGCTATTAGGCAATGCTTCAGTCCATCTTCCTATCGTATAGTACAAGTAATCAGCCACGCAGGCGACATCTAATCCTTCCGACACTATCTTCAGTCTTGCAGGTGAGACACTCTGGTAAAGCTCCACACCATTTCTCCTAACAACTCTGACAACTTTATACGCCACTTTAGCCATCATCACCTCCCTTCTTACTTTTCCACCGCCAATAACCATTCTCACAGACATATTCTCCCAGCTCCCACAACGCTTTACTTATCGCCGTACGTACGAGCGGAGTAATATTGCGGAACCTGCTCAATTGCATCATCCTGTCAGCCTTTTTACGGTCGCTATCGAAGTAATGAATTAATGTCCGCATGAAGTCCTCCTCCTCTTGGCAACATTCATAGAGAACATCGGCCTCGTATTCAGGTGGCAGGTCATCCCTCTCAGCATAATCCCCGATAATTACAACCCTATCACCTACCCAGCGACCCAGTACTTCATAAAGCTCTGGTGCTTCCTCACGTTCAGGTAGATCACCACCACCTCTCGGTTCTGGATGGTTCGTTAGGAGTAAGAACAGCCCTACCGTTGTGCCTGGCCAACTCGCTATTTGCTCCCAGATCTTCAAGCCGACACCAAGCTCGTGTGGATGGAGATACTCCTTCTTATCAAGGTTAACCACTTTGTAGTATTGACCCATCACTCCTCCTTCCTAACTGGTAACACGCAATGGTCATCCACAAGCATCGCACCGCAATTGGGACATTTGAACCCTTCCGTACCACCCTCCCAACCACATCGCTGGCATTTCTGGATGTACAATGTACCCGTGTCTGCGTGTACCCAGCCCTTGCCAACAATGAACTTGACTGGCCGACCACACCACCGACAAACGTATTCGCTTTCCACTTTACCACCTGTGTAGAGCCGATCTCCCAGTATCCGTTTGATCTCCTCCATCGTGGTTGGTGATATTCGATAGAACCCCGACATAGTGATGGAATACACCTCCCTTGCAAGTAACTTTGCAACTTTCTTAGCCTCCAACTCCGTCACCTCATTCCCTTTACGGATTGGAACCCAGAACCGTCCCATGCATTCCCATTTTACATCTGGAAGCTCAGGTAGGTACCCTTTGCCAACTCCCCACTCCCATCGTTTGAGAGTTCCCATACAATCCCATACGTCAACCAACCATCCGCTTGTCTCAGGTTCAGGCTCAACATAATCGATGTCACACAAAAACCGTCCACCTTCCGCACGCACCACATGAATTGAATACACCTTACCCAAGAGGAGTAACTTCTCAATCTCCTCCTGGGTTAGCCATTCTTGCTTCTTCATGCTCCCTCCTTTTATATTATCACTACAGCATACCATTGGTTGTTAGTCTCGTCAAAATGGACTTCATATATCATCGGATCACCGTTAATATCCTTAGGCTCCTCCTCTGCAGTAACATCAATATAGCCTTCTTCCAGCTTATCGGGCTCAACCCAACCCAAGAACTCCAAGGGATAACGACTAAAAAGCTTTATCCTCATGCTCCCTCCTTTTTACTCTTTGAAAACCATTAAAAGTGCTCCTCTATTGTAGAATTCAGCTAATAGTTTATCAAATATCTCCTCTGGCTCTTTTTCTCTATCCTTTATCTGTGCTATCACCTGCCAGTCGGAATTCTCTCCAAAACCTCCTACGAACTTCACACTGGTAGGTCCCACAACGAGCATCGTTCCTGTGTTGATGTTGAGAAAAAACTTCTGCTTTACGTTAGCTATCCACATCACTCCTCCTTGTTAACAAACACAAAAACCAACCCTCTCAAAAAACATGGGGTCTGGTACAACACATTTGTGAACAAGCGCTTTTCCAATATTTC
>Ga0164310_10002100_pt1 | contig 11423 bp, 11 predicted proteins | sample GuaBasSedimGuay1_FD_121795 | JGI IMG/M metagenome (GOLD analysis project Ga0164310, IMG submission 121795) | Subseafloor sediment microbial communities from Guaymas Basin, Gulf of California, Mexico - Guay1, Core 4569-9, 0-3 cm | ecosystem: Environmental > Aquatic > Marine > Hydrothermal vents... | reverse complement strand
CATCTAGTTTTTCGGGCTCCGAAACAGCAATGTCCACAAGGCTTGTGGGGATGGCGCTCTGCTCGCACATAATTCTGATTTCCTTCTCCTTATCGGTGAATCCCAGGATTTCACGAATGGCTTCGATGTGTTCAAGCATCTGATCCGGCGGAATTTCATCCAGACGAGGTCCCGCAGCCTCTTTCTTTTTCCGCGCGGCCGCCTCTTCTTCCGCTTCCTTTTTCTGCGCAGCCGCCTCTTCTTTCGCCCTTCGTTTTTCCTTAAGCTCCGGTTCCATCGTCTGTTTGACTTTATCGACCGTGCCCTGGTCAACTTCCGCCATCTCAATTATCAATTTGTCTGAGACCTTATTCGCAAAGAGGTGCTTCACCTTTTCTTCGTTAGACTTACCATCTACCGCCTCAAGCAGCGTTTCTATTCTTGCTCTCTCTGCGTGTTCTTTTTCCACCTCGGTGTTCACCTGTCCCAACTTCTCCCCGGTAATGCCCAACGCCTTGGTGATCACTTCTGAAGCCGCTTCTTCTTCAATGAGTAATCGGATACCTTCATCGCCAGGCAGACCTTTTGCCTTGGTAATGAGCAGATCAAGTTTTGTCTTCTCGATAATCTGCAGCACATCCGCTTTGTGTTCGGATCCTCGGAGTTTTGGCCACGCCTTTCCCAGGTCACGGACGAGCTTAGCAGTTGCCACAATAGGGTCAGCCACGTCCTCCAGGGTAAGTGCCGCGATGGCATCGTTGAAATCCTTTATAAGGGGCCTTCCGACTTTGCACCTTTCATCTATTGCCCGTCTCAATTGAAGCATATTGCCCCCATGATGCGAAACATTGTAACCCGTATTGTCAAGTTCACCCGCAATCCGTTGAATCGTTCCTTCCCGGTTTTCCTCTGAGAGGTCCTGCGAAGTAAGCCCAAGGAAATTCTCCTCGATTAACAACCAGAGAGGCTTTTTTTCCGTCGCGTCGATTGTCGTCATTTTCCAATCTCCTTTTTGATGATTTTTACCGAAAAAAATCGCTGATCGAATCCCTCCGAAACAGTGTTTTTGATTCCCTATGGTATATAAGTAAAATCTATAATCAATCTACTGACTTTTCCTAATATTATTTAAATGTTATGTGACCAGACTCATTTCTTGGTGGTTATAGATCAAGCTTGATTGCACTATTTTATCTAAAATAATAATAAAATAATATATATTTTGTATAAAAAAGTCAACATATTTTGACAATAATAAATTATAAGAAAAAAATGGCTGATAATATGGAGTACTTATAAATCAAGTTGAATTACATTATTTTGCTAAAAAATACGAAAATATTACATATCTTGTGTAAAAACAGGGTCGGGTCTTGACATTGGATGTTTTCGCTTGACCCACCGTGTGTAAAAATGGGATCGTGTCTTGATAATTGACAATGGAGCAGGACGGCCATTTTTGAGGTAGTGTTGGGAGACTAAAGCGAGATAATTTGGAAGCTTTCTTTTCTAATCAAGCATTCTGATACCGATAGTTCTTACCGGTACAGTTCTTCTCATTCTCCTGTTACTCTTCGTGTTGACAATCTGCAGTAGCTGAGTCCTCAGTAGCTAATGTCATTAAGTTAAATCTGAATACTTAATGGTTAGGGATTCATGAAAGTATGTTTGGTATATGGAGGATTAAGCATGCGTATAATTAAAATAGTACTGGCTTCATCAGCCTATATCTTTCTTGTGGATTCGAATCTTGTATGGGCCGTAATCAGGACGGAATCATCAAAGGGTGCATCTTATCTGTTTATTGTTGTGACCGCGTTAGGGGGCATTATCGTATTACTGGGGATTATCCTTGCGTTTCGCGGTGTAACATCACCGGCAAAAGTATCCATCAAGATCCCCGGCGTAGGTACATTCAAGTTCAACAAGGTTGGCCAGGGTATCGTGTTAACGATCATCGGAGCTATTATCCTAGTTTTCGCTTTGTATCTTTCGATGACTACTACAAAGACAGTAACTGAAACTACAACTATTGAGGCTGAAGATGGTTCACGCATAATCCATCGACGTGAGGCATTCTGAAACCGCCTAACCATGCGCTCCATCCGAATGCTCACCGCGATGCGGCTCGCATTGGGTGAGCTTGACTGTTATGTTCCAAAAATCAAGAAAGGAGAAAACCTATGAGAGTAAGCGTAGATGATTTGGATGTGGCAATGGAACTCGGCAACAATGGTATTCTTTTGTCCGTATATGATAATGATGGAACTTACAGGGGAAAGCTCAGGGTTGGAAGAGGGACTGTTGAATAGTGTAAAGGTAAAACCCGGATTGGTAACGGTATAAAGGTAAATTGGAACGACCTTATTTCGTTCTTCGAAGAAGAATGACCTTGCATTTGTCTAATCAGTCATTACTGGTGAAAAAGCTATAATACGATATATAAGCAGTCAAACACAATTTGATAGCCGGGCTTTTTTTCCTCCAGCTCCCACATCGCCCCACCTGCGGGTCCGTACGGGGCGGTTCATAGAGTTTACCGGACCGTAAATGGAAAATGGCCGCTTGGCGAACAAAATGGGTTAGGGAAAAACGGGATATAGCATTAAGGCTAGGTTCAGGGGGCTGTGGCGGATCTTATGGGGAAGCTGCCATAATTCTCTGTGCTGTCCTAAGTGCCATGGCAGCAGAAGTTTGGCCAGGCCGCGGACTCGACCGCAAAAGATTTGTTGAGCTTTTAAAGCAGTTCGCTCCTGCAAATCTTCAAGCCACTAGAGTTAGTGTGCCGCTGTTAATTGGCTACCTTCGCAAATTGGAAAAAGAGGCAGAGAGAGACTTATTAAGAAATTCCTTTATGAATTATTCCGATTCAAGAGTTCTGACTGGAGAAGAGGTCGATAAGTCAGAAAGAGAAATCCTAGAGCTTTGTAATACACTAAGTACGAGTGAGCTGCGAAAGTTCAGCTATGCTAATTTACTTTATGAAGAAATACGTTCGGGTTACGTTCATCAGTATCAACCTGGTGAGAGAGCCGATTCATGGCCAATGACTCAAAAATCTAATGCAAATATCAGTTACGTTAACGTTAGCTTGGTTGGTGAACGTGATCGACGTATCCATTTTCATCTGCGTTGGATCTCCGAGCTTGTAATTCATATTGCTGAAGAGGTAGATAAGATTTCCAAGAATATTCCACTTCCTCAACCATCAAAATGGTGGGTCGATGGCTAAATCCATTTGTCTATTTAACATGGCGCTGGTGATGAAAACAGTGAAAACGGAATCCCGTCTTGATAATCGACGATGGAGTAGGGCGGCCATTTTTGAGGTAGTGCTGGGAGATTAAAATTTTGAAACTCACGCCCTCGTCTCACAGATATGTTGTATAAGACTGCTTAGCTGAGACGAGGTCGTAGCATGACACTTGTGCGCCTTAGCGTAAAGGCTCAGCGGGATATCAGAAGAAAACTTAAAGTCCTTAACCATGCCCAACAAACCGGTAATGTCTCCAAGACCTGCCGTTACTTTCCTGCCTGTCAGCAGACAGGGGAATCTCCCGGGATACCTTTTATCGATGGAAAAGGGCATTGGCCGAGCATGGAGAAAAAGGCCTCATAGACAGTAAACCCTGCCCTCAAAATCCTAAACTTCGCACTCCTCCCGAGATTGAAGAAAAGATCCTTTACCTACCCTGCCCGATGCAGGCGGGGTCGAACCTATCATTTGGGCCAGGCACGGATCTCCTGGTATTTACACCGATACCACAATATCAAAATCTCCCCTGGGGGAATCTATGGAGTTATAAAACGAAATGGTCTCAATAGATTACCGCGTAATGCAAAAAAACGTACTGTGCTCACTAAAAGGTACGAGAAACAGGTTCCAGGACATCCCTGCCTGCTGCTGCAGGCAGGATATTCAAGTGGATGTAAAATTTCTCAAGTTCAAAAGCCCAAACGGCAAGGTTGTAAAGCGATTCCAGTACACAGCCATTGATGATGCGACCCGCATACGAGCCCTAAAGATCTATAATCGTCATACCCAGGAAAATGCTATCCATTTCATCGACTATGTAATAAACAAATTTCCTTTCCGTATCCATACTATCCGCACAGACAACGGCCACGAGTTTCAGGCAAAATTTCACTGGCATGTGCCTGTCTACCAGCCAGGTAGAGAGGATCTGGGGATTCACCATGTCTATATCAAACCACCCTGCCTGCCGGCAGGCAGGGAAGTCCAAATCTCAATGGAAAGGTAGAAAGGTCACACAGGACAGACGACATTGAATTTTATCAGCTCCTTACCTATACAGACGACGTGGATTTGAATAAGAAATTAGCACAGGGGGAGAAGTTCTATAACTTCTACAGGCCTCATAGTAGCCTCAAAGGAAAAACTCCTTACGAAATTCTTAGAGAAAAGCTACAATGATTCCAAATTCTGTCAGGCGAGGTCCCGGACCTCACAAAAATCCATTCTACTAGCCTTGTCCGGGCTTCATGTTCCCTCTGTACCGACCTGAAACCGTCCTCCTTCAGATCTACCTCCATTGATCTTCTGGCCTCCATTGGCCACCAAGAGGGTGGGGGAGAGGGAGCCGTCCTTATGGGGGATCAGGTCTGTGAACCTACCCCTATTGTCTAGACAAAAATCAGGCCATATGAACTTCATTTTTATGAAGTCTACCATGAAAATTAATGGCCTCGGTAGTTTCAAGAATCTTTCGCACTGCCAAGCGGGGCCCGAAATGACAAGAACACCAGAAACTGGATTACGACACAGCTTTTGACGGGAAAGGGGAAGGGGAGTAAATCATATAATTGTGGTTAAACCATGAAGGATTTTGAAGCCCTTTGAACGGGGGATTGAAAAATGGCGCATTTCGTGAAATAAAGAGTTTGAAAGATTCCATTGCCAGGAGAAAATGACCTGATGGAATTGGAAAAATGTTTTGAAATACTTGACCTGCAGCCTGGGGCCGGGATGGAAGAAATAAAAGCGGCCTATAGGGACGCTGTTTCGGTTTGGCACCCGGACCGCTTTTCCCATAATCTGCGCCTGAGGAAAAAGGCAGAAAGGAAGATAAAGGAAATCAACGAGGCCTATGAGACCCTGATGTCTCGCATATCGGGCTATGACTCTCAGCTCGAGGAAAGAGGGGATCGCTCCCAAAGCCATGTGGAGGCTATTGCCGAGGTCAGCACCAGAGTCATCCTTCATGCCTGCCATTATCTGATTAAGAGGTGGAAAGGCTCTTGAGAGATTTAACGTTAAGTCATAAATTTCTTTAATCAATAACCCTAGAGCAAGAGCCAAGATCACCCACTCCTAATGAAGTCCTAAAATTGACGCCGACCCGCTTGTAATAAGAACAATCTGATCCCTTGGCGGGAAAGGGTGAAGGCGATTCAGCTCCCGGAGCAGTCTGGGAGAGGGGATATCTACTATATAGGAAAGGGGAAGAGCCGATTGCGTAACGATAGGGGCATGTTTGGTTTGAGGAGAGCTTTTCTGGAGATCGTGGGGAGAACTGGGGCATAGCGCTGAAAAAGGTACTTTACTATAGACCTATATTATTTTGTTATAACTACTGTTCTTTTCTTAAAGCAAGGTCATTTATTTAAGATTTAGCAACCGAGGATATCCCTGTATCCGGTCATATTCAAGGTTTTTGGATGACAAAAAATTGCAAAAAAAATGGAATATGGTATAAGTTCCCGCGGCTTTGATAAGATTTGTCCTATGAAAGGAGAGCACTGATGAGTACAACCAAGATGGCGGATCCAAAAGATCAGCTACCCAAATGTCCAACCGGCATACAGGGGCTAGATGAAATCACTGGCGGGGGCTTGCCAAAAGGACGCCCCAGTTTGGTGTGCGGCGGGCCAGGCTGTGGCAAGACCCTCCTTGCCATGACTTTTCTTGTACACGGAGCTCTTCATTACAATGAACCGGGCGTTTTTATGGCATTTGAGGAATCCGAAGAAGAGCTGATCCAGAATGTGGCTTCCTTGGGTTGGGATTTGAAGAGTCTCATCGAGCAAAAGAAGGCGTTCATTGACCATGTTCACATTGATCCCGCTGAGATCGAAGAGACAGGCAGCTACGACTTGGAAGGGCTATTCATCCGTCTTGGATACGCCATTGACTCCATTGGCGCCAAACGGGTGGTTTTGGATACAGTGGAAGCGCTCTTTTCTGGATTCAGTAATACGTCTATCTTGCGGGCTGAACTGCGGCGTCTCTTTCGGTGGCTCAAGACCAAGGGGGTGACGGCCGTTATCACGGGAGAGCGTGGCGAGGGTACAATCACCCGCCATGGCCTGGAAGAATATGTCTCTGATTGCGTGATCCTCTTAGACCAGCAAATGAGAGACCAGATTTCAACCCGGACTCTGCGGGTGATCAAGTATCGCGGCTCAAGCCATGACACCAACGAACACCCCTTTTTGATCAGCAACAATGGTATTTCTCTCCTTCCCATTACTTCCCTTGAACTGGCATATGAGGCCCCTACTGAACGCGTCTCTACAGGCATCGAGCGCCTGGATACCATGTTAGGCGGGGAAGGATACTATCGTGGCAGTAGTGTACTTATCTCAGGGACGGCTGGCACAGGAAAAACCAGTATGGTGGCCCACTTTGCCCATGCTGCGTGTCAGAGGGGTGAGCGATGCCTCTTTTTCGCCTTTGAAGAGTCGGGAAACCAGATCATCCGCAATATGCGCTCCATTGGGATCGATCTTGAGCCCTGGGTAGATCGCGGGCTCTTGCAGTTTCGCGCAGCGCGCTCAACTCTTTATGGCTTGGAGAGGCAGTTGGAGGTGATGAGGGAGTGGATTGAGCGCTTTAACCCCCACGTAGTTATCCTGGATCCCATCTCAAACCTTATCGCGGTTGGTACGGAACACGAGGTCAAATCCATGTTAACCCGTCTGATCGATTTCTTGAAAACAAGACAGATCACCACCCTCGTTACAGACTTGACCCATGGTGGCAGGCCCCTTGAGGCCACGGAAGTCCACGTCTCTTCTTTAATGGATACATGGATTCTGCTTCGGGACATTGAAAGCAATGGGGAACGGAATCGTGGTTTATATATCCTTAAGTCACGTGGTATGCGCCACTCCAACCAGATCCGTGAATTTGTTTTGACCGATCATGGCATTAATTTGGTGGATGTGTACCTGGGACCGGCAGGCGTGCTGACTGGTGCGGCACGGTATGTACAAGAGGCAAAGGAGAAAGCAGAAGCGTTAATGCGACAGCAAGAGATTGAACGTAAGCAAAAAGCGCTTGAAAGAAAACGTAGGCTTATGGAGGCACAGATCGCTAGCCTCCGCGCTGAGTTTGAGGCTGATCAAGAGGAGCTGGAAGAGATCATCGCCCAGGAAAAACTGAGAAACGAAATCTTGGCGAAGGATCGAAAAGAGATGGCTCACATCCGGCAGGCTGACAAGATGCCCGGGGCGACCTAGGATTTTAAAGAAATATTCCGAGGGAGGTATCACATGACCATGGGAAGCACGGAGGTCCAGCATAAAGCTATAGGAAAGGAGGGAACTCCCACCTTTGAATTGAGGCTTTATGTGGCCGGGCAGACCCCCAACTCCATAAAAGCCTTGGCGAACCTCAAAAAAATCTGTGAAGAGCACCTGAAGGGCCAGTACCGGATTGAGGTGATTGACCTTTTAGAGAATCCGCAACTTGCCAAAGGGGACCGAATTCTAGCCGTCCCGACTCTGGTGCGGAAACTCCCTCCCCCGGTGAAAAAGATTATTGGGGATCTGTCCAATACCGAGCGTGTGCTGGTGGGCCTGGATCTCCGCCCCCGCCATAAAGGAAGAAAACATTTATGAAGGAAAAGAAACCAAAAAACGCTTTAGAGGCCTTTGAGCAGGCCTTGAAGGGTTCAGAGAAAGAAACTTATATACTAAACCTCTATGTTGCAGGAGTAAGGCCCATATCCGTAAGGGCTGTGGCCAACATCAAGCAGATCTGCGAGAGGTACCTTAAGGGCCGCTATACTCTGGAGGTCATTGATGCCTACCAGAGTCCCGATGTTCTAGCAGGTGTGCAGATTGTGGCCATGCCGACTCTCATTAAAACATCCCCTCTTCCTATGCGCAGGATTGTGGGCGATTTGTCAGACACCGGGCGGGTCCTCTCTTTAATGGGTATATATCCAAGGGAATAAATGGGGGTATCAGAGGATGAAGGAAAAGACCCGACAGGACCTGTTGAACGAGATTCAAGAACTCCGGGCGACATTAGCGGAAACTCAAGAAACCCTGGATGCCCTCAAAAGCGGGCAAGTGGATGCCATAGTGGTTTCAGGACCTAAGGGCGAGCGTGTTTATACGCTAAAAGGTGCAGACGATACCTACCGCACCCTAGTGCAACAAATGAAGGAAGGAGCCTTTACCCTTACTCGGGACGGCACGATCCTTTACTGCAACCGACGCCTTGGGGAGATGCTCAAGACCCCCATAAATCAACTAACCAGCGCGTCTCTCTATGACTTCATAGCGCCAGAAGATCGGCCCATATGTGAGGCCTTGGTACAGGAAGCGGAGCGAGAAGGGGCTGCTAGAGGAGAGGTTACCTTCAGCACCGGGGACGGGACCCAGTTACCGGGCTTTCTCTCCCTCAGTAGCCTACAGATGAAGAATATGCCGATTCTTTGTGCAGTGGCTACAGATTTGACCGAAGAGAGACGCTACGAGGAGATAGTCGCCGCCGAAAGGCTGGCGCGCTCCATTCTCGCTCAGGCTGCTGAGGCCATTGTAGTATGCAATGAAAAAGGGCGAATTATCCGGGCCAACCATATGGCGCACCAATTGTGCGGCCAGAATCCGATACTTCAACCTTTTGAAGCAATTTTCCCCCTTTACGTCGTACCAAAGCAACAGTGGACTGCCAGAAAGCCAGGAGATGGTGCAGACCTGTTTTCCCTTACTTCCACTTTAGGGGGGGCGACTATTCGAGGGATGGAAGTTGAATTTATCCGCAAAGATGGTGAAGTGTTTAATCTGCTTCTAAGCGGGGGACCTTTGTTGAATGAAAGAAAGGAGATCATAGGTTGCGTTGTGACCCTCACGGATATCACCCAGCGCAAACGGGTGGAATTAGCCCTTCTAGAAAGCGAGGAAAAATACCGTTTGCTTGTGGAAAACCAAACAGACTTGGTGGTCAAGGTGGACACGGAGGGGAGGTTCCTTTTTGTCAGTCCATCTTATTGTGAGATGTTCGGCAAAAAAGAAGAGGAGTTGCTGGGCGAAGTATTCCCGCCTTTTGTCCCCGACGATGATCGGGGAATGAGGGCCAAGTGCATGGAAGATCTATACCATCCTCCTTATAGCTCTTATATGGAGCAAAAGGTTCTCACCAAGGATGGATGGCGTTGGCTGGCATGGGCGAATAAATCCATATTGGACGAAAAGAATAATGTCATTGCCATTGTGAGTGTGGGTAGGGACATTACCGAACAAAAACAGGAAGAGGAAGAGCGGCTCAAACTGGAGGCACAGCTTCGTCAGGCCCAGAAAATGGAAGCCATCGGCACACTTGCAGGCGGCATTGCCCACGATTTTAACAATATCCTGGCAGCCATCATCGGGTATTCGGAGCTCTCCCTTGATGACACCCTCGAGGGATCCCAACTGCGGGCCAACCTGCAGCAGGTGCTTCATGCCGCCTATAGGGCCAGAGACTTGGTGAAACAGATCCTCGCCTTTAGCCGGCAGGGAGAACAGGAACGCATTCCTATCTCCATTAACCCAATTATAAAAGAGGCTCTTAAGCTCTTGAGGGCCTCCCTACCCGCCACCATTGAAATTCGCCACGATATAGAGAAAGATCCGGGCATTATCGAGGCGGACGCCACCCAGATCCACCAGATTCTAATGAACCTTTGCACCAATGCGGAGCACGCCATGCGGGAAAACGGAGGAACCCTTGAGGTCAAGGTCACTAGAGTTAATTTGGACTATGAAGTGGCTTCACAGCATCCCGAGCTCCATCCTGGACCATATTTGCGACTGACGGTGAGGGATACGGGCCACGGAATTGATCGTAAGATTATGGACCGTATTTTTGACCCCTACTTTACCACTAAAGAAAAGGGGGAAGGAACCGGCCTCGGGCTGGCCGTGGTACACGGGATTGTTAAGGCTCACGGAGGTGCTATCACTGTGGAGAGTGAGCTCGGGAAGGGGAGTACCTTTCATGTGTATTTTCCAGTAATTGAAGGAGAAGAAACACCCCGAGAAACGGCTGAAGAACTCATTCCCACAGGAAACGAACGGATTCTTTTTGTGGATGACGAGCCGTCGATCGCGGATATGGGGAGGCAGCTCTTGGAACGTCTGGGTTATGATGTTGTTACAAAGACCAACAGTCTTGAAGCGCTAGAGCTTTTTCGGTCCGAGCCGGAGCGCTTTGACCTGGTAATCACCGATATGACCATGCCGCAGATGACGGGTGACCGACTGGCCCAAAAACTCTTGAAGATCCGCCCCGATATCCCAATCATTCTTTGCACAGGCTTCAGTCAAAGGATTTCGGAGGAAAAGGCTAGGGAAATAGGAATCCGGGCGTTTGCCATGAAACCGATCTTGAAACGGGATTTGGGTAATATCGTTCGGAAGGTTTTGGATGAAAAGTGAATATGAAAGTTGGTCAAATCGTTAAATAGTTGAATGTTAACAGATGAAACTTTTTCACGATTTGACGATTTAACCATTCTACCAGTCAATCTACTTTCATTCTTCGTTGCACCTGGATACAGGCATGGGGGTTAGATATGGCTTGGGAGTCGGAGTTTCAAAAGCTCTTCACACAAGGCATCGTAGTCTTCTGCGCCACGGGAGGATTTGGCAAATCGGTAAATGGGTTTTCCAGCCAAATTGGCCTGATTTAGGGCCTCACTTTTGTGGATCACGGTTTTCAGAACCTTCCTGCGGTGATCCTCCATGAGCTCTTCAAAGATGGCGTTGGTATGGGTGGTACGAAGGTCTAGCATGGTTACCAATATCCGAAATGGGATATTGTCCTCATCCCTCAACTCGCGGGCTGTCTCGATCAATGCCTCCAGCCCCACCACGGCTCCTACGCCGGGCTGGACAGGGACCAAGAGGAGGTCTGCAGCATTGATGGCATTGTAGGTGAGAATGCCCAAAGAAGGAGGACAGTCAATAAGTATCATTCTATAGTCCTCCGGGAGCGCACTCAGGGCCCGGTCCAATCGCTCCTCCCGTCTGATCCGGGCTGAGAGGAGCTCGGCTGTTTCGCTCAACCTTGGGGTGGCCGGAACAATATCTACCTCAGGATAGTCCGTGGGAAATACAGCACGGTAGGCCTGGGATGGCCTGTCCATGATAAAATCGCTTACATCCCGTTCGGGCTCCGAGCGAAAATAGCAGCGTGTGGAATGGCCTTG
>Ga0164310_10002099_pt1 | contig 11424 bp, 10 predicted proteins | sample GuaBasSedimGuay1_FD_121795 | JGI IMG/M metagenome (GOLD analysis project Ga0164310, IMG submission 121795) | Subseafloor sediment microbial communities from Guaymas Basin, Gulf of California, Mexico - Guay1, Core 4569-9, 0-3 cm | ecosystem: Environmental > Aquatic > Marine > Hydrothermal vents... | reverse complement strand
GTAGTCCAACTAATTGTTAAAATTTGTGAGAGCAATAGTGAGTAAAACTGTAGATAGTACGAAACAATCAGCAAATTTATTGTAATTATAAAGTAATCAGGGCTGCCAAGGACAATACGAAACTCTAGTCCAAAAATTTTCCTAGTCTTTCTATCGCTAATAGATTCTTCCCCTTTTCTAGCTTTTTCTAGCATATAAGATAACGCTATATTAGAGTATGCAAAATAGACGAAGAAGATTACTGCTATATAAAAGGTATACGATACAAAACGTTTTAGAAGAGCCGCAAAAATCATCGCAAAGCCAAAAGAATCCACAAAACTATCTAGCAATCTTCCCTTGGCGCTAGTTTTATTAAACAATCTGGCAATTGCTCCGTCCATGCAATCGAATATCGGCGCCATATTGAATGCAATCAAAAACAGTAGGAACCACAAGTCAATTCCATATACTTTATTCTGAAGAATTACAGAAAACGGTTCTATCGGATATATGAACAAAAGAAGAGCCGCTGATGTATAAAAAATCAGCGTTATAATAGTAATTTTATTCGGATTTACCGGCTTTCTTATAATTTTCTTAAATATCAGATATGCTAAAGGTCTGTAAAAAAAGAGTGCAAAAATGCCATCGCCCATTTCTGTTTTAAAAAATGCATCCACTATTTTCTGTTTTTCATATCCATCATACAATTTTATATCCTCCTTTTAGGGTGCCAATTTGAGCATAACTCTTATCAAGCTCTTAGAAAAAATACGAGCAATTGGTATTTTGCTCAGCATATTATTAAGGTAGTCTATCTCTTTCTTTGATAAAACACGCAAGAATACAATTAATAAGAAATACATCCCGATCCCGATAATACCACTAACGCTGATTCTCACAAGAAGCTGTAGGATTTCGCCATCGAGCATGAATATCGATAAACGCATCATAAAAAGAGCTACTTCCTTTACTAAAATTAAGGTAATAAGACCAGATAATAAGATTTTTAGCTGCGATGTGATACTTATGCGAAATCCATACTTTTTATGAACCCATAAATACCCGATAGCAGTTCTTCCTATATATGTTACAATAATCGCTCCTATAAACGAAAAAACGCCCAAAATCTCTATCGTTACTACCATAAAAAGCAAGCCAAAACCTAATGGAATCAAGCCTATTCTCGCAACCTCTTTTGGCTTTCGAAAACCTAATAAGACTCCCGAAATTACGTATAATCCAAAGGCAGATAAAAACAATATTGCTGTTAACATAGATACATAAACTCCAGTAGTCACAAAGGCGCTTCCAAAGAATAAATCTACAAGATCATTTGCCACGCCAATAAACAGTCCAGCAATACCACATATCATAATAGAAGCAAATTTAACTGCTGTAGTAAAGGATTCTGATGCTTCGTTTATACTCTCTGTTAATGCAGCAAGCTTCGAAAAGCTTGGAGTTATTCCTGATATTACTGAACCTGCAACTCCATTTAGTGCGGTGAATAAAATATTTGCTGCAGCATAATTTCCATACTCATAGAAAGATAATGTACTTGCTGCTATTGCATTAAAAAGCTGAATACTAAGTCCTGAAACTATTGTAACTAAGCCATAGGGAATCCCATATGATAGCAATTCCTTAAGAAAATGTGTGGTATTGCTGCTATGCCAAGGCACTTTAAGAAATGTTATAAAAAGGGCCGCAAAAGCGTGAAGAAGCCAGCCAATCACCTGCCCTAGAAGAGCTCCAAAAACCCCGAGTCCGAACATCAGAAAGAGTACCGACAAAGAACCTCTGACTATAGAGAATATAACAACTAATGAGGCAAGATATTCAGGCTTTTCTATTCCAAGCATTATTCCTTGAAATGCGGCTAAAATTCCTCCGGTGAAAATTACAACCGCGGAAATTCTAATAAGAAATGTCGCTTCAGGCTTACCTAATAGGATTGCGATATGATTTGCGCTAAGTAATATAGCGAAAAATAAGGAACTTCCCATCACGAACTCAAAGAAAATCGTTGCCTTAACATAGCCACTATATGATTCGTTCTTAGCCCGTCTGTATGGTATGTAATGCATTGCAGCAATAAAGATACCCCAATCACGAAATATTGCTGCAATGGATGTAGGTACTCCTGCTACACTATAGAGTCCATATCCTTGGGGCGTGAGCATTCTTGCTATAATGAACATAAATAGCGCAGAAATCGTATTTCCGAAAAGTAGTCCCATACCTAAGAAGAATGTAGATCTGGCCGCACTACTACCGAGATCACCCGCTTTTGACATCATACTCCCTTTTGTCTGCCTCTAATTATTGCTGCTATTATCTCTAGTAATAATATAACAATAAATTTGCCATACACACGATATGGATCGTATAATGGACAATATTCAACAATATCAAGATATTTAGGTCTTATGCAAATCTCTCGTAGAATTCGAAGGAAATCTATCGGGTTTGCTCCAAAAGGTTCTGGAACTCTAACAGCTGGGAAATACATCATGTCGAAAAAGTCCAAATCTAAACTGATTATCTCTGCATTTATAAGTGATTTTCTTATAACATTCGATTCTGGTGGATAATATCTCACATTATATTGATCGGCTCTTTTAATTTCTTCTTTAAGAGTAGAATAGCCCCTAAAACCAACAACTCTGGCACTTACATTTTTTTTCTCTAAAATTAAACGAAGAGCTGCTGCATGTGAATATTCTTCAGTCTCCTGAATTTCACCAGACTTCGCTAAATCAAGATGTGCATCTAGCCATAGAATATTCTGAAATGAAATCTCCTTCAATGAATAAAATGTAGTTATATGATCGCCTCCGATAATTATAGGTAGTCCGCCCGCGTTAATAACCTCTTTAACCGTAAGCGTGATTTCATCTCTATCATAATCCCCAAGATCAACCAGATCATAATCAAATAAATCAAAATCCAAGGCAGGAATATATCCAGTATATTCAATAGATACTTTTCTTATAGCTTTGGCTGCTAAATCGTTACCGCAGGATGAATGCATGCTTTTTGATGAAATTTTAGATCCTATTATAGCAATAGTTCCTTTTACAATATTTTCGACTTTTTCAGAGGGTATTCCAAAGAAAGTTAATTGTTTGGACAATTCGCTTCACTTTATTTATTGCTCCTCTTTATCGCTTCTTGTTAAATAAAATTTCTCATACAAATACTTACCCACTTCTTTTACAAATATCTCTTTGTCTGGAAGTAGAAAGACAGGGCATTTATCACGAATTTTTTCGATAACTGAGTCTCTGATCATGCCAAGTTGTACGCCAACAATTGCTACAAATAATGGCTTTTCAGAAAGGTTAATATAAGTCTGAACGATATCTAATATCTTCTGATTATCTTTAAGATCGGCTACTAGAAAAACTAATCCTTTAACTCTTGAAAAGACCTTCTTAACTATAACTTCTGGCGATTTTTCCAGTAAAATCCCTGTTGCACTTAATTCTAAATGAAGTTTAACGTTACCTCCAATATTACTTTCTACTGATTCATGCCATACCAGAAGCCCAATATTTTCTGTAGTTAATTTAAATGCACTTGGGTCCGCAAACTCATTTATTTTCTCTAAAGATCCCATTATAGCAAGACTGACAGACATATTCACAACTATCGGTTCCTCTTTAGGGACCTCTTCCTTGATTTCTTTCTTGATTTCTGCTTTTATTTCTACAGGGGGTGGCAACTCTACTACTTTCCCTCTTCCAATATATCTTTTTTCTAACTCATTAATTAAAGATGTTGCAAGACGTATATTTTTAAAATTAGAAGCTTGTTTTAAACCATCAATAAGGATTTTTCTGATTAGTGGTTCTTTAGCCAAGTCTAGTAGATCACATACAAACTCGGAATTAGATAACATTATTTCCAAAATTGATAGTGCACTTAGTTTCTTTTCATCCTGTTTAATAAGCTCTAGACCATTATGAAGCCCTTCTCTAAAGCTTCTGATCGGCATTAACCCCATTTTACGTCTAATAACGATCGATATCGCTGTTTTTCTATCTACTTGAGCCCACGCTAATATTGCTGCGAGGATCAGATCTAAAGAGTTTCTGCCAGGTTTGGTGAATTCATCATAGAGAACCTTAAAGTACGGTTTAAGCAAACTAGATCACCAATTGTGAGACTGATCTGTAGCTATTAATTATACATCTATATTAACTATTTGATTCATACTACCTTTTTTATTTTACTTTTAATATTCGTGATTAAAAATTAATTTACACTCAATTTCTCCTGAATATCTAGTAGAATTCTTTTTTTATAAACGGCGCCAAGGCACAAACTATTGCGTCTTCAAATGCCTGAATTCTATCATAGATGTTATTGGTGAAAAAACCTATTGCCCCCACTTTTTCGCCCAAATTTTTTATCCCGGATATAAGATACATTGCATCCTCCAGTTCCTCTACCTTTCCAGAGAGCACCAATTCAACGACCCTATCCGGTAAAGGAAGGGAAATTGTAGATGCTATGCTTATCTGGCCGTTCTTTACAATAGCTACCCAGCCCTTTACGAATGATCCGAAACTATACTTAACAATTCCACCTTCTAATCCGACTCCAAAAGCGCCTCTTTCTTTCCTAGCCGCTTGTATTGCCCGGTTAATAGCGCCTCTGACGATCTCATTGTCTCCGATTGGTTGTTTAGATACACCAGAATCTACCCTAACACTTTTTATCGTTACAGAACCAAAAATCTTTCTAAACCCACGTTTTGTAGCCTCTATTTTAGTGGGATTTGTAGAGCCTACAATAACCAGAACTCCCATTTTTACTCCCAAAAAATTATTATGTATTGCTCTTGAAATTTTCTATGTTTATTTTTGTTTTATCTAGCAGGGTTGTTCCAAATTCTATTGTGGGCTCGATCACTGCTGAAGTATAGTAGTCATTCCACGCATAGATTAAAACGATAGTTACTTCCATTTGAGTAATATTTCTCCATAACACATCATAAAGATATTCCTTCCCCATTTTCATGTAAAAATCATATTCACCAGAAATAAAGCTTGGTATTATCGTACCAACTCCTAGGCCTCCCTCTTTGAGAGATTCATTAACTGTAGATCTAAGCACATTTAAGTAGTTATCAAGAGATCTTAATTTCATACTTCGAGGATTTAATATGAATTCATTTTTAAATTGCTCCTTTAATGCCGAAACATTTAATAAATTTAAAGGATCTTGAGGGATTTCCACTATTATAGATGCATTCTTTCCGATTTCAGAGTTATATAAGAGATCTAAAGTCATATTCCAGAATTTTATCCAACCGTATTTGTAGGCATTAATCCAGTATTTCCCGAGTGGCGTCGTACCGGATAGAAAATCATTAAGATCCTTCGGGTAGTATGTCATCAGGTCATAGATATTACTTACGGTACTATTTACGATGCTGCTAATTTTCATATATGCTTCTGTTTCGTTAATAGAATCCTCGTTCATTATCATTTCCACGATCATGTTTGCTAAATATCCTTTCTCACTAATGCTCCAACCAGGCATTACATTTGACACCCCTGTTAGAAAAATTATAGGCTTATTCTCGATCCTAAGAAAATTACTGTATGTGCTAAAATAGAGAGTGTTCGCTAGCTGCTCATAAACAAATCCAACACTGCCATGTTCCTCTAGTGCGTAATAACCTGCTAAGTGTGTTCCATTATATGTTTGCGGTGCAAAATTTATGTAAGTGGGGTCTAAAGTAAGTTTACTTATATTTAACAGAAATGTGAATGCAAGACCATATTCCTCCGCTATGTCTGCCAAAAGATCTACTTTTAGTTCGCATCCAGGATAGTAATCTAGAACTATAAAATCTATACCTGCCCTCTTTATTTGCTCGATATCTTTTCTTAAATATGGATATTTGCTCTCATAATAGCCCTCTAGGGGGGTCAATTCGGTTCCAATCCAATCTCCGCCCTTCTTTGAAGGATCATGATATGGATTATTCCACCAGAAATACATCACACCAACAATCTTTTGATTCTTCGAAAAATTAGTAAACACAGAATCTTCCTCTGTTGGCATTGCAAAGTTTCCAGATAAAACATCTAGTGTAAGTATTAAAACTAGAAAAATAACTGATATTTTTCGGAATTGAAAATATCCTACTATCTTATTTAATGGCTTAGTTATAAGTTTAAGCTTGAGTTTACTAAGCTGTTCTTTAACGCTCTTAATATCAAATGGTATTTTTAACTCTCTAATTAGTATTTTTGCCATACCTAATAATGTGGGAAGTGAGATAACTATTGCAATAAAAACCGATGCTGCAATAGCTGGAACGAAATCTCCCTGTAATGGACTTAAACCCCATAACATCTCTGCCATTTTCCTTCCAAATATTGCTACAAGAATTGCTGGGGAAATAAACATAACAAACCTCATTCCTGCAATTAAAATGGATAGAGATAAGTATATGGAGAGATAGAAACTCACTTTGTAGATTTTTTCTGAGTCATTAACTATTGAGAAGATGAACATTAGACCAATAGCATAGGCAAAGTATTGTTCATTTGTAACTTTACTAAAGAGAAGAAATGCAATTGAACCTAGCATGCTCGCGTATATTAACCCTTTTTCCTCATTTAAATCATAATTATTCCCCAATTGCCTCATTGCAATGTGAATTATCCCTGCAAACAACGCAGCAAAAGAGAGCGCGGATACTAAATTATTAAGTATAATTTCGAGGGCATTCCTCTGAAATTCGGAAAGTCCAATATAGCTAGCGAAAACTTGTGGTAGATAATATACCACAAAGAATAGATTGTATCCGTGGGGAGGTCTCCCTAAATGAAAGAACAGTAGCTGCCCAAGATATCCGACCGGCGAAACTATAAGAAATGGTGCAGATACTAATAGGAATAATAAGGCAACAGAAAATGTAAACTTAATAGCTTCCCCTAATCCTTTTTTTCTAAATATAAATACTAGCAAAAATGGTAAAAGAAAAGCTACAGTCTGTTTTGTTAACAAGCCGAGGCCAAAGAAAACGGATGATATGAATAAACGTTCACGAATAGCAAACAATAGAGAAATTAAGAAGAATGTTAAAGCAACAGCATCAAATTGACCCCACACAGAGCTTATTATGATGAAGTACGGGTTTAGCAAAATTATGAACTCTACTTTTTCGGCTTTTAACCTATCTTTTGATAATTCCATTACCAACTTATATGAAAGATATCCAAGAACTATATCGTTAATCGCTAATGGTAATTTTATGAAAAAGCGTTCTAGAAGATTACTAGATACTCCTAAGAGAAGATATATGAAATAGAAGGCTGAGAAAATGAAGAGTGGCAGGGGAGGGTATGCATACCAATTTGGCGTGAATGGAACATATGGTATATAAACGTAAGGCGGAGTTTCTGCAGCAACAGAGTAGGGGTCTATTCCTCTCGTAATAAACTGCCGTGCCACTGTTATAAATACATATGTGTCCCAATCCTCCCCAGTAAAAGCAAGGAGGAATAGCCGTATAGATAACGCTAAAATGTAGACTTTCGTTCGCTTACCAATTTCCATATTTAACTCCCCTAGAGACCTTGGTACCAGTATACCTTTTTATGTTTACTATCTGAAATTATAAAAAGTTGCTTGAGTTTATTTTATTTGGTGTATTTTCATGCCAATATTTGCCGATATGGTAATAACGCGAGCTAAAATCTATGATATCTATAAAGATTTCTTCGATGTACACGAAAGTCTTGCAATCTATAATGGACGAATTCTTGCTGTTGGTTCATATAGTAATATTCGAGATTTTATCGGTCCTAAAACCCGTATTTTAGATCTAAAAAATAAAGCTCTGATGCCTGCGTTTATAGATGCACATACGCATATAACAGATCAAGCCTTAAGAAATGAATTCTTGGATCTTTCAAAATTTGATGAGAAAAGGAAATTATTGTCTTTCTTATCAAAAGTAGCCCAAAAATATCCAGAGAATCAGTGGATTATCGGTCACTCTTGGGATGAATCTAAGTGGAAAGATGATAATACCTTTCCATCACTGCAGGAACTTAATGATATCTCAAGAGAACATCCCATATTTCTTCGAAGAATCGACGGACATATTGCAGTTTTGAATGATCTCGCAATACGTACTTTAGAAATACCCGAAGATGCTCCCGGCTTCTTAAAGGATAAAAATGGAAAGCCTATGGGAATTATTAAGGAGCAAGCCCTAGAAATAGCTGATCGAAAGTTAAGAAAACTTACCATTAATGCTGTTGAAAGTTTAAGGAAACATCTACCGAAAATTGTTAAATTAGGCATCTCGCTCGTTAATGAAATGAGCGATCCCTTGGTGATCTCTGCAGTTTTAAAACTCATGAAATCCGGAGGCCTTAGTGTATCGTTTATGATTTACATTTTTGATGAATTTGCAGACCTTTTTTTAAAGACTGGTATTATTGGCCCTTTTGGGAATGTTAAGGTCCAAATTAATGGTATCAAGGCATTCGCCGATGGCTCTTTTGGAGCCAGAACTGCAGCGTTAAGAGAACCGTATATGGATGATCCTTCCAATAAGGGCATTATAAGAATAGAGAAAAATTACCTTGAAACACTAATAAAAAAAGCAGACAAAAGCGGTTTTCAAATGAGTATACATGCAATAGGGGATCGTGCAATTGACTTTGTTTTGGATGTATATAAACAAGCTAAAATTAACCCACAAAATAGACATCGAATAGAGCATTTCGAATTAGCTTATGATGAGCATTTGAAATTGGCCAGGAAATTAGGCATTATAGTCTCTGCTCAGCCGAACTTTATTGGTCAATGGCAAAGACCAAATGAAATGTATGAAAAACGTTTAGGACATGAACGATGGAAAAAACTAAATCCCCTTAAAGCGGCTCTCGATGAAGACATCCCTCTCGCATTTGGTAGTGATTGCATGCCAATAGATCCTATTTTTGGACTTTGGAGTGCAGTAAACCACCCAGTAGAAGATATGCGATTGACGATATTAGAATCTATTTTCTGTTATACAAAGGGATCTGCATTTGCATCATTTCAGGAAAATCTAAGAGGATCTATCAAAGAAGGATATTACGCAGATTTAGTTATTGTTTCTAAACCTATTGAAGCTCTTAATACAAATAACATCAAAAATCTAGAAATTTTAGGAACCATTATTCAAGGGCATATTTTTTATTAATTTTTGTTGGCAGAAAAATAATATAACTTATATTTCTGAACAAGCTCTAATTTTCAATACTTGTAATAGTAATTATTTTAGTTAGGGTCTTAAATTGGATGACGATTATTGGATTATTCTAGTCAACGGAAAGAAGGTTTCTGTTGGATTTATGAGTAAGGACATTCGAAAGATTCTCGGGAAAATTAAAGAATTGAAAAAAATTCTGATAGATATAGAAGTATCTAATGCTTCTGGTTATAAGCTAAAAACAATTCCAAAAAGAATAAGATCACCGATACCAATTCAGGTAAAAATTCCCAAGGAAAAACTTGATAATATAACACTGAAAGAGGCCGTAGCACTTGTTTTATTTCTTTCAGATCCGGTACCTCTAAGCGCAAATGAGGTTGCACATATTTTATCTCTAAATTTAGATAGAGAGGTCTCTCCTAAAAGTGTATCTTCGTATTTAACAAGCATCAGACATCTCAAGAATTTCGTAGATTTTACCGGAGATAGACGATCTAGAAAATATACCTTAAATTCGAAAGGTAAAAGTTATGTTAGAGAAATATTAGCACGTACATAAATTTTCGATGGATTTTAAATATGTTATAACTGTCTGTTGTCAATACAATTGTATCTCGAGGGATAGATAGATGAATGAAAGAATTCAGCTCTCTACCGGTTTTGTTAGAGCTGCAGGCTATGCTGATAAGCTAAGAAGAACTTTTTTTGCAATAACAAAAGGAAAAGCTGAGCCTAGTGCGGTCGCTAAAATTGTTGCTCAAATAAATATGAGTTTATTTGAGTTATTTCAAGAAAAGAAAATCGAGAAGAATGACGTAGTTAGGATCCGCTTTATCTTTGATATCGTAGATGGTAAAGAAATAAATATCGATGAGAAATCATTCCAGATAGAAATATTCAAATATTCTGAGACGATCTCTGGTATAAATTTAAAATAGCAATAGAAACTCAATTTATAAACTGATTCGACACAAATACTCAAAATAAGAGGTGAAATCGTTGCCAATACGAGGAAAAGTTGTACGAAGAGTTTTTGAGAAATCCCCAAAAAGCGACGTGTGGGAAGGGCTAGTAAGAAAAGTAAGATGGGGACGTGCCTTCGAATATAAGTTGATATTAAGGGCCCATTGGCCAGAGCCAGACGACCTCAAGAGAATTGTTGAGGAAATTCTTAGATCTAGTGTTATAACGCCGACACATATTGCCCAAAAGTATAATATTAAGGTCTCCACAGCAAAGAAAATACTGAAAAGGCTAGCTGAATTAGGTTATCTGGAACCTTTATCTGATGTTTCAGATAGCGCATTTAGAGCGTATAAAATCTTAAGAAGAACAAAAAGAAAGTAATTCTAGAATTCGATTTCTCTAACCAACTCCTTCAAAAATTTTCTAATTATAGAGACACGCCTATAAGCGATCTCCATTCCGGCTTTTGTATTCATTAAATAAGGAAGTTTCAGAATTTTTTCTCTAAAATGTGCTATTGAATCTTGCGCGTTTAGATTTAAAGGGTCGTATAGATATCTGTTTTTATAACCACTATAGGCGAACACTCTCGCTATACCTATTGCACCTAGAGCATCAAGTTTATCTGCGTCCTGAAAGATTTGTGACTCTTTTGTTGAAGGCTTTGCAAATTTAGAGTATCTGTGTTCCTTAATACATTTTACCACATTTTCTAATATCTCAGAACTATAGAGGCCTGATAATTCCCTACTGACAAGCTCTGCAGCCATGATTTCATGGTCGATATCAGATCTAAGTTCCTCTTCAGCTCTAAATATATCATGAAATAAAGCGGCTAACGCTAGGACTAAAGGATTTCCGCCCTCTTTCGAGGCAATAAAAAGTGCAAATTCTAGCACACGAAAACTATGTTCTATATCATGCCCCGGGATTTCTACTTCCTCTCTGTCTTCCAGTACTTTCGCGAGAACTGAAATAGCTGGATATAATTCCCTAGAAAGCCCTTCTAGAAAAATACCCTTTCGCCTTAATTTATTAATTGCTTGTTCAAGCCTGTTCCTCAAGTCTTTTTCTTTCCATCGTGCCAAGTCTCTCACCACTTGCAATTTTTAATAAAATTTTAGCTAGTTTTTTGGTTCTATTCCTAGCCTCTTTAGCAATTTTCTTTGACTCTTCAGCCAATTTTCTATTTTCACGGAGTGTATCCCTGATTTCAATCAGAGAAACCGATAGTT
>Ga0164310_10002096_pt1 | contig 11436 bp, 8 predicted proteins | sample GuaBasSedimGuay1_FD_121795 | JGI IMG/M metagenome (GOLD analysis project Ga0164310, IMG submission 121795) | Subseafloor sediment microbial communities from Guaymas Basin, Gulf of California, Mexico - Guay1, Core 4569-9, 0-3 cm | ecosystem: Environmental > Aquatic > Marine > Hydrothermal vents >... | reverse complement strand
GGGATTTGCTTACTATCTAGTGAGGCGAAAAGAGCGAAAAGAGACATCTTCCACCATAATCAGCCGAATAGCCAATGGCTCAAACCGAGTCCAAAGGTATTCCTTACTGTATAACACTTACCGGGGCATCTTCGACCATTATCTTGAAAAACTCATGATAGCAACCCGTTCTTCGACTGAAATGGCTGAATATTTGCTTAGGCACTGCCATATAGATAGCAAAAAATGGCTGGACATAGTGGAAGTCGCTGGCCGGGGGGGGATCTTAGCCACTGGCCATATTGGGGCTGGGGAATTTCTTCCCGTCCTGTTGGCGTTGCACGGGTACAGTATAGCCGTACTAGTCCGCTATAAAACTGAAAGGCTACGAAAGTTTGCTAAACAGCGCGCCAATGCATACGGCATTGTTATGATTGATGTAAGCGAGACCAGTTTTTCATTTGTCAGGGCGATTAAAGCTATTAAGGAAGGAAGAATCCTAGTAATCTTCTGCGACGAATTCGATGAATGGTCACCAATACGTAAATACAACATAAATGTGTTCGGTGAAATTTATCCGGCTGACAAAGGGCTCGGGCTTCTCCAACGCCGGACAGGGGCACCAGCTGCGGTGGGTGTATTGTGCAGAACAAATGAAAAGAATGGAATAAAGTACAGGTTGAGTATTAACCCCATCTCGGGTGAAGATCCTGAGGTACCTGTGTCTGCGCGTGCCTGGGAAATCGTGCAAGAGTATATCAACAAGTATCCAGAACAGTGGTATAAGTGGCACGTAGTAGGGAGAGAGCTTGCAAGGTACAAACTAAAAAAATAGCGAGCATACGTAATACAATTCGGCACAGGTATCCAATAGCATAAATTAGCATCTCGCCTTTGGCTACATATCGATTTTGCGTTATTTAAACAGACCACCACACCACATATACCGACGGAACACTTGTATATGCCACTGCATATCGATCAGATAAACATTTACTCTCTTCACGTACCCTTCAAGAGGGACTTCTCCATCTCCTACGAGACCCTGGATGGATCAAAACCTGTCGTGGTGGAAGTGCTAGCCAATGAAGGAAAAATAAAGGGGTATGGAGAGGGGCTTCCAGTTAAGGAGGTTACAGGCGAAAAACCGCAGACAGTAACTCAGGCCGTAGCTAGCTTTGTGGCACAAGACGCATTTCCAAGTCAGATAGAAAATGTTGATCAAATTTTCTCCTTCGTGGAGTCCCTCCCTGAGAAAAAGGAAGTCAGTGCTGCCATATGCTCTTTAGAATCGGCCCTACTTGATGCCATAGGAAGATATCAAAAAAAAACTATCACAGAATACTTCAGTAAAGATTTCTGGACGGATATCATTTACTATGGTGCGCCTATTCCCCTCTCTGATGAAGAAACACTTATCCAAGTGTGTGCTATGATAAAGAAACTTGGCCTAACTCACTTGAGGGTCAAAGCGGGTGCAGACCTCGAGCAAAATGAGGCCTCTCTTCGAGCCATCCGATCGATTTTAGCACACAATTGTGAAGTCCGTGTTGACCCAAACCAGGCTTGGGACATCGAACTCGCCTATAACCACCTCCCCATACTAGAAAAGTATGATGTGGAAGTCCTTGAAGAACCCATGCCCCCAGATACACCTGGGTTCTCAGGTTTTGCCCGGGCTACCTTGGAGGCGGGGATTAAGTTGATGGCTTGCGAATCTGCTCCAACCTTTCAAGAAGTCATGCGAATTGTCGAGCAAGGCCTATTTCAAATGATAAATGTCAAACTCACCAGAAGTGGGGGGCTCACCAGATCCCTAAAAACAATCCAGTACCTGAGGAGGAAAGGAATTTCTTTCCAAATCGGCTGCTCACGAGGGGAAACAGGTATCCTTTCTGCAGCTGGCCGTGCCCTAGGTCTCTTATGTAGAGATGCTGTTTACATAGACGGCTCATATGACGCCTTCCTTCTCAAAGAAAATACCACAAGCCAGGATGTCTCTTTCGGGTTCGGCGGAGAAGCCGGTCCTTTGCCAGGCCATGGTTTAGGTGTAGAGGTAGATCCGCAGCAATTGAGAAAGCTGTGTTTTTCATTTCACGAAATTCCCATAACATGACTTCATGAGCCATTGGGGGTATTGAAAATGGATACTGCTTCAATATATTCACAATGGAGAGAAATCAACTCTGAGTTCCTTGGACAACTCAGGGGAAAACAAGTTTTTCTGCTCTTTTCAGGTGGCAAAGACTCATCAGTAGGTATGGATCTTATAATGCGTGCCAGGAGTGAGTATGATTTTTCACTTCAGGCCCACGGGGGAGCATATCCCGTGCATCGATATACCAAAAGCGACTTGCAAAGGATTCGAGCTTACTGGGAGGCTAGAGGGGCCCAGATCGTCTGGCACAAGATTGACCAAACCGACACCCAGCTCAATAGCGCCGAAGATCCTTGCAAAGTCTGCCAGAGGCTCCGCAAAGAAAAATTGAATAAGGTATTGAAAAGTGAGATCAGGGACTGGACCAAACTTGTACTCGTTGTTTGTTATTCCCTCAGTGACCTTGCAAGTTATGCTGTCGAGCATATCCTGGGCGCATTTTCAGGACAAAAGGATTTGAGTCCAGAAGGGTCAGAACGCGCCATGGAAACTGCCCAACGGTTCTATCCTTTTCTGGTAATGAAGGAAGGCTATGTTGTATTCAGGCCTCTTTTAACCCTTGACTCGCGGACTATCTATGAGTATTTGGACCAAATGGGCATTCCTACCTTATCAATACCCTGCCGCTATCGGAACTTCCGGCCCAAAAGGCTGCTCGAAGAATACTACAAGAAAATGGCGCTCCGTTTCGACTACGAACAAGTCTTTGATTTCATGAAACAAATTAAAGACTTCCCTCTAGGCGACACTTTTACAAGTATGGACAAGGAAAAGTATCTTTCCAAAATTTTTTGAAACCCACTTCTCATACTTGGCCTTTCCCCTGGATGTAGCCCTTTCTTGTATGTCCGCAGCACCAATGCCAAAAAGTTGACACACTGTTTACATCTCAAGAAAACTTCTATTCTGCCGATAATAAAATATATTGGTATTCAAACAGGTTAGGCTTACCTGCGTGGAGCGGCGTACTTTTTGCATAATTTATTTACAGAACTCGACAGAGACCGATTCATTAAGGAGAAATCCTGAATATGAAGCCCATATCACAGGCAATTGAAAGCGGGTTGCGTTTGGTGTTTCGATCAAAACAAGAGGCCGGGAATCCGCGAGAAGTTCAGCTTGAAACACAAGGCTTTCAGGCTAGGACTCATCTTTTGAACGAGCAAGAAGCAGAAAAGATTGTGAATGATTACGGCCGGGCCTTGGAGGCTGTCAACCAAATAAATAGGGAAAAGTTTTCAAGATTGATCACAGATCTGAATGAGGAAAGGATATTGCCAGAAGAGGTAGCGCAAAGCCTTGAAAAAAGGAAAGGACCTTACTACGACCTTCTTACGATGAAAGCCGATGCCTCTCTTCTTCCCTATCCGAAGGAAAGGATCCGTGAAGCAATTGAATTCCTCCTACGCATCGATAAAGATCCCAGCAATATAAGCCTCCTTAAGGCCGGACTTGAGTACCTCGATTATTTTGCCTGAGGAAGGATCGGGAAAATAATTATGATTAGGAAGCCTGCCTTGGATTACTGAAAAGGATAAAGGGCTCCAGGGCAAAGTGTGTGCGAGGCTGTAGCATGCTTGTTAACCCTTCGTACGAAAAAGTAAAACACCAAGATCCTCTGTTTCCAACAGGGAACGCCTTGCCCTCCACAACACCAAAAGATCCCCAACCCATGCCTCGCGAGGTAAATTGCAATAATTTTAGGGGACTGATACCATATCTTCTTAATAGATATGGAAATGATGGCCTTCAGACGGTCCTGGCGGACCTCACGAATAACCCAAGATACCTGGTTGCCGATAAATTCGACCCGTCCCATTTTGTCCCAGTAACTGAAGAACATCTCCTGGACCCAGCGTATTGGGTCTCCTATGAATTTGCTGTTCGTCTTTTTGGGAACCTAAAGAAGGTGGTTCAGGATCCTGACCCACTCTTTAATGCTGGCCTCGGAGCAGTGAAAGAAACTTTGTCCAAAAGCGTTCTTTTCGCTATCAGGATTCTAGGTCCCGGGTTGCTTTTTAGGCAGGCGCAAAAGTTCAACGACCGTTTCAACAGAACAAAGCAACTAGTATTAGTCGAACTCGGCCATGACTTTGCCTTGCTCCAGGCAAATTATTACCCCGGATTTGATGCGTCAAAAGATATATGTAACTGGCTCCGAGGAATGTACACAGGAGTATTGAGGCTCGCAGGCTTCAAAGAGGTAAAGGTGTATGAACTAAAGTGTCGGGCGCAGGGTGATGAATACTGTCTCTTCCGGTTAACATGGAAGAAAGAGAGCCTACTTGCTCTAATATTGAAAGGGATAGTGAAAAAATCCCTCAAGTGGGCAGTTGGTGACCTCGTTGCGGAATACGAGGCATCGGTCCATGAGAGGGATAAGCTAATCGAAAAGCTCACTGAGTCTGAACAAAGATACCGAAGTGTTTTTGAAAACACGGCAACCCCGACGATTATTGTGGAGGAAGATCTAACCATCTCCATGGCAAATGTCGAATTCGAAAAACTCAGTGGTTATACTAAAAATCAAATAGAAGGTTCACTAACGCTGAGCACTTTCTTACCAAAGGAGGCCATAGAGATAGTCCTAAAACCAGATGCAGACGACACCACTGCTAATGATGACTTGGCCAAAAGGGAATTTCAATTTACAGATAAGCATGGTAGCCATAGGGATGTGTTGATCAAGGTAGGGCTGATTCCAGGGACTAAAAAATACGTATGCTCTTTCGTGGATATCACTTCCCGAAAGCGGATGGAAAATGCCCTCCGCAAAAGTGAAGAAAAACACCGCACCATCATTAAAAGCATCGAAGAAGGATATTTCGAGACTGATTTGAGCGGTCGCTTCACCTTTGCCAATGACGCCTTGTGTAGGATATTCGGAAAGAAACGCAGCGAGCTCATTGGCATGAGCTATAAACGTTTTGTAACCCCTAAAACTGCAAAGGCTATATACAACACATTCAACAAGGTATACAAAACCAACAAACCAGTAAAGGTAGCAGAATATGAGTTCTTTAGAGACGACGGCACCAAGCTTATCATAGGGTTATCAGCATCCTTGATCAAAGATCAGACTGAAAAGCCCATTGGTTTCCGTGGAATGCTTCGCGATGTCACTGAACGCGAAAAAGCCAAAGAAGAAAAACGAAAATTGGAAGCTCGTCTGGAGCAGGCAAAGCGAATGGAGGCCATTGGAACCCTTGCTGGTGGCGTGGCCCATGACCTTAACAATATCCTTTCCGGTGTAGTCAGTTATCCTGAACTATTGCTCATGCAGCTTCCTCCTGATCACCCCATGAGAAAGCCTCTTACCACCATTCAACAGACAGGAGAAAAGGCGGCTACCATTGTTCAAGACCTCCTCACCCTTGCCAGGCGTGGGGTTGCTGTCAATGAAGTGCTGAACTTGAACAAAATCATCTCTAACTATCTCGAAAGCCCTGAGTTTGAAAAACTCAAGGTCTATCATCCCCTAGTGGAGGTAATCACTCGGCTGGAAAGAGGGCTCCTGAACATAAAAGGATCCCCTGTCCACCTGTCAAAAACCGTGATGAACCTTGTCTCCAATGCAGCAGAGGCCATGCCCGACGGAGGAACCATTGTCATCTCTACAGAAAACCGGTATCTGGAAAAGCCAATTGCTGGCACAGATGTAAGAGAAGGGGAATACGTGGTTCTCACCGTATCGGATACGGGCGTGGGTATGACGGCCGAAGAAAAGGAACGGATCTTTGAACCATTTTACACGAAGAAGATCATGGGAAGGAGTGGAACTGGCCTTGGGATGGCCGTAGTGTGGGGGACTATTCAGGACCACAATGGCTATATTCAAGTGGAAAGCACCAAAGGGAAAGGTTCTACCTTTACCCTTTATTTCCCTGCAACCAGAGAAAAAATTGCCGAAAAAGAAAAACACCTGTCCATTGAAGACTACATGGGACAGGGTGAAACTGTGCTGGTAGTAGACGATGTTAAGGAACAAAGAGAGATCGCCGCCGAAATCCTAAAACGACTTAACTACAGAGTTACAACTGTTTCAAGCGGCGAAGAGGCAGTGAGTTACATGAAAAACCATACCTCGGACGTGGTCCTTTTGGATATGATCATGGAGCCGGGAATGGACGGTCTTGAAACCTACAAGAAAATCTTGGAGTTTCGTCCGGAGCAACGAGCTGTCATCGTAAGCGGCTTTTCCGAGTCTGACAGGGTAAAAGAGGCTCAACGCCTCGGTGCAGGTCCCTATGTGAGAAAGCCCTATTCCCTAGAAAACATAGGTGTTGCCTTAAGAGAAACCTTGGAAAAATCACACCACAAGCCTAATTCCTAAATTCCTTTTCCTAGTCCTGGTATCGGCTTGAAAATCAGATTGCCCATTGAACGGCGCAAAAAATTTCCTTTGCTTCTCTCTTTGCTGACCTCCAAGTGGCAATTATGTGCTCATTGACTTTACCCGTATCAACTCTGGCTCTATATCCTTCTCAAGGTATAGAATACCCACGCTTTTCTGCCATAAAGAAAATACCCCTCCACAAAATGCACCAGGATTGAAAAAAAGAACACCATTGTCCCTTTTTGTCATTGGCCGGTGGCTGTGTCCAAAGACAATGCAATTCACACCTCGGAAAACTGAGGCCACCCTTCTCCAGAGCCCAAAAGGCGGGCCCCAGCCATGTACAAGACCTATCTTATACCCCCCCGCCTCAATGACCTGTTTGTAGGGAAACCTTTTTTTCACCTCATCATCATCACAATTACCTGAGACCACGTAAAGCCTTTTGTCCTTAAATACCTCCAAAACCTCTAAGCGGCACACATCCCCTGCGTGAAGAATCAGGTCCACGTCATGAAAACACTCCCAATACACCTTTTCCAGTAGTGAACTTGGCTGATTTAAATGGGTATCTGAAATTACTCCGATCTTCATTGCCTCACCAGCAAGGGGTCAGATGCAGTTTGCAGTTGGCTCGCTTTAGGTGGCACTAAATCAGGCTAAATATTTAGACCGACGATAAACCCTTCCCGTATTGCCTCAAGGGCATTTCTAGGCTCCTTGGCATCACCTATCACATATACTTCCTGCACTAGGTCTCTGATGTCATCGGCAATTTTGGCTTCTGCTCTGGAACCCATTGCTAAGACAACGGAATCTGCCTTTATAAAACCTTTTCCATCTGCCTTTTCTACTTCTACACCACCCTCTGAAATGGAAACAGCCTTCGTAGCGGTCATAAGGGCCACCCCCAGCCTCCGTAGCTCTGCCATGACCGTCCACCGGGAGGAAAGACCAATATCCTGGCCCATCCGACCTGCCATCTCTACTACGATCACCTCTTTATTTCCTTTGTTAAGGCGCTCCTCAATGAAATCCCAGGTCTCGGCCCGATTGGTTACCAAAAAATGGAGTACATCAGGTGAAAGGGTGCCCACATTGGCTAAATACAGGGCAGTCTCAAGGCCTACCGCATTTCCTCCTACGATGACTATCCGTCCTCCTACGCCCCTGCGGCCAGCGAGCACCTCCCAGGCCTGGACCACATTGGAACCTTCGGCCCCGGGGATGTCTGGCCTAATAGGCTGGGCCCCTGTGGCAACCACCACCGCGTCCGGGTGTATCTCCTCAACAATAGAGCGCTCTGCCTCTTGATGAAGGCGAATATCCACCCCAAGCGCACGCAGATTTCTCTCCAGATCCTTGGCAACCGTGAGCATCTCTTGTCTCCCCGGTATCTGGAGATTCAGGAGTATCTGCCCCCCTAGCTGGTCACCCCGCTCCATCAAGATCACATGATGTCCTCGTTCGGCTGCGATGCAGGCTGCCTTCATACCCGCAGGCCCACCACCAATCACCAAGACCTTCTTGACCTTGGGAGCAGGTTCAAGGGCCAGTTCCCCCTCCTTACCAGCCCTTGGATTTACGAGACAGGAGGCAGGCCTTAACTGAAAGATATTATCAAAGCAGCCTTGATTGCAGGCCACACAATGATATATCAAATGGGCTTTGCCTTCCTTTGCCTTGTTGGGAAGCTCTGGATCCGCCAGCAAGGCCCTTGCCATGGTTACCAGGTCTGCTTCTCCATTCCTGATAATCTCTTCACCAATGGCTGGATCATTGATGCGATTGCTTGCCAATACAGGAACCGAAACAACAGATTTGATCCCCTGGGCCAGATATACGTATGCTCGTCGGGGAACAAACATAGTCAATTGCGGCACTCTGGTCTCATGCCACCCACCCGTTACATTAAAAAGGTCTACCCCCACCTTTTCCAATTCTGAGGCAAAGATCCTGGCTTCTCGATTGGTGTGACTGCCTTCCATAAAATCATTGCCAGCTATTCGCATCAGAATAGGATAGTCGGGACCCACCGCGCTTCTCACCTTCTGCACCACCTCAAGGCCAAATCGCATCCGATTCTCCAAGGGACCACCGTACTCGTCGTCCCGCTTGTTGGTTAAGGGCGAGAGAAATTGGCAAATCAGATATCCAGCACTTCCCAAGATCTCCACGGCATCAAAGCCAGCCTCCTTTGCCCTGAGTGCCGCCTCAGCAAACTTGTCTTGTACAGCCGGAATCTCGTGGATTTCCAAGGCCCTGGGCGTCTCCCCAGTGAGGCGTGAGCGGACCGCTGAGGCCGAAAACGGCTTTCTCCCACCTATCATTGCCGAATGGGTATACCGCCCCGCCTGGTAGAGCTGGGCAGCAATTTTTGCACCATGGGCCTGCACTGCACTTGTAAGGCGCTTTAGACCCGGGATAAACCTGTCATGATTGAGCCCTATCATTCCGGCCATTCCGCCATATTCATCAATAGGACAGCCACCTACGATAATAAGGCCCACGCCACCTTTGGCCCTGGCTTCATAAAAATCCACCAGTTGGTCTGTGACCTCACCCTCGGGTGTGTAGCCCAGATGCATCGCAGTCATGACGATTCGATTGCGAAGTTCCATATTGCGCACTGATATGGATGAAAAAAGATAAGGAAAATTCATTTATTGTGCCTCCTTCTTGTGTTAGTATGATTATGGGTGGTCAACAATACAGGTAATCATCATAGCATCTTATCATTATCTTCAGTCTATTATTAACACGAGAAAACGATTATCCTCCGAAACTGGGATTAATAAATTCGACCCTGTCACCCTCACTCACCACGAGCTTTTCATATTGGTCGGGATAAACAAACTTTCCATTGTGTTCCACGATAAGGTGAGTATTCCTTTCTTGGAAGTGATCTATTAATTCGGCAAGGGTTGCGTCCTTGGGAACCTCTTCCTGGAGCCCCCTTACAATGATCTGGATGGTGGTGGACATATCCTGTCCTCTTATGCTTTTGGTAAATACCTTTACTACCGTCTCCAGCAGACCTCGGAGTACCCATTGCCATGCAAGCAACTATGCCCTACATTTACTATTCATATCAAACCTGGCACGATGGCGCAAATCTCATTTCTTAGCGGGATCTATTGGCCCTCCGCCCCTTCGCTGAGAACTGAAGGCTTCCCAAAAGACATTTCAGGCCAATTCATGAAGTATCTTCATCGTTACGCGATGCTGCATCCTTGTATGCCCTTCTTGCCCTCATTTGACGAACAAAGGCATAAGCGCAAATGAGGGCTCCCAGGCCAAAGAGAATCTCATACAAGTAATAACTCAACCGAGCCAGCCATGTGTCTCTGGCCTTCACTGAACGATGCCATGTTTTCTCCACGTCTCGAAGGCTATGACCCGTTGTGTTGCGCATCGCCGCCGCTATGGAGCAACCCCTTTTCATCTTGTCCAAAACCGACAAGACGGTTTCTTTCCCAAACTGGTCAATGAGGTATGTCACAAAGGCCTTTGACTCTGCATAGGCCAACAGAAGCCTGTTGGCCTCAGTGGGAAAGCGATGAGTCAGGCTATTGAGACTAATAACTCCTCCTGAGCGTCGGAAAAGCTCAAGAAGAGACTTCTCTTCCTGAACACCAATTTCACCCGCCACCCCACTTACCACTTGGCACAACCCTTCGTCCAACCACCTTGGCAATAACTCTTGATCAATATGTTCGTGCACTATGAGGTGGCAGAGTTCATGTTTAAGAACCACTTCCACATCTCGGGGGCTGGCCTTTGTCTTGGTGTAGAAAATGACCACAAGGTGGCGCTGTGGCACGGCGTAACCCACCACAAGATCCCCTTTGGACCTCACTGCATCCCTATCGCCTGGGATAGCAAGAACAATAGTCGGACTTTGCATTAGTTGCCACTGGAAAAAGGCCTCCACCTCTCTTTTCACCTGTGGATACATGGACAAAACCTCTCTGGCTGCCCCTCTTAAGGAGGACGGATAAATCACCTTCACCTCTGTGGTCTCCATGGCCATGAGGTCTGCCGCTTGAACTTCGGGTGGGATGCAAAGACAATAAAACAAGACAAAAACAAGAAATAAAATTGTCAGTGGCTTGTTCAATGGCATCGTTCTTCTCAATGACATATTAGAACTCAATTGACACCACTGCAATTGAACTATTTTTCCATTATACAAAGAGTATTTCCTTTATCCTTCAGCCTTTTTCCTTTATCCTTTTTTTGCCTTGACTTGATTCATACCATTGCACCATCTGCTTGAAAAGAAGAAAGGGACTACCATGCCAAAAGTCATCATGACCGGGTTGGAGCATCTCAAAGAAAAGTATTGGAAGGGACTTCGGGGCCGTCGATTGGGACTATTATCCAACCAGGCCTCTGTGGACCTCCACCTCAGGCCTGCAAAAGAAGTCATCTCTGCATTGCTTCCAGGCCACCTAAAGGCCCTGTTTACTCCTCAACACGGCTATGGTGCTGAAGAGCAGGATAACATGAATGAAACAGACCATGCCCATGACAAGGAACTGAATGTCCCAATTTTCAGCCTCTACTCAGATACGAGAGATCCTTCCCCACAGATGCTGGAACTCGTGGATGTCCTTCTCATTGACCTTCAGGATGTGGGATGCAGGGTTTACACCTTTGCCTCCACCATGCTTAATTGCATGAAAGCAGCATCTCGGTCCCATAAAAAGGTTATTGTCCTGGATCGTCCCAATCCCCTCGGTGGCATTGAGGTAGAAGGGAACCCCCTAAAGCCCCCTTTGTTCTCTTTTGTGGGACCATACCGTCTTCCCATGCGCCATGGACTCACCATGGGTGAAATGGCAGTGATGTTCAAGGACGTGTTCCAATTAGATTGCGAGCTTCAAGTAATACCAATGAGGGGATGGACAAGGGAAATGCTATGGGAAGATACAGGCCTTACATGGGTCATGCCATCTCC
>Ga0164310_10002093_pt1 | contig 11438 bp, 9 predicted proteins | sample GuaBasSedimGuay1_FD_121795 | JGI IMG/M metagenome (GOLD analysis project Ga0164310, IMG submission 121795) | Subseafloor sediment microbial communities from Guaymas Basin, Gulf of California, Mexico - Guay1, Core 4569-9, 0-3 cm | ecosystem: Environmental > Aquatic > Marine > Hydrothermal vents >... | reverse complement strand
GTCAAAGAGGCCATAGAGGAGGTGGGGGAGGGGGTGAGGGTCCTCTATGTGCCCGATTCCACCGTCATGGTACCTTATGTGGAGGAGATGTGATGAGAAGCAGGATGAGCACTGATGAGGAGAGCGCCCGTCTCCCCGGAAAGCTGGCTATGATAATGCACCCCCACTACAGGGGGAAGATAGAGGTGACGTTGAAGGCTCCTGTGAGGGATTTCTACGACTTCTCTATCTGGTATACCCCGGGGGTAGCCGAGCCTTCTAAAGCGATCCAAAAGGACCCTGAGAAATCATATGAATATACAAACAGATGGAACACCATCGCCGTTATATCCGACGGCAGCAGGGTTCTCGGCCTGGGGAATGTCGGTCCAGAGGCTGCAATGCCCGTTATGGAGGGCAAGTCTCTTCTTTTCAAGTATCTGGGAGGGGTGGACGCCTTTCCACTTTGCCTTGCCACCCAGGATACGGAGGAGATCATAAAGACCGTCAAAATCCTTGAACCCTCTCTGGGCGGGATAAACTTGGAGGACATTGAAACTCCAAAATGCTTTGAGATTTTAGAAAGGCTGAGGGCTGAGATGAACATTCCCGTCTGGCACGACGATCAGCAGGGCACCGCTACAATCACCGTGGCGGGGGTCATGAACGCCCTTAAGATTGTGGGGAAGAGGATGGACGAGGCGAAGTTTCTCCTTTTCGGCGCAGGAGCTGCCAACCTGGCCATAGCCCGCCTTCTTATAATGGCGGGTGTGAGGCCAGGAAATATGGTGATCCTGGATTCAAAAGGAACCCTTGGCCTGCACAGGGAGGAGTTAAAGGAGATCAACCCGGAGAAGTGGAAGTACGCACAGATAACGAACGCGGAGGGGATCGTTGGTGGACCTGAGGAGGCCTTCCCCGGCTCAGATGTACTTATCGCCGCATCAAAACCGGGACCGGGGACAATCAAGAAGGAGTGGGTGGCAAAGATGGCCGACGATTCAATAGTTTTCGCCTCAGCAAACCCCGTCCCTGAAATATGGCCGTGGGAGGCGAAAGAGGCGGGAGCTAGGATAATAGCAACAGGCAGATCTGACTTCCCCAATCAGATCAACAACTCCCTCGGGTTCCCGGGGATCTTCCGTGGAACCCTGGACGTCCGGGCAAAGACTATAACAGACACCATGTGCATAGCCGCCGCCAGAGAGCTTGCGGCTCTGGCGGAGGAGAGGGGTCTCAATGATGAGTATATCGTGCCCACCATGGACGACTGGGAGGTGTTCCCAAGAGAGGCCGCCGCTGTAGGAGTTCAGGCGATAAAGGACGGAGTGGCCCGCTTAAAGCTCTCCCACCAGGAGTTATTAGACAGGGCATTTGATATTATAAAAAGGGCGAGGGAACAGACGAAGGTTATGATGAGGGAGGGATTTATTCCCCCCGCTCCACCCGGCACAGAGCCTCCATCCGATTAGATCGTCAACTCCACATAGAATACACCAATTAAAAGAGGATTAAAAAAGTGAGGTGGAGAGGGGGAGATTCGAACTCCCGTAAACGCGATCTGCAGTCGCGCACATAGCCGCTCTGTCACCTCTCCGCCGCCGAAGGAGGTAAAATAGGCAGGGGTATTTTACTTTTGTTGAATCCCCATGATGTGCCGCTCAGCTCGCCCATCATACATCACCGGTCAGTCAGAGAGGTTCATCACAGCGGCGAGGGGATAAAGCAACAGAAAGTTATAAAACTTAAAGTTGAATGGGGGTTCAAAGTAGCGGCTTTTGGTGTTTAAATGGGTAGGGTATATGAGTATATCATGAGAAGGCTCAAAGAGAAAAGGGCCCTGCACTTCACTCTTATAGACCCGGAGAAGCAGCTTAAGAAGACCCCCGGGGAGCTCGCTGAGGAGGCCGCTGATGGGGGTACCTCAGCCTTTATGGTAGGAGGCTCAACTATAGCTTCTTCGGGTGATATGGACGAGACCATTTTATCCATCAAAGAGAGAACAGACCTTCCGGTTATCATATTTCCTCCCGGGGCTACTTTCCTCTCTCCAAAAGCAGATGCGCTCTTCTTCATGTCCCTGATGAACTCCCGGAACCTGGGGTTCGTGATCCGGGAGCACCTCAAGGGGGCGCTTTTCTGCAGAAAGACGGGTGTGGAACCCCTCTCCATGGGGTATGTTGTGGTGGAACCCGGAATGAGGGTAGGAGAGGTGGGGGAGGTTGACCTGATTCCCCGGGAAGATATGGAAGGTGCCATAAGTTACGCTCTCGCCGCCCAGTACTTCGGGATGAAATTCTTCTATCTTGAGGCGGGCTCCGGCGCCCCTCTCCCAGTGCCGGAGAGGATGATAAACGCCGTAGCGCGGGAGGTGGAAATCCCCGTTATAGTGGGTGGGGGAATAAGGGGGGCCGAGACCGCCCGGAGGATTGTGGAGGCGGGGGCTAGAATAGTGGTTACTGGAACCCTTATTGAGACGACCCAGGATGTGAAGGGCAAGGTCCGGGAAATTGTGAAGGCCATAGAGGGTTGAGATGTTTCTTCGTGGGCAGTACTCCACTCCGGTAGGAACGCTGCACTACAGGATAGATGAGGGGGGTCTTCGGAGGCTCTCCTTTAAAAGGGACGAGATAAGATCAGAGGCGGAGGAATTAAGAGAGAGGGATGGGGGAGAGCAGGGTGAGAGGCTCTACAGGATAGAGGAGGAGCTTTTGAAGGGGCTTGACGCCTACTTCCACCGAAAGGTCTGGGACTTCCGCCTATCCCTAAACTATGAGGGGATAACACCTGTCTACAGGAGGATATATGTGACCCTAAGGGGCGTGGGTTGGGGGGAAGTGGTGAGTTACTCCGAACTGGCTGAGATGGCGGGGGTCAGGAGAGGCGCGAGGGCAGTGGGCGGTGCAATGTCCCGCAACCCTTTCGTAATCATTGTGCCGTGTCACCGGGTTGTCGGAAGGAACTCTTTGGGTGGATTCTCCGCCGGGCTTGAAAGGAAGATATGGCTTCTCCGGCACGAGGGTGTTGAGAGCTTAGAGTTTTTCAGAGGAACTCGTAGGATATAGCCCTGTGCTCTGCAAGGGCGATTATGGCTCCGTCGGGTGAAGAGGTTCTGTGAACAACACCCTTGCGCACAACTGCGCACTGCCCTTCCTTCAGAACCCTCTTCTCTGGGCCCCCTTCAAGCTCCATCTCTATCTCAAGGGTACCCTTAAGAACGTAGAAGAATTCATCCCTATTGTGTCGGTGTCTCCTGTAGGAGCCTTCAAATCTGACTACGATGATGTGATAGTCGTCAAGGGTGCAGACCTCAAAGGGGGAAAAGGGCTCTTTGAGACCTTCTCCTATCTCAAGCATACTCTTCGGTTCCATAAATAACACCGGCTAAACATATGGGGGTCGCCGCTATATATAGTTTCTTATGCCCCCTATATCCTGCCGCTTCTCTTCAGGTAGGACTCCACCCTCTCGAAGCCCTCCGTTATCTTCTCCTTGGAATCCACTAGAGGTCCGTAGGAGATTCTCACCGCCTCCTTCAGCGTCTCGCCGAAGCCCCTCCCGGGTATGAACAGGACACCTGTGGATCTTAACACCTCCTCGACGAACCTGTCAGCATCCATGCCGACGTTCATACAGGTGTAGAGCCCCCCTTGGGGTATGAAGTGGGGGAAGCCCAGTCTCTTTCTGATCTCATCAACAGTAACCTTAGCAGCACTTTCGTAGTCCCCTCTGACCCTGTCTATGTACTCCCTGAGGCTTCCATCTTCAAGGGCTCTTTCAAGGTACTCCCGCATGGCCAATTGGTGCAGACTGTCCGGGCAGAGGATTGTGCACTGCTGGGTCCTCTCCATGGCTGAGATTACCTCTTCAGAAGCCTCCACCCACCCCAGTCTCCTCCCGAGCCCTCTGCACCACTTGGAATTCGAATGTATCGCCACCATATTGGGGTGGTCCGCTGGGCTGAAGGAAAAGTAGTCAGGGTAGGAGTCCCCGAAGTACTGCGTCTTGTAGGCAAAGTCCAGAAGGAGGTAGCCGCCCCATTCCGAAAGGGTTTCAAGGGCCGCTTTTACGAACCCTTCTGGGGGTATCTGGGAGGTGGGGTTGTCTGGAGAGGGGAGGATAGCCACCTTGGGCTTGTACCTTCTCATCAGCTCCACCATGCTCTCCACTGCCTCATCCACCGAAGGCATCCAGCTCCAGCTCTCAAGATCAATCACCGGCTGATATATCACCTTGGCCTCCCTGAGGGCGAACTGGATCTGGCCCGGATAGTTGGCGTAGGTGGGGTCAAGCATGTATATAGCGTCCCCGGGGTTAGCGAGGGTGAGCAGAAGGTCATGTGTGAGCTGGGTGGACCCCATGCCTATGATCACGTTCTCCGGCCCCAGCCCCTTCATCCCGAAGAGCTCTTCTTCCATCTTGCATACGGTCTCTCTTAAGGAGAGCTCCCCCAGAGTAGCACTATAGGCACCACTTCTGTGAAACTTCTCCACGTCAGATACGATCTCAAGGTAGCTCTCTCTGAAACCCTCGGGGGCCCTGTGGTTGACCCAACCCCCGCCGAAGGATATAACGTCGTCAGGGTTGAGTCCCATGTTTATTATGTTGGCTCTCTCGGCCATTTTCATTATTTGGCGTATGGGTGAGGGGGAGGAGAGCATCCTCTCAACTATTCCAGAGAAGCTGTGTTGAAATTCCTTCATGGCACATCACCTGAGCGAGAGGGTAATTCCATAAAGATATCTAAAGATTTGTACCATATTCTCGGAAAAGGAGATGTAGCATTCATCGTAATGTTTTCTCTCACGGCTTAAGAAATCTACGGTTAAATTTAATAACGTTTTAAAGAATAGTCCGCCGATGAGGTTCAGGAAAAGGAAGGCATCACTGCAGAACAGAATTGTACTCTTCGTTACAGTCTCAATATTCGTCTACTTTCTCGTCTCAACGGGTGCCATCTACCTCTTTATGGTGAGGGGTGTGGAGAGAAGCCTTGAAGAGATCCAGGAGGAGAGGAGGGGAAGGGAAGAAGAACAGATACAGGATAGTCTCTTAAGATTCTCCACCCAGTTCATGGATGGGATAAGAGAGGCCTCTTCTTTTATCGAGAACACCACCAGTCACGTCTCTTCATTGTCTGAGCTGGAGCTTCCTATGAATCCCCTTTTTCAGCCGTACATCTTCGTTCCGCCGTTAGGCAGGGAGGAGGATATATGGAACCTTCCCCCCAGCGTGATGAACTTCTCATCCTTTATCCAGAGCGACCTCTACCTCCTATCCCGTCAGCCTCTCACTCTGAATGCCTATTTTACTTTCCAAAGCGGTGTGACAGTTTTCGTGGATTACGAAGTCCTTGAGGCTGTAAGGGGGCATGTCCCGCTAAATCCCATCACTAGACCGTGGTATGTGAGGGCAGTTGAGGAGGGGTCATTGGCTTTGAGCCCCATGTACATGGACCTTATTACTGGTAACTATCTGGTGACACTCTCCGCCCCCATATACAATTCATCTGGGCTCGTTGGTGTTATTGGAGTTGACCTGAACATTACATACTTCATAAACATTATGCAGAGAATCCGTTCTCCCGGACTGGAATGCATATTTCTCCTGGACACCAAAGGAAACATTCTAGCCTCCACAGAACCTGAGTTTGACCTCTCTACCCATTACACCATATCGTATGTTTCACGTCAAAGGGGGTTGTATGAGGCCTATTCTGAAGTGATGGAGAGAAATTCCACCGGCATTTTAAGATGCGATGATACGAGCTTGATAGCGGTCAAGATAACCGGAACGGAATGGCTCCTGATAGGGGAGCTCGACGCCCGTGAGGCACTTGCACCCTTTATGGAGCAATCCAGAAGAGCTGCTAGCAGCATTCTTTCCTACATCGTAGTGGCTGTGGTAATCCTTGTTGCCATTTTGGCCTTGATATACCTCTCTTTTCCACTATTTTTAAAAGAGGTGTTTGAAAAGCCCCTTCAGAAGCTTCAGAGCGCCGCTGAGGAAATAGGAAAGGGGAACTACGGGGTACAGATACCAGACCCCCTCTACCGGGAGTTCGAGCCCATAACGGTGGCCTTCAACAGAATGTCAGGGAAGATAAAGAGGGACAAAGAGAGGATGAGGATGGATCGTTTGGAGATAGAGAGGGCGAAGAGGGCAGGGGAGCTCTTCCTTGAGATAGCAGCGCACGATGTTAAGAACCTCCTCACGGGTATCAGATTGAACACAGAATACATAAAGCTGAAAAAGAATGTGGGGGAGGACGTTTCGCCCGAAGCTGTGGACAAGATCCTCTCCATTGTTGACAGCGCCACGGATACCTTGGACAAGATAAGAGATCTCTACAGGATAAAGATGTTCCGCTCTGAGATGAGGCGGGTTGACCTGAAGGAGTTCATCCGAATGGCTGAAGAGCTCACTACCCGGACTCATCCCTCGAAGATAATAGAGTTCGAATATCGCCTTCCGGAGGAGGGCATGTACACCCTGGGGGACACCTTCTTGGTCAACCTCTTCCTCAACCTCTTCCAGAATGCCGTGAGATATACCGAAGGGGATGTGGTGAAAATAGAGGTCAAGGGCAGGAGGGTTAAGGAGAATGGGAAATGTTTCTGGGAGGTCTCTGTGGCGGACAGGGGAAGGGGTATACCACATGAGAGGAAGAAGGAGGTTTTCAAGAGATTCTCCACATGGGATTCAGTCTCTGGGTCCGGTCTTGGGCTTGCTATAGTGAGGGAACTGGTTGAGAGGGCAGGCGGCAGGATACGGGTTGAGGACCGAGTAGCTGGCGATTACAGAAAGGGAACGAGGTTTGTCATCCTCCTACCCTGTTATGAGGGCAAGGGGGGCAGGAGATACACGAACCTCTAAAGGAGCTTAATGCCACTGTTCTTCAGCCTGTGCAGGACCTCCTGGGAGTGATTGCATCCTTTTGTTTCTACCGTCAGCTCAAGAACGGCCTGATTTAAGGGGGCCTGGGGGGAGAGGCGGCTGACGCTTATCTCCCTTACGTTCCCTTCAAGGTCCGAGACCATCCTAAGCACATCGGAGAGCTCCCCGGGGCGGTCGGGGAGAAGGCATCTTATAAAGAGAATTCTGCCGGCTTTGAGAAGGCCCTTCTCAATTATTCTAGCTACCACCATTGGATCTATGTTTCCCCCTGAAAGGAGGAAGATCGAAGTTGTCCCTTGAACGTCTATCTTTCCGTAGAGAGAAGCGGCAAGAGAGGCGGCTCCTGCCCCTTCAACCATCAGCTTCGCCCGCTCCATAAGCATGAGAATGGCACCGGAGATCTCCTCGTCGTCCACCGTTGTCACCTGGTCCACGTACCTGCTGGAGAGCTCAAGGGTGAGCCTGCCGGGGGTTTTCACAGCGATTCCGTCAGCTATGGTGTGAACGGAAGGGGTCTCCATGAGCCTCCCTGCCTTTCGCGAGATGTAGAAGGCACAGGCCCCTTTGGCCTGCACACCTGTGACCTTGACGTCCTCTTTCACGGACTTTGCAGCTATGGCTATGCCGGTTATCAACCCCCCACCCCCTACGGGGACCACTATATGCTCCCCCTCAGGGACATCCTCCATGATCTCAAGCCCTATTGTGCCCTGCCCAGCGATTATGTAGGGGTCATCATAGGGGTGTATGAGCGTCATCCCCTCCTTTTCAACAATCTTTTGGGCGTGCTCGTAGGCCTCTGTCAGATTATTCCCGGCGAGAACAACCTTCGCACCGTATCCCCTTGTAGCTTCTATTTTAGGGATGGCTGTGTTCCGGGGCATGACGATGGTGGCGGGGATGTCAAAGAGAGACGCAGCATAGGCCACTCCCTGGGCGTGGTTCCCCGTGGAGGAGGCGACCACTCCCCTCCTCCTCACGCTGTCCGGAAGGTGATATATCTTGTTATAGGCCCCCCTGATCTTGAAGGAGCCAGTGCTCTGCAGGACCTCCATCTTAAGGTAAACATTCCCCTTTAGAATTCTTGAGAATGTTCTAGACCTCTCCGTGGGGGTTCTCCTCACCACTCCATTTAGAATCCCCCGGGCCTCTTCGATGAAGGGAAGGGGGTCTTTCAAGAACTTCTTCTCAACCTCTGCGTCACTCTTCATAGAGATCACTTCTTTATAACAGAGCTATAAAAATCAATGAAGATAAAAACTTAACCTAAGGCATCATCTTCCAAAAAGCCTGTCCAGCTTTCTCTTTTCTATTCTCAGCATGGTGGGCCTGCCGTGGGCGCAGTGGAGGGGGTCTTCAGCCTTAAGAAGGTCCCCTATAAGCTCCCTGATCTGGGGAGGTGTCAGAGTCTCCCCGCTCTTGAGGCCCCCTTTACAGGCGTACCTGTCAATCAGCCTCTCCCTCTCCTCCTGAAGGACCCTTCCGCCGTAGCCCTCAAGGAAATCCCTCAGGACCTCCCCTGCCTCCTTCGGTTTTATAAAAGCGGGTATCCCCCTCACCACCACCCTATCCTCACCGAAGGGCTCCACATCCAGACCCAGCTCTTTGAGCTCATCCCTCCTCTCAGCCACCTCATCAACCCTCCCGGGGGGCAGCTCAATGTAGATGGGCTCAATTAGCCTGAGCATCCTTCCGCCCACTTTGAAGAACCTCTCGGCCTCCTCCACCCTTACCCTCTCACTGGCGGCATGTTGGTCCACCACGATGAGGTCCTCTTCAGCCTCCAGAAGTATATATCTCTCCCCGAACTGACCTATAATTCTTATCTCCCCTGCAGGGGGCCTTTCAAGAGGCTTCAAGCTCCCGGGAGGGAGGAGGGGTGATGGGGAGAGGTCACCCCGCAGCCTCCTCACACTTCCACCCGGAGCGAGATAGGTTTGCCCTCCCGCACTGACGGATGGCTTCCTTCCGTTCTCGGCCCTGACGGAGAGGGGGTGGTTTACGCTCTCTTCTTGGGGGAAGAGGGGGAGGATGCTCTCCCCCTTCAGCTCAAGGCTCTCCGGAGGAGGAAGAGCCTCACTGAGCCCCTTCCCCACCGCTTCCGATAGGGCGGTGATTACCTCCCCCACCCCATCTATCTTCACCCGAAGCTTCTGCGGGTGCACGTTCACATCAACTTTTCTAGGGTCCAGCTTCAGCATTACTAGGCCCCATGGGTGCCTGCCCTTCATAAGCGCCCTTCCGTAGCCCGCTCTTATGGCGTCTTTCAGCTCCTCGTTAAGAACCCATCTGCCGTTCACTATGATGATGAGGTCCCTGCTGCTCCTCTTTGAGTTCTCAGGAAGGCTGAGATACCCCTCCAGCTCCCCCCAGGAGAAGGAGTGTCTGGGAAGGTAGAAGAGCTCTTTCCTCACAGCGGTGCCGAAGACCCCGGCGAGCCTCTGAAGAAGCGGCTCGCCGCCCATTGAGGTGAGCACATCCCGGCCGTCTGTGGTCACCCTGAAGGAGACCTCGGGATGTGCCAGCACCACGGGCCGGAGGACATCCATGACCCTTCCCGTCTCCGTGGCCGCACTCTTCAGTCCCCTTCTTCTAACCGGCAGGTTGAAGAAGATGTCCCTGACGTGGATTGTAGTCCCTGGCGGGTGGCCTGCCCCCTCCACCTTCAGTATTCTGCCCTCCTCCAAGAGTACCCGCGTACCCTCCTCCTCGGCATCCTTGAAGAAGCGGGGATTCTCCCGGGAGATGGCTTCAACTCTGCTTACCGCCGCCACGGACGCTAGTGCCTCCCCCCTGAAGCCGAAGGTCATCACCTGAAGGAGGTCTCGGGAGTCTTTTATCTTGGAGGTGGTGTGGCTCTGGAAGGCCAGCATCAGGTCCTCCCTGCCCATGCCACAGCCGTTGTCCCTGACAGTTATCCTCCTCCTGCCCCCCTCCTCCAGCTCCACTGTTATCTCGTCAGCGCCGGCATCTAAACTGTTCTCGACAAGCTCCTTCACCACTGAGTGAGGTCCATCTATGACCTCCCCGGCGGCTATCTTTTTGACGACCTCCCCGGGGAGAACGCGTATTCTTCTCATTATATCCTCAACTCCCCCGAGTCCATCAGTGTCCTCTCTTCACCACCCTCCAGGAAGAGCACTAAAGTAGGCTCTTTTATGAGCCCGTCAAGGTGGATCAGTGCAGGGGCGTCGTTGTCGTAGTTACTCCCTATGGCAATGTGGCATGTCCTGAAGGCCTTCTCATCTTCAAGCATGTTCCCCACAATTTCCGCCTTGGGATTGAGGCCTATCCCCAGCTCGCCTAGGTGTCTTGCGTTCCTTCTGTACTCTTGCATGGTCTCCTTCGGGAGCCTGCCCTCCCTGAAGAGCTCCTCGGCCATCTCCTCACCCCTCCGCAGGGAGCCTTCAAGGACCTTGGCCCCATCTCCCCCTTCTATGCTCTTGACGAAACCCCCCTCAACCCTGCACTTTACGGGCTCCTCTAGCACTATGACCCCCCCTACGGTGGAGAGGGAGCCGTCGAAGACAAGGCTCCCCTCTCCCCCTCCCAGCTCTGGGGAGATGAAGACCTCACCGCACGGCAGGTTCCCTCCAGACCCTGGCGCGCTGAAGTCCCCGTCGTCCTTTTTTGCCACTCTGCCTTTAAGGCCAATCCTCAGATCCGTCCCCCCTGGAGAGGTTATGTGAACCTCCTCCGCCTCATCAAGCAGCTCCTTTATCTTAGCTGCCCTCTTTCTGAGAAGGTGGTAATCTATCGGGACGGTCTTTTTGAACATCTCGGCCGTCACCGATGGTGACCAGAACCCCCTGGATCTCTTGGCTTCAAGAAGGTATGTGTAGATGTGGTCGATCCTCTTACCTTTCACATCATAGGGGCTGGAGAGGGCCTCCCTATCTTTCCCCAGCTTCTCCTCAGAGATTGAGAGAATGATCTCCGGGGTGCTCTTTAGTGCTTCTATGACGGCTGGATCCGCGAAATCCATCTGGGTCCTCCTGCTCTGGATGACCACCACAGGTTCACATCCCGCTTCCCGCAGGGCGTCGTGAAGGGCGAGGGATATCAGGGAGACATGCCGCGACGGGTTCGTTATTATAAGCGCCCTCTCACCCTCCCTGGCTGAGAGTACCTCCCTCACGGCAATCCTTGCGGGCTCAAGCAATTCGTCAACATCTTTAAGATGGCTGCTGAATAGCTGCGGCAGGGAATCTTCAGGCATATCTCCACCTCCCAAGAGTTTTATCCCGAGCAATCATTATGTACGGTATATATAAAGAGTTACTCTCTGCGATAGTATTCTTCACGAATCATCGACTTATCACCCCCGGAAATTGGCTGAGTTCAGAAGGAGGGTAACGCAAAAGGTTTAAAATAAATCTTTATATTCGCCCCTCCTGGGGAATATATAGCCCCGTGGTGTAGCGGTCAATCATCCGGGACTCTGGATCCCGGGACGGCAGTTCGAATCTGCCCGGGGCTACCACTTTGCTCCCGTAGTGTAGCGGCCAATCATGCGGGCCTCTCGAGCCCGCGACCCGGGTTCAAATCCCGGCGGGAGCACC
>Ga0164310_10002092_pt1 | contig 11439 bp, 5 predicted proteins | sample GuaBasSedimGuay1_FD_121795 | JGI IMG/M metagenome (GOLD analysis project Ga0164310, IMG submission 121795) | Subseafloor sediment microbial communities from Guaymas Basin, Gulf of California, Mexico - Guay1, Core 4569-9, 0-3 cm | ecosystem: Environmental > Aquatic > Marine > Hydrothermal vents >... | reverse complement strand
TGGCTTTATTAAAATCTGATTCATCTTTGTAGTACTCATTCCACAGATCCATCGAGATAAATTCCATGCTCATGGAAGCCAGTTCCGCTACTTCACTGGGAGTGTTCTTGTAGGCATCAATTTCGATGTTTTTGGTTGCAAAAGTATGCATGGCATGACCTGCTTCATGCAGTAAAGTAACCACGTTTTGGTGCATTCCTACTGCGTTCATAAAGATAAATGGTGCTCCTGTTTCGGATAACGGATAATTGTATCCGCCTGGTGCTTTGCCTTTGCGATTGTCCAGATCCAGGTATTCAGAGTTTTTCATCAAGTTCAATCGAATGCCAAATTCCGGTTTTATTGTATGCAGAATTTTAATTCCTTTATCCACAAATTCATCTATTGTGTCAAAAGGTTTCAATACTTTTCCATCCAGATCTACTGCTGTATCCCAAGGACGCACACTATCCAGATCAAGAATTTTTCTTCTTTTTTCTGTTTCTTCGCGCAGGAAAGGCATTACTTCCTTTTCAACTGCATCATGGAATTTCATTATATCTTTGGGAGTGTAGGAAAAACGTCCTTTAGCCTGATGCATGAAATCACGATAATTGTCGAAGCCGGTATTCTTGGCAATTTGAATGCGCAGTTCTTTCATCTCATCGAATAACTGATTGAATTCTTCCCGCATTTCCATCATTTTATCCATACGCAATTTCCACACTTCTTCCCGTACTTTTCGATCGGGATCTTTGAGGAAAGGAGCCAGTTGAGAAAGGGTTTTTTCTTCACCTTTATACGTAACTGTAAGTTTGGAAAAAGCTTCGCCATATTTATTGGTCAGCTCTTTTTCTTTGATCTGAAGAGGAATATTTTCTTCTCGATACAATTCGATATCATTGGAAATGATCTTGTTCAAATGGCCATATTTTTTTTCATCCAATTCTTTTCGATAAGGGCTGTCATAGAATTTCTTGTTAAATTTAAAATCATAGGGCTTTGCTTTAGAAATAATTCCACTATAGAATTCATTAAATTTTTCCTGGTTTTCAGGTTTATCTGCATAGCGAGTCATTGTTATATAACGCCAGGCCATCTCTTCGGAAAGTATATTGGAAAGCTCTCCCACCTTTTTTAGAAAATCGATCAGATCATCAGCAGAATTGATTTCTTCCTCATCCAATTTCTGCATTTCAGCTTCCACGTTTTCCCATTTTGTAATATCAAGATCTTCTGCAAAATATTTACGTGGCTGCTTTACAATTTTCTCATCCGTGTAATTCATAATGTCTCCTTATATTTTTATTTTCTCTGCCACGATGTTTTTAACATGTAATTTTCTGACAAGTAATTTAATAAGATTTGAAACGTGTTTACTGCTGAAAATGTGAGGATAATAGAATAGAAAATCCAACCATCGCAAGGTCAAGAAAAGTAAGAATTCCCAAAACGTCTGTTCGTTGAAATAGCTTCAGCATCTTTCAGATGCACTATTTGCATGGTTCTAAAAGACCTGATATAATATCTATGAATTCCCGTGTAAATCCATGAACTACCATTTGATAATTTTATGCCTTCAGCAATTAATCCTATGTTCGTTTTCGTTAGTTACTAAATCTGATTTTCAATTTCAACTTGACGTTTGAGCCCTTTATTTTGAATAGATATTACTAATTATAATTAATTGGAGATATTGTGAATTTTCAGGATATAATTTTAGAACTACAGCATTTCTGGGCCAAAAAAGGTTGTAATGTTCTGCAGCCTTACGACGAAAATATGGGAGCCGGAACTTTCCATCCAGCTACTTTTTTTGGTGCTTTGGGCAAAAAACCAACTTCGATAGCTTATGCTCAACCCTGCCGTCGCCCTAAAGATGGAAGATACGGAGAAAATCCAAACAGGATGCAGCACTATTATCAATTCCAGGTAATCATCAAACCTTCACCGGATGATATTCAAACATTGTATTTAGAAAGTTTGCAGGCAATCGGAATACAAACCGAAAAGCACGATATCCGTTTTGTGGAAGATGACTGGGAATCTCCCACACTGGGAGCCTGGGGACTTGGCTGGGAAGTTTGGCTGGACGGGATGGAAATTTCACAATTCACCTACTTTCAGCAAGTAGGCGGTATTGAAGTTTCTCCGATCAGTGTGGAACTAACCTATGGTTTGGAACGGCTGGCCATGTACATTCAGGAAGTTGATGATTTCAAAGACCTGAAATGGAACGATACAACTAAATATGGAGAACTTTTTTTCGATAAAGAAGTAGAATATTCAGAATACAACTTCAAAATTGCTGATGTTAAGTCTTTGTTTACTGCCTTCAAAGATTATGAAAACCAGATGGAAAAACTGATTGAAAGCAAGCTGGTGTATCCAGCTTATGATTATTTACTGAAATGCTCTCATACTTTTAATTTGCTTGATGCTCGCGGCGTGATCAGTGTAACAGAACGAGCTGCTTACATTGGTAAAATTAGAACTATGGCCAAAAAATGTGCGCTTGTATATATAGAAAAATACGAAGATTGATCCGGTTTCTTAATGAAAACCTTTGAAAAAGTAATTCCATTTATAAAAAAGAATCTCTACAAGCTTATCATCGGTGTGATCTTGATAATGGTTATCGATGCGGGACAGCTCTATACAATAAAGATCATGCAAAAGGCGATCGACAATCTAAACCAGACAGGTTTTACACATCAAATGCTTTTAAATGCGGCTCTACTGATTATCGGGATTACAATTTTCATCACAATCTTACGATATTTCTGGCGACTGGCTTTTGTAGGAACAGCATGGAGTATGGATCGTGACCTGCGCCAGATGTATTATAACCATCTGATGAAACTCTCAGCCAATTTCTATAATAAAGCCAAAACCGGAGATCTGATGGCATATGCCACCAATGATATGAACGCAGTCCGTATGCTGCTGGCTTTTGGTTTTGTGATTGGTGCTGATATAATCGTAATTGCTATTGCATCTCTTTTCTTTATGGTAGATATCAGCTTGAAACTCACACTGCTGGCAATTTTACCAATGCCGTTTTTATCGTTCATCATCATGTATTTTGGTAAAAAAATCCACACAAGATTCCGCCAGGTACAGAAGACATTTGCCACTATGTCTGGCATAGTACAAGAGAGCATCTCCGGAATTCGAGTTGTTAAAGCCTTCGTCCAGGAAGAAGCTGAGCTGGAAAAAATGTCGAAGTCTGCAAAAGATTATGTGGATGAGAATATTGGTCTGGTAAAGATCTTTGCTCTTTTCCATCCTGCTATGTTCCTGCTGATAAATATCTGTATGGGAATTGTGCTGATCTTTGGTGGTCAGTCAGCAATTCTGCATGATATTACCATGGGAGAATTTGTAGCTTTCTTCCAATATCTGGGTATGCTGGTTTGGCCAATGATAGCAATTGGCTGGATCGTGAATATGTTCCAACGTGGCACTGCTTCTTTAAAGAGATTGAATTCAATTTTTGGAGTTGAACCGGAAATCGTAGATAATAACATTGATCCTGATATCACTGAATTGGCTGGAAAAATCAGTTTCAAGAACTTAAAATTCAAATATAATGAAGAATCTCCTGATATCTTCAAAGATATTTCTTTTGAAATCGATGCAGGAAAGACATTAGCAATCGTCGGTAGAACCGGTTGTGGAAAAACTACAGTTATCGATTTGTTATCGCGAGTATATAATCCGCCTCCAAATTCGATTTATCTTGATGAACATGAGATTTACAAGGTTCCGCTCAATACACTTCGCTCCAATATGGTAATGGTTCCTCAGGAGATTTTCCTGTTTTCCGACACAGTAGCCAATAACATTAGTCTCGGTAAAAATGAAGCAACTAGAGAAGATATTGAAGAAGTTACAAAAAAAGCACAGGTTTACGATTCGATTGTAGAATTTGAAAATGGTTTTGATACAGTGATCGGAGAACGTGGAGTAACACTTTCCGGTGGGCAGAAGCAGCGTTTGGCCATAGCCAGAGCATTATTGACCGATCCAAAAATTCTTATCCTCGATGATGCACTTTCTGCCGTAGATACAAAAACAGAAAAAAGCATTTTAGATGACTTGATCAAGATGAGAAAAAATAAAACTACAATCATAATTTCTCATCGAATTTCCTCAATTCAGCATGCTGATAAAATCATTGTTTTAAATGACGGCAAGATCGAAGAAGAAGGTAACCACAAACAATTATTAATGAATAATGGAATCTATGCAGATATTTTTGAGAAACAGCAAATTGAAGAGAAGTTATCAGAATGAGTAAAATAGATAAAGGTTTAGTAGAAGATCAAATTCAAGGTAAAATTTACGACAAAGTTTTATTCTCCAGACTCATCAAATATTTGAAACCCTACAAACTTCTGGTAGCTATTTCCTTTGTCTTGCTTTTGCTCATCACAGGAACAAATCTGCTGAGCCCAGTGATAACCCAACGTGCTGTGGATAGGGTAATTCTTTCTAACAATAATCTGATAATTTTTGATAATGAAATTGATGCAGAAAAATTCTCTGAGACATATCCAAAAATCAAATTCAAAAATTACAATTTCAGGGAAAATTGCTACTTGATCTTTCCCAACAAAAAGATTAATTTTATTCCCAAACATAAAATAGAGGAATTGAAAGAAGCTGAGAAAATACTTCTAAAAATTGCTGTTGTAAACAATACGGAAGAAAATCGAAAGTTACTTTCCCAAGAAGATTATATCGAAATCTCCAACGAAGAAATTGTTGTATTAAATTCTACAATTTCAGAAATGAAAGAAGCTGGCAGGATCAGCAAAGAAAACATCAGGCTTTTGCGAAAAAAGGACTTTGATAAACTCACTGTTTACGGAATTTTGTTTTTTATAGTCATTACTTTGCAGCTTCTCTTTACTTACTTCCAGGTTTATTTTGTTAATATCGCAGCTCAAAAAGCAATGTACGACTTACGAAGAGACCTGTTTTATAAATTAGAAAGAATGCCGCTTTCTTTCTTCGATAAAAACCCGATCGGTCGCCTGGTAACTCGAGTTACTAACGATATTGGAACGTTGAATGAAATGTTGGGAAACGGTCTGATCCAGCTGATTCAGGAAATGTTCGTGCTTATCGGAATTATGGTTGCAATGCTGCTTTACGATTGGAAATTAGCACTTGTGTCTTTTGCGATTCTACCTATCACAATTTATATGTTCACGGTTTTTATAAATCGCAGCCGCAAACTTTACAGGGTTGTACGTAAAAAATTAGCTAATATCAATGCAACCCTTTCGGAAGATATATCCGGTTTCAAGATCATTCAGCTTTTTAATCAATACAAACGTAAAGTTGAAGAATTTAAAGCCATCAATGGCGAGTATTTCGAAGCATCCATGAAGATGATGAAACTGTTTGCCTTCTTCCGTCCGGCAATAAACTCCACACGCCGAATTGCTGTTGCTATTCTATTATGGTATGGTGGTGGACAGATCATTCAAGATAAAATTACACTAGGCGTATTCATGGTTTTTTTGTGGTTCCTGGATAGATTCTTTGAGCCCATTCATCATCTGAGCGAAAAATTTAATATAATGCAGGCTGCCATGAGCGGATCAGAACGAATTTTCGATTTAATGGATAAAGACATTGAAGATTACAGATTGGATAAATCTCTTGATATTTCGAATGATCTGAAAGGTGAAATAGAATTTAAAAATGTGTGGCTGCGATATAATGATAATGGTGATGTACTAAAAGATATTTCCTTTAAAGTTAAAGCTGGTGAAAAAGTTGCTTTAGTCGGCCATACAGGTTCTGGAAAAACTTCTATCATCAGTATTTTATCTGGACTATATCCATTCCAGAAAGGAGAGATACTGGTTGATGGAAAAGAGATAAATGAATATAATCTAAAAGAATTGCGTAGGAATATTGGAATTGTTCAACAAGATGTTTTCTTGTTTTCCGGTACGATCAAAGATAATATCGTACTCAGCGATGAGTCCATTTCGGATGAAGAAATGGAAAAAGTAGCTAAATTTGTTAATGTTCATAATTTCATTGATAGTCAACCTGGAAAATATTTGGAACCGGTAATGGAACGTGGAGCTACTTTCAGCGTTGGACAACGCCAACTCATCGCCTTCGCCAGAGTTCTGGCTTACGATCCTGCAATTTTTATACTGGATGAAGCAACTTCTAATATCGATACAGAAACAGAAATACTAATTCAAGATGCTCTTAAAAAACTGATGGAGAATAGAACATCGATCATTATTGCACACCGACTTTCCACAATTCAACATGTAGATAGAATAATTGTACTTCATAAAGGTGAGATTGTAGAAGAAGGAAATCACCAGGAACTACTGGCTAAAGAAGGACTTTATTACGATCTGTATCGACTACAGTATCAGTAATCTCTCTTGCTTTATTTTAAAAGTAAACATTTCTTTGAAGCAATGATTTCTTTATCAACTAGAAGTGTATAGTAATAAACTCCAGAAGAAACAGGTTTTCCTCGAGAATCGTTTCCATCCCATACAACAATATTTATATTCCAATCCGGTATAAGCTCTTTTACAATTTGACCTTTAATATTATGAATTCTCACGACAACATCTTGATTAATGAATTCTGATGAATATGCAATCGTTGTAGTAGGGTTAAATGGATTTGGAAAATTCGTCATCTCATTCTTCACAATAATAGTTTGTATTTCATATGGATTAATATCGGTGAAATACCAAGCTGTGGAATTAGGACCTCCATAAGCGCCCATGTCATTTGTTATCTCGCCTAAAGCAGGAAACAAAGCATAACCTGGATTTAGAGGATCTTCTGTGTCATTATAAATAATATCTGGATTCCCCGAATCGATACAGGGTGAAATCGCAGTTAACATCCAGTTTGCTTCAAGAACTGTATTTGTTAAACCATTTGATGATGTCGGATTTATAAATAGAGGGGCAAGATCAATATTATCTGTAAACAAAGAATCTGGATAAGTATTATATCCAGCTCCCCCTAAAGAACCTTCATATTCTTGAAGATTGCAGAATCTAATTTCCGGTAAGCAATTTGCGTCATTTAAATATATTTGATCTGTATAATTTCCTGAAGTAGCATGCCAAAAAATTGAATTTTGGATTATGGGAGAAGCTTCTTCCAAAAAAATTGATGCACCTTGATTATAATATACTGCATCGTTTCCCCAGAATACGCAATTAGTAATTGGTGGATTTAAATGATAGCAGTAAATAGCTCCTCCATAGTCACTTAAGTTATTGGCAAATATCGTATTTAAAATTGGATTTCTACTATATTTTAAATACACCGCTCCAAATTCTGAGATATTGCTAAGAATTTGACAATTCCTTATTAAGGCAAGATTTCCATATGAATAAATTGCAGCACCTTTGCCAGCTTCATTATTATAGAAAGTACAATTTTCAATGATAGGAGATGCCATTGATAAATAAATACAACCACCTTCATCAGCATAATTATTTATAAAAGTTGAATTTGATATTTTCACTTTCGAGAAGTCTTCAAGATAAAACGCTCCTCCTTTTGTAACCGGTTGACTAGTATGAGGAATTCCTTGTGAATTCTGAAATGAGCAAAACGAAAACAAAGAACTATCTGCATTTTCTGGAGTTTCTTCAAAAATGATAGATTTCCACGGAACATTATAATATGGTTTAAAATAGATCGAATCATTTTCCGTTCCCTCTGCAATAATATTACCCCTAATATCTATCGTACAAGACATTGGCAGGAGAATTGTAACACCTTCAGAGATAATCAGAGTAACATCTTCTTCAATTGTAATCGATCCCATTACAGATACAGTATCAACATCCCAAGTTGTATCTTCGTAAATTGAACCAGTCTGTACGAATAATGTATGGATAAAATTCTGTTTTGTCAAAGTTTCTGTTCCAAACTCATTTTCTACTGTAAGTGAAACATCGTACCACCCGATTTCATTATATGTCCAATCAGGATTTTGTTCATACGAATCGATGACACTATCTCCATTAAAATCCCACTCCCAATTGTCTATGATTCCTTGAGTTAAATCTATAAATTCCACTGTAAACGGTATCCATCCAATATGAAAATTAGAATTAAAACTCAGAATAAATGGAAAAACCTCAATGCAGTCTTCTATAATAATAGTATCTGTGTTAGTCCCATCCGATACTGTAAGAGAAACGCTAAAATATCCAATATCTTCGTAAGTCCAATCAGGATTCTGTTCATTGGAATCAATGATCCCATCATTATCAAAATCCCATTCCCAAGAATCAAGATTTTCAATACTTTCATCTGTGAAACTAACAGTCAATGGAACAACACCATTTTCGAGATCAAAGGAAAAAGAAGCTTGAGGAGGTAAGATGTGTATCAGATTTTCTTTTGTTATCGTATTAGATATAGTTCCATTTGAAACCGTTAAGGAAACGGAATAATAGCCAGCTTGATAATATGTCCAATCCGGATTTTGTTCATTAGAATCGATAATTCCATCATTATCAAAATCCCATTCCCAACTTGTTACATTACCATAAGAATAATCGGAAAAATTAACTGTAACTGGTGAGAATGATAGAGTATCTGAACAACTAAATCGAGCAATAATTTCTGGTAAATCTACAGGAACTAAAGTATATACATCGCAGCCAAAACTTGTTTGAACAAAATATAGATTTTCATCACTTTCGTTCCTTGTAATTTTGTACGGAATAAATGGTGCTTCTTCTGTTAATGCAAAATCACCTGTTAGCAGATTACGGATTTCAAGACAATATTCAACTGGATTGCTTTTTTCCCCGAAATACAGTATGAAATGATCTCCTTGTACTGTATTTACCAATGAAGATGCTCGCATACTAAAACCAAGTTCCCTTAACTCACTAAAAGATGATGTCCATTGTAGTGTATTAGAATTTGGGTCAAAGCTATTAAATACATCATAACTTTCACTATTGTCTCTAACATAGCAATAGAATGGATATTGGTTACTAATTGGATCGGAAAATTGTTTCAATAATCTAAAACTGGATGGATAATGATAATAATTAGTTTCACCCATAAAATCACCTGAATAATTTCCAGATGCAACCCATACTGTATCAATTGTAGCAGGAGTGTAATAATTCATTACTTTAATATAATATGCTCGAGAGCCATCCCAGCATTGTCCCATGCCGGCAGATGATGAACTGGAATGATAACCAGAAGTATAGATATTCATTTCGTCATCTAGAAAGCTTATACTTGAACCACAGTTATCAAAACTTTCTAATAATGTAAAACTGGATCCATTGAACAAAAACTTATACAGTTTAGTCAGATAATTCGTGCTAGAATCCCATTCATCTCCCCATTGATAACGTCGACTTATTCCAAGAAATAAATAATTGTGAGGTCCGTAAATTTTATCTTTAATTCCGAAAGTGCTAAAATTGTAATTTGAATAACCATTATTAATGTATTCCCCAATCAATATTGAATGCTCATCAACAAGTAATCCAGTTTGCCAGTTGATAGCTTGCAAAGTGCAGTAATTTGAGATTTGGTTTCCATTAACTTCATTTCTATTAATTACAAAAATTAAATATGGGATATTATCTTTCCGAAAAAAATGTATTTTATCGTAAACAGTATTTGCTATTTGCGGATAATTATACACTTCTAAAATGGCTCCTGTCTGATCATAAATAACCAAACGGAATAATCCATTGTTATCATAAGTTATACAAATTTCATCTAAGCCATTATCATCAATATCAAATAAAACTATCTGTTTAATCTCATCTGCTGGATCATACTTTGGTAAATTATATTGATACTGAAACGATATGGTGTGAAGAAAACTAATAAAAAACATGAAGAAAACAATACAAAAGACTTTCATAAAGCCTCCTCAAATCAATAATCAATATAATTGCAATTGTTTTATTGTGTCAAACATTTATCTTCTTTATTTGCTATAGCTTGTCATTGTGGATTTTTGCAACAACAGTAAAAGGGTGGCTCATAAACCACCCTTGCAAAAATTTATACTACTTTTTCTCGATCGGAATGTCCCTGAATGTCATGCGGAAATCATCGGATTGCTCCGTCCACACGCCCAGATCAAATTTAGAGATCGATGCTGCTCTTTTATTAATCTTCTTAAATATCATACTAGCTTTAGTTGGTATATCATTAACTAAAGTAATCTTCACATCACCACTGTTGGATTTATTGGCAAAATTGATCTTTTGAGGAAAGAACTCATTACCGGCATCATCAATTATTCTACTACGGCTGCGTCCCCAACCTAATAAAGTCACTTCACAATCATCACCAATATTTTCTATCATCATATTCAAAACAATTTGATCTTCATACATTTCGCAGGATGTAATTTCATAAACAATTTCAAATCGTTCCAAAACAAGTTTTCCAGATTGGGCAGGCAACTTTTCCATTGGTTTCTTAACTGCTGCTTCCAGTACTTGAACTTCACCATCCTTGCCTAAAGTGTAGTTGAAGAAGCTATTTTGTTCATTAATCGTTATCTGTTCATTAATCGGTTTATAGCCTTCCTTTTCTATCTGCAGCTGGTAAGTTCCCGGTGCAGTTTTGAATCTGTTTTTTTGCCTTATTTTGTCGTTAAGAATAATTCTATCCGGTTCAGGTGTAACGTTCAAAGTAACTGTAACATCTGGGATTATTTCCAGCTTCACATAATATACTACTCCTTTCTTAAGGCCATCTGCCGGCACATCCACAGTAAGTGGTGTAAATTTAGGAGCAGTGAAAGTGATCTGTTTTTCTTTGTGAGTTACAAAGAAATAGTTAACTGTTGCTTCGAGTTTTTCTTTTTTGTAAACTTTCTGTTTCAAGCTCAGATCAACAGGAACATCAGATTCTACTTTTAATGCAGTACAATAATCTCTATCCATGTCTTCTACAGAATTTCTTTCAGCATGGAAATCTGCTGGTAGCTTGCGAAATTCGATTAATTTGAATTCGTTGGCAAACACACTTCCAACAACAAATAAAAGAACTATAATTAATATTTTCTTCATCTTTTCCTCCCGTACTTTACAATCAATTTTAATAACTGCTCTCCTGCATTCATTATATTCCTCCACTATTTAGTAATGATACTTACGGCTTCGGCATAATTAAGAAAAGTCTTTGCGAGGATTCTTCTTAATAAAACCGGCATCTGCCGGAGCAATCTCAAACTCTAATCATTTGATAAACAAAGAGATTGCTTCGTCTGTTTCAGCATGAAGCGTATCTCGCAATGACAGGAAATATTATTTTTCCTGAAAAACACCCTATTATACAGAACTCATTAGTAATGATACTTTTCATTTAAGCAATTTATTGTCAATTTGTTAACAATATTCTTGCCTTAAGCAGTAAAGATAAAATTGATGAGTGCATTGA
>Ga0164310_10002091_pt1 | contig 11440 bp, 11 predicted proteins | sample GuaBasSedimGuay1_FD_121795 | JGI IMG/M metagenome (GOLD analysis project Ga0164310, IMG submission 121795) | Subseafloor sediment microbial communities from Guaymas Basin, Gulf of California, Mexico - Guay1, Core 4569-9, 0-3 cm | ecosystem: Environmental > Aquatic > Marine > Hydrothermal vents... | reverse complement strand
GTATACTTCAACAAAACCACCAAAACTACAAACAAATATCAACATATAATCATTACTACATAACTATAAAGAGTTTTTCTCGAAACCAGGTTATAGGCCTTTAAACGTTAGAATGAGTTTAGTTAGAAGGAAGTAAAACTAGGAAACTTGATTTTTAAACTACTTTAATGCGCGCACACTAAAAAATTAATAAAATTCCAAGATTCTGAGGAGATAAAAGAAGTACTCTGGTTCAGAGACGGCGGTGCCGCTTTTCATGCTCCTTTTTAGCGGCTCAAATGCAGGTGAGGTTAGCAATCCTTTTACAGCCATCGGTTCAATTGAAAACTTTTGAAGGTCAAATTCTATAGTTTTCCCGTCTACCATGTTCCTTAAATTTTCATCGCAGATTGAGTCGACTACTGTCTTGGGCTCCTCTGAAAAATCGATTTTCACAAGGTCTCTTCCCGGTTTTAAAAGGTAGTTCAAATAATTCCGCCTGGGCAGGTAGTACTGCGGCTTCCGGTTAAATACCAATAGTAGGTATTTCCCTCCCTCACTTACATAGAACTTTAACCTCAACAAATCTTCCAACACTTCTCCAAGGTTCCGGGGTTTTGACCCTGGTTTTTCCCCTCTCTCAGCCCAACTAAAGAACTTCACCTCGATCCAGTTTTCCTCACAGACGCCGCTAGCTGACCATCTGTGAAGAATTTCTGGAGGCAGCTTGGATTTCGGGATCTTTACAAAAATATCAGCCTTACGTTGCTGTTTTCTTGGATAAGGTCTGTTGACCTGAATGTAGGGTAGCAGGTGGGAAAAGCCTCTAGCCTGAAATTCTTGGAAAATTGCGACAGCAAATATAAATGATAGTTGCGACTCGTAAAGCTCTCCAGGTGACTCTACAGATTGAAAGTAATCTGATAATTTATAGAAAGCTGACTCTACCAACATTTCTCCTCGTTTTTAAACTCCTAGCGCACTCTAATATATCTTATGTTGAATTAATGGAAAGTGAACCTTGGAGTTCAGCTTACATAGGGGGTCTGAAATAGAAAGAGAAGTGGAGTGAAATAAATAGTAAAATTGAGAAGCTAGGCTACAAATGACTAAGCAGAGGGAAAGAGTCGAAATAGATTAAAACCAATAGCGCGCAAATAGTAAAGGAAAGGAATCAAGATGAGTAAAAGGAAAAAGAACATTTAACAGGGAAAGCAGGAGAAACCGCGAAAAAGAAAAACAGGCAAAATAAGCTTCGTGTATTCAAAATAAAATCGATGAATAGATGAGTGCAACGCACCATAAATAGTGCCATGATTACCGTAGCCACTGTAAGATTCCAATTCAGTGAGTTTTTTCTAAGCCTATCTATTATTGCATTCTAACGTTCTCCTAAGTATTAGAATTTTAAGAATAGAAGGAGCAAGTTTTGTGTCTATGACAAAATATGTAAATTCATATACTTAGATGCATCCTAAGATTTTTTAATTTCCCTCCAATTTCTATAAGGTTTTGGAACATATTTGTCAAATTCTAAAAATACTGTTACAAATAGCTTTTTAGCTTCATCTTTCAGCGAGTTGATTACCGAGTAGGTTATAAATTCTGTTAGAGGTCCATTAACCTCTTTAGGTAAATTTGAATACCATTTTCCACTTGGTTTTGATTTCCTTACCGTGGCTGTGTGTAGAAATGCGTGAGAATGTTCATGCAGCCTTACAAGCTCCCTTAGTATTAAAATTAACTCTTCCCTCGATTTTGATAACTTCTCTAACTTTTCCCTCAACTCTACATCTTTATCAAATTTTTTCTTCAAACTTTTTTGAATAGCTTTATCACAAATAGTTACAATTTTTCCATCGTAATATCCCAGCGTATCCCAGATACCCTCCTCCTTACTACATGGGACATCTAACGATATCCTCTCATGCCTCGGAACACATATACACACTCCCGCCACTTCACTCAACTTCATAACAAGCATATCTTTGCCAACCCTCCTAACTTTAATCTCTGAGCGCGCTGCAATAGAAGGTTCAGTTCTTATTTTACCCTATCGCGTTTTGAAACGTCTTCGAGTAGTGTTTTTGTCGGTGAGTTGCCTCATCTGCCTCATTTGTTTGGTTGTTTCTTCAATTTTTTGAAATGGAGGTCAGGGGGTCCCAATGCGACTTTTTTGAAGACCTTTGCGTTTGGGTAATGTTCATCAATGTATGCGCCTAAATACACCATATTCATTAATTCTTCTACTAGTTTAGGGTATTTCGGCGATTGTTGTCCCTTTTTAGCCCGTGCTATAGCTATACTGGCGAGGTCTCGGAATACTTGAGCCCATGCTCCATCTGGGTTATTCGATAACTCGGTTCGCATAGCTTCAAGAAACAGAAGCCACACTTCATTCCAACACGGTGTCCAACGGAAAGTGTTTCCCCATCTATCCATGAAATGCAAGTCTAAAAGCTTTATTTTTCCTCTTCTAGTATATCCCATACCACTCCATTTAAGTCTTCTCGGACATTTCTTTCCCATAACGACACCTACTAGTATTAATTACAATATTAACCTTAAAATGATACGCAACTGTTACTCAAAATCATGGTTAGGCTGTAAAATCATATAGTTGTATATTTTTACAGAGAGAGCGCTTGGATTTTTAATGGTTTCCCACTAGTCTTTGTGTAGACAAATGATCCTTTAATAACAAAGTGTTTTGGAACTGTTTTAGAAGAGATTTTAGCGTGCTTTCTCTTATTTCATACTCCTTAGCCTTACTTTCATTAAAGTAGAAGAAATCCCTAGAACCAAGATTTCTAGGACCCCTTATCTCTCCTTTGCTGACTAGATACGGATATTCGTAATTTCCATAACTTAGCGCGCGTTATCTAAGTTATGAAGGATTCTACATGTTCTGGAAACGGATAAAGGACACAGCATACAATCTCATAAAAAGAGGACTAATACATTAAATTGACAATAAGACAATTATTCAGAAGAAACTTCAAAATATATTTTAAGGAGGAGGATTTAGTGAAGAAGTTACTGATATTAGGGCCTTCCTACAGGAGAAAAGTTGATGAGAAACCTTTGCCTGCATTTGAAAGATATGATGGTATATTTTTCAGAGTAGCTAAAAAACATTTACCTAACGTTGAAAATGTAGATGTTTTGGTAATGACAGATGATCTAATCCTAGTTGAACTATCTACACCCATACCCTACCAGCCTCCAAAAGGGAGAGAATGGAAGGAACTAAACCTGCCTAATGAACTCATTAAAAAGGCAAAGGAAAAGAACCAAGAAATTTTAAACAAAAAACTTAAAGACAATGTCTATTCAGAAGTTTTCATTGCAATGGGTAAACAATTTGCGAAAGCACTACCAGATTTAACCCAATATAACGTAAAGGTAATTTTTCCAGCTGGAGGACCAGGGCCTAAAGCCCAAGCACTAAAACGATGGATGATCAAAAAGTAAAGTTATAGAAATGGTATTAAAAGTTAGGTTTAATTAGAAGAAGCTAAAATGATAATTTTTAGTAACCTGATCTAAAAAGTTGATAAGTTTATAAAACCATTATGTTTTTTCCTCATTTTCTTTTCTACTGGTTTTTCGTGCTTCCTTCATTAATTTCTTTAGAAGTTCTATCTCGGTTGCTACAGAGTTATATAGTTCATCAAGTGTTATATCAATGTCATCACTATAGCCAAATATCCTCAACCAAGTTTCATCTATAAGTTTTCTTGCGGGATGCTTTGTTCTTAGTTGATCCAATATGCTTGGAAAGTCTTCTCTTCTAACGTTTTCGAAAACATTAAGGAGAAGCATTTTTTCTTCTTTACTCAGATCTTTGATATTTGGAACTTTAAGCTCTTCTAGTACGTACTTATCGATTTGGAGAAAAGCCCCTCTCGTCTCCTTTCTTTCTAAAAGCATCTGTAAAAGGTTTAGCGTACTGTTAAACCAAAGACAAAGAATCTTCGAATCTTCCTTCGATAGCTTAATAGCCCAAGCAACTCCAGGAGGAGCAAATCGATCTTCTGAGTAAAATGCAAGTACACAAGTACCAGGCGCTGAAAGATCACCTCTCCGTAGCAAAGCCAGATAAGTCAACCTGTCTTCTACATATGCGCACCATCTGTCCCAACTAGGCGGCTTTGCCTTTTTTAGAAAAGCTTTAAAATACTCATCTTCGCCTTCAAACCCTTTAACCAATACGTAATCGAGCTGATCTGTTAGATCAATCTTACTAACCAATGATATGCGTCTTAATGCTTTCCTTAGCGAATCATTAGGTATGAAAAGTCTTCTGCGAGATAATTTATCTCTACTTTCAACACCAAGTAATGTATCCTTTATAATTACCCACACATCTTCTTTCTTGATAGCTCTCTCAGGACGGGATATCGTAAGGATTTGAACTTTGCCCCCTCGCCTCGATTCGATTCCTTCTAATACTTTGCCTTCTAAATTATCCAATAACTCTGAAAATAGTACAAGTTTATTGAACTCTAATAGTTCATCTCTTAATTTAATTAAATTTCTGTTCATGGCTGATATGTACTTGAACCAATCAGAGGGATCGGTTCGTAACGCCTCATAGTTATACACTCGTATTATTAATTTATCGTCTTCCCAATCTTGTTTTGCTTTCTTTACGATTTCTGCAATTTTTCTAGCTTCTTCTAGTGTTTCTGGAAGTTTTTTCAATATAACTACAGCGGTCTTTTGCGCAGCGTCAGCTTTTCCTTTTCGGGCAACTAATAATATTTCCCTAAATCTTGCACTTTCCGAAAACGCTGAACGAAACCAGGTGGTTACTATATATTCTACATGATATCTCTCTGCTAGCAGCCTTCTTAACCCTTCACACGACCTGATCCTTAGGATGGTAGCTGGTAGAACTAAAGCAATTCTTCCATTCTCTGTAGTAAACTTGTCAGCCAATAAAATAAAGTAGCCAAAATATCCTAGCTGCCCATGAAGATAATCTTTATAGTTTTTAAATCTCTCAAATAATTTATCCTTATATTCTTTAGGTATCCTTTCTTGTCTTGTGAATGGGGGATTCATTATAACGACGTCGTAAGTTTCTAATTCTATTTCCTCAGGCTTCTCCCCAGTTAGGCTTACGACACCTTTAACTTCAGGCCCAGACTTTGTAAACATTTCAAGATTTGTTTGACCTGCAAGCACAAATTTTAAACCAGCTATGGAAGGTATAACTCTGCCAGGGCTAAGCTCTGTAGAATCCCATATCGCAATATTAACCTTATTAGTAAAATATTGGGGGGATTGGAGAGCCAAGTGACATGCAGCTACATTTGCGGCGAAGGGCATAACATCTACACCTAAAAGCTCCTCCTCCACAAACCTCCTATGATCCTCCTGAGTAAAAGGCCTCTCCTGCTCCAACAAGAACCGCTTCCTTCTATAAGATGCAACAAGTAAGCCTCCACTTCCACATGCAAAATCAGCAACCTTAGCATCATATTTATCGATAGCCAGCCAAGCAAGTAACTCAGCCACCAAAACATTAGTATAAAATGCAGCAACAGTTTTCCTTACCTCAAAGGGAACAAGGTCGTGGAAAATTGTTCCCAGAAGGTCACCTCCAATCTTTTCGGGACTCAAACCTTGAATGACGTTTACAATCATCTTCACTTGATCCAAATATTTTTGAGGTATTCTCGAAGCAACATCATACGATAAAACCGCTCTATAATTAACATCTAAAACTTTCTTAAAGTATTTATTGAGATCTGCAGGATGCTCAATAGTGTCTGGATCCAATTCTGGAAACTTACGAGGTATACGTCTTGAGAGAACATGGTAGAAGAGCAGTTGATTTACTAGTAGGTATGCTGATGCCAATCTGAGACTCTCAACAGGGTATTTCCCCTCCTCATACTGTAATATGTTTTTGAAAACGTGTTTTCCGCCAAAGAGATCCTCAAGTTGTTTTCCAGTTAAATGTTTTAATGCCTCTGTAATGTATGTTGCCGAGTCTCTAAGAACCTTAATAATGTATTCGACACTAGGCTCCACGTACTCTGGAGGAGTTAAAACATGTTTAGCTATCTCATCAGCCACTTCAATTAAGGAACCTTCATAGACATTGAAATTTCTTTTATCTTCTGGTGGAAAAACCTCAACTACTTTAAACTTCAGCTTGTAGGCGAGATCCTTTGCAGCTTCAAGGGGCATTGGCTTTGAGAGTTCTTCTGGATAGAGAATTGCGAATCCGCCTTTTATCCCCAAATATTTGTAAAATTTTATGTAGTCGTTTTGTATTTTTGCTATAGCTTTTGTTAAATCGTTTTCTCTAAATTTTGCTTCTATTGGGTAAATTCCAGCGTTCTCACATAGCAAATCTGGTTTCCTATGCCCTTGAGGTGTCCTTATGCTTACTGGGAGAGCTTTAACCCCCCTCTTTTCAAGCTCCTCCCTTAATAGTATCGTTACAGCATCTTCTATCAATTTAGGTATCGACATAGCCTCTGTCACCCATCAATTTAATCTAATTTTATTTAATTAACTTTTATTTCCTTGTAGTTCATTTTAAATTACATTTTGGCTATGAATTGATAATCTTCTTCAGGAATTTTCCTCATTGGTAGTCTAACATATCCAGTCCACTTATCCTTATTTCTAATGAAACTTAATTTTGGAATTAATTTTTTAAACTCAATTGGTTCATCAAATATTTTTATTGGTTTGAATTTCACTCTATATGGATAAATAGTTTCTCCACCCTTACTTTTACTCTTAAAAATCCTACTGCCATCTCTATATGGTTCTGAAACAGCTTCAAAAACCCCAACAATTCTCGAAGGAATGATTTCATCGCCCCTCTTGGTTTGAACAACGTAGAAAACAAATTTGTCCCCAGGCTTAACCCTCTCAATAGTTTTCCTAAACTTCTCGCCAACGCCCCAAACATTCCTCTCCCTAATAACTCTCCAATTTTCCTCGCTTGTAACGCAAAGCCAAAAAGTCAATTGATAAACCCTCCTTGAGTTCCATTACATCGTGACTAAACTTGATTAATCGCCAGTAAACTCCTCATATTTCTTTTATATAGAAATGTTCATTTTAAGGTAACTGAATTTCAATTCCTAACTCTTCTTTAAATTTCTTCTTTATTTTCTTCATTCTCCATTTCAAGCATTCATATGCGTTTTCTTTCTTTAAAAGTTCTTTATAATCTGGTTCCTCCTTTTCATCGGGCAACATATAATATTTGAGAAGTTTTTCCCTTTCACCTATAAAGTGCTCATCTGGCATTTTTTTACCTTTCCTTAAATTATCTCCTTCAAATACTACGTATTTGTTCCATATACTATCTATTAGAGGTCTAGCTTTTTCAGGTAATTCCTCTACTTTTGCTTTAGGGAATATATGGTCTATATGCAATTTGCTCCTATAAGGTCTCCAGTTCCTCCTCTGCAATAAACTAAATGTTAATATTGGATCCTTATTTAAACTATCACCATCAATGATAGTCTTAACTCCAACTTTTCTTAAATAATCTTTAATAGATTTTAGAGGGAACTTTGCTTGCTCGCTTTCCTCAATTATTTCTATGATTTTTCTTAAATGAGAATCTGATCTTAAGTTGCTATTATATTTAATTATTAATATGTACTCGAGAATTTCAGGCAGCTCTAACAATCCTTTATTTAGTTCTGACGGGTTATGATAAAAATAGTAAACAACTGGTATTAGGAAATAGAATTTTTTTAGAATTCTCTCGGGAATCGGAGTTATATCTTTTAATTTGTCGTAAAATTTTTCAATTACCGTCGAAAACCTTTCAATACAGTTTTTTAATTTGTTTAAGTTTTCCTCTTTTATAATATCTTCATCAGGCATTCTAGAAGGTTCATAGCTTATACCACTAACAACTATCAGCGCCTTTAGTAAAAGATCTATGTTAATTGCATCATTCATTGTGAGAAGTGATAGTTGGTATTGTATGTCTTTCCACTCAGTTTTAAGCACAGCAAAAAGTATGTCACTCTTCTGGAGTCTTAAGCCGCCAGAGTTAAATCTAATAAATGTTTCAAGAAGTTGATCTAAAGTAATACCTATTTCACTAGTAATAGTAATTTTCATAACCTCTCCTAACCGCATAGGTGTAAATAGTATGTCTTTTAAATCAGAGAAAATGTAGTCGAAAAAGTCTCGTTCTTCCTCAGGCTGCAATCCTCCTAAATTGTATTTTTGTAGAAGTCTGTTAAATTCTTTTAATCTGTCACGTAAGGGTATGGTGGTTGGTATTTTAGCTACTTCTTCAGTTAGTTTGACGAGTTTATCAAACCTTATCCAAATACCATCGTCGTCTCTGAGTACGATTTCGCTGGATTTCTTAAATTTAAAGCTGGGTTCTTTTATTCTTTTTCTTTTATCACTTTCCTTCTGCCAGAAAATATTATGGTATAATCTCTGCCCATAATAGGTTCCATAAAATGCTATCTGCAAGGATTGGAGTCTTTGCTGCCCATCTATAACTGCAATCTTACCCTTTTCCAACTCTTCTTCATATTTAAACTCTTCTTTCTTTCTATTTTCGTCGTAATCGATAAAGAATTTCCTTACGAAAATTTTGAATTTATCTGTATCGTGTCTGTAGAGAAGTATCATACCTACAGGAATTCTCTTAACTATTGAGTCGAGAAACTTCTCAATTCTCTCCTCGTCCCATTCAAATCCTCTTTGAATGTTAGGTACAAATATTTCATCATTTAAGGCATCAACAAGATCCTTTAAAGCAATTTTTTCCGACAAAACCATATTTACCCCCTCCATGATTTCTTAGTAGGCCATTTAACAAACCCCGATAATCTTTTAACGAAATCTCACCCAACCTATTTTGCCTTTAATCCAAAGCATAGAATCATTTTTCACAGAATACTAACAAGTAACTCTAGTGAGAATTTTTTTGCCTCGCTTGGCTCTGGAAGAACATTTAACTCCATGAGCTTATCCTTCAACCACTAACCATATAGGAGAATATCTATCTAATAATTTTTCTGATAGTATTATATTAATTTTACAAATGATACTATGTCTTCAAATTTTGAATTATTTGAGTTATTTGCATTAAGAGAAATATAGCGCGTTAATTGGTGAAAACACTGCTCTTTCATATTTCAGCCGTCGAATTGAAGCTAGTAATGCGCTTCTCACTTTAGTTTCGGTTGAATAGGTTCTACATCCCAAGTACGCCCGTTCTCCGAGACAGTAGGAATGGAGATATCCTCTATTGAGCAGTTCTCCACGAACCACACATATAATATTTGCATCACGTAAGTAAGGGCAAGGACACGTAAATAAGGCCCCCAAACTTTTCAAATGTATTAATTTTAAGGACGAAAACTTTGAGCATCATAATGATCCTTAGATAACCAATTATAATTAAGAATACTGCTGACTTTGGTTAACATAATATACTATAAGCGCGCAAGAAATTGCTGAAATTCTCCGTATGCGAAGCATAGAATTTTTGGCTTATTTTCTCGAAGTCTAATGCTACTAGGGTTGGAACAATCTTTTCAAATTTAAAATAGCGTGTTCTCTTATAGTTTTTAAATAAGACGAGGAAGCCAGCAAATGCAGTTGTTCGAAGATCCTTCTTGATATGGGTTCTCCCCTTGATAAGAATAAAAAATAAGGGGTTTTCGACAAGACCGTATTTACGCATCGTCTCAACCTGATTATGATTGCAATTTAAGAACGAATATGGAAAATTTCTAGCTGGCGCGCTTGCTAGTTTGTTCATCTTTTTGTAATGCATATGCCAATTAGCTCAACTTATAAAGGTGGCGAGAATAGCTTTCTTACTTGTCTATAATGATAAATCTGTGCCTTCTAACATTTTAAGTATCTTAATATTCTGATAATGTTCATAGACTTACAAAATGTTAATATTGTCAAAGTAACTTTCTAGGTTTGGGAGATTCTAATGGCATTGAGGCTGGAACATCCTTACGGTGAAGTTTTGGAGAAGTTGGTTGAATGTTTGAAAAGATGTTTTAACTTGGTTAGTGTGGTGGTTTTTGGATCGGTTGCAAGGGGTGAGGCAAGAAAAGATAGTGATATAGATATTCTTGTGGTAGCGGATAATTTGCCTGATAGGTATGAAAGATTTAAGATATTTGAGAAAGCTGAGAAATGTGTTGAACAAATGATTGAAAAACTTAAAGAGAAGGGCTATCATATATTTTTGAGCCCCATCATAAAATCTAGGGAAGAAGCTAAGAGGATTACTCCGCTTTACTTAGATATGGTTGAAGATGCCATCATACTCTACGATAAGGACAGCTTCTTTACAAATATTTTGAATAATCTTAGAAAAAAGTTAGAGGAGCTTGGAGCTGAGAGAGTAAAGCTAGGTAAAAAATGGTACTGGGTTTTGAAAAAGAACTATAAATTTGGAGAGGTCATTGAAATTGAATAACCTAGAAATGGCAAGATCGTATTTAGAAGAAGCTTTAAGAAGAATAAAGACAGCAAAGCAAGCTCTTGAGGAAGATGCGTATGCTTACTGCATTAGACAGTCTCAGGAAGCTGTGGAATTAGCTTTAAAAGGCGCTTTAAGACTTGTTGGAGTTGAACCGCCTAAATGGCATGATGTTAGTCCCATTTTGCTTGAACAGCGTAAAAGGTTCCCTAGATGGTTTGAGGAAAGAATAGAGGAAATTTCATCAACCTCAAGATGGCTTAGGCGTGAGAGGGAACCAAGTATGTATGGTGACGAGGAAAGCGGTTTACCTCCACATAAACTATACACTAAGAACTATGCAGAACGAGCATTCAACGAAGCGAAAAATGTTGTTGAACTGGTTTCTAAATTAATTAAAGAAGCAACCAAGATATAGAAGCTGTTAAATTATTTATTTTCTAAAAAAGGATTTTAACATGTTTTACTTGTGTAATTATTGCGTATTCTCCGTTTGAAGCTGCAACAATACCTCTTTCTTGGTTACTGCTTACAATCCAGAAATATTTTCTTCCTAGAACCTTTTCTATTTTCTTTACAATACTCATTTCTACTGCCTTGCTACTTCTAAGGAAAAATAGGTAGTCTGTGTTGTCTATTTTGATTCTTGTGGCTTCTCCTAGGCCTATAAACAAAACTTTCTCGTCTTTGAAGATTTTTAGTGCTTCTTGATGAGTTGTTAGAAAAGTGTTTCCGTCTTTGGAATAAAGATGTTTAGATTTGTTTTTTATTTTAAGGCCAAAAACTTCAATAAACTTAGCGTATACGTTGCCACTCTTTTTCAAAGGTACCCCCTCCTACTTATTTTGGTTTTAATTTCATTGCTTCTTTTATTGCACATTTTACATCTTCTAGACAAACTTTTCTCTTTGTTTTGTTTATTCTTTTTTTAAGTAGATTTTCGATGGCGAATTTTACTTTTGATCTTACGAAGGTTGGAACCTTGTTTAATGTTTCAAT
>Ga0164310_10002090_pt1 | contig 11440 bp, 13 predicted proteins | sample GuaBasSedimGuay1_FD_121795 | JGI IMG/M metagenome (GOLD analysis project Ga0164310, IMG submission 121795) | Subseafloor sediment microbial communities from Guaymas Basin, Gulf of California, Mexico - Guay1, Core 4569-9, 0-3 cm | ecosystem: Environmental > Aquatic > Marine > Hydrothermal vents... | reverse complement strand
TCATTTACCAGCGTTGCAACTTCATTTCCTAAAATATTGTATACTTTAAGCTTAACATATGAAGTTGTAGGTATAACAAATGATATTTTTGTAACCGGGTTAAAGGGATTGGGATAGTTTTGATGAAGTACGAAATCTGTAGTTATCCCCGGTTCACTTTTCTCAATCCCGGAAATCCCGGGTGTGTTTTCTGCAGCAAATGTTGGATTCATTAATACAAATGACCCGGTTCCATTTGGATATCTGCCGGTGCTCAAATCTGTTAGCTGTGCGCCAAAGGCAACTTCATCTACAATAGTAGTATCCGGTGCAACTAATACTATTTCTTCACCAGATTTAGAAAGTTTAAAATTAGCATGCAACCCCGGCTGTCCTTCATCATCATCTGCCCAAACAATTAAATATTCATTAGGACCAATCGAAGTATCGGGGAATGCCCACTGAGTTAGATCACTACTCTCATCGCTTAGAAAATAGCCGTTCAGTGAAATGGTGCTATTTGAATTATTATAGAACTCAACCCAGTCATCATATTCGCCGCTTGGATCCGGAACAACCGTATCGTTATCTGCCATAAACTCATTAATTACTAAATCACCGGTTACTTCAATAGAATAAAATTCATATTCGGCACGTTCCGGTGAAAATTTAACTGCATCATTATTTTCTGCATAGATGTAATATTGAACATCAGTTGAACCAACTGAGATAAGTGCACCGTAAACACCATCACCCGCTGCGCCATCATTGTGGTTGCCATCATCATACATTTCATCCTTTTCAAATTTATTGGTCTGCAAAAAACGGTAAGCTAATTTTACGATAGTTGCATTACTTACTTCTGCATTTATCCATACTTCACTATTGGCTGAAACAGTAGCGGGTGTATGAGTAATATTTGTAATTTCCGGGGCGGTGTACTGAAAGAGCGGAAGACTATTTAAATAATTTACCCTTGCATCCATCAATTGTGTAATTCCAACAATCGCCTGCGGACCGCCGCCAACTGAGTTATATATGTTGGTCAGGAAATCAGCATATGTATAGAATTTATTCGGATCTGTCTGAACATATGAATCAATAATACTTTGAATCTCAAGCGCCCTTGTTTCATACGATCCATCCGAAAAATTTTCCTCTAATATTGTTTTCATATGGGCAATATAAATTTTTTGATAAGTTGGATCGGGAAGAATTTTATTGATGATGGGATAATCAGGGTTCGATATATTAAGCAAAGGATCCAGCTGCTGCATTTGAGTAACATTCAACGGACCACCACCTAATAACATACTAAAGCCGCCAAAGCTTTCATTTAAATCCCAAACGATTGGATTGAACCTGCCCGTTCCATCTTTATACAGGTAATAGTTATGTCCGAAATTTATCGGGGCATCCAGGTTAACCATCAAGTTATCAAAAGCAAGCATCCATAAATGTCTGTCAACATTCAGCACTTCTTCAACCAAAGAAGTATTATTATTTAAAATATTTAAAAACTCAATTAGGTCTGTCCAGCCATAATCCGATTTGAGTTCATAATAATCCAAATAACTCGTGGAATCCTGTCCGTGGTAGCCCCACACTACTACGTTATTCGGAGGAGGAGGACCGATTAATTCTCCTTTAAACCGAGGATAATCATTACTGAAAAAATGATTTGCCATAAAGAATTTATCCACAGATTGAACACTGGTATAGAGACCAATCAAATTGCCATTTATATACACATTAATATAATTGGCTTTACTTGCAGCCATATATTTTCCAGCAATTTCATAACTCAGGGTTTCCCTAACGAAGCTCGGATCTTTGAAAACATTAGCCAGCTTCAATGTGCCATATCCATCTAATTCCTGATCTTCTATAATATGATCCAGCTTTATATTCAACGGGTTTTTTATTTGGTTGGGATTATAAGAACTGTTTCCTTTATACCTGACACCAACACTATCAAACTGTTCACCATTGATAATCGCCGTACCTGCTAACCTGTCTTCGTCCCCGGCAGCATATAAGCTATCCAATATTTCATCCCAATTTGCTTGTGAAAAAATAATATCAATTGTGTTAACATTGTTGACATCGTAAAAATCTTGGCTGTAAGAATTTATTGAAGATAACATTAGGATTGCTGCACTTATTAGAATAATATTTCTCATTTTTATAATCCCAGCTACTTATTAATTGTTTATACTTTTAGTAAATAGTTAGACATCGTAAATATAATAATGGTTTAATTTAAGCCAATAGGCAGAAGTTTTGTAGCAGCCGCCAGTAAGGGAAAATTGCCGTGACGGTTTCAGTCGGAACCTGGTGAGTCTCTGGCTCATAAATTTTACTTGATTTTGTAAGCTTTGCTTAGGTAAGTTGTACTTCATATGAAAGATGTAGAAATTTGTATGCGAACATAATTAAACTGAATAAATGGAATTTAAATGATTTTCCCGATAGATGTTACAAACAGTCTATAAAAGAGTTGTAAATGTCATTGCGAAGCCCGATTTATCGGGATGAAGCAATCTTAATACTGAAATTCTATAGAGATTGCAGCGATTCGCTCGCAACGACCCGGATTTAACCGAGTTAATTTTTATTTAAAAAAAACATGCCAACTAATCTTCCACCGGAATATTTTGCAGCAGATAGAAAATTCAGAGAAGCTGAATCAACATCTTCAAAAATCTCTGCACTTGAAGAATTGATTGCAACCGTTCCGAAGCACAAAGGAACGGATAAACTGCGGGCAGAACTGCGTAGAAAACTTTCCAAACTCAGGGTCGATAAGCAGAAGAAAAAAAGTACCGGCAAACATGAATCAGAATATCATATTGAAAAAGAGGGAGCTGGCAGAGTATCGATTATCGGTTCACCCAATGTTGGCAAATCATCCTTGCTAAAAGCATTAACTCATGCAGAGCCAAAAATTTCAGAATCACCTTTCACTACATGGTTACCGGTACCGGGTATGATGATGATTAAAGATATACAGTTACAGCTTATTGATACGCCTCCGCTGAATAAAGAATATATAGAACCAGAATATTTTGATATAATAAAAAGCTCCGACCTGCTTTTACTTGTTGTAGATTTACAGGCAACTCCTTTTAAGCAGCTTGAAGAAGCGCTGCAATTCTTGAAGAACACAAAATTGCACCTGTTAAAATGAAGAATAAATTTATTAAAGAAGAGAATTTTAACTTTGTCCCGTTTATTGTTGTGGTTAACAAAGATGATGACAATAAGATTGATGAGGACTTTGAAGTATTTGATGAACTTCTCGAATCTGAATTGCCGTTGGTTCCAATTTCTGCTGTAAATAAACGTAACCTTGATAAACTATCTGAATTAGTTTTTGAGAAAATGGAAGTGATGAGGATCTATTCCAAACGCCCCGGGCACGAAGCCGATATGAGCAGCCCGTTTGTTCTTAAAACAGGAAGTACGCTTGATGACTTTGCACAAAAAGTACATAAAGATTTTTATCAGAATTTAAAAACCGCCAGAGTTTGGGGGCACGATGTTTACGATGGACAATTAGTTGGAAGAGATCATATTCTTCACGATAAAGATGTTGTAGAACTGCATTTGTAATGTCGCCCGCTATTGATTTGGATTTTTATGCTAACAGTGATTCGGCAGGGATGTTAAAAGTTTTATGAAGATCTCTCATCATTTTTGCGGTTAATTCTCTTTTCCTGTTAAGTATTTCAGATGCTCTGTTTTTACCACCGATTACTTTCGCAATATCAGCTTGCTTTAAACCGAGCTGTTCCATCCTGAATTTTATTGCTTCAACTGCATCAGGGGGAGCTATATTGTAATGCTTTTGTTCATAAGCTTCAACAAGAGTAACCAGCACTTCAAGCAGGTCTCCGTTTGGTGTATTTGGTTTTGCATCAAAAAGCTTTTCGATTTTCTTCAAAGCTTCCAGGTAATCTTTTTTTGTTTTGATTGCTTTTATGTTCATTTCAAATTTTCTCCGCATTGATTTTATCATATTCTTTATGTGTGCCGACAAACCTTATGTAAACAACTTTATAACCATAATTAATTGCAACGACTAACCTGTAATCATTTCCTTTAATATTAAAAACAACTCTGTTATTAACCAGTATGCTGGCTGTTCTATAAAGCTTCACAATATCAGATGGTTTATCCCAATCAGCAGCTTTTGCTTCTGCATACCAGGCACGTAATGGCTGCTCGGCATCAGCATGCTTTTTCCAAAAATTCCGTAAGGTTTTAATTGCTATTACTTGCACTAACCAATATAAGAAGTTCCCGTATTGGGAACAAGAGAAAAATTTCCTTTCGTTTTCATACTTTCAATATGAAAAAATGAGATAAATAATTTGCGGGTTTTAATTAACCCGCTTTTTATTAGATGGTTTCTAAAATAATTATTGCGAACACCTTTTATCATAATATGCTCTCCTTTTACTCAAGAAACAATTAATTTAAACTGCTCTTTCCAAAATGCAAATGGTGAAAATATTATAAAACTCAGTTATAAAAAGGAGTTAAAAATGTTTTATAAAAAAGATAACAGCAATTACAGAAAAGCCGTAGATGGTGTTACCTATAAGACACTGGCTTATGGTGATAAAACCTCTCTTGGTGAATTCCGGCTTGAAAAGGGAAGTGTTATCCCAAACCACAAACATCCTCATGAACAAACCGGCTATATGATATCCGGACGAATGACCTTTACAATTGATGGTGAAGATAATAATGCTGAAGCTGGAAACAGCTGGTCTATACCGGGTAATGTTGAACACGGTGTTAAGGTACTTGAAGACTCAGTTGTGATTGAAGTTTTCTCACCGGTTAGAGAAGATTATTTGCCTTAAGAATTAATGTTATGAAAAGAAAACAGGATGGCTGTCATTCCGGACTTGATCCGGAATCAATAAAAGAAAGAATGGTAGGACGGCTAAAATTTTATTTGCCTTATCCGATTCTATTCCGTGAGTAAATAGCAAACGCAAAGTTATAGGCTAAAAGAATTATTCAGCAGGAAATCTCTCAGGAATCCAATCGAGATTTTTCTCATTTGCGGGATAAGCGAAAGTCCCGTTCCAGGAAACTGCATTATTCAACTTGTTTTCCTCAAGCAATATTTTGTATTTGGTTGGTGAAATCCAACCAAGTGTGGGATTTCCGAAAAACCATGATTTCTTTTCAGCAAGTATTATCTCCTCGCTTAAAATCTTCTGAATTATTTCTTCAAGAGCTTTAATCTGGTCATCAAGTGTCTTTATTTTAAATGGTTTGTACATAAACAAATGAATGTGGGGCGGACCAAAATGAACAGTTATTTCCTCCTCCTCCCCTTCCATGGTACATATGTCGACACATAACTTATTCGAAACCGGAGAAGGGATATAAATTGCAACAAATTCTGGCAACTCTTCATCGTGCACTGCATAACTTTTCCACTCGGGATGTATGCTGATAATTTTATTATAAACATCCGTTGAAAAAGAATTAAGTTTACTTAAATCCAAACTCATATGGGTCTATAAATTTTTAACGTACTTAAGATAATAAAAAAGGCAGGAAAGAAAGAATTTTAACTATCCACCTCTGGCTGGATGAAGATTTTTGATCCAAAGGCTCATCAGCCCCAGGTTTACTTTTGAACCGCAAAGAACGCATTCCCCCTTGTACCTTGAGCGACTTCTATTTTATAAATTCATTCAGAGTCAGTTTATCGGAAATAGAAAGAGAACCATCTCTTGATGTAAAAGCAAACTCAAGGTTTTCAGCTTTGTTCCCGAGTTGTTTTTTCACATTTCTGAACATACCGCCCGAGAAGAATTTATATGTAGTGAATAGTGCAGTCTTTATGCCTCCGAGCGTTGGAAGTTTTTTTACAAACGTTTCCCATTCACTATCCGGGTGCTTACTTGAAAATAAAGAGCCGTTTCTCCAGCCGCTAAGAAGTAAATAATCCGCATCTTCAAGCTTTTTAGGTTCAAAGCTGTCAATCGGGACAAGTTCAGTTGAGAGCCCCCTGTTGAGGAGGAAATCTGCAATTTCTTCACCAAATTTTTTAGTAGGACTGTTTTTACTCTGGACTATTATTAACGCCTTTTTCATATCATACCTCTGCTAACTTTAACATTAAATTACTGTTATAATTTCTTGCTGAAACGTAAAGATGAGGATTGCCAAACTCAATTAAAACTATTTAGAAGGATGTTTTCAGTGATATGACTTTACTTTTCTTGGTTTAATTTATAGGCAGGAGGTAAAGATATTATCGTTACGCTGGATAGACTTATTTGTTTTGGCGGAGCTGAAGTGTGACCAATAAACCTAACTAAAAAATATGGGCGGGAAGGAAAGAATTTTATCCGACTTCTTCAAATTATGTTTCATACAAAGTATGCGAACATTTTCCGCCGTTAAACTAGTGCCACCTTTTGAAAATGGAAGGTCGTGGTCGTAGTGAAGGTTTTCTTTTGAGCCGCAAAGGACACATTGACCCTTATCTCTTTTCCACACTTCAATTTTAACTACGGTCGGTATTATGCGCGAATGTGGTAATGTAATTTGTTTTCTTTTTGATATGAACTCAACTGGCTGAAGATAAAACTTAAAAACTTTTCTATTATCAGCTTTTACAATTTTTGCATCGACTAGATTAAAGAAACCTTTGTAACACCAAATACCATCTTTTATTTTTTCATACACCTTTACTTTGTGTGGGTCTTCTACTAATCTCATTTTATAGGATTGAGCCGCGGTAAAGAATCTCCCATTTTCTGTTAAAGTACCATTTGGAGTAGTTAGCGGCTGATCTGCTTCTTTTGGAATTTTTACCCAGTTACTAAAAGCATCATGTCCTTCATAAATAAGTGTATTTGTTGATTTGTCCCACTCATCTGCGTAAGGTGCGTTTTTGCGAACAGACATTAAGAATATTGAATACTCAAGTTTGATTTGAAAATTCATACCTTTTTGTACAGTAGCGTTCTCAGCCGCAGATAATTCCGCGTAAGAAATTATATCATCAACTTTAAATGTGGGTTTAGGAAACAAGGATTTCATAATTGTTTATTAAGGTATAAATGACAATTCTGTTTGACTTCCAAGATTTGGCATTTCCTTAACAGCAATTAAATCGTCCACAAACCTTTTTAAATGAGGATCGTGGCTGTAAATGCATTCTGCTCCCCTTACCAAGGTGATTGAAGCAATTTGGTAATCTATTTTCAATCGCTCCCGAGTAATATTGTGTGCAGTTCTATATTCTCTTATCGCCGTATCATCGTTTTTTAGATTAAATATTTGTGCTTGCTTAACGGCGGCCACTTCATCAAACGGTATAACCCTAAATTTGGAATGAATTATCTCTAAAAACTTTTCATGCTCAGAGTCTGGAATGGGTACAAGTAATTCAGAAATTACTGGCACTGGAATTATTATCTTCTTTTTATTTAAATCCAACCATTTTAGGAAATTTTCTGCCTGTAAAATTAGACTTTCTTGTCCGGCCGATGCCTGTTTTTTAATTCCCCAAATAACGATGTGAGTATCTAAGCAGACAACACTCATTATTCCTCCCCATATCGAATTTTATTTAAGTATTCGCTGGCATCAGGAACTTCGTCCCAATAACTGCCAACAACTTTTCTTAATTCGTTAAATGCTAATTCATTAGTCGTATCTTTATAAAATAAAATTTCTTCAACTTCAAAATCCTCTATCGCAAAATCCTCTTTTCTCCACCTTGCAATTCCTTTTAATCCCACAGTTTCATAAAGGTTTTTAGCGATTGCTTTTGCCAAATTTTGATTTAATTCAACATATATGATAGAATTATCATCAAGCCTGATTCTTACCCTTGGAACAGTACCCCCAACTCTCTCAATAACACCATAAATATTTGTTGCTCCCTGATAGAAAAATTCCCCACTTATTTTTATCTCGTTTTCTGGTGTAATTTGAGCTTTGGGAATCTCCTCTGAACTTGTGAACTCGGTGGTACAATTCTTTCTTTTTGAAAGCAACCATATTTTATTAAGTGACTCAACGGATTTATATGGGAGTGACTCGAGTTGGTTCGTATTTAAGGCAGTATTCATTATTAGGGCAGCAGATATGAACAGCTCTTTTGCTTTGGGTTTGAACTTGAAGTGAGCACTGTTCTCTTGAATATCAATTAAGCTAATGAACGTATCGTCTAGATCAGCCTTCGGGTTTTCTCTTGCGATTATTGATAATAATGAGTGCTCATAAGCAGATATTAAATCTGCAACCTCGCTAGCCTTAAGGGAATCGGGTTTTATTCCCTCCCCTGTAAGGATCATTTCAAGTATGTCTTTATTTGCTTCCATAAAAATTAATTAGAAACCATCTTAACTTACTTACTCTCGCTCATTTCCCCAATATTTTTTTGATAAAACGTTCGAGGTGGGTAGAAATAGTTCACTTCTGTTGTAATTACAAAAAAATCTAACCTAGAGCATAATCCACAACAGCGGCTGATTTGTTAATTGTTTGTGAAAGAAAATAAATAAGGCGCCTGTTAGACGCCTTAACATTATACTGTAAACACTTAATGTTTAACACCCATCTCATCAAGAATAAATCCGGCTTTACCGAATTTATCTGTTATAAAAAGGACGTATCTTATATCAACACTTATCACTCTTTGTAAATCGGCATCATACTGCCAATCGCTTATCATAGATTCATAATTGCCGTCAAACGCTAATCCAATTAACTCTCCCTTTGCATTCATTACAGGACTTCCGCTATTGCCACCGGTTATGTCGCCCATATGTGTAAATGCAACAGGAACCTGCTCAAGTTCCGGATCAACGTAATTTCCAAATTCTTTTTTGTTATATAGTTCTGTCAATCCGGCGGGTACATCAAAAGGATCTTCATGTTTATCTTTCTTAATTACTCCCCTTAATGTTGTAAAAGGATAATACCATACTGCATCCTCCGGGGCATAACCACGAACATTTCCGTAAGTAAACCTCATGGTGCCATTTGCGTCAGGATACATGTTACTTCCCTTCCATTCATAGAGCGCATCAATATATTTTTTACGGATCGGAATAACGCCCGCATTAAAACTTTGACCCTGGGCAGTTAATTCATTGAGTTCAGGATAGAGTGCCGCTGCCATTTTTATAAACGGATCATTGAGCTCTTCAAGCTCTGTGAATGTTTTTCCAACAATGGAAACCACATAATCAGGATCAGTAAGTTTTGAATTTTGCCAGCAGTCCTCAACAAAAGCGTCGGGCACAATTTCAACATCGGTTACATATTTTAATCCATTAATTCTCTGATCAACAGGAAGATCGGCTGCCATTTTAATTGTCCTGATCATCAAAGCTTTATCAACCGGTTCGAAATAATTTGCATAGTTTAAAGGAATTTGTTCTTTTATCCGGTCAAGCGTTTCTAACGTTATTCCGGGCCGTCTCTCGCTTTCGGGTTTCTCGATCTCTTTTGTAGTGTTATAAATTTGTATAGCTGTGCCTAACGGCTCTCCCGCAAGTCCGCGAAACATACCAAGCACATTATCTTTCTGTTTTGTTTTTTCAAGTATATCATAAAATTTCTTTTCATCACTAAAAATAGTTCCGTACTTTTCTTTTTGTCTGGGATTTTTATCAAGCCAGTTCATAAATTCTTTTTCAAAATCATATTTTTCCTGAAGGTAATCTGTTTTGATCATGCCTTCAACTTTCCCCTCGAAGTTTTTCTGCGTATTTGCAAGCCCTCTTTGAAGCGAAGCAACTTTAATTTTCCCCTCTTCCGAATCTTTTGTCAGATCCTCAGTTAATTTTATTATCTCTTTAAAGTTTTTAATCACAAAAGGATAATTCTTATTCAGGTTCCAGTTAACTGAGTTTGAAGAACGATAGCGGGTTGTATACCCCGGATATCCAAGTATAAAGGTAAAGTCACCATCATCAAGATCAGTTTGAGAAACTTTAAGCCAAACTTTAGGATGATAAGGAATGTTAGAGGGGTCATATTCGCTTCCCGTACCATCTGGCGCAGAATAAACTCGCATGAACGAAAAATCACCGGTATGTCTTGGCCACATCCAGTTATCAGTATCTCCGCCATATCTTCCTATCATATCCGGCGGCGCATAAACTAATCGAACATCTTTAAATGTTTTATAAACGAAAAGATGGTACTCTTTACCGTTGTAAATTTGAGCGACTCTTGCCTGAACATCTGTTTTGTCTTTCTCAAGTTCATCGGTCATTGCCTGGATTTTTTCCTGAATCTTTCTCTGCCGTTCCTGCGGATCGGTCAGGTCTTTTACATAAGAAGTAATTTCTTTAGTTACGTCTTTTATTTCGAGCAAAAGCCTTGCAGTGTATCCCTGGGCTGATATTTCATCTGTGCGGTTTGCTGCAAGAAAACCGTTTTTTATATAATCATTCTGTTCTGATGAAGCTCGCTGGATAGCAGTATAGGCTACGTGATGATTAGTAATGATTAATCCGTCTTTAGAAACAAAGGAAGCCGTACCACCCCCAAGCTGAATAATTGCATTGTAGAGAGAGGGTTCATCAGGATTGTAGATATCGCTCACCCCGATTTCTAATCCTTTACTTTCGAGATCAAGATTTTCTATCTGATTTAGCATCCACATTCCTTCCTGGGAAAGAATGCTGCTAATGGATAAAAATATAAAGATAACAGTCAAAAATATTCTTTTCATAACTTAACCCTTATGTTAATGGAATTTAGTCTTTAAAGTTATTGGTTATAAGAATCAATTTTATCTAATTTTATATGAATGCAACTTTTCCACGGTAAAAGACATTTATACTTGATGTATGGTGAAAAGCAAAAAAATACGAAATGGAAAAGAACTTTAATAAAAAAGGAAGCCTTTATTTCGGCTGTAAAAAGAATTAAGATATTCCTGATTATTGCAATAAAAATCCTTTTAGGGTTTACCAGCCAATTTTATAAGCCGGTATATAAAAAGTTATAAATAGAAGCTGTGGTTAAAAAATTCAGCAGAGGGCATAATCCACAACAGCAGCTGCATGGATTTCTAGTGTATTAAACAAAGGAAGTTTAACATCTTCCTGTTTTTTATGTAGAGCGACCCCGCTTCACTTCCACCTTCGCAAATGCTACGGTGGATAAATCGTTAGGCGGGGCAGGCTCGCCGATACGCTTTACAATGAGCTGTTAATTCATTACGGTTTTACCAAAGCATCCGGATAGGGAGAGCAAACAAATTTTTTGCAAATGGGATTGCTTCTTTACCAGTATAGAAGATAATGCCTCTTAAGAACATTTTTCCTGTTTCATCTGCCAGTGCCTTTATATGATTGAAATCGGCCGCAGTAATTTTTGAAGTTGCTTTAACTTCAACAGCAGCTAATTTTCCATCGCTTCTTTCAATAACGAAATCAACCTCTTGTCCTGATGC
>Ga0164310_10002087_pt1 | contig 11447 bp, 13 predicted proteins | sample GuaBasSedimGuay1_FD_121795 | JGI IMG/M metagenome (GOLD analysis project Ga0164310, IMG submission 121795) | Subseafloor sediment microbial communities from Guaymas Basin, Gulf of California, Mexico - Guay1, Core 4569-9, 0-3 cm | ecosystem: Environmental > Aquatic > Marine > Hydrothermal vents... | reverse complement strand
TATACTTGCTGCCGAAGGTATCCAAGATTCAAGAAAAACACAAGAAGTGGTTGATAAACTTCAGCAAATGGGAAAACAAGTTCTTACAAGAACTTTCCGGGAACACAAAAATTCTATTCAAGGTGCATTCCCGCGAGCACAAATGAATAGTTTTTTATTACGTGAACCGGACAAGGAAAGACGGACCCTTTATGCAATGAAGCGTCATGAACACGGTGAAAGATTGAAGGATAGTGTTCGAAAAGATGCGCAGGCAGGTTATTTGAATTTTCGGGCAAAAACGGAATTACTGAAGTTGATTGACCAAAACATGACCGGTGTGAACAAACTATTAATTCAAGCAAATGAAATGCATACTTCAAAGGAAAAAGGTGACAGGGGAACCGGGAAAGAATATACCGAATCTGATTTCTTAAAGAAAAGATAACAGGTGATTATTTATGAGTGTTACAAGCATTGTCTTAACGTCTTCAAAAGAAGACCATGATGAAATCGCAATTGGCGAAACCATTGATTACCATGTCGATATGGCAGGTAATTTTGTGCCAAATGACCGTGTTGTAATCGAAGTTCGAAGGAACGAAGATTATAGTGTCGAAATGTCAAAAACTATTCGACCTTATCTAACCGGGTCCGGGTATGACGGTGAATTTGTCAATACGTGGAACATGAAGACAAGTCAAGGACTTGAATTGTGTGACAATATTTCGGACGGTGGTTATCATCTTTATTCTGAATATGTCCAGAATCCTACTGTCAATGACGGTCCTTTAAGATTTCGTGTTGTATTGATTACTCCATGGTTACTTGAAAATTTTTGGTTAGCCGGTGTTGATTTCAAGAAATTCGACAATACTGCATTGCCAAGTGCCGTTGCAATGGGGTGTGTAATTCAAGCAATCGGCAAAGTTGAAGAAGACCTTAAAATTTTCTTTTATCCGAAAGTAGTTCGAACACAACCTGAAGCAACTGAAGTAAGGGGTGTTGATTATGATGTCGAAGCGGACCGGATTACCTATATACGCAAGGACCACAAGGGAATAGGTTTTATTTCATTACCGCATTATTGGATTACCGATGTCGAATTTCTGAAGGGGTATCTTGCAAATGAAGCGGTTTTCGAATTGCCTTCGCAATGGATACAAGTTGTCAAGAAACGTGGAAGTATTCAGGTTATCGCAACCAGTGCAACCCATGCCCGGTTATTAGGGACCCTTGGAATTTCTATTGTTATGGGTCAATGGGTTGAAGACAATATTCCGAAATTTTGGGATACAAAATACACATGTGGTTGGAATGAATGCAATGAAAATTTCCCGAAAACTTGGTTATCATTAATAGGTTATCAAGCCGTACTATTTGCAGCACCTATTATTTCCGATGCACTTCGACCGGGAATTGCATCAATGTCGTTAAGCATGGACGGTGTAAGTGAAAGTGAAGGTACAACCGCTTCAGCAATCTATTCACTTTTAAGTGCCCGTGTTGAAAAGTATGAAAAGAATTACAACAAATTACTGAAATCTTTAATTGCGAAATATCGTGGTTATCCGTTCACGGTCGCATAACAAGGGGTTTTATAATGAAACGTCAAATTGTCAGTTTGAGAAAAGCAAGACCAACGAAATACAAATCCAAGAAACGTGATGCCGGTGGAAAATGGATTTATGATTATGGTGATAAAAAGCCAGAAAAGGCACGAACCGGTGTAGTTGTCGGTCGCAGACCAAGTGGAAAGAAAATCATTCAGTCCGGTCAAGTCCATGGTGTTATTTCCAGTAAAAAAGGTGAACATGGAATTGGACACCCTATGGAAGACACCCCGGAAAGTCGTGAACTGTCATTGCATACCGATAACAATGAACACACTTACAACCGAAAGCAAGCATTCAAGGAAAATATTGCCAAGAAAATAAGGAATTTGGCACACGTCATGATTACAATTGTCACTGACAAGGACCATGATATTCATGCACACCAAATGTTGCATGAAATCCATGATGAAGTGAAAGACGGTGAACATGACCACTTGAAAACCAAGAAAACCCTTGCTGCCGAAAAGAAAGCAGCAAAAGGCAAAAAGGCGAAAAAATCAATTGTCGGTCTTTATGATTTTGCAAAAAAGCATTCTCTTGACAGGTAATTTATTATGGTCGGTAGTGTAGCACCAAAACATTTTAATGTTCCGAAACACCGAAGGTTTGTTGAAGACCATGGTATTACAACCACATGGTACAAGGCAATCGTTTGCCCGTGCCGGTCCCGAAAAGACGGCAGCATAGACCCGGATTGTAATTTATGCGGTGGTGAAGGTGTCCACTATTACGACCCGCAAGATATTATTGCACTTTACACGTCACTAAGTTTTGAAAAGCCTTTGTCAATGCCGGGGTTTGTCGATGAAGTCTTGATAAATTGCACTTTTAAAGATGAACATGAAGTTGCGGACGGTGACCGGTTTGTTCCTTTGCACGAAATTATCGTTGAAAATGAATTATTTAAGCGTGGCGATACAAAACCCGGTGGTGGTACTGCCGAACGTCTTGTATATCGGTATCCGGTCGCACTTCAGAAAGTCATTGATGTAAACGAAAATGAATACATACCGGGAACGGACGTGGAACTTATTGATGACCCGGCAGGTTACACACGAATTATCAATTGGATTACTGCCGGTCCTGCAAATGGTGCCCGGTATTCAGTCAGGTATCAAGCACGTGCGGAATTCTATTGTTTTTTGACACAACCGCGTATTCGTGTCGAAGGAAACGTGAAACAAGTTACCTTCACCCGGTTACGAAGGATTACACCATTAAGGTCCGATTCATGATAAAATATTATTTGACAGTCAGGAAAAGCGAAGGTCGGTGGGTCACACACGAAGGAAAGCATGTTTTCATCAAGGACGGAAAACCTGCAAATCCACAAACCAGTGAAGACCACAAAAAATCATCGGACCATTTTCGAAAACAACGTGACAAGCATCAAGATATGGCAGACAAATTAAAAAGACCCGGAACCTTTGAAAGTGGTGATTCTGACAAACCCGAACACAAAAAACGAATAGCAAAAATGATGTATCACACTGAAAAGGCAAAGGAATATCATAAGAAACACAAGCACCATGAAAAGCAATCAAGTAAATAATAATAGCTTTTTATTTAATAAAGCAGTACAATAGATGAAAAGGGGGTTACAAATTGCCTTCAAAAAACAAAAGAAATGACAAATCAAAGGTGAACAAATCAATTATAAGATTGTATCCTTTGGCAAAGTCAATGATTCCAAAAATTGATGACGGCATTGGTGACCTTGATGAAATTGAAGACGTTGGTCACATGATGCATCGTAAACAAATGGAAAAAAGTAGGATTGATATTGAATAATGCCCGCGACAGTTGAAATTAATGTTGGTAGTGGTTTCATGGAACCAATACTTGATATGTTTCAAGACCAAGTTGAAGCAATGGTCATGGCAGCATGGACCGGTGCGGTTTCCGGTTCATCAAGTATAGGTGTCGAAATCCGTGATAGCAGGTATCAAGAAGAACTGAAGCAAGGAAATGTGATTACCAGAAATAACACGGTATGGACCCGTGAAAGCATTTTCCGAGGTGGTGAAGTTGCTGCCATGTATGAAAATGGTGTTCAACCTTATGACATGAAACCCGGATTACTTGCAGGTAAAAATGCAAAAGTTGGTTCACACCAAATAAAAATCAGTGGTTTCCCGGTTGGTTTGCCTTCAGTTTATAACACGGTCCCATTTCGTCATGGACACCATTCAGAAAAAGAAACGGTCCACTTTCAACAAATGCCTGAAGAAATTTATGGTCAAGTAAAAACGAAGTTCGATGAAAGTGGTGAAAAGCCATGGATACAATCAAAATCATTTGATGTCCATTTCGACCGGAAAAAAGGAATTAAGTTGACACCGGAACAAGAACCTAAAAAGCCGGGTTTCCGTGGTCACAAAACGGTTGACCTGAAGCATCAAGCGCAGCAACAAACTTTGACCCGTGGACATTACTTAAAAGGAACCGGTGATTTTCACCGTCAAGGAAAACTTATTTATCCAAGACAAGGTGTGAAAGCACATAATTGGAAAGTAAAGAAATACACTTGGAAAACCGGGAAGTTTGAAGGCATGGTCAAAATGACTAAGAAGTATGACAATGCAACCCAAAATAAATACATGACATTCAGACGGGTTTCTACATTTTCACATGCAAATTCATGGTGGCACCCCGGAATTCCCAAAAAGCCAATAATTGACAAACTTGCTGAATTTACAAATCAACAAATGACCGTTATGTGGAATGAATTGACAAACGGTCTTTCACAAGGGGTAATATAATGGGTTTCAAAGTACCAGATTTTTTGAAAGACAAAGCAGACGGTACAGGTGGTCAAGTCATTACCATGAAATCTGATTTGGTCGCATGTATGAACGGAATCATATTTTGGAAAAAACAACCCGATGCAGAATTTGTTTACCAAAATGACGGTGACGGTTCCGGTGGGACACCCGGTGACCAAGGTCCGGGAAAAGGTATTATCAATTGCGGACTTATGGTGATGAAAAGTTTTCAAATCAATATGAATTTTGGCACCTTGACTGAAATCACTGTCAAGATTGAAGGTCGAATTCATAAAACAATGCCGTGGACAATTCAGTTGCTATCAACGTACACACCGACAAGCAAGCCTTATGATTGGAAATTCATTTCAGAACGTGTCATGGACATTCGAATTGGTATCAAAGGGACCGGAACACCCGGTGCCGATGATTGGATTACGATAGGTTACAATTTTAGCCGGTAAAGGGGTCAAGCATGAAAAAGTATATTACAACGTGTTTTATCATATTCCTTTTCACCGGGATTGCTTTTGCGCAAACATTGGATTTGTCTTCACAAGCAATCGAATGCCTTGAAGAACTTTTGAACAATTGCCAGACATGTATCATTACGGTGAATGATGCATGTGACACAGTTTACATTGACGGAAATCTGATTGTAAGTGGTACGATTTCAGGTGGTGGTTCCGTTGATTCAGATTGGTTTATTGTTGGTAATGATATGTATAATCTGAATTCCGGGAATGTCGGTATTGGTACAATGACACCGGCATTCAAACTTGATTTACTTGGAAATTCGAACTTCGTTGGAAATTGGTTTTTGACCGGTAACGGTGATGTAACCGGTAATTTCCTTGTGACAGGTGCAACACAACTGGACCATACAGCAAGCAATGTTTTGCTTGTAACCGGGCAAAGCAATGGTGCGCAAATTGTAACCAAAATTGCTGCCGGTCGTGCAATTACAACTGGACCAACACCAAAATATGAAATGCTTGAAGTAGATATGGGTGCATTAGACCCGGCAATTGCAGGCGCGGACCTTGTAGGTATTGCAATTCAAGCGTCAGGAATTGACTTGACGAACACACCCGATATTTATGGATTTAATTCGGTTTTACCAACCAATGCTTCATTAACGTCAACCAGTTATGCCGGTCGATTTGAAGCGAATAATAATGTGGTTCAACTTGGCACTAAGGATTGGGCAATTGATGTAACAACCGGATATGTAAGGACCCGTGATTATATTGAAATGACAAATGGAACCGATACATTAGATTATTTTCTTAAACCCGGTGCCGGTGCCGGTGATAGTCTTCTTGAAATCACAATGGCAGGTGATGACAAATCAGCAAGTGGAGTAATTTTTCAAAACACGAATGGTGATGATGTAGTTGAAATTAATTCAGATTACGTTGTTGATATGGATTATGGTGTTTTGAACCTTGGTGGCGTGACAGGTCATGACGGAATATTGAAACTGATTGAAGACGGGACCGGATTTGACATTGAAATTCAACCACCAACCGGAATTACAGGACCGTGGGACTTGGTATTGCCAATTGATAACGGAAACGCAAATGAATTCCTTAGAACGGACGGAAATGGTGTGACATCGTGGTTAGGTGCCTTGTTAAGAAGTGCAAACGACTTCAATACATTTGGTTACAAATCAACCGGTGGTGATGATAATGATGTAATTTTGATTGAAGACAGCAAGGATTCAGGAAATAAAAAATACATTTTGTTAAGTGACATGGAAAGATTATTCTTACCGGAAATGGTAAATGGGTTACAACTTGGTGCATTTACCACCACTTTAGGTACATTTCAGCAAGCATATCGTTATCCGGCAGTTTTGACAGTTGGTGAAGGATATTATGTTTCATGGTCCGCAGAAATAACAAACACAAACGCAAATCGTGAAACACAATATCGAATTCAATTAAATGATACTACAACTATTTCTGAAGGACGTATAATAAATTCAAGTGCCGGTCAATATGTTCCGATTGCCGGGACTTTTATAATTAGTTCCGCAACCGCAACAAATAATTTTGACTTTGATATTTATAGAGTTGGTGCGGTTGGCACAGCATATATTCAAAAAATGAGAATACAAGTCTTGTGGATAGAATAACGGGGGTCAATAGCATGAAAAATATAATTTTGTTCATTATCTTTATGTCACTGTCAGTTTTAGTTTTAGCGGACGATTACAATTACACGAAATCACCGGTTGATTGCGAATCATTGGATTACGAAATTGAAGACAATGGAACAATTGACAACACATTGCTTGGAAATACCTTTCTTGACCCGGACCAATTAACCGTTTCTTTTGACGGGACCCTTGACCCTACTGAAGAAAGCACACTTGATACAATAGTTTCAAATCATACAGCAACACCCTTGAATGAATATTATTTGTGGTGTTATCCCGAAAAGAAAACCTATATTGTGAAAGCACCTTCTTTTCCTTCGACATATTCCGGTTGCGGTTCCGATATTGAAAATGTGACTTCACTTGTTCAAGATGTATTTGTTCCTAAATTTTTACAGGAAAATATTGACGGTAATTTTGATACCGGTGGTGCCGATATAGTTAATGTCGGTAGTCTTACACACCAAGGAACGCAAGACATTGTTCAATTAATCATTATTGCTTCAGCAACACAAACAAATGACCTTGCGCAATTTCAAGATAATTCACACAATCCTATGACAAGGATTACAAATGAAGGTAATATTGTTCTTGGTGTCAATAATGTGACGACAAATGCTTCACAATTCTATGTTGCGAATACAACCACACCCGGAAATACCGATATGTTGATTGGATTGAATATTGATTACACCGGGGTCAATTTGACGAACGGACCAACACTTTATGGAATATATGCAGCATTGCCGGGTACGTATGGTGCCGGGACTGAAGCAACCGCATCATTCAATGGTGACGGTCGAACCGCAATAATGTGTAGTGATTGGGAAGGTCTTTATGTTTCGGACGGTGCCAAATATTTTCGTGCATGCACTTGGAACGCATCATTTCAAGCGGACGGACTAGGAATATTAAACAATAACATGCAAATGAATGTGAATACCGATGACGTTTCAAACCCACCGACCGATGCACAACTTGATGCAATTTTTGGCGCAGTCAATGACGGATTTACAGGATACATTGATGACAATGGTGCCGGTACAAACTTTTACCAAGTAGTCTTTCGCAATTCAGCATGGTACATTTTTGAATCAACAAAAGCACTATAATTAGAAGGGATATTCCAATGGAAAGTATGCTGATTGAAGAACTTATTAAAATGGGTGTCATGGGTATGTTTTGTGGAATTCTCTTAGTTTACATTTTCAAGTTACAAAAAGAACACCGTGCGGAACGAAAAGAATTATCAGATACCAATGACAAGAACTTCAAGACATTAGTTGAAGTTACGGAAAAGAACACTTCAGTTGTTTCGGAATTAAAGGGAACAATGGACGCAATTCAGAAATCTATGGCGCGATGAAAAGTATAATAGTTGATTTGATATTGCTTGTGATTGCACTTGCAAGTTTTGATAATGGTCGTAAATTTGACAAAAAGGTCGATGTAGGAAAAGGATTAAAATATGCTTTTTGGTCAATTGCATGGGGTTCAATACTTTGGTCATTTCCTTTTGATTTGCTTAAAAAATATTGTGAACACCATGAACTTTGGCAAACATGCACCTTATTTTGGGGGGGTATTACATTGTTACCGGTAGTAGCATCTTTTCTTTATCTTAATTTTATTTTGAAAAAGGAACCTTAAAATGCCAATACGGGCACAAGAAACAACGGTCGAACCTGAAGCATGCTATGAGATTGCAGCAAGTGGAATAAATAGGTTACGTGCGGACACACCCGAAATAGATAGTATTTTCGCATCATTACCGTTGACAAGACGAAATCAGATTATTTCATGGTTTACTAGTGACAAAGCTGATATTGACCATGGTTGGGGTTACGTGCCATACCCGGACCAATTGCCTTCACTTCATTGGGTTTATGAAGAAGACGTGCAAAATGAAAAATATATTGGTGATGTTGACACATGGGACGATACAGTTGACACACAAGAATCAGTTATTCCTTTTCAAAAAACGATAGTCGGTGTAATTCGTGGTCCAGAAAATGACCCTTCGTTGTCTGCATATTTCTACAAAATTGTAAAACATATTATGATGACCGGTCTTGATGATATGACAGACCGTTTCAAATTCAAAAATATAATGTTCCGGGGAAACCCAAATCAATTGAAACTTGAAGGTGGTGTGTATTTGCTTGAATATCACCTTCGATTAACCTTTATGTTTGAAGAAAAATGGGCAGTTTATGAAACATTACAAACTATACAATCGGCAGATGTGGACGCAACGGTGCATACGTTTGAAATACCACCGTACCCACACGATGACCCCCGATACAAGGAGTAATTAAAATGAAGCGTTGGGCAGGTAATGAAGACTTTGGCAATGAAAATGTGCCATGGAATGTGATGACTATTGAAACCTTGAGCAAGGTTTTGACGGACCGCGGAAGTTTACCGACACCTTTAGGTGCAACCGAACTTGCGCAACTTGGTGATGAAAACAACACCGTTCTTTTATCGGTCCTTGATGATAGTGCAACCAGTTCTTACACGAACCGGGAATACGTTTTTGTCGAATGCGACATGGCAAGCATACTTGCGATTTATGGGGCAACTGTATTCCTTGGAAGTGCCTATAAATTTGATTATCGTGAAGAAACGAACCGTTGGCACAAAGTTCGAAGGTTAGCCGGGTTATATAAGAATAATGCCGGTGGTAATAATGCAAGTGTCCAGTTGAATTCAATCCCTTCATTAATTGATGACGATTATGCATCGGCAGCAATCAGCAACATTTCTGATAAAGACATCAATATTGGTGTTCAAATCGGAACAAGTGAATTTGGGATTGATTACCATGGAAGTATTGATTCGCTTTTGCTTGTAGCAAGTCAATCACTTGCAACTTTCAGTCTTTACAAATCAAATGACAATCGAAATTGGGACCCGGTTGACAAAAGCACCTATTCTGAAGGAACGTGGAACCAAGGTGAAAAGACTGTACCAAATGTCCGCGGTTCCGGGTCCGGTTATATAGGTAAATTGGTCCTGTTTGCGGAACCACAAGATGCGCTTTATTACAAAATGGTTTCGGATACAGCACCGGGAACACCTTACAACATTTATGAAATTTATGGTTTGAACCTTCAAGGTGAACTTCGATACAGTGGTGACTTGACCAATTGGTATCATGCAAAAAGAGATGTCGAATTCACTGATTTTCTTTTGTTCAAATTTATAAGTGCCGTCAATGAAATCCGGGCATTCGATTATACGGTTGACCCTTTTGACCCTACAACGAATAAACTTGCACGGATTGACCTTGACCACATTGAAGCGTATGCCGATACTGAAGCGGTTGATTTTGGTGAAGACGGTGAAGCACGAATTATCACCATTACGGACGGTGAACTTGGTCAAATCGGTCAATCGCAAGAAGTAATTATTAAAAACGGTGACGTATTTGGTCGTGAAGCAACCAAGGGTTATGCCTTCACTTCACTTGCACCAAGGACCGTTTCAGGTCTTACCGTACCGACCGGGGTCCTGACAATGCAATTATCAGATAGTGATAAACGTGTTGATTATTGTCGGTACATACTAAATGCTGCCAATGATGACAAAGGTTCCTTTGGTGACAGTTCGGTTTCCTTTGGTGGCACAATGTCCGGTTGGACCGAAAGTTCAAGTCCTACACCACCGGCAAGCACATATTATATTGATTATGATACCGGTGTAATTACTTTTGGCAGTGTTTCACTTGCAGGTGCAACGGCAGGTTTTGATTATGCATCACCCGGCGCGGCAGCAATCGAAATATCACCGGACGGTGTTGTATGGTCCGGTCCCGGTGAAGTAAACCGGATTACTTTGCTTTCGACAAGTATCCCGGCAGGGACCACAACCAATATGTTTGCCCGTGCAAATTTGACACACTTTACCGAACCTGAAGAAGACGTTATTCGAACGGCATTATTGCTTGTTCAATTAGCCTTCAAAGGTGACAAGTCGTAAATAATAACTGATTATTTGAAAGGTGAAAAGTATGAAGTTATTTCCCGGACAATGGGATAAAGACACAAATAAACCATTCAATATATTGGTCCCGGAAGTTTTGACCCCGGACCTTGCTGATATTGGAAGTTTGCCAAGTGCCTTTAGTTCTTCACAATTGCAGAAATTTGTTGATGAAGACCGTCAAGATGCAACTAGAATTGGTGACCACCTTGCAGCTTCAGGAACCGATTTCAGGTCCCGAATGGACGTTTCAATAAATCTTGGTAATAACTTTGATTTATTTGCAGCATCAATTCTTTTTGCAAAAGGTTTTGCACCTGACAATCCTGAAGCATGGCACCTTATGGAAACACGTGATTGCTTGTTCAAAAAAGATGAATGGCAACCCTTTAATGATATTACTCTTGTCAAGGGGTTTGATGATTTCATTTTCAAGAAAGAAAATCCACTTGGATTACTTGCCGGTAGTGGAACAAAAAATTGCCGTGGTTTCAACATTGGTGTTCAAGTCGGTGTGACCGCAGTGTCCGCAGGTCAATTCAGGACATTTGAACGTGCATCGGACGGCATAGGGATAATTGCAACAAATCTTGATGTCTTAACAAATTGGTCAGTTTGGGGGTCAAATAACAATAAGGATTGGACCGAAATCAACAAATCAACCTTGAATATAGGTGGTTGGCAAAACGGTGAAAAATATTATCAAGGTTTTCGTGGTTCCGGTTATGATGCCCGTTTCATCAAGTTTGCGCAACAAGAAAAATACCAGTATTTCAAGGCATGCATTAATAACGATTCATCGGCAATTTTTTACAAAATATTTTGTCTTAATTTGACCGGTGAACTTGGTATAAGCCTTGATAATACATATTTCGAATATCTGAAGGGTGAATGGGAAAGTGACGGTGGTGGTTCATCAACCATTTCTAATTT
>Ga0164310_10002086_pt1 | contig 11450 bp, 12 predicted proteins | sample GuaBasSedimGuay1_FD_121795 | JGI IMG/M metagenome (GOLD analysis project Ga0164310, IMG submission 121795) | Subseafloor sediment microbial communities from Guaymas Basin, Gulf of California, Mexico - Guay1, Core 4569-9, 0-3 cm | ecosystem: Environmental > Aquatic > Marine > Hydrothermal vents... | reverse complement strand
TTTCTAAATTATGCATATAACCTTTGTAAACGCCATTTTCAATTATAATTGTTTTTGAGGAAGGTGTCCCTTCGCTATCGAAAGGTATTGTTCCATATGCTCCAGGTACAGTGCCATCATCAACCATAGTCACTAATTCGCTTCCAACTTTTTTCCCAACAACTCCTGTTAAAAAGCTACGTTTCTTAACGATTTCATCTGCTTCAGAAGCATGTCCCATAACTTCATGAGCAAGAAGACCAGCTACATCAGGATCAATAATCACACTTAGGTAGCCACCTGGAGGCTTCTCTGCACTAAGTAATTCAACAGCTTCTTTAGCAACACTTTCTCCTTCAACATTTGGATCTATTTCTTTTACAAGCTCATATCCACGGGTTCCACTTTTCACAAAGTAAGAAGATTGCATTTTCCCTGCTTCAAAAGCAACTGGCATAGCCACTACGCCTATTCTTATTTCACTCCACTCAATTTTTGATCCTTCAGAATTTACAACTGTGAAGTTAATGCATGAGTCCGAATATCTGGTGTTGCTGTTTACAACTCTTTGATCTGCTTTTCTCTGAGCTTTATCTAATTCTAAAAGTAGGTTGATTTTTTCTTCAAGGCTAATTTCCTGTGGATTAATTTTAATTGGAGGTTTATATTTTTTCTCAACTACAACTGGGTTTAACTCTATTTTTTCCGTGCCTTTGGTAGATTTAACTATTTTGACTGCCTTTTCTGCAGCGGACTTAAGTGATTCCCATGAAAGTTCTGTAGATGATGCGTATCCCCAGTGTCCATTTAGGAAAGCTCTTATTGAAACCCCACTTCTTACATTTCGAGAAATAGCTCTTATGTTTCCGTTTGTAGTTAAAATTTGTAGGTTCTCTCTTTGTTCAAACCTAGCATCACAAAAGTCTACTCCTAGCTTTCTCATATAATCTACTAATTTTTCCAGAGTATCTAGCAAAATGAACACCCTTCCCTCGTAAATTTGTAGCAAACTAATCATTTAAGGTTTAGCTACGATATTATGTTTATGTTAGTATTTTAATGTTTAGTTATATTTGATTTAAAGAGATTATGCGCATCTACTTAACTTGTAGTGTTGTAATGAGAAATCATTAATTTGCGATGTAAGTGGTTTTCTAAAGAAAGAATTAATCGTAAATAAAAAAATTATTTGAACTTTAGGTGAAATTATATTCTACGGCTAACTATTACTTCTCTTCCTTCTTTTTTAAATTTTAATTTTTCATATACATAAGTTAATTCCACTGGAGTCCATGTTGATAAGATTTTGATATTTTCTTGGTATGCCATCAGTATGATAGCCTTCAAAATTTCATAATTGCTTTTTGGATCTAGATATTCACTTGAAGTTATCCAATAAATGAAATTACCATCTTCCTCTATCCAAACTACGCCTTCAAACGTATTTTCTTTGTCCTCTATACTAATGCGTTTAAGTATTAATGGCTTAAAATCCCTTACTTTGCTTGGAAAATCATATTTTCCCATCTGCAATCTCATCCAAATATGATAGGCTGAAGCATCTGCTAATGGTCTAGAAACCAAAATCAAATTCTTAACTTCACTGTACTCAGTAGTTTTAACTTCCTTAACTTCAAGTAGCTCATCAACTTCTGTTTTAAACGTTTTGCCCTTAAAATACCAGTATTCTTGGAAAATCTCAAAGCTGTTTTTGAAATAGAAGTTGAAGGACTCTTCTTCTGGGACGGTTATTATCATACTTGCATTCCAGTTTTGTGAAATTTTTATTGCATGTTTTATTAAAGCTGAGCCTATACCTCGCTTCTGATATCTAGCATTCACTTCAATTACATCTATAAATGTATGTTGATTGAAAGGTTGCGGTTCCCAACCGGGCCATAAATCTAGATGTCCAACTATTTTTCCTATTTCGCTTTTATCATTGCTTTTAGTTATTTCTGCGATAAGCATTGTTGCTTTGCAATCTTTCATCCAGTCTAAGTATGGTTTAAGTGTTTGTTTGGTCATCCACCATCCACCATGAAGAAAAATAGTATACAAATCTAACTCATCCAACCTCGCCTCTTCCCGTTTATTCATCGGGTCTCTATACCATTTTTTTCACATTTGAATGATGCATCCTTACTACTTCAATAAGCTCACTCTCTCTACTTTTATCTATCTCCCTAATCACCACGTCTCCATTTTTAATTGAATAATATGATTTACATGATTCTGTTTCCATTATATATCAACTCCAAACTCGTAAAGAGAGAATACATGTGATAGAAGTACTTTACTCTAAAACTCCTACATTTATGGTGAATGATAAATGATTACATATAATTTGATAATGAGACTACCTCTGCTAGGCAACTCATCCCTACATGTAAGCTACTTATTTTTAACGATTAATTCATAAGCCGTATCTTTAAGTAATTTTATTTACTTGATTTATCGTGAGTAGTTATGCACAAAAATTTTAATTTAATATGTGAAGTGGATGATTTTCTTAAAGATAAGGTTTCTCAATGTGTCAAAGATGTCATTGACAGAGTAGAGCATTTTGAGCCTAGTGTTGTTTCTAAGAAGCTTACTATTAAAATTAAGGCTGAACCCTATGGTGGAAAGGTTAATATTAAAAAGTTTGAAATTACTTTGGATGAAGAATTGGTTAGAAGAGCCGATGAAAGTTTTATTCGATGGTTAATTGCTCACGAAATAGCTCATATTGACTGTAGAATTAAGAAAATGACTCCCCTAGCACCATCTTTTTGGAGAACCTTTCTCTTTCTTTTAAGACATCCAAAGTTTCTAATTAAACCCTGGCTTTTCGCCTTTACTGCAAAAATTCTCGAAGACATCTATGTTAATAGGAAAATTGTTGAATGGGGTTTTATTGAAGAGTTCGCTGAGTTTGCTGAACACCATTATATTAAAGACTTTGGTACCAGAGCTACTTTCGCTGGAGGCATTACTGAACTTAAAGATAAATTGATATATTTTTTAGGAGAAGACTACCTTACAGACATTTTACATTTTCTTGATAAAGATAAATACGCGGATTTTTATGAGAAAATACGTAACATATCCATAGTTTTCTATTCTTTATTTCCCAGAGAGGTTTTAAGAGCAGTAAAAAGGATTTATGAAGAAATCTGGAAACATGAATTTCCAATAAGTTCAAAAAGCTTCGGAAAAATATTTAATGTCATTTCAAAAGAAATTTTAGGTTAAAGTGGTCCTTGAATTTGCTTGTTAAGGTTAAGGGGAGTTTAAATATTAATAAACATACTATCTTTCGGAATATCAAACTGTTCATTCGATAAATTACATGATAAGATGAAATCAGTAAAGGGAAATTTTCCATTTAAATAAGTCGGTGTAATTTATGTCAAGGTTATATAGAGGTTATCCTAGGTGGACAGATGAAGAAATTGAAAAACTTAAGAAGTTATATCCAAAATTGTCGAAAGCTGAATTATTAAAACATTTCCCTAATCGCACATGGAGTGCTATAAGAGATAGAGCGTATAGGATAGGAGTAAAGCGGCCACCGGAGTGGGCGATTTTACCACCTCCACTTAATTTATCTGTGGAAGTAAGTGCATATCTTGCGGGTTTAATTGATGGAGAGGGAAGCATTACTGTTTCTGCACATAAACATAAGGATGGAAAAATTTATCTAAATCCACAGATCCAAATTACTAATTCAAATATAAAACTGATAAAGTGGATTTCCAGAAATGTAACTGGAGGAAAATTCATCTCTAAAAGGTCGATGAAAAAACGCTGGGGGAGGAGACCAATGTTTACATTTTCAACTCGTAGCATGGGATACACTTATAGACTATTACAAGAGGTTCTTCCTTTTCTTGTTGCAAAAAAGAAACAAGCTCTCTTATTACTTAAGTTCTTGGAAAGTAGATTAAAAAGAGCACAAAAACTATGGTTACCAAATCAATATTTAGGTTATACACGTGAAGAAATAAAGTTAGCAAATAAAATACGACAATTAAACGATAGAATAAAAAGCCGAGTGATTGAAGAAGTTCAAATAAATCGTGATTAGAGCGTTTTTAATGGCCACACAGGTCCCGTAAAAATATGAAATACGGATCTATGATTTTCGTCAACTTACCTTAGTTAGTAGAAGCTTAAAGAAAGATATCTTATTTTTAGCATTGATATGGAATTTGTTACAAAAATCTCCGTATAACTCTCCAGCTATTCCGAGCTGACGTTAAATCTAAGTATGGAAGACCAAATCATGTATCATTTTTCCAAGAAATTTCCATCTTTATTTCAAAAGCGAACAAATGACTAAAATGGACCTATTTTAGATGAAAAATGCTTTTGCTCTATTTAAGTCCTAAATCTTGTTATAAATTCATTTATGTCGCAAAAAACTTATTTTTGCAAATTGACCAGCATTTTTATAAGTCAAAGCTTCTGTGGCAGAGATTTTTCTCAAATCTATATTAAGACGTTTAGATTCTCTATCAATCCAAAACTCTCTCGCAGCTCGAGCCAAAATACTAGCAGCAGCAACAGCCGTTTCTTCTTCAGCTCTTGGCTTCTGCTCAACAACAAGATTCGATAATTTAAGGATCCTTTTTAATCGTCTTTCTGTTTTAATTTGATCAAATTCATCAATAAAAACTTTAATTTTTCCTAAAAAACCCTTTTTCTTCAGTTCTAAATAGACTTGATATATTGCTTTAGCATGACCCCAAGCCAAGATATCATTCAAACTCTTCCCCTCTTCCCTCACCTCTTGTAGAAATTCATTAAATCTTAATGGTGTTATCGTTATAACATGAAAACTTAAAGATTGTTTCTTAATAATACCAGCCAATTGCATTATCGTTTCAATCTTTAACTTCTTACTATCCATCACACCCTGACTAACAAGATATGAACTTTGTTCTGAAGTCACAGCCACTGCAGCAATAGTCAAGGGACCTAACCATTCTCCCTTCCCAGCTTCATCCGACCCAATTATAACTCGATATTCCTCCAACATTTAAGCACCTTATTTTGTTTTTACGCTTTCTTAAGTACATCCAAGGCTATATCTAAAGCCTTTTTTGCCTGAGCTTTGTCGGGAATAAGACCATAATGCACTATACCATTCCTTAACTCCCTAATATTTCTTATTTCCTTCTCATTATGCACAACTATTCCTTTTTGCTTGAGCCTCTCAATTTTTTGTGGAATACCCTCATCTAACGGGTCACCTTTTATTCTTAAAGCCTTCAATCGTTCTCTTAGCACTATTTCATTTGAAGTATCAGCAAGTATAACTATTACCATCCTTTGAAACTCATTATCCAAATCTAATTTTGATGCAAACTCAAGAATGCTCTCAACTCTTTGAAGCGTAAGAGGACGTTCATCCGCCAGTTTCTTTACGCTTTGCTGAGCTATATTTGCGATCTTAGTAGCAGTTTTATTGAAGACATCAGCAGACAAGGATGGAGAAGCAGAAATAAATATCGTATCACTAGTATATACGATCACGTCTAGTTTATTTTCATCCTCGAGATCAATTTTACTGTGACAAACAACATATTGGCCTCTATCCTCAATTCTCTTGGAGTTGAATGCTATGGATAAGGAATGCATAAATCTCTCCACGACTTCTTTTGTGGAAATATCTGGCACTTTTACCTTTCTTTCATGTCTTTTAGACGTGTTCAATAACATCTACTCCACTTATTACTTATTTTTAAAAGATTCGTGATTGAATAAATGTTTCGTATAAACTCGTCATTAATACATTGCTGAGAACGTATCCACGACAGAAAATCATTGCTAAAATCAGATAGCTAAAGGAAATAATAATCATTACTGACACAAAAAGCGAGAGGCCTCTAAACTTATCTCACAAAAATTAAATAAACAAAGGTTAAGGTAAATAGAAAGAGTTAAGGAAGTAATTCAGTAGAATTACTAATTTAAGATTAAATGTAATGTTATGTTGAGGTGGAGTTTTTGAATACTATATTTGTAGAAGAATCTGAAATTAAGAATGTTGCTGTTTATAGGAACGCTGCGATTGTGAGACGTAGGTTTTCTGTTGAATTAGAAGAGGGTGAAAATGAAATAAAGTTAATGAATATTGAGAATACTGTGATTCCAGCTTTAATAAGAATTTTTACAAGTAAGGGTGTAAAGGTTAGAAATGTAGATTTCTCTGTAATTAAGAAACCTGTTGAGGAAATTAATATTGAAACAAAAAAGAAATTGCTGGATGAGTTAAGAAAATTGGAAGTTCAAAAAGAAATTTTAGAGAATGAAAGTGCTGGGATCAAACAGGTAATCAATGCCATAGATAGTTCTATGGATAGAATTATTATGTCTTTTGGAAAAAGAGCGGTAATGGGAGAGGCTGTGGAAGAAAATCTCTCTAAAACTCTTAAATATTTAACCGAAACCCGTGGAGAAAATCTAAAACAACTAGTGGAAAAAGAAAGGCAGCTAAGAGAAGTAAATTCTCAAATTGAACAAATTAAAAGTCTGTTAACCCCGGAAGAAAAAAGAAGACTAAAAGAAGTAGGTGTTTTAACCTTAACTACTTCAGCAACCACTCATACAAATTATGTTTTTGAGGTTGAATATAATGTGGGTAAGGTTTCATGGATGCCGACATATGATCTAATTTTGCAAAAAACTACTATACCTTGGGAAAATGTTTCACTAACTGTTTCTACAAAAACTATTCAGCCTGTTTCGAAACCAGAACCTCGACCTTGGTACATAGAAAGAATGAAAGTGGCAAAAGCTGCGAGACCGGTGAGAACTTTAATTCCTGCTATAGCAGCACCAAGAGTTGCTAAAATGGAAGCTGAAGTTGAAGAAGAATTGGCGTTTGAGGAAGCTGCTATAATGGAAGGTGAATTTTTAACTTTTGAAATAAAAGAGTCCACTTCTTTGTATCCCAATAAACCTCAATTGACATTGCTAACCTCTCATAAAATAAATGTCAAGACAAAGTATGTTTGGTACGCGTTTAGGCAACCTGGGTTTATAGAGATTGTAGAGTTTGAAAACCCTGAGCTTAGCATATCTCCTGGAGAATGTAGGATATTTAAGGAAAATCTATTTGTAGGTGTAACAAGGTTGCCATATATAGCTCCTGGACAAAAAGTAGAACTTGCTACTATGTGGGATGAAAATATAGAGACAAAAAGAAAGTTGATACGGAGAGAAGAGAAAAAGAAAGGTATGCTAAGAGATAAGGCGTACATAAAATACACATATAGACTTATAGTAATAAATCATAAGAAAACATCCATAGATGCGGAGATAATAGATCAAATACCAGTAGCTAAAGACCCGGAAATAGAAGTGACATTAGAGAAAGTGTCTGTTGAACCAGTGGAAAATAACATGGGAATACTGAAGTGGAAATTTGAAGCGAAACCAGAGGAAAAGAGAGAAATTGAATACACATTTACTGTAAAATTTCCACCAGAATATGAAATAGCAAACTTACCATAACCTTATCAAACTTAACATTAATTTATATTAATACAAATTAAGTAGAGGTATATCGATATCGGTAAGATTAGTTCGATTATCATTACCTGAAAACAAAGAGGAGATATGTAGAAGGTAATCGTTACACATTGCTGGCAGACTTATTTTTGACCTAAATTCTATATTCAATAAACTTTGGTTTTTTCCCTAGAAGATAAAGTTTATATATAACTTTGTAAATATACAAGTTAGAACTTTAATATTAAAGTTTCCTCTATCACATGACATGTTAGCTAAGTTGGAGGTAGGGTTATGCAAATACCGACAAAAATTGGTGAACCCTCAAAAGCCTTTTATGTAGCTGCTACCGGAATGATGACCGCCTTAGTTTTTGTCCTTACTTCGATTTTTCAAATTTCAATAGTTGCTACTAAAGGTTACTTTAATGTTGGAGAAATTGGTGTATATATTTCTGCCTTACTTTTCGGTCCTTATGTTGGAGCTTTTGCTGGCGGTGTTGGAAGTGCTCTCGCTGATGTAGCTACAGGTTACTCTATATATGCTCCAGGCACCCTTGTAATAAAGGGTTGTGAAGGATATTTAGCTGGATTCCTACTTCAACGCTTCCGAGGAAAAGCTAAGAAAATGTTACCCGTTGTTTTAGGTTTGATAGTTGCTTCATGTATTGGAGTAATTGGAGTACTATATTATAATTCGGTTTGGGATTTGGTTTTAGGCATATATATTAATCCCTCTGGCGGAGAAACGCCACTCATAGATCTACCTCTTCTCAAAGCCTCCATCTCATTGAACTCAATATTTTGGATAATTATAGCTCTGATTTCGGGTGTTACTATTGCATATGTTGGAACTAGGGTTAGCCCAGATATTTCAAACTTTGTTCTTGCAGTTTTGCTCGCTGGAAGCGTCATGGTACTTGGATACTTCCTCTACGAATATTTGATTCTCTATGCCATTTTAGGTATGGAAGTTTTCGCCCTCTTCGAAATACCCTTTAACATAGGCCAAGCGGTGGTCGGTTTAATAGTCTCTATTCCCATCGTAAGAACTTTGCAAAAAGCTTTTCAATAACCATTAACTAAACAAGCAAGAACTTATTTTATTAAACTAATTGTTTATACTTCCTTATTAATCGATTTACTAACCATTCTAGCTTCTTTTTAACTATAGGCTCTTCTATTAAGTCTCCTTTCAAAGAAATTCTACCATATTCTAATGCTTGTAGTAGTAGTGCTTCTGGGGGTATCTTTGCATTATAGAAATCTACTAGTACTTCGTGCAGTGTTAGATCTCCCCAAGCTGAAAGATTACCTACAACTATAAACCCTTTAAGCTTATTAAGTAGCATTTTTTCGATTTTACTCCATCCTAAACTTGCCATTCTCTCTGAAAATGCCCTATATAAACCTGATGCGTGTCCCGCGTAACATGGTATACCAAAGATGAGGATATTTGCCTTTTCCATTAAATTGTAGATTTTAGGTAAATCATCTTTTATTGGACATCTTTCTTCTCTACCTTCAAGTTCTTTAGAAAAACACTCATAATTACAATGACTACAAGGTTTTATTTCATAATCATAAGCATTAATAAGCTGAGTTTCAAAACCATGTTCCCTAAACTTCTCTAAACAATAATTGACACAATAATAACAATTACCTCTTTCACGAGCACTAAAAACAAATCCTAAAACCCTCATTCTATCACCATAAATCATGATATAATAATTTACATAACCTATATAAAACAGGAAAGAAAAATCTTACTAAGACTAATAAATGTAAAAACAGTAAATCCTTGAAAGAACTTAGTTCTTTGGTGAATGTTTATGAAGGTGCTTAAACTATAATAGTTTTCTAACCGTCACGGTTGTGGATGTGTTCTATATGGTTGAAGACTGGGTTAAAAGAGCAAAAGAATTCTTAGATGAAGCAGAAAACACGTTCCTTAGAAAACGTTACTGGCTAACATGTTTCCATGCTCAACAAGCAGCCGAATTCATCTTAAAAGCCATATTACTACATAAGACTGGAACATATATTTTTACACATAGCTTATCCGAATTACTAGATGCGATATCAACTTTAGATATAAAGATTCCAGATGATGTAAGAGTTTTTGCTGATGCTTTAGAACAACATTATACTAGGTCTAGATATCCTGGTGTTCATGTTAGAGATTATTGTGAAGCGGATGCTGAGAGGTGTTTGAGATATGCAAAGAGAATATTTAGCTTTGCGGCGGAAATTATTAAAACATAGAAAAACTGTTATAGAGTTAAGATCCAAAAAATTCGAGGAATTTATTAAAGAATTAGCTAAGATTCTTGGAGATAAAGCTACAATAATTCTTATTGGCAGTCATGCAAAAAGGACAGCTAGAACCTATAGTGACTTTGATTTGCTAATTATTTACAGGGATCTAAAGGAGGAAGAAATATATGATACAGTTAGACAATTAAAAAGTAGTGACCTACCAATAGACATCCTACCTGTAAACGTTAAGGATTTTAACCCAAATGATAAAATACTTGCAGAAATGCTTAAAGAACGAAAAATTTTGCATGATGGAATTCATCTATTCTCCTAACTTGTCTAGCAAGTTTGTTATAAAACCATTTAGAGAACAATTAAAGAGAGTTAAAAGTATGTTTGATTTTTAGATAAAATGTTTGTGTCTTTTTCTTTTGTAATGTGTCCATAGAAGTATTAATATCGCTATGGTCGTGATTATGGTTATTATCTTTAAGTTTTTGGCTGCTTTCTCCATTAGTGTGATAATTGGTGTGATTATTGCTTCAATTTCTTTTGTTCGACGGATAATTTGGGTTTCTGAAAATTTTTTATCGGGCATGACGGATAAAATGGTTTCATGAACTATTTTAACAACGATGTCTTTAGTATCGTAATAGTAGTGAATGTAACTTTCATAGATTTGGTAGCGATACGTAGACTTTGTTTCATTAACTAACATACCATTGTTGTAAAGCTTTTTTACTCTTGTTTGGTTTGGAAATATTTCTTCAACTGTTTGAACGCCGTTGGTGTAGTTTATTTTTGTTATGAAGTATCCTGTTGAGCTAAGAGTTTCTAAGATTGGAAATACTTCCACTACTTCTTCAATGTCTCTTAGATAAACCTCTGTTTTTCTTAAGACTCTTATAGTGTAATTTCTACGCATATAGGTGAATTTTGTTTTCTTTTCATCTTTAAATTTGATTGTTCCGTGCCAATATTCTTCTATTGCTTCATTAAATCGATAAATTCTTTCTAGAACCCCGTTAATCTGATAGTCGCTGGTTCCTCCCCAAATATGATACTTTCGATAAATTTCATATCCATAGCCAACCACCCTGTATAGAAAACCTTGAGCATAGTTAACTCCACTGGTAAAATTATAAATAAAACTGAATGAAATATTTGAAACAGTGAAAATGTTTCCAGCAGCGTCTGTAAAGTTAAAAACATTTTCTAAAGTGTAATTATAATAGCCTTCTCCAGCTAAATCATTATCAAAGTACACTATAACCCTAGTTTTCCACTCAACCAGACTAGGTGAAACCATTGGAAACAAGGACGCTAATAACAAACTACAGATTAGCAATACCTTTTCGCTCAACTTTCCAACCATGCCCCTTACATCCAATCATTACTGGTTTAACTAATATGTAAAACGTGGCTAGTTTAATAAAGTAATTTCGTATTTAATACATTTCCTCTTAGTAAAAGTATAATGATTATTACAGTGACTTTTGACGCTTTCAAACTCATTTTATTTTCCAAAATATTATCTAATATTTTCAATTTTCTACTAATAATATTTTGCTACATACCGCATCCTTATATAAAGACCACATAAATTTTTAACCATCGAATAAGAGAGATTGAGACCGTAAAGAAAAAACGTTGCCACTAACGACAAACTTTTAATCAATCTTGGCAAAACAACCATTCTAGGAAGAATAA
>Ga0164310_10002084_pt1 | contig 11454 bp, 16 predicted proteins | sample GuaBasSedimGuay1_FD_121795 | JGI IMG/M metagenome (GOLD analysis project Ga0164310, IMG submission 121795) | Subseafloor sediment microbial communities from Guaymas Basin, Gulf of California, Mexico - Guay1, Core 4569-9, 0-3 cm | ecosystem: Environmental > Aquatic > Marine > Hydrothermal vents... | reverse complement strand
CTTTATACCTGCACTATTCTCAGGAACCCCAATGGAGAGGAGGATTGAGGGTACAACCGAATCAATAGGTTCTGTCACAAAAAAAGAGCTCGAGAGATTCAAAAAACGGTTTTATCTTCCGAACAACACGATAATAGCGGTGTGCGGAAGATTCAGCAAATCGAGATTGATGGATGTGGTTGAGAGCACATTTGGGGGTCTCAAGAAGAGGAATATCCCAAATATCGGGAAGATCGATATCAGAAACAAGAGACGTATAAAGGTGGAGGAGAGGAGGGACATAACCCAGAGTTACCTTTGCCTTGGGTACAGGGTTCCTGGCTATTCGGGCGAGGATTTTTTCAAATTGGACCTTCTATCATCGATACTTTCGGAAGGGCTTTCGTCAAGGATGTTTAGAGAGCTCAGGGAGAGGAGGGGAATCGGATATTCCGTCGGAAATTTCTTCCATCCCCTCGGTGAGGAGGGAATGTTCATATCCCACGTCGATGGATTCGATCCAGAGAGGGTTGATGAAACGAAAGATGTCATACTGAAAATCTTCGATGACCTGAAAAGGAAGAGATTACCGACGAGGGAGTTTAAGGGTACCAAAAGACTTATGATCTCAAAGTACGACGATCGGTTAGAGAAAATTACTGAGAGGGCGATGATGATCTTCCAGTCCGAGTTCTTTAAAATACCATTCGATTTCAGGGAAAAGGAGAGATTCATCAGGGAGGTTTCAAAGGAAGACATTCGATACGCAGCAAAAAAGTACCTCAGTGAGGATTATGTGATGACCGTGTTAAAACCCAGATAATTCTCCAATAAGAGCATTATAGATTAACCCGATGGAGCGGGATCTCTATAAGAAATGGAAACCTCCGGGGATGAGAGATTGTGGTTCAAGGTCTCTCTAAATCATTGATATCTATCTGGGGGTATATCTCTCAACCCTGCCATATGTTTCCATCCCGTCTCCGGACAATATAGACACGGCACCATGCCCACAGCAGAGAAGACACCTTCCCCCCCTGGCAGACATGTCTTCATCCACTTCAGCGGCTAAATCCAGTAACGCCCTTCTCTCCAGCCGGGCCTTCTCGCTGTCAACATTTACTGAGGTCATTAACACCTTGGCGAGGGAATTAAACCTCTTTCTATCGCTTGTAAGACTGTTGAAGTTTATGAGGCTATCTCCCATAAAGAATAGACCCTGCTCCCTGCAGAGTAGAAAAATCTGACCGTGTACGTGCCCACCGATACTCTCTAGGACCTCGAACTCTAAACCGGCTATATCTATGACATCGATAACGGGAAAGATTCCCTCCTTCCCCTTGGTGACTGAAGGAAATACCTCAACCCTCTTTGGAGGGTTCATATTGGAGAAGGTGTTTATTAACTTAGTATACAGCTCTTCCAGTATGGAATTCTCTGTTCTTGAGCCATACGCCCTGTTAGCTTCCTTTATTATTCTATATGTTCCACTGTGCATCCATGATACCGCGTTAAAGTATCCGGCCGCTCCGCAGTGGTCGGCATCAGCGTGGGTTATGTATATATTCTCCAGGTCTCTTAAATCACCGAATCCGTAGAACCCAAGCATGTTCATCAGGTCCCGATAGTAAATCCCAAAGCCCGTATCTACAATAACCTTTTCTCCTGGTGAAGCGAGAAGAAAGACATTCCCTCCACAGGGAGGCTGGAAACAGTACAATATCACATCTTCATGCAGCTCTATTCTCTGCACATCGGCATAGAAGCTCTCCCCGGTTGTATCACGCAGGGTCTTTCCCGTTGTTATGATACTTCTAAAAACCTGTCTTGGGTCCTCACCAAGATTGTTGAGTTCCTGAACTATGCGGCTGATGTCATGCAGCAACCTGAGTAGGAAGCTGTCTTCCCTCTCTCCTATAATCCCCCTCAATTCCTGTGCGAATCGTATATAGAAGACTGTTTCGTCTAGGTGTTCCCCTGTGACGTCATACTCCACTATCTCCAGCCGGTATCTTGATTTCAACCGGTTAAGTAGTTCGTCGACTGCTGAGCTGTTCTCCAGCGTCAAACTGATGGTGATTTTTTCGGGGTGGCTCCCTTTATCATCGAAGTCCACAAACACTATGTTTGCGCCCGCAGCGGTCGTATATTCAAGAAACTCAAGCAATGTCCCGGGTCTATTGGATAGATAGACATTGATCTTGAGAAAAGCCGGGATATCAAGGGATGTCTGCAGGTAACCTATCTTACCCAGTTCATCCGTAATCTCTTTGTATACTTCGTGCGAGCAAGTGACCTCGAAGAAAACTACACACGGATTTATATTGTGGTCGTAGTGGATGCGATTTATGTTGGCTCCATACATCTTTATTATCTCCGCCACCCTGTAGAGTGCACCTGGCTGGTCTGGCATCCTGGAAATAAACGAGAACCTATTGCCTTCTTCCATCGTACCATAGTTATAATATATCTATCACTATCAGCAGCAGTCCGAACAAGGAAACCAAAACAGATACAAACCAGTATGTGTAGACAACCTGAGAGATCTTAAGCCTGGATGCTGCCACCCTGATAAAGGTAGATCCAATGAATACAAGCAGGAATAGTTTAACGAAGAAGAATACTAAATCTGCAAGAATCCCTGTTATTCCTGGAATGTTCAATCCATAGGGGAAGAATAACGCTATTATAATTGAACCAAAAACTACTGCTTTTACAACACCCGCCAGGTAGAACAGGGCAAGATTCCTGCCAGAATATTCTGCCAGAATTCCGCCAGCGATCTCCTGACTTGCCTCTGGAAGATCAAACGGGATAACTGCCAATTCGGCGGGCATTACGAAGAGCAAGACTAAGAATAAAATCACCAAACCAAGAAAACCTGATACACCCGTAATACTCCAGCACGGATTACTGATTACAGTCTGAATTGAGAATGGGTTCAGTATACCTTCACTTGTAAGTAGGTAGGCGATTGAGATTATGGTGATGGCTAATGGAAATTCATAACTCATCATCATAACCATCTCCCTCTGCGCTCCGACCCACGCGTAATGAGACCCGGAAGAGAACCCTGCAATAACCTTACACAGTGCAGGGATTATCAACAGGTAGAGGATCAGGATTAGATCACCCCGGAGCAATGGTTCAAAGCCGAATGGCAGATACAGGAGGATTACTATAGTTGAGGCCAAGCAGAGGACGGGCATTAGATTGAATAACCATGGGATTGAATTTTCTGGAATTATGTTCTCTTTTATCATCAACTTTCTGATATCGAGGAACGGCTGGATTAGAGGGGGGCCAACCCTAGACTGCATCCTTGCGGCAAGAATTCTGTCAATGCCAGAGTAGAGTAATCCGATTATTATCCCTAAAATTCCAATTACTGGAATCAGCAAAATTTTAATCCATATCATTTTTAATCGGTTCCTTAATTACACTCTTGGGGTCAAAGGTTGAGAGGAAAAAATTCTTTGTAAGTTTTAAGGAATTTCTTGGACATATATCCTCGCATAAGCCACAGAAACAGCACTTTCCAATATCTATCCTGGGATAACTCTTCGGGTATTTCTCTTTATATTTCTCTGGCATCTCTATCATCTCTATAGCCCTGTTGGGACATATTTTAGAGCACAAACCACAGGATATGCACTTGTCTATATCATAGTAGTGCTCACCCCTAAAGCCATTAGGTATTTCTATTGATTCATGGGGAAATCTGACAGTCATCGGTTTCTTGAATAAATTCCTCAGTAATTCATAAATTGTTCCAAGCATTTTCACCTATCCATATCAGCTGGACATATATTCAAACTCCAGTATATTGCCGGGACATCTGCGATCTGACATCCTTTTAATAGATGCTCTAAAACAGGGATCATATGCAGTAGCGAAGGACCCCTGATCTTACATCTATAGGGCTTGTCTTCCCCGGTGGATTTCATATAAATTCCTGCTTCCCCTCTTGCAATTTCGTTTCTCACATAAACCTCTCCTTCTGGAATTTTCTGGTTTAATTTAGGCTTTACTGGTTTTAATTTCTCTTTTGGCATTCTATCCAGGACCTGCTTTACTATATTTATTGATTCCCTGAGTTCCTGCCTTCTGATCATGCATCTTGCATAAGCATCACCTTCCCTTCTTACTGGAATCTCAAAATCCAGTTCCGGATAGATCTCATATGGATCATCCCTTCTGACATCTGTCTTTAATCCAGATGCCCTTATTATTGGTCCAGTTGCTCCCAACCGGATTGCATCCTTTAGGCTCAGGGTTCCCACACCCCTGGTTCTTGGCAGTATGGTCGTAGTTTCAAAATTTTCACATCTCTGTAACATTTCTTCCATCTTTATCATGACCTTCCTTATCCTTCCTTCAGCGCTATCTGGCAGGTCCCTTCTAACGCCTCCAGGACAGATATAACCTGCGGGGTAGACCCTTCCACCGGTTATTAGCTCAAACAGATCCAGAATGTAGTCTCTGTATCCAAATGCCAGCTTAAACCCTGTATCAAAGCCAAGACCCATAGACATTGCACCATACCAGATTAAATGAGACTGGATTCTGGACAATTCTACCATTAATACCCTTATATATTTTGCCTTTTCTGGAATCTCCTCTTGAGTTAATTCATCAACCGCTTCTGCATGAATAAGATTCCAGTTTAGGGGCTCAAGGATGCAGAGTCTATCAGATAGAACGGAATTCTGCATTGCATTTCTGTATTCCATAAGCTTTTCGAATCCTCTATGCAGATATCCCGGATCTGCCCTCGCCGAGACTACCCTCTCTCCCTCAATCCTCAGCCTGACCGAAAAGTTTCCAGATCCGGGATGGGCTGGTCCGAATAACAATTCATACGAAGTAGGGTTTTTCTCTCTCATTTTTCTCATCGTAATATTCTTCTCTTACATATTCCCTCCAGTTGAAATCCTTCCTGAACGGTGGCTCCTTATTCCAATCTTCCAGGAATAACGGAGATAGATCGGGATTTCCATTAAATTTAACCCCGAATAATTCGTGTAATTCCCTTTCGTGTATCTGGGCAGATTCACCCCATATGGGTGTAACAGACTCAAGCTCTGGTTTATTTCTTGGGATCTTAGTCTTTACCGTTATGAGTATCTTGTCCCGATAGGACCAAAGATGATAGGTAAGCTCATAAACCTTCTTATCTGGAAAATCCGTCACAGAGATTGCAGATAAATGCTCAAAATTCCTTGCATACAGGAACCTACAAAGCTTCATTAACCTTTTCCTTTTAACTGTTACCCAGATCCTCCTGTCTCTCTGCTTCTCTGCTTTAATTCCGAATTCTGATTCTATTTTTTTTATCAATTCAGTTTCATTCATTTTTATATTGTTTAATAGCCCTCCTCAATGTTCTTATAGCCAGACAAGCGCAATGTATTTTTGCTTCTGGAATTCCACCCAGGTGAGCTATCACATCCTCTCTATTAATCCCTTCTGCCTCATCTATTGTCTTTTTCTTTATCATTTCTGTGAGAGCAGAGCCAGATACGAAGGAACCTGCGCATCCTATCGCCCGGAATTTCGCATCTAAGATGAGGGTATCTTTAATTCTTAAATAGATCTCCATTGTATCTCCACACGGACCCGTGTATATTCCATAGCATGAGGGATTTTTAATAATTCCGAAATTAACCCTTTTCAGATAGTATTCAATTGCCTTTTCTGAGTAACCAGATTTCTTTAGTAAATTCCTTACATTATTCATCCTTCATCTCCAATACGTGCTTAAATATCTTCTCACATGCCTCAAAGACGGCTTCAGGTCTTGGTGGGCATCCCGGGATATATAAGTTCACTGGAAGATAATCTTCGAGTCTTTTTATGGTATTGTATGAATCCCAGTACATGCCTCCCGTCATGGTGCATGAACCCAATGCGATAACCACCTTTGGTTCTGGCATCTGTTCATAGATCCTCTTAGCTCTTTTTATGGATTTTAATGTCTGATATCCTGCAATAAAGAGGACATCTGCGTGTCTTGGCGTTCCAGTAACTATCATTCCAAATCGCTCCATGTCCCACCTCGAGCCAACCACCGGGATTAGTTCTGTGAATCCACAGGAGTTAAACCAGTTAAATACCCATATTGATCTTATAAGCCTCCTCAGTTTCTTTGCCTTGCTTACCATTTTCTCACCTCATAGGGCAATCAAGATAAGGATTATTGCCATTAATGCTATGAACCAGGCTACATAGTCATTCACTATCCCTCGATGTAAAGCTATTACCTTTTTGTAATAAAGCATTAAAGCCTCTGAAAATCCCCAGTACAGATTTTTGGCTTGAATTCTCTCCCCTGGAGGCAAATCCCCGGAAAAGAACGCCTCTCTCTGAACCCCCTTCCTGTAACCCCTCTCTCCTCTACTCCAGATTAGATAAGATATGAAAAATATGAGCAATAACGCTATCAGAAACCAGATAGGATTCCAGAATCCAACCTCTGTCTTTAATATGAGATTCATAGTATCGCCTCGATATAATTTTTGGTTGTGATATAATGTATGGGATTACCCGAGTAGGCATATATTTGATGTAATGCGTTCGTGGGGTTGAATAGAATGAAACCCCACAACCCGTTGTGATGATGAAACTTTCTGAAGTTTCTTAATATGAGATTCATAGTATCGCCTCGATATAATTTTTGGGATTGATCAAAGCCTTGGTAGCGGGTGTTATAATGCTCTCTAAAACTAAATTTGGGAATAAACCGATGAAGATGATAGATAAAGCCAATATTCCCATCACAGCCAACATACTCCCGGGGATCTTCCTTAGTTCCCTGTCATATGGAATTCCGAGGAATATGGCAGAAAAGACCTTTACAAAAATGGCTAACATTAGGATACTGCCCAGAATTCCAATAATCGCCAGTAATGGATTTAAATAATAAACGGATTCATAGATCATTAGCTTGGATGCGAAACCATTGAAGGGTGGTAAGCCGGAAACTGCACCCATCCCTATCAGGAAGAATACAGCCAGGGTTGGTTGAGAGTGTGCTAAACCCCCTATGTTCAGATCCCTCTTTCCTGTTAGGTAGAATATGGCTCCGGCTATCAGAAAGAGCAACCCCAGATCCAGTGTATCATTCAGGATATGAAACAGTCCCCCGGAGATGGCCGTAAAGCCAAATCCGGTCGGGGATGGAAATTCAACCAATCCGGAACCTACACCTAAGATTATGTATCCTATCTCCGCAATTCCGGAATAAGCAATTAGCCTCTGCAGGTTATTCTGAATTAATGCCATGCTAACACCTAAAAATATAGAGAGAATTCCCAGAATTGCCAGAATCCAGCCAAGAAGAACAGGATTTATTGCAAATATGGTGAATATTCTAAAAAGAACATAGAGGCTGATCAGGGCAGAGGTAAGGAGCAATACCGAAACTGGTGCAGGGGCCTCTCCGTAGGCATCTGGTTTCCACATATGTACTGGAACAGAACCTGCTTTTAATAAGAATGCCGAGATTAACAGAGTTAAAGCAACCTTATCCAGGAAGGAACCTTGAATTGAATCCGCGATAGCTGCCATATTTAAAAGGTCATATTGTCCATACAACAGACCTATTGCAAACAAAACCATTAAAGCACCTACTGAGGAGATAACCATGTATTTAAATGCCGCTTCTAAGGCCTCACCCCTCTGAACATAAAAGGCTATTAAGGCTGCAGAAGAGACTGACAGAATTTCAAGGAATACGAATAGATTGAAGAAATCTCCAGTCAGGGTTAAGCCTAACATTCCAGTTAAAAGCAATAGAAGCAGAGTATAGAATTTATCTAAGATCCTCTGCTCCTTCATAAAATTCAGACAGTATATGGCTACAATCAGAGTAATACTACTCGCTATTAGGGAGATAAAGGCATTCATGGCATCCACTTCCAGGATAATTCGAACCGGAAACCCGGCTGGCGAAGTCAGTCCGGGAATCTTGGCTCCTAAGGTGTATGTACGAATTCCATTCCTTATTACATCGTAGCTTAAAAGAATGGTCAGGAATTCGGTAGATACTAAGGCAATTATCATCTCGAAATTTCTGAGGAGAGAGTTCACCCTTCCCACAATGGGTGTAAGAAAAGCTGCCAGTAAAGGAATTGCTATTAATAAGATTGGTGCATGTTCAATTAATGTCATCCTTTTAGCCTCCTTTCTTCAGAGTCAATACTTCCATAATGCTTATAAATGAGTGTGGCAAGGGATAGCATTAAGGCAACTACAGCTATGTTTATTACAATGCTGGTCAGAGTCAAAGCTTGAGGTGTGGGCAAGACCATCTCCAGTTTAGGTGCGCTGGTAAAGATCGGGGCAACGCCCCCTTCCCTATAACCCAATTCAATCAAGAAGAGATTCACTCCAGAGCCAATGATGTTGATCCCCATCACTATCTTAATCAGGTTCCTCTTGAACAGGACCCCATATAGCCCAATGGCTATTAAAACTATAACCGCAATGAATGGAATATTATGGAACATCTTTTACCACCTCATTTCTTGAGCTGAAGTACATCACAAGCACTATTAGGGATAGAGCAGCTGAAACCTCTAAGCCAACTGCCAGATTCATCAAGGGGATTATGCCCCCTGTGTTGAGATACCCAGGATTAACTCCAGAGACAGAGGCTCCAAATATTTTCCCAGAGTTGGCGAGGAAGTTATGGAAAAAGGTTACAGAGATGCCCAGAAAAGCCAGGGAAATAAAAGCTAATAAAGCCATACTCTCGGCTAATGAGAGAACATCCTGGTCCAATATCCCTTTAATCCTCTCACCATAAGCTACAATAAAGAGAGCCGAGATAGTAGCTATAACTGCCCCTCCCTGAAAGCCCCCTCCGGGGGTTAGATGACCATGCATGACTACATATAAGCCAAATATCACCCCTGGCACTATTAGTAAAGATGCAATGGTCCTTACGATTTTTGACATCTGATCCATTTTAAATCCTATTTAATGCATCCTCTGCAGCTAAAACGATAGGTTCTGTAAATGGCAATGGGGATAATTCGGGATGGGCACAGTGGCTAAAGTGACAGAGATCCTCTATTCTCACACCTTTATGAATCGCTAAGGAGAGCAGGTCTATCCTCTCATCTATCCCCTCCTTACCCCCAAAGACCTGGGCGCCAATTAATCTTTTAGTTTCTTTTTCAAACACAAGCTTGTTCTCTATGAATTCTGCCTCTCTCTGAGATGGATATTTATTCAGGGATTTTCCATATCCCACAACATATGGAATTCCTTCATCTCTTGCTTGTTTTTCTGTCAATCCAACCCTCCCTATAGCAGAATCAAAGAATGCGGTCACCGAGGGATTTACTATCCTGGGGAATTCCTCCCTTCCTCCGGCGGCGTTTGCTCCGGCGATTTTGCCCTCTAACACCGCTGTAGTCGCAAGTTGAGATGGAACCGGCTTTTTGGTAATAAATGATAAAGACTGGGCGCAATCACCACAGGCATAGACATCGTTAAGAGAGGTTCTACAATATTTATCAATTTTAATTCCAAATCTCCCTATCCTGCACCCGATTTCCTCTGCAAGTTCCGTATCTGCCCTCACTCCAGCAGAGATGACTACAAAATCTGCTGGAATTCTTTCACCCTCAATTAATACCTCCTCCACATCCTTTTCTCCCTCTATCGCACTTACCCCCTTTCCTAGAAGTACATTTATCCCCTTTTCCCTTAACACCAATTCTACCTTTTGACTGAATTCTTCATCATAAGCACCAGCCAGTAATTGCGAGGCTATCTCTACTATAGTGACATTCAAACCCTTTTTCCTGAGCAGGCTTCCAACCTCAACCCCAATCGCTCCCCCACCGATAATTACCGCATTCTCTGCCTTGTCAGAGATCCTTTTCAAATTTTTCGTATCCTCGGCATTTCTTAGGGTAAAGACATTCTTCAGTTTATTTCCCTGAATTCTGGGTATGAAGGGTTTAGCTCCAGTAGCAAGAATTAAGCGATCAAATGATATCTCTCTGTTATTCCTCGTCCAGGCAGTTTTCCTTTTATAATCAATACCTGTTACCCTATCAACTAAAACTGTAATTCCCTTTGATCCAATCATCTCATCATCTGAATGAATTATGTCATTAAGTTTGACTTCACCGCCGATAACATATGGCTCAGAACATCTGATGATAATCCCCGGCTCATCCTTAACCATTGTGATTTTCAATTCTGGATCTACGTTTTTAGCAGTTTGTCCAGCCGATATTCCGGCAGGACCTCCACCAACAATCAGGATATCGGTTTTCATTCTCTCTTTGTAAATAGCATAAAAACGCCCGTTACTGCCGTAAATAGAACGGTAGCCTCTCCCAGGGTGTCAAAACCCCTGTAATCAAATACCACCGAGGTTACTATATTATTACTACCTGTTTCTTCCTGTCCATTTCTGATGAAGTAATCATCCATCTCGCTGGGTGGTTTTCCAAATGGGTGTAGATTTCCTACTGTGATAAAAAGGAATGCAAGGAATACTAAAATGCTTAATCCCTTATAAATTCCATTCATCTATCCCACCTCCCGGTCTTTCTTATGGCAATAACATATATTGCGGTAGATAATCCTGCACCTACGGCTGCTTCTGCAATAGCCACATCCGGGGCCTGCAGGATATAGAATTCTATGGAGAGGAGCAGGCTCATTATAGCCAGGGAGATTACTGAAGCTATTAAGTCCTTAAATCTCAAAGCAAAAAATGCCGAGATTATTATTCCCATCAATACCAATACCTGAATCTGAAAAATCATCTTCTTTCCTCCTTTAATCTATCCACCACCGCAAATTTTGGCATTACCCCGCTTTTGTGAGCTGCTCTTGCTATTGCATGCGCTCCAGTAGGATTTGTGATAAGGATCAATATCATGGCTACAATTGTATGAATTGCTAATTGAATTCCTAGGGAATCTTCAAATGAAATCGCATAAACAATAACCCCCAAATAAATGAAAATTGAACCGAAGGTAGTACATTTTGTAGCCCCATGAAGCCTTGTATATACGTCTGGAAACCTATGTAGGGCTAAGGAACCCAGAGTTTGAAATACCATTCCGATTCCCAACAGGATATAAGCCAAGATCATTTTTCTATATATTTGGAGATATATACGGTAGAGACAAAAGACAGCATGGCATAGACAATGGCTACATCAACATAAATGATTTCTTTCCATGCGGTGCCCAGGATTACCAGGGTTGCTACCACCAATGTATTTGTGGTGTCCATGGCTACTATCCTATCCGGTGCGGTTGGACCAAGAATAGCCCTGATAAGGCAGATCAACATCAATAATGCTAATCCGATTGTTATCAGGATAAATAAATCAATCATTCTGTTATCCTCCTTATCCAGCGATGAAAATTGGAGCATACATCCTCTATCTTTGGTTCTAAATTCTTTACATTGATCCAGTGCACATACAGATTATTTTCT